>WNFE01000227.1_pt1 | contig 39434 bp, 32 predicted proteins | sample 5400451 | NCBI WGS metagenome assembly WNFE01 (sample SAMN13153344, study PRJNA577476) | soil metagenome | isolation source: 200 cm saprolite under Douglas fir tree site 2 hole 2 | place: USA:California | collected 2015-04-18
GAGGTCATCCGCTTCCCGGGGTACATCGAAGAGGAAAAGATGAAGATCGCAACCCAATTCCTCATCCCCAAGCAGCGCAAAGAGAACGGGCTGACCATCGAGCAGGTGGCGATTACCGGCGAGGCGCTGCGGACGGTGGTCCGCGAGTACACCCGCGAGGCGGGCGTGCGCAACCTGGAGCGTGAGATTGCCACGGTGTTCCGCAAGGTAGCGACCGAGATTGCCACCGAGAAGGCCAAGGCGGTGAAGGTCACCGCCGCCCAGTTGCATCGCTTTCTGGGCCCGCCACGATATCGTTTCGGTTTGGCGGAGAAGTCGGACGAAGTCGGAATTGCCACCGGGCTGATCTACAGCGAAATGGGTGGCGACGTGATCTCCGTGGAGGCCACCCTGATGCACGGCGAGGGCAAACTCAGCCTCACGGGTCAGCTGGGCGATGTGCTGAAGGAATCCGGCCAAGCTGCACTTTCCTATGTGCGATCGAGGTCGCGGCGGCTGGGCGTGGACGAGGACTGGTATCAGAAGTACGACGTGCACATCCACATTCCAGCGGGCGCGGTGCCGAAGGACGGGCCGTCGGCGGGCATCACGCTTGCGACGGCGCTGGCCTCGGCGGTGACGGGCCAGCCGGTGCGCAAGGATGTGGCCATGACGGGAGAGATTACTCTGCGCGGCAAAGTGCTGCCGATCGGCGGGCTGAAGGAGAAAGTCCTCGCGGCGCATCGCGCTGGGGTGAAAACGGTCCTGGTGCCCAAAGATAACGAGAAGGATCTGGAGGAGATCCCCGAGCACGTGCGCCGAAAGCTGCGGTTTGTGCTCGTGGACCAGATGGACCAGGTGCTGGCGGAAGCGCTTCTCCCGACCCGCACGCCGGCGTCTCAGGGCCTCATTTTGCCTCCGCCTGGGGTAGAACCGACTCCCCGGCCGCCACAACCGCAGCCCTCACAACATATGCTGTCTTAACTCGTGGCCAAATAGGCCGATAAGTTCCATAGAACGGGCATAAAAGAAGGGGCGGGACACGGTCATCACGAACATGTCTCGCCCCATTCGTTGTTGGCGGCGCGGCATCGGAGTTGCTCTAACTTGGGGTGTCCCTTATGGCGACATCACGAGCGCGACCAGCGAAGTCCACGAAACGCCTCGGCGAGCTTTTGCTCGACGCCGGCGTCATCGGTGAGACGCAGCTCACCGAGGCGCTGGAAGAGCAGAAGCGCACCGGCAAGCGCTTGGCCCAGATCTTCATTGAGCGCGGATTACTGGCCAAGGGGGAGGCCGGGCGCTGGCTGGCCCTTCAGCAGGGCTACGAGTACGTGAACCTGACCTCCGAACCCATCGACGTCAACATCGCTCAACTGCTGCCCGAACCCTTCGTCCGCCGTTTAATGGCGCTCCCGATCCGCCAGGAGGGCAAAGACCTCATCGTGGCGATGGCCGATCCCTCAGACATTCTGGCGATCGATGAGGTGGCGCGCGCCACGGGGCTGCGCGTGCAGACGGTCTTTACAACTGAGACGGACCTCGAGTGGGCCATTGAACAGCTGTTTGAGAACGTAGGCAAGCGCGTCAGCAAAGCCGCCTCCCAGGCCGCGTCCCTCGTGGACGTCATCGAGTTTGGCGCGGGAAGTGTGAACGCGAATGGGAGCGGGAACGGGGACGGCCTCGAAGACGGCGTGCTGGTGCTGGGCAATGAGCAGTCTGCGCCGGTCATCCAGATGGTGGACTCGATCCTGTCGGGGGCGATTGCGTCCCGGACGACCGACATCCATCTCGAACCTCACCTGCAGAGCGCGCGCGTCCGCTTCCGGATCGACGGCATGCTCTACGACAAAGCGTCGATCCCGCGGCTGATGTACGCGGCGGTCGTGAGCCGGGTCAAAATTCTGTCCTCGCTGGACATCGCTGAGCACAGCAAACCGCAGGACGGCCGGATCACCATGCGGGTGCGGGACCACGAGTTCGACGTGCGCGTGGGCATTACGAGCACGGCGTTCGGCGAGCGCGTGGTCATGCGGCTGTTGGACAAGAGCAATATCTTGCTCGGTCTGAATCGGCTCGGCATCCCGGCCGACCAAGAGCAGATCATTCAATCGCTCATCCGGAAACCGCACGGCATGATTCTGGTCACGGGTCCCACGGGCAGCGGGAAGACCACAACCTTGTACGCGGGGCTGCAGTCGGTGAACGATCCGGCCCTCAACATCATCACCATCGAAGATCCCGTCGAGTACTATCTCGAAGGGATCTCCCAGATTCCCGTCCGGCCACGGGCGGGGGTGACATTTGCCACCGGGTTGCGGAGCATCCTGCGCCAAGATCCCGACGTGGTGATGGTCGGAGAAATCCGTGACGCGGAGACGGCGAAGATCTCCGTCCACGCCGCTCTCACGGGCCACTTGGTGTTCTCGACCCTCCACACGAACGATGCGGCGGGGTCCGTGGTCCGCCTGGTGGATATGGGCATCGAGCCCTACTTCATCACATCGTCGCTGATAGCGAGCATTGGGCAGCGTCTGATGCGCCGCCTCTGTCCCAAGTGCAAGCAGCCCTACAGCCTGGCAAAGGATCTGATGACCGAGCTGGACCTGCCCTCCGACCATACCGCCCCTATCTACAAACCCGTGGGATGCCAGGACTGCGACCACACCGGGTACCGCGGGCGGTTGTGCGTGATGGAGATCTTTCGGATGAATGACAATATTCGTGATCTAGTGCTGGCCCACAAACCGGCCACGATGTTGCGCGACGCCGCGATCGAAAGCAGTATGATCACTATTCAGCAGGCTGCGAAGTCCCGCGTCTTGGATGGGACCACGAGTATCGAGGAACTCCGCCGCGTCATCTACATCGAAGAGTAGCGATCGAGCGGTCTATCGGCGGTTTAGAGGTAGGCAGCGAGATCGATGCTGGCTTTGATCGGATCGATGCTGTAGGCAATGCGACGCCCATCCTGGGACAGGTCCACCGGGACGGGGTCGATGACGGCCCCTTGCGCATCGCGCACCATTTTCAGCGGAGGTTGCAACGGGTGGCCTTCCGCCGTCCGATAGACCACCGCGATTTCCCCCGAGGTGAGGCGGACCACAGAGCCTACCGGATACGCCCCCACTGTGTGGAAGAACAGCTTGGCCAAGGTGGGTTCAAACCGCGTCCCCGCTCCCGCGACGATTGTCTGCACCGCTTGATCGGGAAGCATCGGTTTGCGGTCGGTGCGTCGGGCTGACGTGCTGGCGTCAAAGAAGTCGCCGATGGCCACGACCTGGGTAAACAGGTGCTGGTGTGCGACCTTCAGGAGACGGGGGTACCCGGAGAGATCGTGATTGAGATGGTGTTCGAGGGCGACTAGCATTGCCGTCTGGGAGAGCCCGCGTAAGTGTTGCACCAAGGCGGCGCCGTGGATCGTGTGGCGCTCGATCACCGACTGCTCGGTGGCGGTCAGATGGCTGGACTTGCCTAGCAGCGACCGTGGGACCCGCATCTTGCCGACGTCGTGCAACAAGGCGGCAGTCCCCAGTGCAGGCAACATGTTTTCCTCCAAGCCCATCCGCAGCCCGAGCATCAGTGAGAGCACGGCGACGTTGACGCTGTGGTGACAGGTATCTTCGTCATGCTGGTAGAGAGCGGCGACCCCCAGCAGAGCGTTTCGATCCTGTAAGATGACCTTTACCAACGAGTTCGCCAACAACCGGGCGTTGCGGAGGTTCAAGGGGGTGCCCTGCACCGCTTGGTAGTTGAGCGCGTCCATCGTCCGTAGGCCGATGCGGTACAGCTCGCGCGGCGCGATCATCGCCTCCTTCGCCTCGTCAACGCTCTGGGCACGGGGCGGTCCGGTTTTGATGTAGTGCAGGTTGGCCTCGGCGACTGCGTCCCCGACGGCCCGTCCCCCGCCGGACGCGGCGACCAAGATCTCCGCTAATCGGGAGGCCTCCTCGAAGCTCACGCCTTGGAGAAACTCCAGGCTGCCTACGCGTTGGGCCATCAGTTGCTCTAACAGTCCCGAGGCGTGCAGACTCTCCTCCAGCAAGATCCGGTCCCCAAGGAAAAACGCATCCTCATAAACATCGAAACGTACCGATGGCCGTGCCTTGAGGACGACACTCAACCCGGCATGGAATTCATGAAGGGACTGGGTGACCAGCGGGTGGCCCGGCAGGTACAGCAAGGCATTTTTCCGCGCGGCTTCCAGTAGCCGCAACAACGCACCTGGGCGGTCCGGCGAGATCGTCTGCGTCAGCGGAAAGCTAAAGAGCATGGGTGGAGTCGGAAAATGTGTCATGTCCGCTGGGGCCCGCTCCCCTCTGCGCCGGCGAGGATCTCCCGGGCGGCATCCCGCAACGTCCGCCGTCCCTGACCGAACACCCACCGGGCGCGTGCCAGACGGCGCAGCACGGGCAGCGCCTCCACTCTCCGCAGTTGCACGAACGCTTTCAACGCGGCGACCTTGACGGAGACCACCTCTTGCGTCCACTGGGGGGAGTGCAGCACCTGCTGGATCCCGTCGACAACGCGGGGATCATTTGGCACGTCCCCGCCGGTAAGCACGCTGTACTGAATGCGGGGATCGGGGTCTCGGAGGAATCCGATCACGGCGGTGCGAGCCTGATCGCCAGGGATCTTCCGCAGGGCTTCCAGGGCCTCTCGGCGCACCCGGTACTCGGTATGCGACGCCAACGGCGTCAGATACTTCACCGCGGTTGGATCGTGGAGCTCGCCGAGCACGAAGACGAGGTTGCGGGCGAGGTGCCACGAGGCAGTCGCCAAAGTTGCACCCACCAGGTCGGCCCGGCCGGCGTAAATGTTGGCCATCAGGGTACACAATTGTCCGCGCGCGGCGGCCTCGGGCTCACGTTCCAACAACCGGACGAGGTGAGGCACGGCCAGCTCGCGTACTGCCATCAGTGCTTTCTGGACATCGTCGGACGGGCCACCTCGGCGTTGCAATGTGTCGCGTACGAGACGGGCGAGCAATCCGCGATCCAGGACGCGGCTCAACTCTGCGTCGATCGTGGCTCGTGTCTCGGCGGCGCGCCCGCGCGTATCTTGTAACGCCTGCAGTGCTAAGCTCAGGAGGGCGTACTCTTGGGCATCCGCGAGGTCCGTCAGGTGAGCAGCCAGCGCCTTTGCGGTGTCCGCCATCTCTTCGGTCCGTTCTTGCAGGCCCAAGAGGTTGACCAAGCCGGTGATCGCGTCGTGAGCGATCGCTCGCTCGGATACCCCCCGGCGCAACACGTCTAGCGCCGCTTCTTCGCTAGGCCCCATGGTCAGAAGAGCGAGGTCTATACCTTCCCACATATCGCGGCTGGACTGACCATCCTCCGTCTGGCTCAGCCAGGGGGAGAGCATCTGGGCTTTTGCGCCCCCGGCGGTGATGGCTGTTTGCAGCAGAGCGGTCACTTCGGCTGCTTTCTCCTCGGAGACCCGCAAGTCGCCCAGAAACCGTTCGAGCCCCGCAGCGATATCGCTCTGGGCGACAGGGCCCAAGACGAGCAAGGCGATCTGCTGTCCGGTCAATTCGCTCAGGATCGCCCGTCCGCTCCCCCCCTCCACGACCTGTGACACCAGCTCGGGAGCGAGGGCGGCACGGACCGGTTCGTCCAGTTGCAGGACGCCTTGAGCCAGATTCTGCAGGAGCGCTTCTTGATCTTCGTGAGGCTCGTCGACGATCGCGCGGTCGAGTGTCTCCAATGTCATCAGCAAGTGGTCGACATCGATCGGGACATTGGCGTGCGCCGGACCCACGACGGCGAGGTGGACACCCATCAGCATGCGAGCGGTTGCGGCGGGCCCCTGGCGCAATACCGTGAACAGTGCGTCCCGCTGTTCGGGGGAGAGCCGGCGTGTGCGGATCAGGGCTTCCACGATGCCCGCTTCGGAGAGCGCATCGGTGGTGGCCCGCAGCATCATGGCTTTCACGATGATATGGGGCAGGTCTTGGCTCAACACCAACGCTTCCACGCCGCCGGCCGCCTCCAGCGCTTGCCGCTCTTGGGATAGGATGCTCAGCAGTGCGGCGATTTCGGTCTGGTCAACGCCCGGGAGGACGGCGACGGAAGCAAGGTTGCGAACGTAGAAAAAGTAGGCCAGAGAATCCATGCTGCCTTCAGTGAGCGTGGTGCCGTCGGCGAGGAGCTTGTCTTTGTTCACTTGCACTCCGATGGCTCCGTACCGCTGCAGGTAGCCACGCAGCGTGGCGGTGACATCCGTCACTGTGGCCTGTGCGGAGGCGTGCGCCGGGGAGTACAGCTGGAAAGTCTTCAGACCAGCGTGCAGCCGCCGAAGCGCTTTCTCGAGTGATTGCCGTTGCGCTTGTTCCATTCTGGTTGTCCGAGACGATCCGGGGGCCAGACGGTCCCCGACCTGGGATCCGGTCCCGTACGAAGAATTCCTTAAATAGAATTCCCGATATAGTGCCCTCAGAGACTGAGGCGGCCCTGTTACAGCCCGCCACGGCCTGTTATACTCGGGCATAAGCAAGGACGGGGAGGAGTACCCGCGCGCCTGCGGGAGAGAGGGGAGCCCACCGAGTGGAAGGCTCCCTGGCGTGGTGCGGGGAAGGTCGCCCCTGAGCGATTCGGTATCGATGCCGTCAGGTAGGGAGACGGCCTAGGTCCGAGGGGATGCGCCCCTGAGCGCGCTCTAGAGAGCCGGTTGCTGAGCACGGGCAGAGTGGGCGCCTGTGTGCGCGACGCGGAATACGGGTGGTACCACGGAGCGAAAGCCCCGTCCCAACGGACGGGGCCTTATTGTTGGAATGGGAGTCGCGACTCCACGGCAGAGGCAAGGGCAGGGGGTGAGGACGATGGTGAAAACGCTACCGACAACCTATGATCCGCGCCAGGTCGAGATGGCGCGGTACAAGATCTGGAAGGACGCGGGGCGCTTTCGCGCCCTCCCCGATCCCACGCGCCGCCCCTGGGCGGTGATGATGCCTCTCCCCAATGTCACTGGCGAACTTCACATCGGCCATGCTTTGAACAATGGGCTCCAGGACGTCCTGACGCGTTTTAAGCGGATGCAAGGTTTCAACGCACTCTATCAGCCGGGGACGGACCACGCAGGAATCGCGACCCAGAACGTGGTGGAGCGCGCGTTGGCCAAAGAGGGCATTCGCCGCGAAGCCATCGGCCGCGAGAAGTTCCAAGAGCGCGTGTGGGAGTGGGTCCGGAAGTATGGCGGGATCATCTACGGCCAGCTGGAGCGCCTAGGGATTTCGTGCGACTGGGACCGTAAGGTCTTTACGCTTGACCCGACCTACTACGACGCCGTGATGGAGGCGTTCGTTCGCTTGTACAGCAAAGGCCTCATCACGCGCGGCACATACATGGTGAACTGGTGTCCGCACGACGGGAGCGTGATTTCCGACCTGGAGGTGGAATACGAGGAAGTCGATTCTCACCTCTGGTATGTGCGCTATCCCGGAGCAGACGGGGGAGGCGGGATCGTCATCGCGACCCAGCGGCCGGAGACCATCCTGGCTGATGTAGCTGTGGCGGTGCATCCCGACGATGCGCGATACCGGGGGTTGGTGGGTCAGTTTGTCCTGGTGCCGATTGCCAATCGCCGGGTGCCCGTGATTGCCGACCGGCGGATAGATCCCCAATTTGGGACCGGCGCGCTGAAGGTCACGCCCGGACACGCCCCGCTGGACTATGAGATCGGTCAGGAGCACCACCTTCCCACAATCGTGACCCTCGATCCGCAAGGGCGCATGACACCGGACACCGGGAAGTATGCGGGGATGGATCGTGTTGCCGCGCGAGAGGCGGTGGCTGCGGAATTGCAGACGCTAGGACTGCTGGAGCGTGTGGAACCCTACCGCACGAGCGTGGGACACTGCGACCGCTGCCACACGGTCATTGAGCCCTACATCAGCGAGCAGTGGTTCATGAACATGACCGAGATGGCCCAACGCGCGGCGGAGGCGATTCGCGCTGGACGTGTCCGCTTTCACCCGCAGCGCTGGGCGGAGGTGGCCTTGGACTGGCTGGACCAGATCCGGCCGTGGGTCATCTCGCGCCAGTTGTGGTGGGGGCACCGGATTCCCGTGTGGCAGTGCGGATCCTGCGGGACGCGTCAGGCAAGCAAGACGCCGCCCGCCCGCTGCACGAAGTGCGGGCAGGGGAATTTGATCCAAGATTCCGATGTCCTGGATACGTGGTTTAGTTCCGCCTTGTGGCCATTTGCCACCCTGGGCTGGCCGCAAGATACCGCCGACCTCCGCTACTTCTACCCGACGAGCGTGCTGGTCACGGATCGTAGCATCATCTTCCTCTGGGTGTGCCGGATGATTATGATGGGGTTGCATTTTATGGACGCGCTGCCCTTTGCCGACGTCTACATCCACCCGACGGTGCTGACCCTTGACGGCCGGCGCATGAGCAAGTCGCTGGGGACCGGCATCGATCCGCTGGAGATGGCGGACACACGTGGGTATGGCGTCGATGCGGTGCGCTTTGCGCTCGTGATGCGTGCGTCACAAACACAGCAGGACATGCGATTTGGCGAGAAGATGATCGAAGACGTGCGCAATTTCAACACGAAAATCTGGAACGCGGCGCGCTTCGTGCTGATGAACCTCGAAGGTTTTGATCCCCGCGCGTCGGCGGGCCCCGCGCATTTGTCTGCGGCCGATCGCTGGATCCGCAGCCGGTATGCGCGGCTGGCCGGGGAGGTCACCACCAATCTGGACTCCTACGAGTTCGATAAGGCCGCTAAGGCGCTGTACGACTTCATTTGGAGCGAGTACTGCGACTGGTACCTCGAGCTGGTGAAAGTCGATTTGCAACCTCTCGCCACAGACCGCACCCGAGATTCGGCAGGGCGGCGCACCGCCGTGCAGCACACCCTTTCGTCGGTGCTATCGGGTGCCATGCAATTGCTCCACCCGATCATGCCGTTTCTCACCGAGGAGGTCTGGCAGATCTTGCCACATGAGGGCCCCAGCATCATGATTTCGCCCTGGCGGCAGGTGGAATCGGGGTGGCTCGATCCTGCCGCGGAGCAGGAGTTGGAGGCTGTAATGGCCGTGGTGCGGGGCGTGCGGAGCTTACGGGCGGAGCTGTCCATTCCCCCGGCGCAGCGGATTCCCGTCCATGTCTATGCGGAGAAGCATCAGCTTGATATCCTGCGGCGGGCGAGCCGCTACGTGGAGGCATTGGCGAAGATCGCCTCTGTGGAGTATCACGCGCTCGCAGACCCCCGACCGGCCCACAGTGTCGCGTCCGTACTCGCGGGGGCGGAGATTCACCTTCCGCTCGAAGATCTGGGCGGGATTGTGGATTTTGAGAAAGAACACCGTCGGCACGCGAAGGCGTTGGAGGCTCTTCACGCAGAATTGGAGCAACTTCGGCGTCGGCTGGCAGACGAAGCATTCCGGAAAAATGCACCGTCGGAGGTCGTCGCGCTGCAACGCCAGCGCCAGGAGGATCTGCGGACGCGAGCGAGACGGGTGCAGGAACTGCTGGACAGCCTCACGTCCATCCGGTGAGAGACAATGCCGCTGTCCGCCGGCTCGACGCCGCTCGCCAGGCGGTTCGGGCGGTGGGTGCGGCTCTCCGAGCCCACCGCCTGTATGCCGCCGGGCACACGAGTACGCAGCGTGCCTTGCAAGACGCGCAAACCGCCCTGCGAGCCTACGCAGGCGCATACGGGTCGTTGCGCTGCACGGCCGTCGCCCGCGGCGTCCGGTTTGACTTCGCCTCGCACCCGTCTGAAGACGACGTGCTCGCTGAACTCAGTCGAGCCCTTGGCGCTGCCAAAAGCCCCAGCATCACTTTCCTCGCGGGCGTAAGCGCTGACCAGATCGGCGCGCTCGTAGAGACGCTCCACCTGCCGCGTCCCGCCTTGGAGAGGGCGGGGGGTGCCAGCCGCATCCTGCGCGAACGCGGCGTGCAAGCGATCGCTCTCGAGGATGATGTGGCATCCGTCCCCGCGCGGTCCGACCTGGGGGAGACTCTCCTCCAAACTCTACACACATCTCCGGAGCGGCTCCCCGTGCGCCTACAGGAGATCGCGGGCACCGATGCACAGGAGGCCGTCCGCGTGCTCGCTGATGCCGACCGTACGATCGCGAGCTGGCCGCACCCGATGCGCGACGACGCCTGGACAAAATTGGCCGCCACCGTTACGGCCACGGCGTCTCCGTTGCGGACACCCCTCTGCCAGGCGATCATCGGCGCAGTGCACGAGCCCTGGGCGGCATCCCTCGCATCGCGGTGGTCGCCGGCGCTTCTCACCGAAATCCTGGCCGCCGGCGCTGGATCATCCGGGGTCTCAGTGGAAGGGATTGCCGCTTCCCTACGCGATCTGAATCGCGCAGTCCCCATGGTCCGTCCGCCTCGCGTTGAGCCAGTCGAGCCCACGGCCCAGACGTCTGCGCGCGACGTACTGCTTTCTGTTAGCGATGTGTTCTTGGCCCCGTACGCTGTCGCGCGATTCCTCAATGCGATCGCCAGGCTCGAGGCCCCCAAATTCGCCGAGGGCCTCCGACTGGTCGAACGCGACACTATCGCGGCCGTGGGGGGGGAGGACATCCACACCGTGGCGCGCGTCCTGATCGGGCTTGCGGTCGTAGCCCGGCGGCTCCCCGATGCCCGCGGTGAGCTGGCCCGGATCACGCTCCATCATCTGCTGACGACGGGGGTTCGCGACCTGGTTGCAAAAAACGTGTCGGAGATTGCAGATGAACGTCACCCGCTCCGCGCTGCGTTGGCAGCAGCTCCTGAAGAAGCGGTCATGCTCTTGCTCGACTTGCTCGCAGACGAGGAGCAAATGGCTGTCCGGCGGCAGATGGTCGCCTTGCTGTCCGTCCTCGCCCGAGGTCGCCTCTCCCTGTTGGCCGCCCACATCGCGGATCCGCGCTGGTACGTGGCCCGCAACGTCGCGACGGCGATGGGGCAAATGCGCGACCCCGTTGCAGTGCCGTACCTCAAGTCCGCGCTCCAACATCAGGATCTTCGGGTCCGGAAGGAAGCGCTGGCGGCATTGTCCGCTGTCGGAACGCCGGAGGCGGTGGCTGTGCTCACCCAAGCCCAGCATCACCCCGATGCGGCGACGCGAGCGGCGGCGTCGCACTGGCTGAAAGCTGGTGGGCAGACACAGGCGCCTTCATGACCCCGTCCACGGAAATCGCCCAGGCTCTCTTTGCGGCTATACAGCAGGTCCGTCACTACGGGGCCACGCATCCCGCTGCACGCCAGGCGGGAAGTCAGTTTCATCGGTCTTTGGAGGCATTCGGCGCGCGTCGTGCTGTCGACATTGAAGTCATAGACCGAACGCTCGTGGTGCAGTCCGTGCCTCTGACGTTGCAGGATCCCCAGATGGTCCAGTTGCACGCCCATTTGGCTGCACGGCGTGTACGGCGGGTCACGATCGAGCGAGTGGCTGGGGAGGAAGCAGTGGTGACGCTCATTCGCCTCCTGGCATTGGAACCAGAAGAACTTATCGCTGAAGGCGGGCTTGCCGACGCTCTCCAAAGCGCAGGGGCATCTGGCATCACCGTGGAGTCTCTGGAGGCGACCGGGGCACGCCGCCCCTCGGCCGCAGACGAAAATGTCTACGGGACGGCGGTACGCGTGCTGCACGAGATTACCTCCGCCGTCGAGCACGGAAGTCCCGCTGACGTGCCGCGGGCGCGTCTGGCTGTGGAAGCACTCGTCGGCGCCCTGGACGTGGCGCGCCCGCAGTTGTGGGGCGATCTCGCCAATCGCAGCCACGACGAACTCGATCCGCAACACGGGGCGAATACGTGCCTGTTCACCCTCTTGGTGGCCAAGGCGCTGGGGCTCGACACGCAACACCTCACCGACGTGGGTGTGGCGGCCCTGCTGCATGACGTTGGTCTCGCTGTACTCCCCTGGGAGCAGCGCTTGGCCGAACGCACCGTCCGGGGTCCGCTCTCACAGTGGCGGCATCCCGCCGAAGGCGCGTTTGTTCTGCGCCACCTCGGAGGCCGCGAGAGTCTACCGATGATTGTGGCGGCAGAGCACCATCTGCCGGCGCTGAAAGACCCCTCAGTCCTGCCCCAGGCTCGTCTTGTGGCGTTGGCGGATTACATCGATGCGCTGAGCTGCGGGAGGGTTCCCGCGATGAGGCGGGCCTCGCTGGGCGCCCTCCTCAGTGAGCTCTTGAGCGGGGGCGGTCCCGCCTTCGATGCCGTGCACGTCCGCGTTCTGGCCAGTCTGTTCGCAGACGCGGCCGCCGCGGGCGTCGAGTTCTCCAGCCCAGCGTAGCCCCACCTGAAGGAGAACCTCAGGCGTTCTTTCGTCCCCCCGAGGGCTCGGATTGTGCGCATCTTGGCTGGGGTAGGACCTTTGGACAGTTCCGTGGCCGAAACGCCCATTGCGAGGGCAAGATCATGATGGCTAGACTGTGCCGGGTGTATCTGTGGCCAAAGTTCAGCGGAAGCGCATCGGTGACATTCTCTTAGAAACGGGCATCATTACGCCTCAACAGTTGGCGGAGGCCTTGGCCCAGCAACGCCGCACGCGCGAGCGGCTGGGCCGTGTGTTGGTAGATCAAGGCGCAGCGAGCGAAAAGCAAGTCGCGCAGGCGCTCGCCGCCCAGCTCGACCTCCCGCTCGTCGCCCTGTCCTCTACGCGACTGGATCCTAACGCCGTCAAGCTCATCCCCGAGGTCCTGGCGCGTAAGCGACGCGTTGTGCCTCTGCGGCTGGAAGGCGGCCAAGTCATCGTGGCCATGGCGGACCCGCTGGACGTCTTCGCTCTTGATGACGTCGGCATCGCCGCGCGCCGCCCCGTGAAGCCGGTGGTCGCGGTGGAGTCTGAGGTGATGGCCGCCATCGAGAGGGCGTACGGAATGGGTGCGGCGGCGCAGGCCGTCTTAGGCGAGACGGGCGAGGAGGCCCCTGCCGCAGAGCCGACGGGGTCGCCATCTGAAGACGGCGAGGACGCGCCCGTGGTCCGGCTCGTGAACCTGGTCCTGTCCCAGGCGCTGAAGGACCGCGCCAGTGACGTGCACATCGAGCCAACCGAGTCCGAGATGCGCGTTCGCTACCGAGTCGACGGCGCGCTGCAAACGGTGATGAGCTTGCCCAAGTCCGTGCAGGCCGGGCTGGCGACGCGCCTTAAGGTCCTGGCGCGCCTGAACATTGCCGAGCGGCGTCTCCCTCAAGACGGCGCATTCGAGGTGGCCCTGGACGGTCGCCGGATCGACTTTCGCGTCTCCACCGTGCCCACGATCTTTGGCGAACGCATCGCGCTGCGACTTCTCGATAAGACGAAAGGGTTGCTCACGCTGGAGCAGTTGGGGTTGGACGCGCAGGCGCGGCGGCGCTACGAGGGTTTGATCCACCAGCCCTTCGGCATCATCTTGGTGAGCGGCCCCACCGGCAGCGGGAAGACCACGACGTTAGTCAGCACCCTCGCGCTGCTCAACTCGGTCGACAAGAACATCATTACGGTCGAGGATCCCGTCGAGTATCAGCTGCCGGGCGTGAGTCACATTCAAGTGAGCCCGCGCGCCGGCCTAACGTTTGCTTCCGGATTACGGTCGATCGTGCGACAAGACCCTGACATCATCATGATCGGGGAGATCCGCGATGTGGAAACCGCGGAAATCGCCATCCACGCGTCTCTGACGGGTCACCTTGTGCTCACGACCATCCACACCAACGATGCGTCCAGTGCGCTGACGCGCCTGGCCGACATGGGGATCGAGCCGTACCTGATTGCCTCCGCGGTGATCGGGGTAGCTTCGCAGCGTCTGGTGCGGCTATTGTGTCCGCAGTGCAAGCAGCCCGCCCCCATCCCCAAAGAAATCGTGAGTTGGCTGCAGTCGCAGGTCAAAGAACCTCTGCCGCCGGCGGAATTCCAGCGCCCCGTGGGATGTGCGCAGTGTCGGCACACCGGCTATCAAGGCCGGACGGGAATCTTTGAAATTCTCGTGGTGACCGAGACGCTGCGCCGCCGCGCCCTGGCGCGCGGATCAGCCGCGGAGTTGGCCGAGATTGCCCGCAGCGAAGGGATGCTGAGTCTGCGGGCGGATGGCTTGCTCAAGGCGATGCAAGGGGTGACGACCGTCGAAGAAGTCTTGCAGGTAACGCGTGTAGAAGAACCCGCGCTCTAGGCCCCCGGGCCCGGCCGCGGGCGGACGCTGCCTCGAATGGCCTCCACGATTTCCGTCGCCGGCTGATCTTTCACGAGCAAACCCTGCAGTCCACTGCGCTGGACCTTATCCTTGTCCAGGGCGCCGGGAAATGCGGTGAGCATGAAGACCTTGACCTGCGGAACCTGCTGTACGATGGTGCGTGCGGCGGTATACCCGTCGAGTCCGGTCATACGGAAGTCGATCAGGACAACGTCTGGCTGGAGTTCCTGCGCGCGCGTGACCGCTGTCTCCCCGTCCGAGGCTTCCCCCACGACCTCGAAATCATCTTGCAGTTGTAACAGACGGACCATGCGCTGACGATAGCTTGTGTTGTCGTCCACCAACATGACCCGGATCTTTTTCACCGTCGCACCTGTCGACACGCTGTTAGTTTAGCGCGGCGCGACCGATAGCGTGAAGTGGACGAAGGTACCACGGTTTGCTCCATGGCTCTCAGAGTTCCCCGATCTTCGTCGCGTGCTAGGGCGCTGGGGGGATGAGTCCACTGCGCAGCGCATAGATCGCCGCTTGGGTCCGGCTGTTAACGTGGAGCTTTTCCATAATGTTACTGACGTGGTTTTTCACTGTCCGCTCGCTGATCGAGAGACGCAAAGCAATCTCCTTGTTGGCGAGGCCCCCGGCCACGTTTTGGAGGATCTCGACCTCCCGCTCGGTCAGCGGGAGGTGAACGGCGGCGAGTTCCGGCGTTTCGCGTTTGCGGGCAAATTCCCGTATCACCTTCGCCGCCATCGTCGGGACCAAGAGCCCCTCTCCACTGTGCACCACACGAACCGCACGAATTAACTCCTCGGGTGTGGTGTCCTTCAGGAGGTAGCCCATCGCCCCGGCCTTGATCGCCTCGAAGAGAAATTCATCGTCCGTGTGGACGGTGAGCATGATGATTCCGGTCCGCGGACTGGCGGATCGGATGAGGCGCGCCGCTTCGATCCCTGACATTCCCGGCATGGCCACGTCGAGGAGGACAATGTCGGGGGCGAGGTCGGTAACACTCTGCACCGTCTGGGCGCCCGACTCAGCTTCGCCGACGACCTCGATATCTTTGACCCCCTCGAGCAGGCGGCGCACCCCCTGACGGAAGAGCGCGTGGTCATCGGCCAATAACAGACGGATCGTACTCGTCGCGCGATCGTCGTGCGGGCGGGGGGGCAGTCCGCTGTCCCCATGCGTTGCCCCGGGTGTCCCCATCCGATCCTCCTGTTATCTTGATCTCTTCAAAAGGTCCTAAATACGCCCGCGGGGCAGATTTACAATCGTCCCCCGCCCAGCGGGATGCGCACTGTAATTGTCGTACCCCGGCCAGGGGATGTGGCGACGTCGAGCCTCCCGCCCACCAAGGCCGCTCTTTCTTCCATTGAGGTCAGTCCCAAATGTGGGGAGCCTGGAAGCGTGGCCCGAAACGCCGCCAGGTCGAATCCCACGCCGTTATCGGCAATGGTCGCCAGACACAGCTCGTCCGTCACCTCGGCCCGGATGCCCACGGTCGTCGCCCGGGCATGGGCGCGCACGTTGGTTAGGGCCTGGCGGACGATGGCCAACACCGCATGCCGGACCGCTGAGGGCATCCGTGTAGCGTCTCCTGTGATGACGACCGTCGTCGGGATCTCGGCGCGGCGCTGGAACTCTTTGCCGATGCCTTCTAGCGCGACCGGGAACTCGTTGCTCATTTCGGGTTCCTTGCGGAGTTCGCTCATGAATTCCCGCAGTTCCCGCATGCCACGTTCGAGCAGCCCCCGCAGATCTTTCAGGTCAGACGAGATCTGCGTGGGATTCCCCTGAGCGGCCATCGCCGACAGGTCGGTTTGCAGCAGCGCATCGGCAAGGGTTTGGGCGAGGCCATCGTGCATCTCCCGGGCAATCCGGCGCCGTTCTTCGACCACGCTGATATCCGTGACGCGGAAGGCCGTGCGGGCGGCTTGTACGGCGGCCGCGGTCTGCGTGGCCACAGCCTCGAGCCGTTCAGGTGAGGCGGGGGTCTGGGCGTTCATACCCAGCCCGAGTGCGCCGATCGTTTTGGCGTCCACACGCAACGGGACGCACGCCACAACCGCTCCGCCGGAGGATGCGTCTGGGGTGCCCGTCATTTGAGTCTGCGCTTCAGTGCTCGCGGCGATCAGTGTGGGCAGGTGCGTCCGCGCCGCATGGCCGCTAATCCCCCGGGCGGCGACCACGTCCAGCGTGCCCGTGTCCTCCCGCTCCAGAGCCAGGATGGCGAACTGAGCCGCGGTGGCCGATCGCGCTTGGTCCAGCAGCACTGGCCACAACACGGCAGGGTCGCGCGCGAGGGCGCGTCCGACAGCGGTGAATCCCGTGGCCGACCCGGCGAGCAAGAAGGCGACCTCGCGTTCAAACAGCACCCGCCGCAAAAGATCGGCGGCATACCGCGTGGCGGCCGTAGCCGTCTCGAGGTCGTCCAGAGAAAACCATGCACGGCCGGCATCCCGGTTGAGATTCAAGACTCCCAGCGGCTGCCCGGCGGACGTGACCGGGACGCAGATCGACGATCCGATGTCTTGTCGCAGCAGGGGAAACGGGGATGAGGTCTCGGGGGTGAGAAGCACCGGACGTCCTTCCTGCGTGACCCATCCAGCGATGCCCTCACCCAAGCGCGGTCGCACCTCGTGAAACGCGTCATCGAGGCCGTGGGCGGCGAGGATCGTCAGCCGTTGCTCGTGGAGATCGTAGACCATCAACGAACCACTGTCCGCCCGAAAAAATCGCACGATCTCGTCGAGGAGGCGGGCGTTCACCTCCTGCGGCGGCCGCGCGGATAAGGTAACCGCGTGCAACACGTCCAGAAGCCCTGCGACGCGGCCGTGCTGACGCAACCGCGTGCCTGCGGCAGCGGCTGTGTGGCCCACCGCTTGAAGGGCGAACGCAGCGATGCCCCACGCGGGATAGAGGTCGGGGGCGAATAGGGAGTGACGGATCGCCGGTAGCTGCAGCAGGGCGAGCAGGCCACTCACCCCCGCGGCGGCGATGTGCCCCATCATCAAGCCGGCCACCCCTGTTACCACGAACCCGAAGTAAAAGAACGCCTGAGGACTGCTGGCAAGTTGCATGCCCAGCGCAATCGCCGCTACATCCAAGAACACACCGGCGCGTGCCGCGCGCGGGGCGAGCTGCGGGTAGCGCCAGGCATAGAGGGTTAGAGACAGCGTGTATGCGAGGATCCCCACATACAACACCCCGGGCTCCCGGCTGGCGAGAGGGATAGCGGCTTCGCGGGCGATGAGGACTGCGAGGGCGAGCCAGCGTAGCGATAACGCGGCCTGGGCGAACTCGAGCAGGTCATCCCTGCGCTGCCCAGCAGTGTCTCCGCGCACCATACCTCCGGGGGAGCCGAGGCCTGAGGAGATGTCCCGTCCGTGACGGCGACGCGCGTGGGTGTCGCCGCGCCTCCCGGCTCGGGCACACACTTCGTAGAAGTGCTGAGCAAACCCTCTGCCGCGCGGTGGCGCCATCTGCACCACACCTATCGCCGCGCAAAACGATCTCTTCCGTGCGACTCTGGGACCTTCGGCCGATAGCGGGGGAGTCGAAATCACGAGTAGAATGAGCGTCTACGATGGGGAAATTCGTCTACCGCGCGTGGGACCAATCGGGCCGCCTCGAGACCGGAGTCATGGAGGCTGACACCCCCAGGGTCGCCGCGGCGTCGCTCCAGGCCCGCGGATTCCTGGTCACCTCGATCGTTGAACAGGAGCAGGTCGTCGGGGCGGTGCGACAGGTCCAGCGCTTCTTTCGGATTAACCGTCAGGATCTCGTCCTCTTCACACGGCAGCTCGCGACCATGTTATCGGCGGGGCTCCCGATTGTCACCACCTTGAACGTGCTGGAAGAGCAAGCCGCAGACCGCCGGTTCCGGGAGATTATCCACACCGTGCGCGGTGGGATCGAACGTGGGGGCACGCTGTCGGGGGAGATTGCACGCCATCCGGCGGCGTTCTTCTCGTTCTACGTGAACACGGTTCGCTCCGGGGAAGTCAGTGGTGTACTCGATACCTCTTTGAATTACTTGGCGGACTATTTGGAGCGCGAGTACGACTTGGTGCAACGCGTGCGCACGGCTGCGACCTATCCGCTGGTCGTCTTGGTGTTCACAATGATGGTTGCCGTGGGTGCCGTCCTGTTCATCGTGCCCGTTTTCGTTGGGGTCTTCCAGTCGTTCCGTGTCCCGCTGCCAGTGATCACGCGCATCATGCTGGCCGTCAGTCACGGTATGCGGACCTACGGGGTGGTGGGACTTGTTGCTTTGGGACTGTTCGCCGTGGGTGTGTCGACCGCGCGGCGGACGGAAGCTGGCCAGCGCGTGTTCGACACATGGGTTCTGCGGGCGCCCATCATTGGTCCGCTGGTTCACCGGCTGGCGCTGGCCCGGTTCGGCCGATCGATGGCGGTGGTGATCCGCAGCGGGATTCCCATCCTGGAAGGGTTGGCGGTGGTCGCAACGGCTCTAGGGAACCGCGTCGTGGGTGCAGCTTTTGAGGCGGCGCGCGAACACATGCGCGAAGGACAGCCGATGGCCGACGCCATGCGGAAGCAGCCACTGATTCCGTCGATGGTCGTTCAGATGGTGAGAGTGGGGGAAGAGACCGGCGCGATGGAAGAAGTGCTGGGCAAAGTCGCCGATTTCTACGAGCGAGAGGTGGACAATACTGTCAAGCGGTTTGCATCTGTCGTGGAGCCCATTCTCATCGTGTGTGTCGGAGGCGTTGTCTTCCTGGTCGCCCTCTCCGTGTTGCTGCCGATCTGGACCCTCATTTCGTCCCTGCCCCGCTAATTCATCGAAGCGATTGTCGGGCGCTGGAGAGCCTTCCCAGCACCGGGGCGGTCTGTCACTTGTGCACACATCCCCCTCTTAAAAGGCTAACCCCTGCTAGCCGCCTCTGCGTGCACTAGGGGGCGGAATAGGGTCTCCCACAGCCGGTCGCGGCCTCCTATTTTGGGGGTTGCCTATAGGTACCACGACAGTCGTGCTCCCTGAGCCATTTGGACACCAGGAGCGTCCAAAAGTCCCATTGCTGTGGCATCGGGATTGCACAAATATTGGGCGTGATTGTGGCCCACTGGGTGTGGTAGCCCCGGATGGGACTTGCGGGTCAAACGAAAGAAATGTGAGGAGGAGAGTAACATGACACGGATACAGAGGGTCCTGCGAGGATCGCAGGGCTTCACCCTTGTCGAGATCGCGATCGTAGTGGCCATCATCGGCATCCTGCTCCTGATCGCGCTGCCCATGTTCTCCGGGGCGCGGGCACGAGCGTACGTGGCCGAAGCCCGACAGCTATCGTCAGAGTGGAAAGCGCTGACGTGGGCGTGCTTGATCGAGAAGAACTTCGACCAGAGCAAGTGCACGACGCCGGCGATGGTCGGGTGGGTGCCAGCACCGGTCAGTGCGGCCTGGAACTGGCCGACCGCCTACATGTTCTGCGGGACCATCGCAAGCATTCCAGCGACGCAGGCGTCGTCCGCTTGCGCTGCGCCTATCACGGGTGCTACCGCGGTGGTGGGTTTGGTCGTGCCGCTTACCGCGACCCCGCCGGCGGGGATGACCTTTAACTACTTGCTGGCGATCAAGACCTCCACCGGGCAACTGCTGGAGAGCCCGTCGAACGGGACGGCGATGACGCCGTAACGACCTGTACTCCAGGGATAGGTGAAGAGGCGGCTGGGGAAGCCGCCTCTTCGCATCTCGAGGGGTTGAAGGATGAATGCTGCAGCCGACGCCGGCGAACGAACGCAAGCCATATCTCTGGAGCAGATCGGATTGCTCTTGCTGATCGGCGTCGTGATGGTATCAGTGGCCGTCGTTCCGCTGTTGTTAGACCTGGGAAGCCTTGAGGATACTTACTACGGCGTCAAGGCACGAGCACTCGTGATCCTCACGCCCGTGTTGTTTGTAGCCCTGCTCGCCGCATCCGGAGGCAGGGAGTTACGTCGTGCCGGCCTGCTGTGGCCGCTGGTGGCGTTTGCCGGGGCCGCAGTGCTTGCCACAGGGCTGTCGGTGAATCCCGTGTGGAGTATTCAGGGCGCTCCTCAACGCCATGAAGGTCTGCTGAGCCTGCTCGCGTACCCCGCGATCTGCGCGGGGACGCTTGTCGTGGTGGCCCGCGGCGGCTGGCGACTCTGGTGCGGGGCGGCTCTCACCTGTGCTGCGGTGGTCGCTGGATACGGTGTTGCGCAGTACTTCGGGTGGGAGTGGCTCGTCCGAGATCCCATCCGTGTTTTCTGGTGGCGCCCATTCTCCACCTCAGGAAACCCGAACTTCCTCGGTGTCTATATGGTGTTGATGAGCCCCCTGGCCAGCTGCGTTCTCCTGACCTCCCGCCGCAGAATCGCAGCGGTGCTGGCAGGAGGCGCTTTGGGGCTGATGGTCTTGGCGGCATTGTGCACATATAGCCGGGCCGCCTGGCTGGGGCTGGTCGTGGCCGCTGTCGTGTTTGCCGTCGCGCTGCGCTTCAACCGCACCGCGGATCCGTTCCCCACTAACATGAAGTCACGGTTGGCGGGGGCGGTTGCGTTTGTGGTGCTGCTCGCAGGATTGTTCTTCTTCCCAGGAAGTCCGCTCGCGATTCGGCGCGCCGACTGGTCGGCCGCACAGCGAGCGCAGACCGTGGTCGAGCCCGCGGATCCGCAGGCAGGATTCCGCCAGCGGTCATATCTGTGGAGTCACACGATCGCACTCTTACTGCGACGTCCATTGCTTGGGTACGGTCCGGAGACGTTTGCACTCGTGTTCCCGCAAAGCTGGGATGAGGAGCGGACGCTGCTGTTTGGCGCCTCCCCGGTACGGATCGATAAGGCCCACAATGAGACGCTTGACATGGCGATGTCGGTGGGCGCTCTCGGCGTCGCGGCGTTTGGGTGGGTCCTCGTCTCCACCCTGCGCAACGCGACGTCGGCGTGGGGTCCAAGTTCCCCACCGCGTGTGTTGGCCGCCGCTTGTGTAGCTGCCATTGTGGGGTATTGGGTGGATGTGCAGTGGCACTTCAGCGTGGTGAGCGTGGCGCCCGTGTTCTGGAGCGTGCTCGGGGCGACCAGTGGCCTCACGATTCTGCGCACACGGAGGACCCTGTGAAGAGCGAGCAGGGGGTCAGTGTGCTCGAGCTAATCGTGGCGCTTGCCATCGGGGGGGTGCTGACGCTGATGGCGCTGCCGTACCTGCAGCGCTACATGGCGCTGCGCGACATGAGGCAGACCGCGCGCCTGCTCGGCGCAGACCTCCGGCTGACGCAGCAGTATGCCGTGACCCAGAACCAGACGTTCCGGCTCCAATACACAGCCGCCTCCGCGCAATACACACTGCTCCGCACCAGCGACGCCACCGTTCTCAAGGTGGTGGCGGTGCCCTCCACGGTCACGATCACCACGACGTTCCCGAGCAACTGGGCGGACTTTGCGAGTACAGGCGCCCCGGTGCAAATCGGCACGTTCTGCCTGACAGAGGGCACGTCGAACATGAAGGTGGATGTGCAACCGGCAACCGGCCGCGTGCAAATCGCCGAGGTAGCCGCATGCCCGTGAGATCCCAGCGGGGGATGACGATTCTGGAAGTCGTGATCGCTACCGCCATCTTTGGATTGGTCGTCACGGTGTTGACCGGTTTCTTCCTCGTTGCGTCGTCTCGCGGCCTGCTTGGCCGCAACGTCACTGCCGCGTCCCTCCTCGCGCAGCAGAGGATCGAGCTCCTGAAGTCTAAAGGCTATTCGAGCCTGCCGGGTTTTGCGGCCACGGAACAACTGGACAACCTGGGGAACGCGACCCCCAGCGGCCTGTACGCGCGGGTGACGACCATCACGTCACCGGTGTTGGGGACGCCCCTGCTGACGGAAATCGACGTCGCGGTGACGTGGATGGACCAGGCCATCTCGCGGACTCTCACGCTCTCCACCTTGGTAGCCAGCTACTGATGAGCACTCACGCCGATCAGGGGCTCACGCTGCTGGAAACCGTCATCGCCACGGCGTTGCTCGCCCTTCTATTAGTGGCGATGTACGGACTGGTGGGCGTAGGCGTCAGGGAGTGGGTGAGTTTTTCGGGCCAGACGGATGTGCAGCAATCCCCGCGGGTGGCCGCCGAGCGTGTGCTGGCCGAGGTGATGCAGTCCAAGGACGCGGTGGTGGGGGCTGGCGGGACCAGCTTGGGGTTGGTGAAGGTGACGATGCTAGCGGCTGACACTAATGCGGGTGCGGCCTCGTTCACGGTCCAAGACGCATCGCCGCTCCTCACCGGTTTTCCAGTCGCTTTCCTGAACCTCAATAGCGCGGAAACCGTCACCGCCAGCGCGATGGCCGGGACGACGGTGTCGGCGACGCCTGTTTTGAGCAGAGCGCATCGTCAGGGCGAGGTCGTGCGGCGGGGGGAAACGGCCTTGAGCGCAGCAGCGGCCGTGGGAGCGACCTCCATCACAGTCACCTACCCATTCGGTGTCATCCCCCTGGGCAACAACGACACCATCAGCATCGGTGGGGAGGGGCCCTTCACGGTGACGGGCACGGCGAACCCGTTTGGCATCACGCCCGCGGTGGCGCAGGCGCACACGGTGGGAGAAGTCGTCCAGCCGTTGGGCGTCGTGTTCCAGTTGACCGGGACCCAGCTCCTCCGCAATGGGGTCGTCCTTGCGGATCTGCTGGCGGTGCCCGCCGGGCGGTCTTTCTTTAATGTGCCTACGACCTCGCTGTCGGCCGCGCTGGCTCCGGGTGCAACACAGTTGTGCGTGCAGAGTGTGGCAGGGTTCAGTGTCAATGACCGGATCCAGGTTGACCGCGAGACCTACGGAACCGATCAGGCGGTGCGACCGGATTGGGGGACCGTGGGGAGCATCAACGCCGGCACCAACTGCCTGACCGTGGATCACGGTTTGACGACGACACGGTCTGTCGGGACAGTCGTCCGCGTGCTGGCCGTGGAGATCAACTTCTTGGCCACACAGTACAATAGTGCGATCGGGCAGACGCAAACCGCCGCCGTAACCGCGAAAGCGACGCTGAGGAATCCATGACGAACGAACGCGGCGCGGCGCTGGTCACCGTCCTCATCCTCATCGTGGTCCTCACCGCGATCGGCGTGGCAATGGTCAACCTCGAGCTGACCGAGATCACGATTGCTTACAATCAGGGAGATGCCATGGCAGCGCGGACGGCGGCCGAGGGCGGTATCGCCCGCGCGATCTATGAACTGGGAAACAGTGCCGCGTGGCCGGGGGTCACCACCGCCATCGGAGATGGCCAGTATCAGGTCACGGTCACATCGTCTGGGACTGTCCGCGTTATCCAGTCTGTAGGAACGCGGGGCGGAGGCCGGAGGCAACTGCAGGCCGCCGTCAAAGCGCTCCCGCCGTTCACGCTGTATGCGGTGTTGGCCAACACGACCGCCACGTTGGGATCTGGGAACTCCGGAGTCACTATCCGTAACGCCTTGCCGTCCACAAGTGCCGGAGCCGTTCAGGCGAACAATCGCTTGGGGGCCGGGACGGCGATCACCGCGAACACCGCGGGTGCCACATTAGTCGGGGCGGTGACGGCGAACGGCGCAATCGCAGGGATCGCCTGCGGCACCTGGCCGTGGACCTGTACGCAAGCCTCCGGTGTGTTGCCAGTGCCGAGGCTCGATGTGGACAGTGCTGCCGCCACCAGCTACAAAAGCCGCGCGATCAGTGCGGTCGATCCAGTGGACGGCCTGAATCTGTATTTCCACGGAGGTGACGCGACGAGCCGTTGCATGAGCGGAGGGGCGTGGACCTTCGACGCGGCGCATACGCAGCAGTGCTGGGACAAGTACATCAACGATCGCAGCGGCGTCATCGGGGCAAGCATGGCAGGCGCCGTGTTCTTCGTCGAGTTCAACAGCGGCGAGCTCACACGCTATCGCATCCGTGTGCCGCCACCGCAGCCGAATAGGACTGTCGACTGCGCCGGGTACTCCGGTCTCGTCGAGACCCTGTGCATTCGCGCGAGCCCGGCAACGGATAACACCGGCGCGGTGGTCTATCCCAGCAGCGCCCTCAACCAGGTCACAGGGACGATCGTCGCGTTTCGTCGAGGCAGCGGGACGACCGTGGTGGGAGACATCGCGCTAGAAGATCTCTCCCTGCGTTCTGCGGGTTCCGGCGTCTGTGGCGACTACTGTCACATAAGTCTGGGCGGCGATCCCGCGTTCCTCGCGGCCCGGCAGCTGCTGGTCACATCGTCCGGTGCGGCTGCCGCTCAACGGAAGGTGACCATTCGCGGCGTTGTGTACACGCTGGCGGGGTCGGACAACCCTGACGGGAGTAACAATCTGCAGGGCGCACCCGCCCCAGGGATCACCATCCAGCACGGCGCCGATCTCGTGGCCCTGGTCATCGAAGGCATCCTGATGTCCAACGGCAGTATCACCGTCCAGAAGAGTGCAGCGAATGCCGGGACCGTGGCCGTGGAGTACGATTCCGCGGTAACCGACGTGCTCCCCACAGCCTTCCTCAACGCCGCCACGACGAGCACCATTCTCCTGATCTCCTGGTCCAGCGGCGACTGATGGGGTCATGTTGCCCCGCCGCGTCGCGGGAACTCTTCGAACCAGACGCGAATACAGGCAGTCACGGTGGTCCGCGCCACGGATCTGTTGGCATGAAGGGGATCCGATGAGGTCGCTGCGGGATGTCTTGCAGATCGGCGCCGCGGCGGTCGGCATCGACATCGGGAAGAGTGCCATCAAAGTCGCTGAGGTGCGGCGAACCGCGCGGGGCACGGAGCTCCGCCGCTTCGGCGTGGCGCCTACACCCCCCGGGTCGGTCGAAGGCGGTCTCATCCTTGATCAGCAAGCCGTTGCCAGTGCCATAAGCGAGGTGCTGCGGGACGCGGGGGTGCGGACCCGCCGCGCCGTGGTGTCTGTGACGGGCCAGAACGTGTTGGCCCGTGTCTTGCGCCTGCCGCCGATTCCCCCGGAGGAAGTGAAGCAGGCCATCCGGTGGGAGGCCGAACGCCACCTGCCGTTTCCGATCGATGAAGCGGTCATCGACGTCCAGATAGTCCGCGAGGTGACCGAGGATGGCGTGCGCCAACTGGAGGTGCTGCTCGCCGCCGCCCCCGAGGCGTTGGTTCTCACTCACATCCGGACGCTGGAAGGAGCGTCGCTCGTCGTCGACGCCGTCGAAGTCGGCGCACTGGCGATGACGCGCGGGCTGGGGCAGACGGAAGCCGAGGGGACCCATGTGCTGGTCAACCTGGGCGCCTCCACCACTGATATCGCCGTCGTCCACGACGGCGTGCCGCAGTTCACCCGGACCATTCTCCTCGGGGGAGATGCCCTGACCCGGGTCATCACCCAACTGCTTAAGGCCGATGTGGCGGCGGCAGAAGAAGCCAAGATCCTCTATGGCTTGGGGTGGGAAGAGGGGCCCGAGAACTTGCCCGAGGGAGCGTATGCGACGGATGTCTCCCAGGCACTGGCCGAGCTGATCACGCAGGTGCGGCGGTCGCTGGATTTCTTCCGGGCCCAGTTTACCGGCGTGGTCATCAGCGACATGATTCTCTGCGGCGGCGGTTCCCGACTGCGGCACCTCGATCACCACCTCTCCAATGAACTGGAGCTGCCCGTGACCATCGCGACCCCACTAGCTCACGTGCGAGCCCCGAGAAGTCGCGAGCAGGCTGCGCAGGCCGTGGCTCCTCAGCTCGCAGTCGCGACGGGGTTGGCGCTGAGGACGGTGGCCTAGGACGTGTGTCCCCGTGCCCCGGCATGATCGGTGTGCGCACACTGGCCGTGGGGCGGTTGACGACACCGTGCAATCCGAGTGTGTGACCACTAAAAGCGACGCCGTGTCGGGGTGGGGCGGTCGTACGCACGCCTGGGCAAGTGGAGCCCAGATACATGCGCATCGTACTGAATCTGGTTCCAGCCGCAGTCCTGGGGCGACGGGAAGGGGTCAGCCGGCGGCGGGTCTTCATCGCCGTCGCGGTGCTCCCTATCATCGGCATTGGAGGACTATACGCGGTCCTGGTCATCGACGCGCGCCAGGCTCAAGAGGCCTCGCGGGATTACGATGCCCGGCTCACGGCGGTGCGTCCCGTCGCCATCGAGGTCTCGCTGCTACAAGGAGAAATCGCTGACCTGGAACAGCGTCAGCAGCGGCTGCGCGGCTTGGTCGGGCAACGACAACCGCGCCTGGCCCCGCTGCTGGCTGAGATTAGTCGCCTCGTCCCGTCTGATGTGTGGTTGCAGTCGCTCACGATCGACGCCGGTGTGATCACTTTTGCGGGCAACGCCCTTCACCTACGCTCGGTCGCCGTCTTCGCGGCGCATCTGGATGAGTCACCGTTTCTTTACCAACTCCGGGTGGTCGGCCTGCAGGAGATTGAGGGGGAACGGACCATCACCCAGTTTCAGATGACTGCTCGCTTGAGGTCGCCGCCGTGACTTCGCTGCGACCCCAGGAGCGACTCCTGCTGAGGGCCGGGTTAGGGGTGATGGCCATCATTGTGCTGGCCCTCTTTGTCTTCTATCCTCAGTTCCGGGGAGTCGCGACCGCGCGGTTAGAAGCCCGGCGCAAACAGGCTGAGCTGGCGCGGCTCACCGCACTCGCCCAGCAGCGCACAGAGATCGTGCGCAAGCATGAGACTGTCAAACAGGCCGCCCGCGATTTGCTGGAGCGTCTTCCCTCTGACCCCGGCGTACCCGACCTCATGCTTCGTCTCGATACGGCCATGACATCCAGTCGCGTCGCCTTGATGCAGCTGACCTTTCTCCCCGAATCGCCCCCAGCGGGCAACGTGGGTTCGCTCCCCGTCCAGCTCCGTCTGCGCGGGAATTATCCGCAGATGCGCGCGCTCGTGCAGTCGCTTGAGGAGTCTCCGCGATTGATAGTCATTGACCGCGTAGCTTTTACGGGATCGGAGACGGGGATCATCGCAGACATCATTGTGCGCGCCCTCTTCGTGCGCTGATCTGTCGACTCCATGACCTCGACCATCCGTGCCGTCCTGCTGGGCCTGGGCCTCGTCCTGCTGGCCCGATTCGTGGTCCGACTCGACGTGCCGGGGACAGTGTCGGCCCTTCACGCCGCCCGGGCTGGCTCCCTGACTCTTGCGGTCCTACTCCTGGCCGCCAATGTGGGCACCAAAGCACTGCGGTGGCAAATGATGACACGCCGTATGAGCGATCGCCCGCTGCCGTTTGGGGCTGCGGTGGCGGCCATTTTTGCGGGTGTCGCCGCGGCCAGCCTTACGCCCGGCCGCAGCGTGGAGTTGGCGAAGCCGCTACTCTTGCGGTCTAGCCATGGGGTGCCCATGGCCACGTCCACGGCCGGGGTCGTCGTGGAGCGATTGCTGGACGGCGCGGCGCTGAGTCTGCTGTTCGTCCTCTCGGTCCTCTTCGTCCCGGCCGCCCGCCTGTCGGTCTTCCGTCCCGTGCTGGCAGGCATTGCCGGGTTCATCGTCATTGGCCTCACCTTGTTAATGCTCCCTCACAAACTTGCCGCCATCACGGCGTGGGTGACCACCCGCCTGCGACTGCCGACGCAGGTGCAGGCGCGCGTGGCCTCGGTCGCCAGCCGCTTTGCTCTCGCGCTGGCGAGCTGGCGCGCTCACAAGGCTCTGGGGTTCCTGCTAGCGTTGTCTGTGCTCGCGGCCTTTTTGGAGATCCTTCGCTTGGTGGCGGTGTGCACTTCCTTGGGCCTATCGGTTGGCATCGCGGAAGCGATGCTGGCGTTTTCCGCAGCCAACCTGCTGGCCGCCGTCACTTTCGTCCCGGGCGGGATCGGGATTACCGAGGTATCCTTGGCCGGGTTGCTCGTGCTGGCGACGGGAATTCCTCCCCAGACCGCAGTGGGGGTTTCCGTGCTGGTTGATCGGACTCTGTCGTACTATCTGGTCGTCGCCGTAGGCGCGGTCGTGCTCATCACCGCTGCGCAGCGAACGCCAGGCGACGCCAACACCTCTGTGGGCAGGTAATATTTGGAGGGAGCGGAAATGGGACTACGGACCAGGAGCCTCGCGCGGTGATCCCCGAGAGCCCGGAAGCGCAGAGGGAGCGAGACCAATGTCCAGTGTGCCGGTCGACGCTTCGCAGAGCGATCGAAGACATGCGCTATATCGACCGAGCGGGGTACGCCGAAATCCACCGCGCCCTCCCCGCCGATGCCGGGATCTCCCTGCGCGCCGTGATGCGGCATTTCACCCGGGGACACGAGGCCGCCGCCCCGCGCGACGTGTTGCAGTTGCCGGCGTGGCTACTGGACGATGACGCAGAACTCGACCAGTACACGCATGAGCAGGGATACTGTCGTACGATCGAGGACCTCTGTCCGCACGTCCCTGCGGGGACGCTCAGTACCTGCGACCAGATTGGCCATCCGGAGTGCGAGCGTTTTCGGTTACACCTCTTGCGGGAGCGTCTTATCGATACAGAGATGCGGGCCGCGCTGGCGCCGCCTGGTCCGCTCACGGGTGATCGCGTGATGATGACCGAACCGCTGGTGCCACAGCACCGGATCGAGGTAGAAGCCCCCGGAAGCTCGCAGCGCGGGATTTTTGGCAGTACCGTGCTGACCATCGAGCCCACAGGGATCGCTATCACCATACCGACGCGGTTGCAAGAGACCCTAACCCTGGCAACGGGGGAGCGCATCCGCGTCTCGTACCAGGGGCGGATTTCGAAGTACGTGTTTGAGACGACGGTACGCGCCGTCCGCGGGAACCGGGTCGACCTGGAGCCGCCACCGACGATCGTGATCGCCTCACGGCGCAGCCCGCGTATTCCATTACGCGCCTCGGTCGTGCGCATCACACGCGTCGAACGAGGCGGAGAAGAGGTCACGGGGACAGCAATGGATGCGGGGGCGCAGGGGATGCGCGTCGTCATGGCGATCGAGCTGTCGCAGTGGGAGCGCGTGCGCGTGACGGTTACCTTGCCGGACGGGCCCCTGTCGGCCGATGGCGAAGTGGTCCGGGTGGAACGCCTCAATCCGGGCCAGGTGGCGCACGGCCTCTACTTTGTCGGCCTCGGCCCTGACGATCTCGTCCGCCTCCGCCGCATGGGAGGGTAAGGAGGGTCGTGCCCACAGTCCGATTCCAGCCGGTCATTGCCGTTCTCGCCTTAGTAGGGTTGTTTGCCCTGTCGGTCCTCGTCGGCTACGTGGGGGGTCTGGCGTTTCTTGCTCCGTCGCCACCCTCGCCCCGGCCTCTTCGGTCGGTCCCCGGCCCTGCGGGGGAAGTGGACAGACCGGCGGTGCCCAAGACGGTCCCTGACGCACCCAAGCGAGGGGCGGCACCGCAACAGGGGCAACCTGGCACGGACGTCAAATCCCCCCAAGCCACGCCGGTTCCACCGTCCGCGTCGGCTCCGCCTCCGAGTGCTGGAGGTTCCAACTCTGTGTACCGCGTCCAGGTGGGCGCGTACATCTCGCAGGTCAACGCCGAAACGCGCGTGGCCAAATTGCGCGAGCAAGGCTTTGACGCGTACATGACCCACGCCGGCGGGTTGTACAGAGTGCAGGTCGGCGCGTTTACCGTTCGGGAGAACGCGGCGCGGATGGCGGAGCGGCTGCGGGCGGCAGGCTATGAAGTGTTGATCTCGCCCTAGCGGACTACGTCCCTCGATCGATCTCCCGGATGCGTCGAGGGCAGTTGCGGGGCCGAAGAGTTATTATTCATCAAGGAGATCATCGTCATGGTGAAGCTCGTGGCCCTGTATACGCAGCCTCCTGATCCCGACGCATTCGACCGCCACTACCGTGAGACGCACCTGCCCCTTGTGCGCAAATGGCCGGGGTTGCGGCGCGTCGAGACTGGGAAGGTCACGGGGATGCCGGGAAGCGGGACCCCGCCGTACTACTTCATCGCCGAGATGTACTTCGATGATGAGAACGGACTGCGCGCCGCACTGCGCTCCCCCGAAGGCCGCGCCGCAGGCGACGATGTTCAACGTTTTGCTCCCGGTCTAGTGAGTTTGCTGTACGTCCAGGTCTCGTAAGGGCTTCGATGGACGGGCCGCGCCCGCAAGCGCCTCAGGCCCTTGGTCTTCGGTACGTCCTCTACGAGAAACAGCCGCCCGCTGCGCGCGTGACCATCAATCGACCCGAGGTGCTCAACGCCCTCAACTTCGCGACGTTGCGAGAGATGAGCCACGCGTTCGAGGACGCGTCGTGGGATGATGCCATCGCGGTTGTTGTTCTCACCGGCAGCGGGGATCGCGCGTTTTGCACCGGAGCCGATCTGGATGAGCAGGCGGCGTTCGTGCGCAAACCGCGCGACTACTGGAAGTGGATGGGGGCGTTCATCGAGGCGCAAGACCGTCTGCGCAATATCGGTAAGCCCACGATCGCACGTCTCAACGGCCTGGTTGTGGGCGGCGGCAACGAGTTCAACTTGGCCTGCGATCTCGCGGTTGCTGCGGACGACGTCATCATCCGCCACGTCGGACCGATGCGGGGCAGCGTTCCTGCTGCGGGCGCGACTCAGTGGCTGCCGCTGGTCGTCGGAGACCGGCGGGCCCGGGAGATTCTCTTCTTGTGCGACGAGATCCCCGCGTCCCAGGCGCTGGCCTGGGGCCTGATCAACGAGGTCGTCCCCCGCAGGGAGTTGGACGCTGCTGTCACGCGACTCACCCAGCGCCTGACTCGCACGCTGCCGGAAGTCACGCGCTACACCAAACAGCAACTGAATTTCTGGCGAGATTTGTCCTGGCACCTCACTGTGGGACATGCGCGCGACTGGCTCACGCTCCACGCCGGCGCGCCTGAAACGCAGGAAGGGATTGAGGCCTTCCTTGAGAAGCGCGCCGTCGATGTGGCGGCGATTCGTGCGCGTCTGGCCGAGGGTGCCAGCACCGAGTTTGCCTGGGGACCGCCGACCCGGACCTGCCCGTCATGCGGGGCGCGACACCTCCCTGAGCAGTTTACCCACTGCGGCAAGTGCGGGAGTCGGCTGTAACAGCACAGACCTGTAACAGCACAGACCGATCGACGGGCGGCATCCGCCATAGACTTCAACTCTCGAGGTCTAGTCTTCTCTTAATTCCCAGCCCCGACGGAGGACGCAATGAGCCATCAGCACATAGTGCTCTCTACTGAAGGCAATATCGGCTTAGTCACCCTCAACCGGCCCGAGGTGCTCAACGCGCTCAACCGGGCCACGATGGATGAACTCGTGGATGCACTCGAGGCGTTCGACCGCGATGACGCAGTGGGCTGCGTGGTCCTCACCGGAGCAGGGCGGGCGTTTGCCGCCGGGGCGGATGTCAAAGAAATGGCCACCGCTACGGCCGCACAGATGCTATCCGGATACCGCTTCCAACAATGGGAGCGGATCCGGGCGGTGACCAAACCACTAATCGCGGCGGTCCACGGCTACGCGTTTGGAGGCGGATGCGAACTGGCGATGTTGTGCGATATGATTGTGGCCGCCGAGACGGCGCAGTTCGGGCAGCCCGAGATCAACATCGGGCTCATGCCCGGGGCGGGGGGGACGCAGCGATTGACCCGCGCGATTGGCAAGTACCGGGCGATGGAGCTCATCCTGACCGGCCGACCCATTTCGGCGCGGCAGGCCGAGGGGTGGGGACTGGTTACCCGCGTCGTTGCCGCTGAACTCTACCTCGACGAGGCCAAACGCCTGGCGCACGAGATCGCGAGCAAGCCGGCGGTCGCGGTGCGTCTAGCGAAACAGGCGATTTTGAAGGCGCATGACACGCACCTCGAAGGTGGGCTGGATTACGAACGCAAGTGCTTCTATTTACTCTTTGCAACCGAAGACCGGACAGAGGGCATCAACGCATTCTTGGAAAAGCGCCAACCCCACTTCAAGGGGCGATGACGGCGGGATGGTAACCCTCCCCGCCGCACCCGCGTCCCGAAAATCTGATCACCATCTCAGGGTGAGCTAACATGCCGGAGACCATTCAACTGGACCAACGCGACGGAGTGTTGCTCGTCACCTTGAACCGTCCCGATGTGTTGAACGCGATCAACGACCTGATGCTGCGGGAGCTGTCAGACGCCTTGCGCCAGGCAGCTCGCGATGCGGCAGTAAGGTGTGTGGTCATCACTGGTTCCGGTCGAGGATTTTGCTCTGGGCAGGACCTGCGCGATCGCGCGGGGCCCGGGACGCCTTCGTTCCGCGATTCACTGGGCAGCCGGTATAACCCGGTCATCCTCCAGATGAGGACGATGGAAAAGCCCGTGCTGGCCGCCGTGAATGGCGTGGCCGCAGGAGCCGGTTGCAGCCTGGTACTCGCGGCCGACCTGCGGATCGCTTCTGACCGCGCCAGTTTCATCGAGGTCTTCGCCCGCGTGGGGCTGGTTCCCGATTCCGGAAGCACGTACTTTCTGCCGCGTTTAGTCGGCCTCGGCAAGGCGTTGGAACTTGCGTACACCGCGGACGCCGTCGACGCGGCGGAGGCGTTGCGCATAGGACTGGTTAACCGAGTCGTGCCGCACGACGTGTTGGTCCCTGAGGTCATGACCCTAGCCAAGCGATTGGCTGCAGGACCCACACGAGGATACGGTCTTGCAAAGCGGGCCATCAACTATGGTCTGCACGCGACGCTAGAACAGGTCCTCGACTACGAGGCGGCTGTGCAGGAGATCGCCGGCCGCAGTGCCGATCACCGAGAGGGTGTCGCTGCGTTCCTCGCCAAGCGGCCCCCCTCTTTCACCGGGACTTGAGAGGAGCGTTCCTCCCCATGCCGCAAGGGAGTCAGAGACAACCAGAATTTGATGCTCTCATCATCGATGCCGTGCGCACACCCGTGGGACGGTACGGTGGTGTGCTGCGCGAGGTGCGCCCTGATGATCTTGCCGCGCACGTCATCCGCGAACTGATTCGACGCACGCGGATCGACCCCAACCTGATCGAAGACGTGATCTTCGGGGCGGCCAACCAGGCTGGCGAGGATAACCGCAACGTCGCGAGGATGGCGCTGTTGCTGGCCGGGCTTCCTGTGGCGGTCGCCGGGCAAACGGTGAACCGGCTGTGCGGCTCGGGGATGCAGGCGATCGCCTCGGCCGCGCACGCGATCAAACTCGGCGAGGGCGATGTCGTCATTGCCGGCGGTGTGGAGTCCATGACGCGCGCCCCATTGGTGATGGCCAAACCCCAAGCGGCCTTCCCGAGGGGCGAGCTCACGATGCACGACACCACGCTAGGCTGGCGTTTCACCAATCCCAAGCTCGTGGAGATGTACCCGCCGTATAGCATGGGGGAGACGGCGGAAAATGTCGCGGAGCGATTTCGCGTCAGCCGCGAGGACCAGGACCGGTTTGCCCTTCTCAGTCACCAACGGGCCGTGCAGGCCGCTGTCGAGGGGCGGTTCAAAGACGAAATCGTCCCGGTCGTCCTCCCCACCGCGTCAGGCGATCCTGTGGTGGTGGATGTCGATGAACACCCGCGACCGGATACGTCGCTAGAAAAACTCGCGGCCCTGAAACCGGTATTCAAGAAGGGTGGGACCGTCACGGCTGGCAACTCGTCAGGCATCAGCGACGGCGCGTCCGCGCTGCTCCTGACCTCCGCCGCGCTCGCCACGAAGCTGAGCCTGCAGCCGATGGCGCGCGTCGTGGCCTCGGCCGTGGTGGGCGTCGATCCTTCGTACATGGGCCTGGGGCCCATCCCTGCGACGCGGAAGGTGCTGAAACGCGCAGGCCTCACTATTGAAGACCTCGACGTTATCGAGCTGAACGAAGCCTTTGCTGCACAAGTTCTCCCCTGCATCCGGGAGCTCCAGATTCCGGTGGAGAAACTTAATCCTAACGGCGGAGCGATCGCGTTAGGACACCCGATCGGGTTCTCCGGTGCGCGACTGGTGACGACGTTGGTCCACGAACTACGCAGGCGGCAGGGACGGTACGGACTTGCGACGATGTGTATCGGTGTCGGACAGGGAATCGCGCTTGTGGTCGAACATCTGCCCCCACGAAGCTGGGGGCTCCGGACCTAAACTGCTATTCTATCTTCAGCGGGCGTGTGGGCCGAGGCACTCGCAGGCGCTGAGATGAGACGGCGAGAGAGGCGTGCAACACAGGCGTGGCCGTCATCGCGGGTCCGTTCCGGGGACCGACGGCGATTGTGATGGCGTCGTAGCCGGCTAAGTCTTCCCGAATGGGCACAAACGTCGCACGGTCGGCTGCAGGGACAAAGGTGGCAACGGGACGCCGGACTCCGCCTTGGATGAGCCACAGCCGATACGTGAGGTCGTCTCCGGGATCCCCCAGCCGCACCACAAGCAGCCCTCCGCGTCGGCGAACGGGGTCATAAATTAGGCGCACGCTCGCACCAGGTCGACCGGTGAGGGTAATCACTCGCGTCGAATTACCCGCTAGTGCGCCAAGAACCTGTTCTGCTAGTCCATGGTCGTCGTGCAACGTCCCCACGTGCTGATTGAACGAGAGTGTCATTCCGGCAAGCCCTGCCAGCACCGCCGCAATAACCACGGGAATCAGTAGCATCCAGCGAGGAGGGGAAATAAATAGATGACTGCGTCGCGACCTAAGGAGTTGGTCGGAGAGGACTGATCTAGGTTGCACGTGCATGCGCACGGGCTGTCCCGCAGCTGGGGGATGGCCTGCAGAATACCCGCAAGCCTCTACAACTTTCATGCCCAGTTTCGGTCGGTGAAAGTGCCGCATCGCGTTAGTACCTAAAGCAACTCACATGCCCCAATTGAAATCGTTGACAGTACGGCATCGAACAGTGCTAGACTGTCTGATAGGCGAACATTCGTTCGGTATCACAACTTCCGTAACATTGCCCAAATGCAGCCCTCGCCGATCGCATTTCCGCAAACGCCTTCCAGCCCCGCTGTTTTCGGGGGAGACGAAACCTGTCTGACTGTCGGGCTACTGGCCGGGCTACAGGCCGTGCGACCGGGCCGACCGCTACTGGTAGTCGATGGTGCGAATGCATTTGACCCCTTTCTGGTGGCCGATCTGGCGTACAAATCGGGGGTAGAGCCTAAGGCCCTCCTCGACCAGATCCGCATCTCCCGCGTGTTCACCTGCCATCAGCTGGAAGCCCTGTTGCGGGAACGGCTGCTGGCAGCCGTGCAGCAGTTTGGCGCGCCAGCCGTCTACTTCTCGGGACTGCTAGATCCACTCCTCAGCGATGAAGCCCCGACGGGTGAGGCCGTCCGTATCTTCCGGCTGGTCGTCCCGGCGTTGCAGCGTCTGGTCGGTGTCGGCATCGCGACGCTAGTGGCGTGTCCCCCGCCGCAGAGTGCCCCGGGCCGGGAGCGATTCTTCCCCGCGCTGTGTGACGCCGCGGCATGGGTGTTTCAAGTCGCACGCGATGCACCTCGCGATACGGTGCAGATCACCTGCACCAAGCCGCAGGCAGCGACGTGGACGTGGGAACCACAGATCGGGATGATCGAGGCACGGCGGTGGTGGTAACTGCGGTTGGTCGAGGGATGGATCGGACCACTGCCGCCTGATCCGCACGTCACACGGGAGGCTGGTATGGGACGCACAACACAGACGATGACGCAGCTCGTCGCACAGGAGGAGGCCTATTGGGGATCATTTCGACGAGCGCTGCGTAAAGAGGACCAGGTCATTTTCGATAAGCTGTTTGCAGCCGCCCGCCATCACACGGCGCCCGCACACTATGCCTCGCATGCCACGCCATTTGACTCCATCTTGTTGGCGATGATTCTGGAGGCCATGAAGGCGATGGAGGAACTGCGTCAGCGCCTGGAGGCGCTGACCGCTGGGCCTGGGGCGCACGACTCCGAACTTCGCCAACTCCCGGAGCTCACCGAACCGCACTCATGAGAGCAGCAGAATTTCCCGGGACGCGGAGCTCGGAGTCTCAAACCCATCTCGAGGGTTGGATCTTCGACGTCTATCCGTCGTCTGACGGGATGATCCTCTGGGTGATCGATGACCAAGGCCACCCGCACCGGGTGCGGCACACGTATGCGCCTACGCTGTACGTCGCCGGTAGTCACAACGAACTGGAGATGGCCCGGCAGGCGCTGTCCCGTCTGCGAGTTCCGGTCACGCTTACGCCCACGGCGCGACAGGAGTTGATGAGCGGGACGCAGATCCCCGTGACCGCGGTCACTGTCCCACACCCGTTGGCTTTTCCCGCCGCCGCACGCCTGCTGGCCCGTGTGCCTGGACTGGCTTTGTATAACTGCGACATCCTGACAACACGGCTCTTCTTCTATGAGACGGGACTGTTTCCGCTGGCACGCTGCGCGATCGACTACTCAGACGGGGTCGCGCGTGAGATTGCCCTACTGTCCCGACCGGAAGATCTTGAGTACAACGTGCCGTCCTTAGTCGTCTTGCGGCTTCGCCTTGAATCGCCGGCGACGCGGACTGGGGATTCTGAGGACGTCCCCGCCCGCAACCCCTCGCATGGACGCCCTGGGCGGCTGGAGGCCAGCGTCGACGGAGAGACGGTGGTCCTCGATGGGGACGATCCGGCCGAGACCATTCGCAGTCTCAACCGGCTTCTCCAGCGCTACGATCCGGATGTGCTGTTAACGGAGTGGGGCGACTCGGTGTTGCTCCCTCAGCTGCAGGTCTTAGCGGCGCGCACCGGGATTCCGCTGCAGCTCAATCGTGATCCTGGGCACCAAGTCCGCACACGACGGTCTCGGTCCTACATGACCTACGGCCAGGTCGTCTACCAAGTCGGCGCGCGGATGCTACATGGCCGTTGGCACATCGATCTGCGCAACTCCTTTATCTATGCTGAGTCGGAACTAGTCGGCCTGCTGGAGGTGGCGCGACTGGCACATATCCCGGTGCAGGAACTGGCCCGCACGTCGACCGGGACAGCGATCAGCTCCATGCAGCTGTTGCGTGCCGTGCGCGATGGCATCCTCATTCCGTGGCAGAAGAGTGAGCCGGAAGTTTTCAAGACCGCGAATCAGCTGATCGTCACCGACAAGGGCGGGTTAACCTATCAGCCGCTGGTGGGATTGTACGAGCAGATCGGCGAGCTGGACTTCTCGTCGATGTACCCGACGCTAATGTCCACCTTCAACATCTCACCAGAGACGATAGGCTGCCTGTGCTGCCCGGAGTCGCGCATTCCAGAGATCGATTATACCGTTTGTGCTCGGCGGCGAGGCCTGGTGCCCCAGGTGCTCGATCACTTGTTACAACGACGAGCGTACTACAAGCAGCGGAAACGTGAGAGTGAAGGTAACGTACGGGCACTATATGACCAGCGTCAGACAGCACTGAAGTGGTGCTTAGTGACATGTTTAGATGGCGATACGATCGTCCCTGTGGAGATCACGGGACGGTTGCGCGTGGTTCCAATCCGAGACATCATCGATCCCATTGTGCCTCACGGCCCGGGGGTACTCTCAGCCCGAGGTCTATATGTATTTGGCTATGATGGACACTTGCAGCCAATCAAAAGTCCGGTGAAGAACGTAATCAAGGCTCCTGCGCCATCAAGATTGCTGCGGGTTCGATTACAGTCCGGGCGTGAGCTGCGGATGATCCCTGATCATCGGTGCTTCGTCCTGGAAAGTGGCCGGTTGACCGTGAAACGTGCAGCGGAACTGCAGGAAGGGGATTTAGTTCCGGTTACCCCCCGTTTGCCTTTCGAAAGTTGTCCTACAAGAGTGATCAACCTAGTCAAAGAGCTCCTCCAACGTCTTCCCGACGAAGAGAAACCCTCGTGGCGCGTGTTTGGAAAAGTGCTTAAAGAGCGCATCGCGGAGAGATATACAACTATTCGTGAAGAGGCTAAGAAAGACTATACGAATAAGACCATCTGGAAGTGGCGGGAGTACGGCTATCTTCCTTTGCAGTTCGTGCCGTGTCTACAACTTCGCGATGAAGACTTTTCCAGGTTGTTTATAGGACGCGGTAAGAGAGAAGGCGGACTTATTCAGCAGATTCCCGGCCTGCTTGAGATGGACGAAGATCTGGGATTTCTCTTGGGCTTCTTTATTGGTGACGGTAGCGGCTCCAAAGGATACATAATATATTGGATAAACTCAAATGAACTCGATGTGGCGCGGAAACTTCGCGAGATCATAGCCAGGAAATTCAAACTCCGCACTAGTCTCCGCAAAGCACGTCACGACAATATGTATGTCCTAGTAACTTGCAGCATCGCTTTGGTACGCATTTTTGAAGTCGCGTTGGGTGTACCCGGAAGCAGACGCAACGGGAAGCTAAATATTCCACCCCTGATCTGGGATGCAGAAGATCGGATTGTCTATGGTTTCTTAAGCGGCCTCATTGCAAGTGATGGATGCGTCGGGAAATGGCAAACATTTCTGAAAATAAGCAGTGCATCCAAACCCTTTGTGGACAAACTTGGAATACTCCTCACCATGCGGAACATTCCGCATTGTTACCGCTCATATGGGTCATCAATGTATTCTCTGGATATCATTGAGGCCGGGGTTCATTCAATCCAGAAGAATGGATGGTTGTCGAGAAAACATAGCCTCACGTTGAAAGAGCGATTGAGGGCAGTAGCATCACTTCGATGGTCCCATCCGAACCGGGTAGAGATATGCGGGCCATTTAGATGTTTGAGAATACGATCTATAACGGAAGTTCCTCCGAGTTCGCCTTTTGTATATTGTTTCGAGGTTGGAAGAGATCTTCGTGGTTTCGTTACTGCCGGTGGCATCTTCACCGGAAACAGTTTCGGGTACCTCGGCTACAGAAATGCTCGCTTCGGTCGCATCGAGGCGCACGAGGCGGTGACGGCATTCGCCCGTGAGATGCTGTTACGGGCCAAAGAGGTCGCAGAGTCACGCGGCTTTCGGATGCTGCACGCCCTGGTGGACTCGATGTGGCTACAGCGTCCCGGTGCCACCCGCGCCGATTACGATGCACTGGCCCAGGCGGTCGCCGGGGCGACGGGCCTGCCGATCTTTGTAGAAGGTATCTACCGGTGGATCGGGTTTCTGCCGTCCAAAACCCACCGCGGGGTAGGGGTCCCCAATCGGTACATGGGTGTGTTCGATAATGACACGACGAAAGTGCGCGGGATCGAGGTGCGACGGTCCGATATGCCGGCACTGGTCGTGCAGATGCAAGAGCAAATGCTACAGCGGATGTTCCACTGTCACACGTTGGCGGACGTCCGCACGGCGCTGCCCGAGATTCTCGGCATTCTTGAAAACGCATTAGTCCGGCTACGGGCTGGTGACGTGGAGGCCGCTGAGCTTGTTGTCACCAACACGCTATCACAAGAAGTCAGCGAGTACCGTCACAATACTGTGCAGGCCATCACTGCCCGCACTTTGGATCGCCACGGGGTACAACTGCATCCCGGCGAGGCAGTGCAGTTCGTTATCACGAACGCTGGCGCCAAAGTCCCCGAAGACCGGGTACGGCCATATGCGCT
>WNFE01000228.1_pt1 | contig 39414 bp, 30 predicted proteins | sample 5400451 | NCBI WGS metagenome assembly WNFE01 (sample SAMN13153344, study PRJNA577476) | soil metagenome | isolation source: 200 cm saprolite under Douglas fir tree site 2 hole 2 | place: USA:California | collected 2015-04-18
GGCGTCAAACGCGACGGCCGTCGCTCGGGGCGACGAGGGCCCCGCGAGACGCTGGGCCGCCGGCAGCCGGGCAGCGGACAGGGTGCCGCCCGCGAGCTGAAACACCGACGAATCGTTGGGCGCTCCGTCAGCGGACTGTGGGACTAAGAGGTACTCGGCCTGGTTCGCACTCGAGGTGTTCGCCGGAAACAGCACGCAGCCGGAGTCGGATGCGGGGTCGAGGGACAGGTAGGCGCCGACGGCGAGCGTGATGTGGGTGCCGACCGTGGACGCGGTAGTGCAGGACGCGAGCGGCGAGGGCCCAGAGCCGTTGCTCCCCGAGCAGGCCGCTACGCTCCCGCCGAGCGCGCACACGAAGAGCGGTATTCCGATTCGACGCACCATGCCTGCCTCCGCCGCTGTAAGTCCTCACCTGCGAGCCTCTTACGCCCCGACGATTCACCCGCACCTGTACGCGCTGCGCGGCCCCTGAAGGCCAAGCCGCTGCACAACGGCCTGCCCGTGGCATCGGCACGGTCGAACAGGTTCTCAACGTACACCTGAGGCCGGATCACGACAGTACCCATCGCAAGCGCGTAGGTGCCGCTGGCGTTTACGATGGAGTTGTGATCAACCTTGGCCGATCGGCTGGAATCCAGCAACCCGGCCGGTTCGGCAGCCCGCTGCTCTCGGTCCGGCTCCGAAACGGCAGACCGGAGCGCGAATATACCACGCTTGATACCCCGGAGCGCGCCGGCGCGGGGATGTGTTCCCTTGCATCCCTGAGGATCGGGTACCCACTACGAGCGTCGCCTGGAGACCGATCATGCTCACGCGCGAACGGCGCCCACACACATGCCCAAGCAGCTGCGGCGCTGGGTGTCTCGATTTCCGTGTTTGGACAGGGCCTCAGGCTCCAATGTTCACCCGTAGCTGCACGCTGCGGGGTCGGCCCACTGACGCGCCGCTGAAGAACGCGCCCTTGAGCGCGTATTTGTTGTTGAAGATGTTGTCTACGTACACTTGCGGCCGCACGACGACAGCACCCAACACGAAGCTGTAACCCGCGCTGCCGTTCAGAATGAAATTGGGCGCTACGTGGTTCACCTTGTTGAAGGCGAACAGGTCGGTGCTGTAGGTCGGGTTCGAGTCGGCCGACGTGGCGCTGATCAGGCCCGACCCGTAGATCCCGGTCGCGGACACGTAGACAGCGTGGCTCGCATACACGACGGTCGCGACCCCTGAGACTCGCTGGTCGTGGTCGAGATCATGGCGATTGGTTGGCGGCGCAACCGCGAAGAAGCCCCCCGTGATCGGGCCGTACCCGTACGCATGGTTCAAAGCGAGGTTCAGGTAGCCGGACAGCGGCCCGGACGGACGAACCTCGACGACGCTCTCGATCCCCGTGACGCGCACTTGGTCGATGTTCACCGAGGTCACGATGGCTGAGCCGGGCACGGTGTTGTCGTCGATCCCCGGCGCGCTGCGTTTGTGGTAGGCGGAGAGCTTCGTCACGACGCCGAAGGGGAACCGGTGTACGTATCCCGCCTCGAAGAAGTCGTCGCGCTCGGGGAGTGTCGGAGCCGTCGCGACCCCGCCCTGAGCACTCCGCGTGATCGCGCGCAGATCCTCCACGTTGGTGGGGACGAACAGCCGACCATAGTAAACGTAGAACGTGTTCGCCGGGTCGGGAAAGACGCTGAACTTCACCCGCGGGCTCACCTGGTGCTGGGTTGCGGCGAACGGCGCGTTGTGGTTGTCGAACCGCACCCCAGTCCGAAGTTCCCACTTGTCTGAGGGAGCGATGGCGGTCTGTGCGTACACGCCGACGTCGTTGCCGTTGAGGTCGGAGGTGGACCCTGGGCCCGGCCTGCCCGCTGAGTCCGTCGTCGCAAAATCCTCGTGGCCGCTGGTCACCGACGTGAGCGTGCCGAACTTGAACTCGAGGCCGTGATGCGGCCGGAGGGTGTAGTCGAGTTTGATGCCGAACGTGCGGAAGTTGCGGTCCTCACTGACGTTGTAAGGCTTCGTCGTGTCGGGATAGAAGATGAAGGACGGCTGGTCCTTCGCGCCCGGCGTGTAGGTGAGGCTGCCGTCTCGGAAGAAGATACCCGCAAACAGGTCCGCCGAGCGCCCCTCCTCGGAGCTCGTCCCGGCGCCGAACGCGTGGCGCCAGGCGAGATTGACGAACCCGTTCACGTCCTGCTGGTGGTCGTCAATGATCCCGGCGCTCGAATCGAACGGCACGGCGAACCGGGTCCGCGAGCGGTTCAATTCCAGCGTGACCACATCGCGCTGCGAGGGGACGTACTGCAGCTTCCCGAACCCGAAGAAGTCGGTGCCATCGTTGTGAAAGTTCTTGACCACGCGGCGCACGGTATCGAACACGACGGGCTCGCGCCGCATGTCGGTCGCCTGGCGTACGCCGGAGAAGAAGAATCCCCACTTCCCGGCGTTGGTGCTCGCGTTGAGCGCCTGGCCGTTGGCGCCGAACGACCCGCCGTAGCTTGAGGCGTCGAGATGGAACCCACCCGAGGGAATCCGCGTGTCGACGTTCACGATCGCGGTGTTCTTGTTACCGAATTCGGCGTCCCAGCCCCCGGTCTGGAACGTGATCTGGTTCACGACCTGCGGGTCGAACAGCTCGTTCAGGCTGCCGGAGATCCCTGCGGGGACGGGGACGCCATCGACGTAGTACGTGTACTCCGCGTGCTGGCCGCGGATGTGGACTTCCCCGGTCGGGGCCCGGACGGAGCCCGCCATCGCCTGCTGCAGGATCTGAGACGTGGTATTGGTGGGCGCCCCATGGTAGTCGTTTTGTTTGAAGATCTGGTTCCCGGTCCGCGTGTCGACCGCGACCGGCACGGACGCCGTCACCTCGACCGCCGCCAGGTTGATGGGCAGGCTCACTAGGCGAAAGTCGGCGCGGCTCAGGGTCTCGGTGTCTCCAATGGTGACGTCCCGCGTTTGCGCACGGTAGCCGAGGTAACGCACCTCCACGCTGTAGGAACCTGCGGGCAGGTTGTGGACGGCGTAGCGACCGAAGTGGTCCGTGATCGTGCTGGCGACGAGCTTGCCCCCCTGTGAAATGCGCACCTCGCCGCCGGGCAGCGGCGCGCTCGCTGTGCTGTCGATGACGGTGCCGCCGATATCCCCGGTAGCCGGCACGTGGGGGCCGACGGCTGCAGCCAGCGCGGGCTGGGCCGCGGGACCCACGGCTGCGAGCCAGGCCAACAGGGCGGCCTGGAGGATGGTGTTCGAACTCATACGCTCTCCCGAGTCGTGAGTGAACTACCGTGACCCGGGCGTCTTCCCGATGCATGGGAAACGACGCGAGGGGTCGGTGCACGAACGAGCGGCGTCCGCCGAACGGGGCGCCGCTAGGAGAGCGTCGGAGGTGCTCGAGGCTGCGGGTGGGGTCGGGAGCGAGCCCGTGGGAACCTGACGGGCGTGGAGGGGAAGCGTACCCGATCTGCGGCGGTGCCCAGGGCCAGCGCCATCGGCTGCCGGCGCGCGAGCGGCGCCGAGAGATAGTGACAGAGGGCGCAGTCCGGCGGGTGGATCCGGGCGCAGCTGTTCGTGGTGTGGGACTCGATGTGCGGTCGCGCCGCAGCACCGAGCGCATCGACGCGAGCGTCCGCCCACGCCGCGGCGCCCGGCAGCGCCAGCTGCAGGGCGGCTCCGAGGAGCCAGAGCGTGCGGACCGCGCGCGAGTGTCGGCGCATCGGCGGCCTCCTACACGCCCCGCACGGGGAGGTTCCCACTGCGGCCGGGATCTTCTCGGCCTCTACCCCGCTGGCTTACCCCGGAGTGCCGCTGGTGCGTGCGCACGCGCATCCGGCACCCGACGATGTGAATCACGCCGGCGCGCGCACCAGTTTACGAAGCGCGATCGCTCCCAGGAGCACGAGGCCGTACACGCAGACAATCAGAGGGCCGGTCGGGAGGTCCGCGGCGAGCGACAGCCACAGGCCCAGGATCGAGGCGAGTGCACCAGACCCCCACGAGAGGTAAGTGAGACGCCGCATGTCGCGCGTGAAGAGAAACGCGATCACCGCTGGGACGACGAGGAAGCTGAACACCATGAGCACGCCGGCGACGGGTACGGCGAGCGTGATCACGACGCCGAACGACAGGTAGAAGAGGAAGTCCCACCACTTGATCTTCCAGCCTTGCCGCTCGGCCTCATCCGGGTGGAACGAGATGGTGAGAAAGCGGTGACGCAGGAGGTAATGGAACACGCCCAGCGCGGCGTAGGCCGCAGCGAGCTTGATGATCGTGGGCTTGAACGTGACCCACAGGATGCTTCCGGTAAGCGTCTTCTCGATCGCATCGCCGCCCCCCGGAACCTTGTTCGCAACGAGTACCGCCGCCGCTGAAGCGACGACGTACACGATCCCGATGAATGCCTCCTGCGGCACGCGCCGACTCTCGCGGTGGGAGGTGCGCGTCAGGGCGAACAGGAATGCTCCGACTGCCGTGGCAAGGAGCGCGAACGCGTAGGCCCAGGTCGAGTCAGCCTCCACGTGAATGAGCAGCGCCGACAGGCTGCCGAGCGCCGCCATCTGGGCCAGCGAGAGGTCGACGAAGATCACTTCCCGGGCGATCACGTGCAGCCCCAGGTAGGAGAGCATGGCGACGAGCACCATGCACGCCACGAAGGGCGGAATCATCAACTGCAGACCGCTCATCTCACCTCCTGGCGATTCAGTTGGCGGCGCCGCCCGGGCCGAATGCGCGGCCGAGCTCCGAGATCCAGAGGTTCATGAGGTCGAAGTAGCTGTTGATGCCTGGGGCGCCACCGGTGTTCGACGGCACGATCACGGCCTTCGCGCCTGTCTTCTGCGCCACTTCCATGACCTGTTCGTGGTCGTAATAGTTCGTGGACAGGAGCACGGCGATGTGCTGCGCTCGCATTTCGTTGATCACTTCGAGCACATGCCTTGGAGTGGGCGGGATGCCGGGCTTCGGCTCGATGTAATCCACGCACGGAACGCCGTATTCGTGCGAGAAGTAGTCCCACTCCTTGTGGTAACACGCCACCGCCTTACCGCGGAACGGCATCGCCTCCTTGAGCCACCCGCCCAGCCGGTTGATGAGAGCCACGCCCTGGTAGGGCTTGGTCTTGAGGAAGTCGAGCAGCTTGCCCTGGCGGTCCAGGTCGGCGAGCGTGGACCCGCCGAGCAGCTTCACCAGCTCGTCGCCAAACAATGCCCGGTACATCCGGTCTTCGAAATCCTTCTCCCGCTGGGAGAAGTAGTCCGCGTTTTCGGGTGAGACCCGCTTCAGGCCGGTGAGGATGTTGCGCGCGATTTGCACCGCGTTCAGCGGAGCGGTCCAGATGTGCGGGTTCCCAAACACGTGAATGTCGCCTTGGGCGCGGGAGAAACTCGTCGGCACGTCCAGCAGGTCGATGCCGGCGTAGGCGGCAACGTACCCGGGCCCTCCTTCGGTCACCTTGGGATTGTTCGCCTTGTCAAGCAGCGCCGGCACCCACAGCTCCAGATCGAGGCCAGTTGTGACGAACAGGTCCGCCTCCCCGAGAGCCGGCACGAAACTGGGCTTCGGCTGCACGTAGTGGGGATTCTCGTCGCCGGTCGCGATCGACGTGACGGTGCCGCGATCCCCGACGACGTCGCGGGCGATGGAGGCGTAGGTGGTGAGTGACGTCACGACCTTGACCCTGTCGATCGTACGTGGTGCAGGGACCGGCCCGTCGCCGTGCAACCAGATGAGCAGAAGCAGCAATCGCAGCATATCAGTAGGTCTCGTGTTTGTGGGGTCCGATCGCCCAAACGGCCTGCAAGGCGAACTGATTCGTCGAGTCGAAGCCCGCCGTCCAGGCCCAGGTGTATTGAGCCCGTAGCTCGACCCACTCGCTCTCCCAGAGCGTCAGCGACGGGATGAGCTGGCGGGTGATGAGCCCGGAGAGCGGATCTTCCACGTAGTCGTAGCGCGCCCCGGCGATCCAGCGCTGGTTCAGCTTGTACGTCGTCCCGGCGTACCAACCCAGGCGGGTCGTGCCCGCCGCGCCGCGTTCCTTGCGGAGCGCGTACACCTCGCCCCGCAGCGTCCACTCGCGGTACAGCGCTTCGGCCGGCGGCCGCCAGGTGAACCGGAAGTCCACCCCGCCGACCTCGGTGCGCAAGCTCGAGTCGGGGTTGGTTCCGTACAGCGCGGTGCCGCCGACCTGCACGTAGCTGGAGCGCGTGAGCTGCCAGAAGTTGAGCAGGTGGACGAGATACGTCGGCCGGCCGCTGCCGCCGAACAGCTCGGCATCGCTGGCGCTCCGGGTGACCTGCGCCGTCAGCTCGTGCGTCCCGAGGCCCCCGAACGCGCGGTATAGCGAAATCCCGGTCCCAGCGAGTCCGTCAGAGCCCAGGTAGCGCCGCAGTGCCAGCGGATACTCGGTCTCGGGCAGGGCGTGCAGGTGCCAGCGATTCAGCTCCCCGAATTGCTGGCGGAACTTGCCGATGTCGAAACGGATGTGTCCCGGCAGTCCGGTCCAGTACGCGTACCCCTCTTCGACGCTCACGGCCGCGTTCTCCAAGCTCACGAAGATCTTCGTGTTGGAATAGGGATCGAGTGCCGATTGAAAGCCGAGTTCGAACTCGCGAGCATCGAAGTTATCGTGCTGTACGCCGGAGGTCTGGGCGTAGGCCCGCACGTCACCAGTGACGCTGACTTCGGGATTGAGCTGGGCCTGATTGCGTTCGCGCCCGATGAACTGCGTGGGCCGCGCGGTATCAGCCTTGATGGCCGCGGTGTCGGTGCCCGCCGCCGCGGCCGCGGCAGCGCGGAGCGCGGCGAGCGACGTGTCGGCCCCCGCGGCGGCCCCGCCCGGCGCGTGGGCCAAGGCGGCGCGCAAGCTGTCGAACCGCGCCTTCAGCGCGCGTACCTCCGCCGCGAGCGAGTCCACCGGACGCTGGCTGGCCGGCTGCTGGGCCGGCGCGCGAATGGGCAGCAGGAATAGAGTGGTGAGCCCCACCACCCCACCGTAGCGAATCCGAATCATCGTGGTTGATCCCCCCGTTTCGACGGCTCCATGTCGCCCCGCCGCCGGGCGGGGGCGTGTGGCGGGCGCCAGTTACGGTCGGCCGCCTCGATGCTAGGAGGGGAGGGTGGGAGGGGCCCTTGGTCGAGCAGTGCGGCGGTTGGGGCGGCGCGGCGGCGGAGCGCCGCACGTGGGCGGGCGCCCGACGGGCGTCCCCGTCTCGGGGGCCAACGTCCGCAGCCCCGGCGAGGTCAGCTGCGAGCCGGCGTACTGACACAGGGCGCAGCGCAGCTCGTCGTGCAACGCGACGCACGAGGAGTCGTGCGCCGCCTCGACGTGGATAGGGGCACTCAGCCGGTCCGACGCGTGCGCGAGGGAGACGACACTCCCCGAGAGGCCCTGGAGCACCAGAAGTGGGAGGGCGAGGCGACGCATCCAGACATCGTGTGTCGTCGTGTGTGCGATCACACCCGGCCTACGGTTAGGGTCGTCCGGGCGTTGCGCCGGGCCGCGCGCGCATATGCCCGCAGCCGTCTGAGCATCCGCCGGTCATTGCGGATCGGATCGTCGCCCTTCGGGGTCTCGATAATCTTAATCACAGGTGCGAGGCGCGGGTCGCGCATGATGCGCCGGAACGGCTCAGGGCCGAGCGTGCCTTCGCCGATCCACTGATGGCGATCGACGCGGGAGCCTGCCGCGGCCTTGGAGTCGTTGAGGTGTAAGCACTTGAGGAGGCCGAAGCCGACCGCGCGGTCGAACTGTTCCCACACGCCGTCGAGCGCGCCGACGACGTCATAGCCGCGGGCGTGCAGGTGCGCCGTGTCGAGGCAGAACGCCATGCGGTGCTGGAGCGCCGCCGGCAGCGCGGCCCGCAGCGCGGCGAGCTCTTCGAACGAGCTACCGAGCGCGGTCCCCGAGCCGGCCGTCCCCTCGACCAGCACGCCGACCGCTCCCGTGACCTGCGCCAGGCACTCGGCGTAGCCCCGGGCGTTGCGCTCGAGGCCTGCGGCCCGGTCGTCGATGTAGTTGCCGGGATGCGACACGACCCAGGGGATCCCGAGCGCCCGGCAGCGCACGAGCTCTCCCGTGAACGCCCGCACGCTCTTCGCGCGCAGCGCCGTGTCAGGGGACGCGAGGTTGATCAAGTAGCTGTCGTGCGAGACGACGGTGCGGATGCCGCTCGCGGCGAACGCTGCGCGGAACTGGGTGACGTCCGCGTCCGTGAGCACGGGCTCGCGCCACTGGTTCGGCGTCTTCGTGAACACCTGGATCGCGGTCGCCCCGATCGCCACTCCCCGCGCGGGTGCCCGCGCGACACCCCCGGCGGTCGAGACGTGGGCGCCGAGCAGGTCGGTCGGCGCAGCGCTCACGCCCACGGTTCTTCGGTGAACGCGAGCCGCGAAATCAGGGGGACGAAGCGCACGCCGCCCGCGCGCCGCTCGGTCAGCCCGGTCGGGTCGCGCTGGATGATGATCAGCTCCTGCGCCCCGAGATCGCCGATCGGGATCACGAGCCGTCCACCGGGAGCGAGCTGCTCGGTGAGTGGTGCTGGCACCGCGGGCGCCGCGGCGGTCACGATCACCCCGTGGTACGGTGCGCGCTCGGGCCAGCCACCCGCGCCGTCCCCGAGCCGGGTCTCGATGTTTCGCAGATCGAGCCGGCGGAACCGCTCTTCCGCTTCGACGAGGAGGTCGGGGAGGCGCTCGACCGTGGCGACGCTGGCCCCCAAGTGGGCGAGAATCGCGGTTTGATAACCGGATCCGGTGCCGATCTCGAGCACGCGGTCGCCGCGCCGCGGCGCGAGCGCTTCGGTCATGAGTGCCACGATCAACGGCTGGGAGATCGTCTGGCCGCTGCCGATCGGCAGCGGCGCGTCCTCATACGCGTCGGCGGCGAGATGGGGCGGCAGGAACCATTCGCGCGGCACCCACGCCATCGCCGCGAGCACCCGGCGATCGCGAATCCCGCGGCTCGCGAGCTGGCTGGCAACCATGCGGCGACGCGCGCGTCGCGTCTCAGGCGCGGGACCGCCCACCTGCCGCCCTCCGCGGTTGCCGTCCCATAGGGTGAACTATAGCTTGACACGCTCCATCGCGCGGTTAGGACCGTTGCCGGAACCCACGCACCCTCGCATCCTCGTCGTTGGTGATGCCGCGGCCCGCCCCGACGGGCTGGAGCGGTTCCTGGTACGCGGCGGCTTCCAAGTCACCGAAGTTGCCTATCCGCCGCCGGCTCCGACGCGGCCAGCACAGCCCGCGCCCGACTTGGTGATCTTCGGCATCGGCGCCACGGACGCGGGATTGGCTGAAGCGGTGCGCGACTTGGCGACGGCCACGCCTTTCGCCGGCGCCCCGGTCATCGTGCTCGTGGCCGACGGGGGCGCCGGCGCCGTGGCGGACGCCCTCCAGGCCGGGGCTCAAGATGCGATGGCCAGCCCCGTGCACTTCGGCGAGCTGCGGGCGCGCATCGACGCCAACCTGCAGCTGCGCCACGAGCTCCAGGAGGCGCGCGACGCGCTGCGCACCCGGGACCTGCTGTTCGACATCTTCCAGGAGGTGTCGGCTGCGCTGCGAGCGGACGAGATCTTCCAGACCCTGGTGCGCCGGGTGGGGCAGGCGTTCGGACTCACGCACTGTTCGTTCGTGCTCACCGCTCCGGGCGAGGACAAGGGGCGCGTGGTCGCGGTGTATGAGAACCCCGCCATCCGCGACCTCCGCGTGGAGCTCGAGCGCTACCCCGAGATCCAGGAGGCGATCCGCACGGAACGCCCGGTGATCATCCACGACGTCCGGGAGCACCCGCTCTTCGAGACGATCCGCAAGCGCTGGGTGCAGCAGCAGCTCGAGGTGAATGTGCAAGCCGCCGTGGCGCTCCCGGTCTTCGTCCAGGGTCGCGCCGCCGGCGTGTTCTTCCTCCGCACGATCCAAGGCGATCCCCAGCTCCGCACCCAGGACGTCGCCTTCGCCAACACGATCGCCCAGGCGGCGGCGCGGGTGCTCGAAAACGAGGAGCGGCGCGCGGCGATCTACCGCCGCCAGATCTCGGCGGGCGTAACGGACGTGCTGACCGGGTGCGCGAGCCTGGATGGGCTGGACCGGCGGCTGCGGGACGAGTTTGAGCGGGCCCGCCGCTACTCGCTGCGGTTCGCGCTCGTGGTGATCGACGTGGACCGGTTGCGCGACGTCAATGACCAGCTCGGCCAACAGGCGGGGGATCGCCTGCTCGGCGAGCTGGGCGCGATGATGCAGCGCGAGATCCGCGCCCCCGACTTCGTGGCGCGCTACGGCGCCGATGAGTTCGCGCTGATCCTGCCCGAGACGGACGCGGAGGGCGGCCGGGAGTTTGTGGTCCGACTGCGGCAGGTCGTCGCGCACCACACCTTCCCCGATCTCGGGCCGGGGCGGGTACCGAGCCTCTCGGCCGGTGTCGTGGCGTTTCCGCACACGGAAGTCCTCCGGCCCGAGGACTTGTTCACGTTGGTCGAGACGGCGCTCGAGCGCGGCAAGAAGGGCGCGCCGGATCGCATCGGCGTCGCGCCGGCGCCCTGACGCGGCGACCGTCATCGCGCCGCTGGTGCAAGCGCCGCACCGCCGCCGACAGGGATGGCAGGCGAGGCGCGTTGGATTAGCGGCGACTCTTGAGCCAGTTGATGGGATCGAGCGCGATGCCACCGCGCCCGCGGATCTCGAAGTGAAGGTGCGGGCCCTGGTCGCTCGAGCCGCCGCCCACGTGGCCGATCATCTGGCCCCTGAGCACGCGCTCGCCTTGCGTCACGGTCGCGTCACTCAAGTAGCCATAGAAGGTGTAGTAGCCGCCCCCGTGATCGATGAGCACTGAGCTCAAATAGGTGCCGAGCGGACCCGCGAGGCTCACCGTGCCGGCCGCGACGGCCCGGACCGGCGTGCCGATCGCCGCCCCGATCCCGATGCCGTGCCACGGGATGCGGGTGTTGTTGGGGCCGGCGGCGGTGCCGAACTGGTAGAGAATCCGCCCCTCGACCGGCCACTCCAGCTGGCCCAAGTCCGCGGTGGTGATGGCGGCGCTCACGGCGGCACCGCGCGCCTCCGCTTCGAGCCGCGCGCGCTCCAGGGCCGCGATCCGGTCGTTCAGGCTCTTCTCGTCGCGCTCGAGCTCCGACAGCCGCAGCTGCGCCTCGCGCGTGCTGCGGCGCGTCTCGCGCAGCGAGGTCTGGCGCGCGCGTTCGAGCGCGAGGTAGCGGTCGAGCTCCTCGGTGCGCTCGATCTTGCGGTGGCCCAGCACGTCTCGCGCGTCGACCAGGGTCTGGCGCTCTCGCCCGATGCGCCGCTGCAGCTTCGACATGTCGTTCGCGAGCAGCCGATCCTGCCGGCTCACGAGGTAGAGATACTTGTAGCGCGACAACAGGTCGCCGAAGCTCTCGGCCGCGAGCAACACTTGGTAGAGGTAGAGCGGCCCGCGCTTGTAGATGTCGACCAGCCGGTGCTCGAGCACCGCCCGCTTCTCGCCCAGGGCGTTCTGCGCGAGCAGCAAGTCGACGGTCGTTCGGTCGATCTGGTCCGACAGGCCGCTGATTTGGCGGTCGAGCTCGTTCACCATGCGGTTCGTGGTCTCCTTCTGCCGCTCGATGTTCGCGAGCTCGTCGGAGATCGAGTGCGCCTGGGTGCGCAGCCGCTCGAGCTCCTGCTCAACCTCGGAGCGTTCGCGGCGAATGGTTTCGAGCCGTTGCTGGTTGTCGCGGAGCTGCTGGTCGAAGGGAGCGGGGCGTTGCGCCGCGAGCGGCGCTGCGGCGAGGACGGCGCAGAGCGCAACGAGGCCGGAGGGCGAGAGCGGGTGACCTGCCCTCACGCGCCGCGCGGCTCGAGCTGGCTCACACGCGCCGCAGATGGCGGCCCACCGACGCGGCACTGCCGAACAGCCCGATCAGGGTGCCGAACCCGACGACCGCGAGCGCCTGCAGCCGAGAGAAGAAGGCGGCGTGGATGAGCCAGCGGTTGATGAGGAGGTATGCCCCGAACGACAGCCCGATGGCGACCAGCCCACCCAGCATGCCCTTGATCGCGCCCTGCAAGAGAAACGGGCGCCGGATGAACCCATCGGTGGCGCCTACGAGCCGCATGATGGCGATCTCGCGGCTGCGCTGCAACACGGCCATCCGGATCGTGGTGCCGATGATGATGATCGCCACCACCGCGAACGCCGCGCCGACCACGAGACCAACGGCCGCGGCAATCTGGCGCAGCCGATCGAGCTTCTCCACCCAGTCGCGCCCGAACCGCACGTCGTCCACGAACCCGAAGCCGCGCAACCGGTCGGCGACCTCGTTCACGTGCTCGGCGTTGCGAAACCGGGGCTTGAGCTTCACCTCGATTGAGGCGGGGAGGGGATTGCGCTCGAGCTCCTGCAGCACGTCGCGGAACTCGACCAGCTCGCTACGCGCGCGCGCCAACGCCGAGTCTTCGCTCACGTAGGTGGCGGCCTGGACTTCGGGGAACGCCTCGATGTCCTTCTCGCCGAGGGTGATGGCCTCGATCGGCGTGCCGGGGAGGAGGTAGGCCACGATCTCTACGCGCTCCGCGACCCCGCGCAGGGCGTCCTGCAGGTTCACGGCGACCAGGCCGAACAAGCCCACCACGAACAGCGAGAACGCGATCGTCGTGACGGAGAGGGTGGATAGCAGGGGAGCGCGCCGGAACGCGAGCAGCGCCTCGCGGATCGTCAGGTTCACGGCGACGCGGCCTGGTCGCGCGGCTCGTCCACCGCCGAATCGTACACGAGTGCCCCTTCCTGCAGCTCGATCACGCGGTACGGCGCCTGCCGCACGAGGTCCAAGTCATGGGTGGCCATCAGCACCGCGGTGCCGCTCGCGTTGATGTCCCGCAACAGCTGGAACACGCCGCGCGTCGCCCGCTCGTCCAAGTTGCCGGTCGGCTCGTCGGCCAGCAGTACGGTCGGCTCGTTCACGAGGGCCCGCGCGATCGCGACGCGCTGCTGCTCGCCACCCGAGAGCTCGCGGGGATAGGCCCCTGCTTTGGCGGCGAGGCCGACCTGGGTGAGCACGCGCATCACCCGCGCGGCGATGCTCGAGCGGCGCGCGCCGGTCACTTCGAGCGCGAAGGCCACGTTCTCCTCGGCCGTGCGGTCCTCGAGCAACCGGAAGTCCTGGAACACGATGCCGAGCCGGCGGCGCAGCATCGGCACGTCCCTGCGGCGCAGCTCGGCCAGGCCGAAGCCCGAGACGCGGACCTCGCCGCTCGTCACGGGCTCTTCAGCGAAGATCAGCCGGAGGACAGTGGACTTGCCGGCCCCCGAGTGGCCGGTGAGGAACACGAACTCGCCCTTCGCGATGTGAAAGGAGACGTCCTTCAGGGCGAGCCCCCCTTTCGGGAAGGCTTTGAAGACGTTCGTGAACTTGATCATCGCTTACAACTGCGCCAGGCCGTTGGCAAAATCGGCGATGAGGTCGTCGGCGTCCTCCAGTCCGATCGAAAATCTCAGGAAGCCATCGGGAATGCCAGCCCGCGCCCGCGCCTCGGGCGTGAGCATCGCGTGCGAGGTCAGCCGCGGCTCGGACACGAGCGTCTCCACGCCGCCGAGACTCGGGGCGTGGGTCGCCACCGTGAGCGCGCGCAGGAACCGCTCGGCCGCCCGCGCCCCACCCTTGAGCTCGACCCCCACCATTCCCCCGAACCCGTTGAGGATGCGCTTCGCCACGGCGTGGTCGGGGTGTGAGGGCAGCCCGGGGTGATGCACGGCGGCGAACTGCGGCTGCTGGGCAAACCACTCGGCCACCGCCAGCGCGGTCTGGTTGTGACGCGCCACGCGGACGGCGAGCGTCTTCATGCCACGATCGATCAACCACGCCGCCATGGGGTCCAACGCCTGGCCCCACACGAGGAGCAGCTTGCGGACCTCTTCGATCACCGCTTCGCTCCCCACGACCGCGCCGGCCAGCACGTCGGAGTGCCCGTTCAGGTACTTGGTGGCGCTATGGATCACGACGTCGGCACCGTGCTCGAGCGGACGGAAGTTGAGGGGCGTGGCGAACGTCGAGTCCACTACCAGCGCGAGCCCCTCGGTCTGGCACAGTGTCGCGATCGGCTCGATGTCGATGACGCGCAACAGCGGGTTGGTGGGCGTCTCGACGAAGATGGCGCGCGTGTTCTTCTTGAGGGCGCGCTTCCAGGTCCGCGGCTCCAGCGGATCGATGAACGTCACCTCGATGCCGAAGCGACCGAACTCCTGCGAGAACAGCTGGTGCACGCCCCCATACACCCACTCACTCGACAGCAAGTGATCCCCGGGCCGCAGCACCGCGAGGTGCGTCAGGGCGACCGCGCCCATGCCGCTGCCGACGAACAAGGCGGCCTCGCCACCCTCAAGCAGCGCCAGCCGCTTGGCGATGGCGACGTGGTTGGGGTTGTTGCCGTAACGGGTGTAGATGACTTCTTGGGTCGACCCGAGCGGGTTGGTAAAGGTGGTGCTTTGGTACAGGGGCAGCACCACCGGCGCCCAGTCCGGGCGCGTCTCCGGGTCGCCGTGCACGGCGCGCGTCGAGAAGCCGAGGCGGCGCTTCAGCGGCCCCCCCCGGTCACGCGAGCGTCAGCGCGAAGGTCCCTCCGGGGGTACGTGCCGCGAGCCGCCGCGCGATGAGCTCGTCGAGCAGGGCGGCCGCCGCCTCGGCCGCCCCCAACACGTCGAGCGTGCCGTCCCGCCGCTCGATCAGCGCCGCCAAGCCGTGGCCCGCAAGCACGGGCTCGATCGCCTCCAAGTGGCCGTCCGAGATCCCCGTGAGCACCAGCACCGCGGGCCGGTCCCGCAACAGCTTCGCCACGATCTCGTCGGCGCACGAGTAGTCGATGCAGCCCACCCCCGTGAAGTCGATCCGGGTCACCGCCAAGGCGTCGGGGACGCTGGCCAGGGCGCGCTCGATGTACGCGCGCACGAAGCGGCCCGTGGGCCGCGTGACGAGGTCTGCGAACACGCCCGAGCCCGATTCCTGGAGCGCCGCGTGCACGTCGATGTGCTGGATCACCGATGGCTCGACCCCTGCTCCGGGATAATGATGAGTACCTGGGCCCCCGGAAACGCCGGCAGGCCGTCTTTCAAGGGTACATCGTCGTCCCACGGGGGCACGATGGCGATGCGCGCCGTGCCGCTGCGGATGGCGATCTTGCCGTCCCAACGGACGAGGTACCGGCGGATCCCGGCGAGCCCTTGGCCCCGGCCAGGGTCGCGGAACCGGCTCACGCCCTGGATCAGCGCCGCCTCGAGCGCCGCCGCGTCGCCCCAACGCTCGCCGAAGCGCTTGCTCTGCGTCGGCTCGAGCGAATGGCGGAATCCCACGCCCGCGTCCGCCACGGCGATCACCACCACGCGGCGCGCCAGCTTGCGGCGCCAGTGATACGCCTGCACCGCCACCCAGCCGCCCGTCCCCGCGTGTTCTACAATATTCTGACACGCCTCGGAAAGCGCCATAGCGAAGCCCATCGTCGCCTTCGGGTCGAGCCTCAACTCGGACGCCAGAATGGCGGAGGCGCGCTGCTGGATGTTCGAGACCACGGCGTGCACATCCTCCACGGCGCGCACCGCCGTCACTGGCAGAAGCACGTCGCTCTCTTCGGCGGGTTTCACCTTGGGGACTTTGCCGTGAATCTCGAACAGCTCGGCCGCTTCCCGGAAGAAGCCAGCCCGCGTCCAGTAGCTGAGCACGTCGCCGTGCGTGGGCGCCGTGAGGAGCGGCCGCTCCCCGCCACCCGCACCGCGCGCCGCTTGCCCCGCCACGAGCAAGCCTACGAGCCCGTACGGCGAAGCCCACTCCGCCGCGTGCGCATCGAACAGCAGCCGCTCGCCCGACTGCAGCGCTTCCGCGCACGCGCCCGCGAACTGGTCGAACGAGCGGTCGTCGAATTGGGCTGGCACCTCGACCAGCCGCGTCATACGCCGGTGAGCCGGCCCAGCAGGTGGTCGCGCAGTCCGGTGGCGCCGCGGTGCGACACGTTGCGCGCGCCCAGGCGCGTGCCGCAGCGCACCGCCTCCTCGAGGCTTGCCCCGGCGAGCAGTGACGCCGCCACCGCCGCGCCGAAGACGTCGCCGCATCCGGTGGGATCGCCATCGGCGGCGAGCGCAGCCGGGGCTGGAATCAGCGCGGACCGCACCGGAGTGCCGGTGAAGTAGGCCGCCCCCCGCTCGCCCAGCGTCACGACGAGGGTCCGGCAGCCGCGCGCCAGCGCCCCTGCCGCGACGACCAACGGATCAGGGCCAAGTTGGTGGAACTCGTCCTCGTTCAGCTGCACGGCGTCGAAGCAGCCGAACCAGGCCGGTGCGTTGGGGAGCGGCTGGGGCACCCGCGTGCCGTCAGGTTCTTTCCCGAGAAACAGGCTGTGCAGGTCGGCGTACAGGAACCGCGGGAAGCCGTGGCGCAACAACTGCGTGGTCTCGAGGTCGAGCTCGTAACCCGAGATGAAGTTCACATACAGGGCGTCCAGGTCCTGCACCTGGGGGCCGAGCTCGGGCCAGGTCCAGGGTGGCACGCCGCCCGACATCTGCTCGCAGCGACGCTCGAGTTGATAGTAGCGCAGCGTGACGCGGTTGTTCGGCGCCGGCACTTCCAGAAAGCGGGCTCCCGGCGCGACGTGACGCAGCGAGCCGAGGAACTGGTTGGCCCGGGCCGCGAGATCGCGGCCGACCTTGACGAGCGGCACGATCTGCCAGTCGGCGCCCAGGGTCGCGTCGAGCGCTGCGAGGGAGTAGGAGATGCCACCCCATTCTTCGATCGCCGGCTGCGCCGGATCGCGCCCGTAGATCGAGTCCCACACCATCGAGCCGATCACGCCCAGCCGCTTCACACATGGCCCCAGGTGCGCTGCATGAACACGGCCGCCGCACCGTACACGCCCGCCGTGCCGGTGAGCTCACCGGGGACGATGCGGCACACGTCCACGGCCGGTTTGAACGCCCGGCGCTTCACCTCCGCCCGCAGCGGCACGAAGAGGCGGTCCCCGGCGAGGGTCACGCCCCCGCAGATGACCACCACTTCCGGATTGAAGATGTTGACGATGTTGGCGACGCCCGCCCCGAGGAACCTGGCCGTGTCCTTCACGACCTCCCGGGCGAACTCGTCGCCATCGTGCGCCGCTTCGTAGACGACTTGGGCGGTGATTTTCGAGAGGTCGCCGTTCACATAGCGGGGCAGCGAGGTCTCGGCTCCGGGGGTGATTCCTTCCACCGCGCGCGCCGCGATCGCCGGCCCCGAGGCGTACGCCTCGAGGCAGCCGTAGTTGCCGCACTTGCACAGGCGCCCGGTTGAGTCGATGGTCATGTGTCCGACCTCCCCGGCGATGTCGGACGCGCCGCGATACAACTCGCCGCCGAGCACGATGCCGCCCCCGATCCCCGTCCCGATCGTGAGGCCGACGACGTAGTCGGCGCCGCGCGCCGCGCCACGCCACCACTCGCCGAAGATGGCGCAATTGGCGTCATTGTCGAGCGTGGCGGGCAGGCCGAGCGCCTGCGCGACCCGGTCGCGGACCGGGTAGTTCGTCCACCCGAGGTTCGGGGTGAGGAGGACGATGCCGGTCTTGGTGTCGAGCGGGCCGGGGGAGCCGATGCCCACGCCCGCGATGTCCTTGCCGCGCGCCGCCGCCATCGACGCGCGCGCGAGCTTCGCGATGCGCCCGAGCACGGCGTCAGGACCGTGCTCCGGGAAGGTCGGCTCCGAAACGAGGCCCAAGAGCTCCGAGCCGTCCTCGGCGACAGTGCCCGCGACGATGTTTGTGCCACCGATATCGATGCCCACCACGTAGCGCATGGACGCTCCTAGGGTCCTCGGACGATCCCAAACAAGGCCCTCACCGCCGCACGAGCGCGCCGGTCGCTTCCACGGCGCGCAGTACGTCCTCGACCGAGAGGGACTTCATGCAGCGGTGATGCCCCAGCGGGCAGGTCGCCGGTCCGTGGGCCGAACAGGGCCGGCACGCGAGGCCGGCGAGCTCGACCACCGCGTCCCGCGGCCCGCGCGGCGCGAACCCGAACGCCGGCACCGTGGACCCGAAGATCGCAACCGTGGGGGTCGCGACCGCCTGGGCGAAGTGCAGCGGCGCGCTGTCGTTCGTCACGAGGACGATGGCGCGCCGGATCACGTCGGCCGATTGCCGCAGCGTCAGCCGCCCACACCCACTCACCGCCCGGCCGCCCACCCGCGCCACCGCCGCCGCCACCTCGGCGGCCAGGCCTGCGTCTTCGGGCCCACCCACCACGACGATCGCGGCCCGCTCGGCCAGCCGCGCGGCCAACTCGGGGTAGGAGGGCCAGCGCTTGCTCCCCCAGATCGAGCCCGGTGCCAGCGCCACGAACGGCGCCGCAATCGCGTGCGCGCATAGGAAGTCCTCGGCCGCCTGGCGGTCGGCGGGCGTCAGGTGCAACGTCGCGCTGGTGCGTCCCGGCGCCGTGTCGACGAGCGCGAGCAGCCGATCAACCTCGTGTCCCTCGCGCGGTCGCCGTCGCGCCTCGGTATAGAGCCAGCGCCAGCCGTCGTCGAACCCCACCCGCCTGGGCACCCGCGCCAGCCACGCGAGTGCGGCCGTGCGCAGCGAGCGGTGAGGAAGATACGCCGCCTCGTAGCGCTCCGCTGCGAGCGCGCGGGCCAGCCGCAGCAGGCCGCGGAGCCCGCGATCGCTGCCGCGCTTGTCGTAGCGGATGACGCGGCGGACCGCAGGATGGGTCTCGAGCAGTGCGGCCGCGCCGGGCGTGGTCACGACGTCCACCGGGCCGTGTTGCGCCGCGAGCGCGGCGAGCAGCGGCGTCGTGAGCACGACGTCCCCAAGGAAGGCGGTCTGGACGACGAGGCTAGTCAACCTGCAGGACCGCGAGGAACGCTTCCTGCGGGATCTCGACCGTGCCCACCTGCTTCATCCGCTTTTTCCCCTCCTTCTGCTTCTCGAGCAGTTTGCGCTTGCGGGTCACGTCGCCGCCGTAGCACTTGGCCGTCACGTTCTTGCGCAGCGGGCGGATCGTCTCGCGGGCGATCACCTTGGTGCCGATCGCGGCTTGGATCACGACCTCGAACAGCTGGCGCGGGATCAGTTCCCGCAGCTTCTCGGCGATCTTCTTGCCCCACTCGTAGGCCTTGTCCCGGTGGATGATGACGGAAAAGGCGTCCACGGCCTCGCCGTTCAGCAGCATGTCGAGCTTGATGAGCTCGGACGGCCGGTATTCGAGGAACACGTAGTCGAGCGAGGCGTAGCCGCGCGAGACGGTCTTGAGCTTGTCATAGAAGTCGAGGATGATGTCGGCGAGCGGGAACTCCCACGTGAACTCGACGCGCGTAGGATCGACGTAGTGCATGCCCTGGTATACGCCACGCCGCTCTTGGCCGAGCTTCATGATCGCGCCGATGTATTCTGCTGGCGCGACGATCCGCGCCTTCACGTACGGCTCCTCGATGCGGACCACCGCGGAGCCGTGCGGCATCAGGCTGGGATTCTCGACCACGTCCATCGTGCCGTCGGTCTTATGGACGTGGTATTCCACGTTCGGCACGGTGCTGATCAAGTCGAGGTTGAACTCGCGCTCGAGTCGCTCGCGCACGATCTCCATGTGCAGGAGCCCCAAGAACCCGCAGCGAAACCCGAACCCGAGCGCCACCGAGGACTCGGGCTCGTAGTGCAGCGAGGCGTCGTTCAGCTGCAGTTTGGCGAGCGCGTCCCGGAGTTCCTCGAACTGCTCGGGGTTGGTGGGATAGAGCCCGGCGAACACCATCGACTGGACCTCGCGGTAGCCGGGGAGGAGCGGGCTGTCCCGGTGCGCGGCGTCGAGCACGGTGTCGCCCGGCCGCGTCTCGCGCACGCCACGCACGTTTGCGACGAAGTATCCCACTTCCCCCGCCTCGAGCTGCTCGGTGGGCTTGTGGCCCAGCTGCAGGTAGCCGACCTCGTCCACGTCGTACGCGTCGTCCTTGTGGGCGCCAAAGGCGATCGTCATCCCGGGGCGGATCGCGCCGTCCACGACTCGGATGCTGGGAATCGCCCCGCGGTAGCGGTCGTAGTACGAGTCGAAAATCAAGGCCCGCAGCGGCGCGTCGGCACGCCCCGGGGGCGGAGGAATACGTTGCACCACGGCCTCGAGCAGCTCGCGCACGTTGGTGCCCTCCTTCGCGGAGATGCGGAGGATGCCCTCCGGCTTCGCGCCGATCAGCTCGTGCAGCTCCGCCGCCCGCCGGTCGGGCTCGGCCCCCGGGAGGTCGATCTTGTTCAAGACGGGGATGATCTCGAGTCCGGCGTCGAGCGCCAGGAAGAGGTTCGAGATCGTCTGCGCCTGGATCCCCTGGGACGCATCGACGACGAGGATGGCCCCCTCGCAGGCGGCGAGGGAGCGCGACACCTCGTAGGTGAAGTCGACGTGTCCGGGCGTGTCGATCAGGTTCAGCTCGTAGATGCCGCCGTCGCGGGCGTGGTAGTTCATCCGCACCGCGTTGAGCTTGATCGTGATGCCGCGCTCGCGCTCGAGATCCATGGTGTCGAGCACCTGCTCCCGCATCAGTCGCTTGTCGAGGGTGCCCGTGAGCTCGATCAGCCGGTCGGCCAGGGTCGACTTGCCGTGGTCGATGTGGGCCACGATGCAGAAGTTGCGGATGTGATCCTGGCGCATGTGGGGGGGAATATAAGGCGGCGCCACGAGCGGACGCCGGCGGTTTGCCGGGCGCACCCCACGGACACCACGCGGTCGGTTCCTGACGTATTATTACCGACGCTCGTTTCCATGCCCCCCATCATCGGCTGGTTCGACCCCACCGCGAACGGCGGCGCCGTGCGGCGCGCCGCGAACAGCTATCTGCCTGCCAAGGGCGACCCGGGCGTGCGGCTCGCCGGACTGCGGCGCGGCGATCTCGTTGCCGTGGAAGACGGCCGGGTGGCGAGCGTGAACGGCGCGGCGCCCGCGCAGCTGGCCGAGCGCCCCGAGTTCGCCACGCTCGGCGCGGTGCATCCCTCGCGTGCGCTTGTGCTGGAGACGCCGCAGGCGTCGAGCCCGCGCACCGCCGAGACGCAGCGGGTGGTGGATCTGATTTGCCCCTTCGGGTTCGGCCAACGGGCGCTCATCGTGTCGCCCCCCAAGGCCGGCAAGACGGTGATGCTGCAGGCCGTGGCCGAGGGCATCGCGCTCAATCATCCCACGGCCATCCTCCTGATCCTGCTCGTAGACGAGCGACCCGAGGAAGTGAGCGAGATGCTCGATTGGGGCCGCGGTGAGGTCATTGCGTCGAGCTTTGACCTGCCCCATGAACGCCACGTGGCGGTGGCGGACATGGTGTTCGAGCACGCCCGGCGGCAGGTGGAGCTCGGGCGCGACGTGGTCATCGTGCTCGACTCCTTGACCCGGCTCGCGCGCTCCCACAACACGACGGGGCGGGGCAGCGGACGCACGATGTCGGGTGGCCTGGACGCGAACGCGCTCGCCAAGCCGAAGGGGTTGTTCGGCGCCGCGCGCGCCGTGCCGGGCGGCGGCTCGCTCAGCGTGATCGCCACCGCGCTGGTCGAGACCGAGAGCCGGATGGACGACGTGATCTTCGAGGAGTTCAAGGGGACGGGGAACGCCGAGCTGCGGCTGACGCGCGCCCTGGCCGACCGCCGCGTCTACCCGGCGGTCGACATCGCGGCGAGCGGGACGCGACGCGAGGAGCTGCTCGCCGACCCCGCTACGGTGGCGGCCAAGCAGCAGCTGCGCCGCGGCCTCGTCGCCCTCCCGCCCGAGAAGGCGATGGAGGCGCTGCTCGCGCAGCTCCGCCGCAGCAAAACGAACGCGGAGTTGTTGCGCGCCGTCGGCTAGGGGCTCGGCGCGCGCCGCCCCCCACCCACGATCTGCTTGTAGCTCACCGGGTTCCAACGCGGTCGGTTGGAGCCGTTCGCGACCGCCAGCCCGAGGTAGAACAACAACCGGGTCAGTCGCGCCTCCTTCTCCGCGTCGATCTTGTCGGGCGAATCGCTGACCTCGTGGTAGTCGGGGTGCAGCCCCGTCGTGAAGAACAGGATCGGCACGCCCTTCTTGGCGAAGTTGTAGTGGTCGGAGCGGAAGAACAGGCCTTCCTGTGGCCACAGATCGCCCACCGGCTTGATGCCGAGCTCGCGGTGCGCCGCCGCCACGCTGTCGAGCGTGGCGCCGAGATTGGTATGCTCGCGCCCGATGACGGCGAGCGTGTCCTTCGCGTTCCGGCCGATCATGTCACTGTTCAGATCGGCGACGACGCTCGCGAGCGGGACCGTGGGGTGATCGGCGAAGTAGGCGCTGCCCCAGAGCCCGCGCTCCTCGCCGCTCACCGTCATGAACACGAGCGAGCGCTTGGGGCGCTCCCCGGCCGTGGCGAATGCTTGCGCCAGCGCGACGACGGCCACGGTGCCGGAGCCGTCGTCATCGGCGCCATTGCAGATCGAGTCCGCGCCACGGGCCTTGCAACCCTCGCCCGAGCTGGGTGTCCCGATGTGGTCCATGTGCGCGGTGAAGAGCACATACTCGTGTTCGAGCGTGGGGTCGCTTCCCTCGAGGATGCCGATCACGTTCGGGGCGGACGCGCGCTCGAGGACCCGCTGGTGTACGGCGAGCCGTAACGTGATGCCACTCAAAGCATGTGCCGTGAGCGGCCGATCGCCCCAGGCTCGCAGCGAGTCGGCGCCGAGACCCGCTTGGGTGAACAGCGCCCGCGCGGTCGTCGCCCGCACCGCGAACACCGCCGGGATCGCGAGCCCGCCCTCCTCGCTCGGGTTGCGTACGCTCATGCTCGCTGCGTGCCCGGGGAGTCGCTGCCACACCGAGTCGGGGAACCCGGCGTAGAGTACCAGGGCCAGCGGTCGGAGTGGCAGCAGCTTGAGCGCGATGGTGTGGAGCGCGGGGCCGAAGGCCACGAAGATGACCTTGCCCGTCACGCTGCTCGAGTCAAGCGCCTGGTCGCCCGGGGGCGACCCGGTGACGAGGACCGCCCGACCAGTGGTATCCCCCGCCGGCGGCACGCCGTCGATGAGTAACACGTCGTGCCCGGCGCGCCACGGGGTTGGTGGCCCGCCGCCGACGTAGATGGTGGTGCTCTCGGGGTCGAAGCGCTGCACGTCGAGCGGGTAGCGCTGCAGGTAGGTGCCACTGTCCCCGCCGGGCTTGAGGCCGAAGCGGCGGAACTCGCCGGCCACGTATGCCGCCACTTGGTCGAGTTGAGGGCTCGGCGTCGCCCGGCCGAGCATCGAGTCGTCGGCGATGATGCCGATGCGCCGCAGCACGTCGTCCGCGGTGATCGACGCCACGCCGCGGGTGGGCGGGAGCTGCTGTTGCGCGGCGGCCGGCCCCGCAACGAGTGCGAGCACCAGGGTCCAGCCGTGCCGCGTCATGTGTGGCCTTGAGAGATTGGGACCGAAACCTAACCCGCCCGAGCGGGAGGAACCACGCTCAGGCACGGTCGCGCCCCGGGTGTCACGGCTTGCGCCGCTTGAGCTCGGGCTCCGGCCGAGCGTTGTCCCGCGGGGCTTGGGGGGGAGGTGCGGCGCGCGGCTCGACGCGCGGCTCCGGGCGGGACGCGGGGCGCTCGGCCCGCGGCTCCGGGCGTGGCTCGGGGCGCGGCTCTGGGCGTGGCTCGGCACGCGGCGCCGGCGCGTCGCGCCGCGGCTCCGCGCGCGGCGTGGGTCGGTCGGCGCCGCTCGGCTGCTCGGGGCGGTCACCGCGCGCACGCTGGTTCGGGGCCGCCGGAGCGTCGGCACGGATCCCGCGATCGGGCTGTTGGTGCCGCACCGGTTGATCCGACCCCGTGGGGTGATCTGGGCGCTCGTTGGGCCGGCCTTGGCCACGATGGTCGCCACCTTGACCGCCTGTATTGGGCCGCTCGTGGGGCCGGCCGCCCTGGCCGTCGTTTCCGGTCTCGTGGCGCCCGGGTTCGTTGTTGCCGCCGCCGCCCGTGACCGAGCGTTGGCGGTCCCCAACGCGGGGTGGTGGGATGACGCCGGTGCCCCCGATATCTCCACCGCGCACGCCTTCGTCGCGCCGCCGGGCGTCGCCGGTCACGGGACGCTCGCGCACCCGCGTGATGAAGGCGTCGGAGCCCTGACGGTCTTTGAAGATGAAGCGCGGCTCTGGCCGCAGCGGCCGCGTGAACACCACGCGGCTGTCCCCGTACGTCCGATAGGGGTAGTAGTACGGATCGTCGAACACGACGATCCGGAAGCGGACGCAGGTGTAGTCGTACGGGCGCCACGCCGAGTAGCTCACGTACGAATGGCAATCATAGCACAGGAAGCGGGGATAGTCGTAGTGCTGCTGCACGTAATAGGACGCAACGTCGTAGTCCCACGCGCTGTAGCCGTCGGGCACCATGCGCTGCGCCAGGTCCGTGACCGCTACATAGGGGTCCCCGTGCACGCGACCGTTCGCGATCACGCGGTAATCCCAATGGTCGTTGCGCTCGAGCCCGTCGTAGCTGAAGGGGTCGGCCGCGGCGATGGCGAAGATGTAGCCGACGCCGGGATAGTCGTCGATGGAGAATGCGTCGCGGTAGGACTGGCCCTGAACCTCGTAGTCCCGGGCGCCGCGCACGAAGTTGTCTTCCCAGGGCTCGCGCGGGAACAAGACGCGCACCCGGCCGTCGGTATCGATGCGAATGATGGTGACGTAGGCGTCCTGCTCGGCGCGGAAGTGCACGCGGACGCCCTGGCCGCTCGCATACGGATCCTCGCCCCGGTCCGTCCACACCTGGACGCGGGGACGATAGGCGTCGGCGGCCAGGACGCCGCTCCCGCCCCCGGCCGCAGCGGCCAGCAAACTCAACAGTCCGAACGTGGTCCACATCGCGACCTCCGGTGCCTGAGAGAGCAGGCGCCATGCCAAGCGGGAGATCGTGGACCGACCTCCCAATTGCCTGTGCGAGCGCAAGTTGCGAGCATTGGGGTCGGGATCACGCATCCCGAGCTGTCCTCTACCCCGGACACTTGGCCGGTCATTACCTTCCCGCGAGCCCATGCCTACCGCGCCGCGCATTGATCTGCTCGATCCAGCCGAAGTGGCGCGCTTGGGGGGCATCGAGATCGTGGCGGCGGGGGTCGTCGAGGGCTTTCTCGCGGGCATCCACCGCTCCCCGTTCCGCGGTTTCTCCGTCGAGTTCACCGAGCACCGCGCGTATCAACCCGGTGACGAGCTGCGCTACCTCGACTGGCGCATCCTCGCTCGTGCCGATCGCCTGTTCGTGAAGCAGTTTGAGGAAGAGACCAACCTGCGTGCGATGATCCTCGTCGATGCGAGCCGCTCGATGGCGTGGCGTGGGGCGGCGAGCCGACTCACCAAGCGCGCCTATGCTGACCGGTTGGCGGCGGCGCTCGCCCTGATCCTGTTGCGGCAGCGCGACGCGACGGGGCTCATCACGTTCGATGAGGCCGTGCGGGAGGTGGTGCCGGCACGAGTGCGGACGGGACAGTGGACGCGGCTCGTGCGCGGCCTCGTGGCCACGCCGGACGGGGCCGGCACGACGGCCGAGACGGCGCTCCGGCACGTGACCTCGTTGCTGGTGCGCCGCGGCTTGGTGGTGTTCATCTCGGACCTCCTGTTCGATCGCGGGCTCGCCCTCACCGCACTGCGCTACCTGCGCCACCGCGGCCATCAAGTGACGGTGCTGCACCTGATGGATCCGGCGGAGGCGGAACTCTCCGGCCCGCCCGAGGTGCGGCTCCGGGATCCGGAGTCGGCCGCCAGCGCCGTGGTGCGCCCGCGCGAGCTGGCCCGAGCGTACGGGGAGACCGTGCGCCGCGAGATCGCGGCGTGGCGCACCGCCTGCCGGCGGCACGGCATCGCGTACCACCACGTGCTCACTGACCTGCCGTTCGGCATGGCGCTGCGGCTGCTCGCGTGACGTTCCTGCATCCGCTCGCCCTCGTGGGGCTCGCCGCGGCGGCGATCCCCGCGCTGCTGCACTTACTCGAGCGGCGCGTGCCACCCGAGGCGATGTTCCCGCCGCTGCGCTACCTGAGCGAGGCGGAGCGCCGGAGCGCGCGCCGGCTCAAGCTGCGCCATCTCCTCCTGCTGTTGCTACGGACCGCGCTGATCGCCCTGATCGTGCTTGCCGCGGCGCGGCCGCTCCTGCCTGCTCGGGGCGGCAGCGCGGTGGTGCACCCGCCGACGGCGCTCGCCCTGATCCTCGACAATTCCCCTTCGTCGGGCGTCGTGGTCGACGGGCGGCCCGTGCTTGATCGGCTGCGCTCGCTCGCACGTGGCTCGCTTGAGCGTGCCACGACGTCGGATCGGGTGTGGCTGGTGCTCGCCGACGGCGTCACGCGCGGTGGGACGCGGGAGGCGCTGCTTGCCACCGTGGATAGCGTGGGCGTGACGGCGCGGCGGCTGGACCTGACCGCAGCGGTGCGCGACGCAGCGCGCCTCGTTGATGCGGAGCCGCTGGGCGCCCGGGAGGTGCACGTCGTCAGCGACCTGCAACGCACGGCCCTCGGCCCCGGCAGGGCGGGCGCGCCGCGCGGGGTGCGCGTGCTGGCGCTCGCGCCACCGGCTCAAGCAGCGGCGAACCGGGGGATCGGGGCGGCACGGGTCGCGGACGGGGCGGTGGCCGTGAGCGTGGTCGGGACCCCGGGGTCCGGCGCGGCGGCGGTGACGGTGCGGATGCGGGGCCGGGACGTGGGACGGGCGCTCGCCGCACCGGGATCGGCGGTATCGATCACGCTGCCGCGGCTCGGACCCGGCTGGTGGATGGGTGAAGCGGCCCTCGACGCCGACGAACTGCGGGCCGATGACCGGCGACCGTTCGCCTGGCGCGTCGCGCCGCCGGCCGCCGTCACGACCCTTGCCGGGGCGGGGCCCTTCGTCGCGGCCGCAATCGCGGTGCTCGAGCAAGGGCAGCGGGCGCGCCCAGGCGGCGAGGTGGTGATCGGGGACCGGCCAGAGGCGGGAGCGTCCGTGAGCGTCGTCCTACCCCCCGCCGACCCCGCGCTCCTCGGCCAAGTGAACCGCGCCCTTGCCGCTCGCGGCGCTCGCTGGCGGCTCGGGGCGGCGGGGACGCCCGGCCCGCTCGCGGCGCCCGCCGTGCCGGGCGTCACGGGCATCCAGATCACACGGCGCTATCGGCTCGAGGCCAGCGGAGCGATGACGCACGGGGGCCGCGCTGACAGCAGCGTCATCGCCACGGTGAATGGAGACCCGTGGCTGGTGCGAGACGCCGCCACCCTCCTGCTTGGCAGCCGACTCGACACGGCGTGGACCGCGCTGCCGGCCGCGCCCGGATTCGTGCCGTTCGTGGACGCGTTGGTCAACCACCTGGCGCGCGATGAGGCATCGGTCTCCGAGGCCGAGGGTCTGCCGCGGGTGGAGTTCCGCACCCGTGGCGCCGATACCGTTGGGGCAACGGTGTTCGGCCTCGACCCGCGCGAATCGGATCTCACGCCGGCGCCGCCGGCGCTCGCTCGCGACGTACTCGGCGCCGAGCTGGTCGACGACGTCGGGTTCGCGGCCGCGCGTTTCGCCGGCGGCGCCTACGCGGACGCGAGTGGCGCGCTGCTGGCGCTCGCCTTGCTCCTCGCCGCCGTCGAGTTGGGAGTCGCGACCGTCACGCGCTGATGCGGCTCGCCTTCCTGATCGACCGCCTGAACGAGCTGCCGGCGACACGCGCGCTGGCGGAGGCCCTTCCCGCGCCCGGCGCGGGTCTGGGCGTGGCCGGTCTGCCGGGCTCGAGCCCGGCGGTGCTGCTTGCCGCCCTGGCGCGCCGGCTGGCGCAGCGCGTGTTCGTCGTGATCGCCGCGACGCCGAGCGATGCGGAGCGGTGGCTCGCCGATCTGCAGGCGCTCGTCGGGGACTTGGCGGCCCTGTATCCCCAGCGCGAGGCGCTCGGTGCCGAGGAGCCGCACGTCGAGATCGCGGGCGAGCGGATCGAGACGATCGAGGCCTTGCTCTCAGGGCGGATTCGCCTGCTCGTCACGACCGCGCGCGCGGCGGCCGAGCGCACCGGGGTCCCTGCGGCACTCGAGTCGCTGCGGCTCGTGCTCGCGGCCGGGCGGGGGCCAGGCGCAGCGGGTCCAGCGTCCTTTTCGGCGGTGATCGAACGCCTCGAGGCGATGGGGTACGCGCGCGTGCCCACGGTCACCGAGGTGGCGCAGTTCAGCGTGCGGGGCGGCATCCTCGACGTGTACGGGTTCGGGATGGCGGCGCCGGCCCGGGTCGAATGGTGGGGCGATGAAGTCCAGTCGTTGCGCGCGTTCGATCTCGACTCGCAGCGCTCCGGCGAGCCGATCGAACGGGTCACGGTCCTGCCGGTGCGGACGGAAGGCGGAGCGCCGGGGAATGGCGAGCAGGTCCGGTCGTCCCTGCTCGACCTGCTCCCCAGCGATGCGCTGATCGCGGTCGAGCAGGAAGGGGCGCTCGAACAGGAGGTGGAGCGCGCCTGGTCTGAGGCGGCGCACCACCTGGAGGTCGCGCGGCGGCTGGGCGAGGAGCCGCCGCCGCGCGCCGCGCTGTTTATGGATCCGGCCGGCTGGCGCCGCCAGCTGGGCGGTTTCGCGCGGTTGGTGCTGAACGGCGCCGACGCGGCGATGCGCTTTCCGCTCGCGCCCCCCGAGGCGGTGGATCGCGACATTCGTCAACTGCGCCGCATCGTCGCGAGCGAGCCCCCCACGGTGATCCTGTGCGACAACGAGGGCCAGCTCGAGCGGCTCGAGGAGCTGCTCGAGACGGGGGGCGCCACGCTCGCCGTGGGCGCGCTCGACGGTGGGTTCGTGTTGCCCGGGCTGCGCGTGCTCACCGATCACGAGATCTTCCGGCGGGCGCGCCGGTTGCGGCGGCCGCGCCGCTACCGCGAGGCGACGGCGAGCGCGGCCACGCGGGCGCTCCAGCCCGGGGACTACGTGGTGCATCTCGAGCATGGGATCGGGCTGTACCGCGGGATGCAGACGATCGCCGTGGGCGCAGAGGGCGGCACGCTGGAGGTGGCGGTCGTCGAGTACGAGGGTGGCGCCCGGCTCAACGTGCCGTTGTACCGGCTCGATCAGCTCGAGCCGTACCGGGCGGCAGGCAACGGCGACGCGCCGCCGCCCCGGCTGCACCGGCTGGGCGCGACGACGTGGCAACGCCAGCGGGACAAGACGCGGGCGGCGATCCGGCGCATGGCCGCGGAGCTGCTCGATCTCTACGCCCGCCGCCAGCTCGTGCCCGGATTCGCGTTCCCCCCCGACACGCCGTGGCAGCGCGAGCTCGAGTCGGCGTTCCTCTACGAGGATACGCCCGACCAGCGACGCGCGTCGGAGGAAGTGAAGCGCGACATGGAGCGCGCCCGCCCGATGGACCGGCTGCTGGTGGGCGACGTGGGGTACGGCAAGACGGAAGTCGCGTTGCGCGCCGCGTTCAAGGCGGTGCAGGCGGGGAAGCAAGTGGCGGTGCTCGTCCCCACGACCATTCTCGCCGAGCAGCACGGACGCACGTTTCGCGAGCGGCTGGCGGACTACCCGGTGCGCGTCGAGGTGCTGTCGCGATTCCGGACGCCGAAGGACACGAAGGACGTCACCCGCCGCATGGCGCGCGGCGAAGTGGACGTCGTGATCGGAACGCATCGCTTGCTGTCACGCGACGTGACGTTCCACGATCTCGGACTCTTGATCGTCGACGAGGAGCACCGCTTCGGCGTGCGCCACAAGGAGCGGCTCAAGGCGCTGAAGCTGGCGGTCGACGTGCTGACGCTCACGGCCACGCCGATCCCCCGCACGTTGCACCTGTCGCTCGCGGGCCTGCGGGACTTGACGTTGCTCGAGACGCCCCCCAAGGACCGCTCCCCCGTCGTCACGTTCATCGAGCCGTGGGATGACGGCTTGATCGAAGAGGCACTGGCGCGCGAGCTCGACCGGGCGGGGCAGGTGTATTTCGTGCACAATCGCATCGAGACGATCGACACGATCGCGGAGCGGATCCGGGCGCTCGCGCCGCCGCGGGCGCGCGTCGCGGTGGCGCACGGGCAGCTCAAGGAGGCTGCCCTGGACGACGTGATGTCGCGCTTCGTCCGCGGCGAGGTGGATATCCTCGTGTCGACCATGATCGTGGAATCGGGGCTCGACGTGCCGAACGCGAACACGATGCTCGTGAATCGCGCCGACTACCTCGGGCTGGCACAGCTCTACCAGCTGCGGGGCCGCGTGGGCCGGAGTCACCGCCGTGCGTACTGCTACTTGCTGGTCCCCGACCTAGTCGATCCCGAAGCGGAAGAGCGCCTCCGGGCGCTCGAGCATCACACCGATCTGGGCTCCGGCTACCGCATCGCTCTGCGGGATCTCGAGCTCCGCGGGGCCGGCAATCTGTTGGGGGCGGAGCAGTCCGGCTACGCGCAGGCCGTGGGCTTCGACACGTATCTGCGCTGGCTCGAGGAGACGGTCGGGGCGCTGAAATCGGGGAAGGGGGAAGCGGGACGCGCGATCGGAGTGCCGCCGGAAGTGGTCCTCGATCAACCGGCGCACTTGGCCGACGGGTATGTGCCCGACGCCGCCGTGAAGCTCGAGTTGTACCGGCGGCTGGCGCGGGCTGAAGCACCGAGCGAGATTCAAGCCGTGCGTGAGGAACTGCGCGATCGCTTCGGGCCGCTCCCGGACGACGCGCAGCGCTTGCTCCTCGTGTCCGAGCTCCGCGCGCTCGGCGCCCGAGCGGGACTGGAAATGGTCCTCGTCAAGGGCGACGAGGCGCGGCTCACCTTTCGGCGGGACGCGAGCCCGCGCCTCGCCCATCTGACAGCGGCGCTCGATGCGGTGCAGTTCGAGGCCGAGGTGCGGCGCGCGGCCCCGCTCTCCCTGCGCCTGCGGCGGCTCGGCGGCGAGGGCATCGGCCCGGGGCTCGTGCGGGCTCTCACCGCGGTGCTGGCGGACGCTCATGAGTAAGGAGAGGGCATGCGGCGGGTGGTAGGAATGGCGGTGGTGCTGGTGCTGGCGGGCTGCAGCGCGTTGCGGGACGCGTTCTCGGCACATGTCGAGGTCGCGGGGAGCGCGGCCGGCCAGACGCTCAGCGTCGAGCGCCTGGCGGGCCTGGTCGGCCGGGCGCCGCGGATCCCGGTCCGGCCGGACGTGATCAGCGGTGTCGCGAACGTCTACCTGGACTACGCGGTGTTCGCCACGGCGCTCGGCCGCGGTCGCGACCTGCGCGATTCGACCCTGGCCGCAGCGGCGGAATGGCCCCTCGTCGCCCAACTCAAATGGGAGCGCTACCACGAACGGCTGTTGGGGAGCCGCGGCCGGCTGACGCCTGCTGAGGCGGACTCGGCGTACCGGGCCGGCACGGTCCGCCTGTTTCAACACATCCTGATCCGCGTGCCGCAGAGCGCCGTGCCGATGGTGGCAGAGCAGGAGAAGAAGAAGGCGGACGGGGTGCTAGCCCAGGCCATGGCGGCGCACGGGGCGAACTTCGCCTCGCTCGCGGGGCGCTACTCGGAGGACCCGGGCTCGAAGACGCGAGGCGGCTATCTCCCGGCGACGCCCCGTGGTCAGTTCGTTCCCACGTTCGACAGCGCTGCTTGGGCGCTCGCGCCGGGCGCGTTGAGCGGGGTGGTGCGCTCGCCCTTCGGGTACCACATCATCCGGCGGCCGCCGCTCGGCGAAGTGCGCGACTCGTTCCGCATCGAGCTGGAGCGGGTGCGCGCGGGCCACGTCGATTCGCTCTTCTTCGACAGCCTCACGGCGGCGCGCCACCTCGTGGTCGAGGCCGGCGCGCCGGCCCGGGTGCGTCAGGCGGTGCCGCAGATCGCCGCGGCCCGCAGCGACGGCCACACGCTCGCCCGCTACCGGGGGGCGACGTTCAAGGTGCAGGATCTGGCGCGCTGGCTCCAGGTGCTCGACCCGAATGACGTGCGCGGCATCACCGCCGCGACGAACGAGCAGCTCACGCAGTTCGTGAAGCTGCTCGCTCAGCGCGACATGCTGCTCGGCCAGGTCGACTCCGCGGGCATCGTGCTGACGCCGGCGGACTGGCGGCGCGTGCGCGCGGAGCACGATTCGAGCGTCGCTCGGCTCGAGGGCCTGCTGCGCGTCTCACCCGCGCTGCTCCAGGACTCCGCTGCCACGCCCGACGCTCGCGTGCGGCTCGCCATGGTGCACCTGGACCGCTACATGGACAGTGCGGTCACGCTCGGAACCGCCCCGTTCTATCCCGTGCCGCCGTTCCTCGCGACCGAGTTGCGCCGCGGCGAGCCCTGGTCGCTCAACGACGCGGGGATCGCGCGCGCGCTCGAACGGGCGCAGGCGATCCGGGCCGCGGATACGACGGGGCGCGCCGCGGTGCCGACCGGCCTCAGGCCGGCGCCCGGGCCGCCGCCCGTGGCGGGCGACAGTGCCGCGAAGCGGGCGCCGCGCTAGCATGCGGGCCTCGGTCCTCACACTGCTCGCGGTGGCCCTGGCCACCCGCCCTACGCCCCAGCTGGCGGCGCAGGGGCGCTCGGCGCTGGGCCATGCCGTGGACCGCATCGTGGCGGTCGTGGGCACGAAGCCGATCCTCGCCTCCCAGGTTGAGGAGCAGCTGGTGCTAGCGCAGTCGCAGGGAGCGAAGGTGCCGGAAGATTCGGCCGCGCGCGACGCGGCACGGCGCCAGATCCTGTCCCAGATGGTGGACGACGAGCTGCTGGTGCAACAGGCCGAGCGCGACACCACGATCAAGGTGACGGACCAGGAGGTCCTCGACGCCGTCGAGCAGACCGTCCAGAACGTGCGCAAACAGTTCACGTCGATTCCGGACTTTCAGGCCCAGCTGCGCGCGGCGGGGTTCGTGTCGGAGGAAGAATGGCGCCGCTGGCTCGCCGACCAGCAGCGCCGCTCGATCCTGCAGCAGCGCCTGATCGAGGAGCTGAAGCAGAAGGGCAAGCTGCACCCAATTCCGCCCTCGGACGCCGAGCTGCGCGCCTTCTGGGACGCGAATCGGGGGCAGCAGCCCAAGCGGCCGGCGGCGATCTCGTTTCGCCAGATCGTCATCGTTCCGAAGCCCGACTCCGCGGCGAGCGCCCGCGCGCTGCAGCTCGCGGAGTCTCTGGTCGTGGCCCTGCGCAACGGCACCAACTTCGGCGAGGTCGCAAAGAAGTACTCGGCCGACAGCGCCTCGCGCGAACAGGGTGGCGAATTGGGGTGGTTTCGTCGTGGGGTGATGGTGAAGCAGTTCGAGGACGTGGCGTTTCGCCTGCGGCCCGGCGCGATCTCGGACGTCGTGCCGACGGAGTTCGGCTACCACATCATCCAGGTGGAGCGAGCCCAACCGGCCGAGATCCTCGCCCGCCATATCTTGATCCAGCCCGTGATCTCCGCCGCGCAGCTCGCCATCGCCCGGCACCGGGCGGACTCGGTCCACGATGCACTGGCCCACGGGGCGCCCTTCGACTCGCTGGCGCGCCTCTACGCCGATCCCAACGAACCGAAGCTTGCCGACGCCCTGCCGGTCTCCCAGCTCCCCCCCGACTACGAGAAGGCGATTGGTGGCGACACGGTCCCGGGGCTGAAACCCGTGTTCGAAGCGGGCGCCGCGACGGCCCGGCCCCGGTTCGTCGTGTTCGAACTGATCAAGCGGCTCCCCGAGGGGGAGTTGTCGTTTGAGGAAGTGAAGGACCGGATCCGCGACGGACTGGGACAGCAGCTCGCCGTCAAGCACTACCTCGACATCCTGCGCCGCACCACCTACGTCGACGTCCGCTTCTAGCACGGTGGCGCGCCGTCCCCGCCTCGCGGTGACGCTCGGCGATCCGCGCGGGATCGGGCCGGAGGTGGTGGCGAAGGCCCTCGCGGCGGGTCTTGAGGCCGAGCTCACGCTGATCGGGTCGGACGAGCAAATCGAACCGATCGCCGCCGCGCGCAAGATCGGGGTGGGTGCCTGGGGCGCGGGGAGCGGAGAGCCGCAGGCACCGGTGCGCACCCCAGCCGAGCGCGCAGCCCGCGCGAGCGCGGCGGGCGCGCTCGCTGCCCGCGCCGTCGAGTGCGCGGTGGCGCTCGCGCGGGAGCGCACGGTTGACGCGATCGTCACCGGCCCGGTCCACAAGCACGCTCTGCATCTCGCCGGCGTCCGCTATCCCGGTCTCACCGAATTCCTCTCCCACCTCGTCGGCGACGCGGACGTCGCGATGATGCTCGCGACCGGCCCGCTGCGGGTCGTGCTCGTCACCACGCACATCGCCCTGAAAGATGTGCCCGCCCAGGTCACGACGGAGCGGGTGGTCACGTGCGGACGGATCGCGGAGCGCGCGTTGCGCGAGTGGTGGGGCATCGCCGTGCCACGGCTTGCCGTGTGCGCCCTGAACCCGCATGCGGGTGAGGGGGGTCTGTTCGGAGACGAAGACGATCGGGTGCTCGCTCCCGCGGCCCACACGCTCGGCGCGGCGGGGCCGCTCCCCGCCGACACGGTGTTCGTGCGCGCGCTCCGCGGCGAGTTCGACGCGGTGCTCGCGCCGTATCACGACGTCGGCATGACGGCCGTGAAAGTCGCAGGGTTCGGCACGGGGGTGAACGTCACCCTGGGGCTGCCCTTCCCGCGCGTGGCCCCTGACCACGGCACCGCGTTCGACATCGCGGGGCAAGGCAGGGCGGACCCCGGCTCGATGCGTGCCGCACTCGAGCTCGCGGCCGAGCTGGCGCGGCGCGTCGAGCGGTCGGAGGCTGCGGCGGCGACGCGCAGGTAGCGGCGCGGCCCGTTCACGCCGCCGGTGCCGCGCCGCCCGGCGCGCGCTTCACCACCCGCACCGCACCGACCCGCCGCCCCTCCATTTCCACGATCTCGAACACCGCGCCCTTCACGGCCACCTGGTCGCCGACTTTGGGGAGGCGGCCGATCGCGCCGAACAGGAATCCCCCGATCGTGGTGTACTCGCGCTCATCGAGCTCGAGTGAGAAGCCATCATTGACGTCGCGGATCGGGGTCGCGCCGGCGATGACGGGCGCCGCACCGGCCGCGGCGACGGGAAGCTCCCCGCCCGGCTGATCGTACTCGTCGTAGATCTGACCGACGATCTCCTCGAGCAGGTCCTCCATCGTCACGAGGCCCGCCGTCCCGCCGAACTCGTCGAGCACGATCGCCAGGTGGATCTTCTGGCGCTTCATATCCGCGAGCACGTCTTCCACTTCCCGCGTCCCCGGGACGAAGACGGCGGGGCGGAGCACGGCCCGCAGGCTGCCCCCCTTGGCCGAGCGGAGGCCGGCGAGGATGTCCTTGGCGTGCACGACGCCGAGGATGTCGTCGAGCGAGTCGCCGTAGACGGGATAGCGCGAGCGGCCGGCGACGGCCACCTGATCGGCCGCCTCCTCGAGCGTCAGGTCCGCGGGCAGCGCCACCATCTCGGTCCGCGGGGTCATCACCTCGCGGGCCGTCTTTTCGCTGAACTCGAACACGCCCTGGAGCAGTCGGGCGTCGTCGGCGTCGAGCTTGCCGCGCTTCTGGCTCTGCTCGACCAGCATCCGGAGCTCCTCCGGTGAGTGGATCCGCTCGAGCTCGGCGGTGGTCCCCTTCAAGCCCAACAGCCGCATCACCCGGCCGGCGCTCCAGTTGAGGAGGTCGGTGAAGGGCCGGGTGACCCACGAGAAGAAGATGAGGGGGGCCGCGATCCAGCGGCTCGTCGCCTCCGGGTGGGTAATCGCCCACGCCTTGGGGGCCTGCTCGCCGAACACGACGTGTAGGAACGACACCAAGGCCACGGCCACCGTCGACGCCACCCCCGCCCGGGTGAAGAAGTTGAGCGCGGGCGGCAGCGCGGCGAACCACTCGTGGAACAGGTGCGCCACGGTGTCCTCGGCCACATAGCCGAGCAGAATCGACGCCACCGTGATGCCGAGCTGCGCGGCCGAGAGCTGGCGATACAGGTCTTGGAGCGCGGCCTGCACCGTCTTGGCCTTCCGGTCGCCGCGCCGCACCAGCGCCTCGATCCGCGTGCGGCGCGCGGCCACGAGCGCGAACTCGGCCGCCACGAAGAAGGCGTTCGCGAGCACGAGGGCCACCACCGCGAGGAGGCGGAGCCCGAGCGATTGCGTGGCGGGACCCGGCATAGAGGCGGGAACATAGGGCGTGTTGCCCGGCGACGGAACGGGCCCGTAAGTTTGAGACGTGGAACCGGAAACAAGAGCCGCGTGAGCGTACCCCTACCGCTCGAAGTCCAGTGCACGCATCACGCCCCGCTACGCGAGGAGAGCCGCCGGCGCCTCGCGGCCGTGCTCGCGATCTCCGCGACCGTGATGGTGGTGGAGGCGGTGGGCGGGTGGCTGGCGCACTCGCTCGCCCTGCTCGCCGACGCCGGCCACCTGCTGGCCGACGTCGCCGCCTTGGGCCTGTCGCTCGTCGTCGCCCACATCGCGCACCGCCCCGCCACGGCGGAGCGGACATATGGCCTCTTGCGGCTCGAGATTCTCGCCGCGCTCGTGAACGGCGCTGCCCTGATCGTTATCTCTCTCGGCATCGCGTTCGAGGCGTATCGGCGGTGGCGCACTCCGGCGGAGGTGCAGGGGGCGCTCCTCTTCGCCGTCGCGGGCTTGGGACTCGCCGCCAACGCCGCGGGGGCTGCGATCCTCCACCACGGGCACGATCACTCGCTCAACCAACGCGGGGCCTACCTCCACATCGTGAGCGACTTGGTCGGCTCCGCCGGCGCGCTCGCCGCCGGCGCGATCATCCTCGCCACCGGGTGGGTGCGGGCCGATGCCCTCGTGTCGGCGCTGATCTCGCTCCTGATCCTGGCGAGTGCCTGGCGCCTCGTGAAGGAGAGCACCGACATCCTGCTCGAGGCGGCGCCGGCGCACATCCCGCTCGGCGACGTCCACGACCGGATCGCCTCGATCCCGGGGGTCACGTCGGTGCACGACCTCCACGTCTGGACGGTCACGAGTGGGGTGATCGCGATGAGTGGGCACCTCGTGGTCGCCGATCCCCGGGACAACCAGCGCGTGCTCGAAGCCGTGCAGGAGCGGCTCGGGGGCCTCGGGATCGAGCACGTCACCGTGCAGCTCGAGCGGGATCCGACCTGCGCGTAGGTGATCCGGACGCTTGTCTTTTGGGCACCACCCTCCTATACTGCGGCCCTCGATTCCGGCACCGTCAGGATGTAGCCCCTTGCAGATCCGCAACATTGCCATCATCGCCCACGTCGACCACGGGAAGACGACGCTGGTGGACCAGATGCTCCGCCAGTCGGGGGTGTTCCGCGCCAACCAGCAGCTGACCGAGCGGGTAATGGACTCGAACCCGCTCGAGCGCGAGCGCGGCATCACGATCCTTTCCAAGAATACGGCGATCCACTGGGGGGACACGAAGATCAACATCGTGGACACCCCGGGGCATGCGGATTTCGGGGGCGAGGTGGAGCGGATTCTGCGCATGGTGGACGGGTTCCTGCTCCTGGTGGACGCGGCCGAGGGGCCGATGCCGCAGACCCGGTTCGTGGCCGGGAAGGCCCTGGCGCTGGGCTTGAAGCCGATCGTGCTGGTGAACAAGATCGACCGCCAGGACGCGGAACCCTTACGGGTGCACGACGAAGTGCTGCAGCTGTTCTTGGATCTCGAGGCGACGCCGGAGCAGTTCAACTGCCCCTTCCTTTATACGTCGAGCCGCGCCGGCACGGCCACGTTCGACTTGAAGGCGCCGGGCACCGATCTCAAGCCCTTGTTCCAGACGATCTTGGACACGATCCCCGCGCCCACCGCCGACCGGGGGGGGCCGTTCCAGATGCTCGTCTCCACGCTCGACTATTCCTCCTACCTCGGGCGCATCGCGATCGGCCGGATCGAGCGGGGCGAGGTGCGGGTGGGCGAGACGGTCGCGTTACTTCCGCTGGGCGCGCCTGGTCCTGTGGGTGATGGGGCCTACGAGCAGGCGCGCGTGGTGAAGCTGTTCTCGTTCGACGGCTTGGAGCGCGTGGAGGTGCAGGAGGCGGCCGCCGGGGACATCGTGGCCCTCGCCGGTCTAGTCGGCGTGGAGATCGGGAAGACGGTCACGGCTCCCGACTACCTGGAGCGCCTCGCGGGGATCGCCGTCGAGGAGCCCACGATCTCGGTCGATTTCAAGGTGAACGACTCGCCGTTCGCCGGCCGGGAAGGGAAGTTCGTGACCGGCCGCCAGCTACGGGAGCGCCTGTTCCGCGAGCTCGAGCGCAACGTGGCCCTGCGGGTGGAGGAAACGGACGATCCCCAGACGCTCACGGTGTCCGGCCGGGGGGAGCTACACCTCGGGATCCTGATGGAGACGATGCGGCGCGAAGGGTTCGAGTTCCAGGTGAGTCGGCCGCGCATCATCCCGCGGGAGGGACCGAATGGGGAGCGGCTCGAGCCGTACGAGGAGCTGATGGTTGACTGCCCCGAAGGGTATCTCGGGGTGGTGATGGAAAAGGTCGGCCCTCGCCGGGCGGAGCTCCTGGACATGAGAAACCCTGGGGTGGGGACGGTGCGGATGCGCTTCAAGATCCCGGCGCGGGGCCTCCTAGGGTACCGCTCGGAGTTCCTGACGGACACGCGCGGGACGGGGACCATGCACCATCGCTTCTTCGAATACGGGCCTTGGGCGGGGCCGTTGTCGGGGCGCAGCCGTGGCGTACTCGTCGCCGATCGCGAGGGGGTGGTGGTCGCGTACGCGCTCTTCAATTTGCAGGAGCGCGGCACGATGTTTGTGAAGCCGGGCGATCCGTCATACGAAGGGATGATCGTGGGCGAGAGCGCCCGCACCGGGGACATCGACGTCAATCCCTCGAAAGAGAAGAAGTTGACGAACATGCGGACGACCGCGTCGGACGAGATGATCATCTTAGAGCCGCCGCGGCAGGTGACCCTCGAACTGGCGCTCGAATACATCGAGGACGACGAGTTAATCGAGGTGACGCCGGCGTCCATCCGGCTACGCAAGCGCGCCCTCGGCGCCACGGAGCGTCGCAAGCTGGCGCGCAGCGCGCGCGCGGTCGAGGAGTCGTAGGCAGTCGGCAGCTCGTTCACCGAGAACCATAACCTCAGCCGGGGGTGACAATGTTGTCCCGTGAGACGTCGGACTGGTCGCTTAAGCGTCGCAGCGACAGTCTCGACGACGAGGAGTTCGGAGACTTCGAGGAAGACAAGGATCTGGACGAAGACTTCGACGACGAGCTGGACGAGGACGAACTTGAGGAGGAGGAACTAGACGATCTCGACGAGTACGACGACCTGGACGACGAGTTCGACGACGAAGAAGATGAGGAGTTTCGGCCGCGAAAGGGCCCGCGACGGGACTGGGAGTGACGAGCGAGGGGCGTGTGGCCCCACGACCCGGCGCAGGGTCCAGGAGCCGAGGGGCGGCCGACGGGTTGGGATACCGTCGGCCGTCATGCCTTGCGAGCCTCGCAGATTCGCCAGTCGCTGGGTCCATGTCGGGCCGGCCTGTGGGGCTCTAGATTAGATGCCTGCTGGGCCTGTAGCTCAGGTGGTTAGAGCGCACGCCTGATAAGCGTGAGGTCGGAGGTTCAACTCCTCCCGGGCCCATATATAATACAATGCCCAGTAGCGAGTTATGAG
>WNFE01000229.1_pt1 | contig 39378 bp, 28 predicted proteins | sample 5400451 | NCBI WGS metagenome assembly WNFE01 (sample SAMN13153344, study PRJNA577476) | soil metagenome | isolation source: 200 cm saprolite under Douglas fir tree site 2 hole 2 | place: USA:California | collected 2015-04-18
TGAAGGAATAAATCTCGCCGGAGGCGTGCGTCAGGCGAATTAAGTCCACGGGACGGGAGCGATTTGTGACCAGCGCGTCAAGAGAAGCTTCGGCACCTTTGTCTGTGAAATCGCGCAAGAAAGAGTTACCGGTGCCGAGTGGTAGGAAGCCGAGTGCGATGCGCTCCGGGTTGCGCCGGTTCAGGAAAACACCGTTGAGAATTTCGTGTGCGGTGCCATCGCCGCCGACGGCGAGAAATTTGCGGTAGCCCTGAGCATAGGCCTCCCGTGCAAGCTGCACGGCATGGCCTGGGCCCGTGGAGGCGATAACGTCGATGTGCAGACCGTTTTCGCGCAGGCGCACGAGAGCGGGGCCGGCGAGTCTGGCGGATTTGCCGCCGCCAGCAGCGGGATTGACTATGGCGAAGAAACGGTCTTTTGCCGGGGCCATGGGGACTAGAGCGGGAGTATAACTCGGTCGCGGTCGAGTTTGCTTAGGCGTTCGGCAAGTTCGTTGCGTTTGATTTTCAGGGATGCAGTGCGTGGGAAGTCTTCGTCGTGGAGAACGAAGCCATGGATACGTTTGTAATTTAGCAGGCGATGGTTGCGCTGGATGATTTCTTGTTTGAGTCGGTCTGTGAGTGATTGGCCAGATTCGCGATGAACGACGATGATGAGCTGTTCGCCGACCATCGAGCGCTTGGGCCAGATGTAATTTGCGGCGAAGACGCAGAATTCTTTTACATCCTCTGCTGCTAGGCCTTCGAACGCGGCTTCGATGTCCTCAGGGTAGATGTTCTTGCCTTCCTCGGTGACGATCATGTTTTTTTTGCGGCCGCTGAGATGGAGGTGATCTTGCGCATCGAATTTGCCCAGATCGCCGGTGCGTAGCCAACCATCGACGATTGTTTCAGCGGTGAGTTCCGGTTCGTTGAGATAGCCGGACATTACGGTTTTGCTGCGGACATAGACTTCGCCAATGCCGTCAGGGCTGGGATCTACGACTTTAACTTCCATACCGGGGAGCGGCTTGCCGACGGTATCGGCGCGAAATGGTTTTAGATCGTTGACGGTGATGGCGGTGCCGGCTTCAGTGAGGCCGTAGCCGTTGGCGACTGGTATGCCGAGGTCGTAGAAAAATTGCAGGGTCTGCGGTTCGGTGAACGCGCCGCCGACGATGATGGCTTGGAGTTCGCCGCCGAATGCGGCGTGAACTTGTTTCAGAAGATGCCGGCTGAGCCAGAGACGCGGGTGGCTTTTGCTTAGCGATTTATTGACGGCAACGAGTGCGTTGAAAACTTTTCGTTTGCCCGGTGGCAATTCAGCGAACTTTGCTTCCAGACCTTTTTGGAGATTTTTCAGAACCAGCGGGACAAGGCTGACGTAAGTAATTTTGTAGCGCATGAAGGCTTCACGGACGAATTCGGGGCGTAGCGTGCGCAGATGCACGACGCAGGCGCCGCAGGTGAACGGGCCGAAAAAGCCGACCATAAAATCGATGGCGTGGTTGGTGGGGAGAATGCTGAGGTAACGCACGCCTGGCCAAAATGGATAGACAGAAGTGAGCGCTACACACTGCTCGAGGTAATTTTCGTGGGTCAACATGCAGCCTTTGGGGCGGCCGCCGGTTCCGGAAGAATAGACGATGGACGCGATGTCCTTGCGTTCGCGGGGCACGAAGGTGGGCGCGACGCTGCCTCGAAATTCTTCCCAGCGTTGGGCGCCAGCGAGATCGGCGTTGGGCGGCGCTTCGGTGACGAGGACGGTTTGAATGTTAAAAGCAGTGGAACGGCCCGGAGCGGAGCTAAGTTGTCGCCAGATGGGGTACTCGGTGATCAGGATTCTTGCGCCAGAGTGTTGCAGAAGTTGCCACTGTTCGGCGGGCGTGAGTTTGTAATCGAGCGGAACGAGGATGCCGCCCGAATAAAAAATGGCGAAGGCGGAGATCAGCCACTTGGACTGATTGGTCATGATGATGCTGGCGCGGTCGCCCGCGGCGAAACCTGCGTCCTGTGTGGCTCTCGCGAGCGGAATGGCTCGTGCGTTAAATTCGCGATAGGTGAGGCGTTCTTTTTCACGTTCGCGGTCGGCTTCGATCAGGCAGACTTCATCCGCGAAACGCTGCATGGCGTCCTTTAGGGCAGCTCCGATGGAGGAATAGTTGGCGAGATTCAGCATGCCAAGAGCGGATTTTGCCAGAGAGTCACAGAGACCACAGAGTTCGGACTACAGAATTATCAGAGTACGAATCGTTTGATTCCCTGATGGAGCAGACGGCTATTAAAGTTTATCAGGAGACCGGTTTTGATGCCGCTTAGGCGCAAGTACGTGAGGAGTTGCGCTTCAAATAGCAGGTCCATGCGTTCGACGCTTTTCAATTCCAGAATCAGAGAATTCTCTACCCCGATGTCGAGCCAATTCACCAATCAATCGCTCACGATATTTTCAGCGGCAGAGCGACCTGGCATTGAAAGTTGCGACCGTGGTGGTCTAACGCTACGCAGAGCGCGGACTCGAAAACTGATTCGAGCAACCCTGGTCCGAGCCGCTTATGTACTTCGATGGCGCAGCCGATGATTTTGTCGGTTAGCGGGCCTCGCTGCAGGTCGGTCATTTTCTTCACTGTGCGCTCTGTGACTCTGTGGCAAATCTTGTCTTTTACAGGCGGGACTGGATGCGCTCGGCTAGGGTTTTGAAGTCGCTGACGCCCTGGACTTCGTAGTCGGGGAGTTCGATGTTGAAGTGATTTTCGATGCGGGAGAGGAGTTCCAGGGTTTGCAAGCTGTCGATGCCGAGTTTCTTGAAGAAGTCATCCTCGGGAGCAAGAGTGCCCGGGGCGAGTTTGAAGTGCGCGGCGGCTAGATTCAGCACTTCCTGGGTGGTCTGTTCGAGGGTGGGCATGACAGCAGTTAATTTATCATTCCCCAAGAAAGAAGAAAAATTCAGTTTGAGTTAGGTAGGCAGGATTGTTTCCCAAGGTGCCGCTGTTCGCCGCAACCGAACGTTCCCGAAAAAAGCCGTCAGCAGCCAGGATCGCGGTGGCTATTGAGGGATGAATGCACCGCAACTCGTTCGCTTGGCGCCGAATCAAATAGGGAGGTAGCTAATAGTCAGGAATAAGGATGAAGAAGAATCGAGTCATCAGGAACAATGCAACGGGCGAAACGTTAACCATGCTCGTCAGCGAGGAGGAGAACAGCGGTGCATGCCAGCTCTACGAAGTTTGTCTGCCGCCGCGCCGCCCCAGTCCGCCGCTTCATTACCATGTGGACTTCATCGAGACATTCACCGTGAAGCAGGGACAGCTCCGACATCTACGTGGACAGAGACCAGAAACATCTGCTGCTTTTGCCAGGAGACAGTGCGACCGCGCATATCCGGCAGCCACATAGATTTGCCAACGATCACGATAAGCCGGTGATTTTCACAATCAAAACGGAGCCATTTCAGTTGGCCTACGGGATTGCCAACGACGGCGGCGCAGCCAAAGATGGATTACCCAAGAATCCTGTCGCAAGGCTGGTATTTGTCAGGACCACCCAAGGCTACCTGCCCGCTTTCCCACGGACACTTCAGAGAATCGCTTTTATCTGTGCCGCTTTAGTAGCAAAACTGACGGGCCTTGAGAAAAGGTGGCAAGTCTATTTCACATAATCGCGGCGAATATTTTAGAGAGCGATTCTATAAAAGGATTAGGCCGTGGCGGATGCCGAGGGCGACGGCTTCGGTGCGGCTGGCCGCGCCAAGCTTTCCTAGAATTGCGGCCACGTGGAATTTAACGGTGTGTTCGGAGATGTTTAGCCGGGCGGCGATTTCTTTGTTGGCGAGACCGAGCGCAAGCATGCGCAGGACTTCCTGTTCGCGCGGGGTCAACGGCTCGAGAAGTTCCTCGACACCATTTGTTGCTGACGCGGGAATCTGAGACGCAGCAACGATTGTTTCAGCTTCCAGCGGCATTGCGACGAGGAAGCCGCGCGAAACAGCTTCCAGAGCAGCAAGAAGCTGCGGTCTGGGGAGCTCCGCCGGCAACACGGCACGCGCACCCATGCGCAAGGCTTGTGCGGTGGTTTGTGGGTCGAGAATTTCAGCTAGCAACACCACCGGTAAATCGCGAAATAGATCTGCGTCGGCCAATTTCTGCAGCGTGGTGGCGAAGTGCGACGGTTCCGCGGTGGCGATGATAAGGTCGGCCGAGTCTGGCTCTTCCGGTTCGGCGGCAAGCGAGGAAAGCGGCGCGATGCTCGCGACGATTTCAACGCCTGAGCCACGAAGAAGCTGCTCGATTCCCCTTCGCGCGAGCGCGGATTCAGCGGCGATGATGACTCTGATCATGCGGTGTTTACGCGGCTTGAGCTTGTGCTGGCCGGTGCGCAGTGCCTAGCAACACCGTGACCTTGCGAATGCGATTGTAGTCTCCGCGCAGGAATTCGATGCGCACCTGACGCGCGCCTGATCCTTGCAGAAGAGCGCGCAAATCAGCCCTGTTCCCGAACCTGTGCTCTTCAGTACCGAGGAGAATGTCTCCGGGCAACAGAGAGGCAGTTGCGGCGGGACTGCCCTCCTGGACTTCCAGAACAACCAGACCGAAAAGTTTTTTTCCAACAGACGGAATCCAAGTGGGATAAACGCTCGCTCCGAGCCAAGCCGTGGATGCGCCGGTCTGAAGAAACGCGCTCACGCTATTGCTGGGAATTGCGAGCGCGAGACGGCCCGCAACCATGGAATTGATACCGATAACGTCGCCGGCGGCATTCGCAAGCGGTCCGCCGGAATTTCCAGGAGCCAGCCGGACATTCGCCTGCACCCACGTGCAAGGTCCCAATCCGCGAACGGGACCCACCGCGTGCACCACACCAGTGGAAAGAGCGCCTACAAAGCCCAACGGATTTCCGATGGCGAGCGCCAATTCACCAGCGCGAATCCGAGAGGAATCCGCAATGGAAACGCGGGGCAAACCTTGTGCCGAGATACGCAGGGCAGCAAGGTCACGCGAGTGATCGCGTTCGGTAACTTGCGCTTCAAATTCGCGCCCATCCCACAGCTGCACGCACGCATGTGAACCACGAATGACGTGGGCGTTAGTGACGATCAGGCCTGAGTCAGAGCAGATTACACCGGAACCGCTTCCGCTTCCGCTTCGGCTTCCATCGGAGCCGCTGTGAATGAGAACTGTGGATCGACGCAAGCGCTCCGCCACTTCGCCGAATGCCGCGAACGCCATTTCATTCCGCTCCATTGGCCCGCTCGGTGACACTGATACGGACTTCGCGGAGCTCACCACCGCGCAACAACTGCGCGACAAACGTCTTTCCGATCGAATCGGGGCCCAGAGCCGAATGAACATCACCGGGATGCAGCACTTCGTGGCCATCGAGAGAAAGCAGGAGGTCACCAATCAAGAGGTCTGCTTTGTGCGCGGGGCCATCGGGCGCAACGTCCAGAACAATTGTGGCTGTTTTTCCTTTTCGGTGGGTTGATTGCGTGAGCTCGGCAGGCAGCCGAATGGGCTGTAAGCCGACCCCGAGGTATCCCCTGGGAATGCGGCCCTTGCTCAGCAGTACGTCAGCGACGCGGTTCACCGTGGCTGCAGGAATGGCGATAGCGCCGAAGCGGGCAAACTTTGGCGTAGCAATTCCGACAACGTTGCCGCGCGCATCGACGACGGCTCCGCCGATCGCGGTTGGCTGCAGGCCGACATCGAGCCGGATGTACGGCGAGAGAGTGGCTCCTCCCCACTGCCTGCGCTCGGCTACAGCGAGGCTGACGGCAGCAAGCGCAGCGACTGGGCCAGACGCGCGTGTACGTCCAACGACGAGCGTTAAGTGTCCAGCGGCGAGCTCTGCCGCGTCGCCGAAAGCGGGCACGGGCGAAGCAGCTTCTGCGCATTTTAAGACTGCCAAATCGGTGGTCGCGTCTCTTCCCACTAGGGTTGCAGAGACAACGCGTTGGTCGGGCAGGGTGACTTTAATTTCCTCGTCACTTCGCAAAGCATGGTCCGCCGTGACGATAATCCCTGCGCGCCAAATGACGCCGCTCGAAGAGCCTCGCGGACCGGTGTGAACTGCAACAATGTGTATCGCCGCGCGCTCGGTGGCCGCCGCGAGGGCATTCGATAATTCCATGAGTGCTTCAGACATTCCGCACCTCCATGAACAAGATGCGACATGTACAGGGACGACTACATCCGCCGTTCGGCTAGGAGGAACCCGCTCATTCGAGCAGGTCAGGCCGAAGCTTATGGCTGGTAGGGCATCGGCCCGGGGTTTTCTACGAATTTTTTTAGGGCGGCAATTACGGCGGGGCGGGTGAAGAGATCGCAGAAGATTGCGATTTCCTGGCGGAGTTCTTCGTGGGGGATGGGCTTGATGAATTTTTTTGCGGCGATACGAGTGCTTGAGTCGAATTTGATGATTTGCGCGGCGGTGGACCTGGCTAGCTTTAGGGATTGGCCTTCGGCGGCTAGTTGAGCTACCAGGCCGACGGATTGCGCACGGGTGGCGTTTACACTGCGGCCGGTCAGCAGAAGATCGCGGACGAAGCCGTTGCCTAGATCGCGTTTTAGGCGGGGGATGCCGCCGAAACCGGGGATTAAGCCGAGACGGAGTTCGGGGAAGGCGAAGCGGGCCATTTTGTCGGCGATGACTACGTCGCAGACCAGCGCGAGTTCGAGTCCGCCGCCGAAGCAGACGCCGTGAACGGCGGCGATGGTGACGAACGGAGCTTCATCGAGCCAATTCAACAAAGAGTGGATGCGTTCGAGAAACTCGCGAATGCCTGCGCTGCGATCCTTTTCATTTAGAGAGACGGCACCGTTGTACAGTTCACGCAGATCAGCGCCCGCGGAGAACCCGCTTTTTTGCGCGCTGGAGATAATGCAGGCGGAAGTTTCCGCAGTTAGATTTTTTGCGGCGGCAACAAATTGTTCGAGTTCGCGGAGCATGACGGTGCCGATTTCGTTGGCAGGCGCGCGGTCTAGCGTCAGTTCCAGGACACCTTCGTGCCATTCCCAGCGCAGCGTTTCGCCTTTGAACGATTTCATGCGGAGGCCTTTCGCTCGTACATTGAATCGATTTCTGCATCATAACGTCTTGCGATAGCGTCGCGCTTGATTTTGCCCATGGCAGTGAGCAGGCCGCTTTCCGGCGTGAAGGTGTCTGGCAGGACTTTGAAATTGCGAATCTGGCGGTAGTGCGGCAAATCGCGATTGATGGCGTCGATGGCTGCTTGCACGGCAGCGGACTCGACTTTTCCCGTGACCAACATGCAGACGTAGCTGCGCGCGTTACCGACCAAAACAATATGCTGCGCTGTGGGCAAGAGTTGCGCGAGTTTGTCTTCGATGGGCTCGGGAGCAAATTTGTGGCCGGTATTGAGGACGATAAGATTTTTTATGCGGCCGACGATGCGCCAGTTGCCGCGCGCGTTGACTTCGCCTTGATCGCCGGTGTGGAACCAGCCGTCGCGCAGGACTTTTGCGGTTTCCTCGGGACGATTCCAGTACCCGGAGAAAATATTTGGGCCGCGCAGCACGATTTCGTCGTTGTCGGCAAGTTGCATTTCGATTCCGGAGATTGCAGGACCGACGTAGCCGGGCTCGACGGGAATGCGTGGATCGTCGAGGGTACAGAGCGCAGTGGTTTCAGTGAGGCCGTATGCTTGCAGCACGGGAATGTTCAGCATCAAGAAAAACTGTTGAGTTTCGGGAGCGAGCGGCGCGGAGCCGCAAATGAGTGCGCGAAGGTTTGGGCCGAAGCGGCTTCTTACTTTTGCGAAGATTAACTTGCGGCCGAGGGCGAGCCAAAGTGCATCAAAGGATTTGCCGCGACCGACGTGTTGGCGCTGCCAGGCTTCGCGAGCACGGACATAGAGGGCGCGAATGGGCGCGGCCTGCTTGGCGATATTGTCTTCGACGCCGCGCTTGACGCGTTCGAGGAGCGTGGGGACGTTCAGAAAATAGTGTGGAGCGGCGATGCGAATTTCGTCGGCGAGTTTGCTGAGGTCGCTGGAGAGAGTAAGGACGGCTTCGCGCGAGAAAGCGGAGAGCATCAGCATCCAGGACGCCGCGAAATTCATTGGGGCGTAGAGGAAGATGCGATCAGGCTCGTTGGCATTTTTCATTTGAGGAGCCATCAATTGGTTGAGGCGTTCGGTCGTGCAGCCGGTCATGTGATTTAGGTTCCCGACGGTGAGGCAGACGCCTTTGGGTTCGCCGGAGGTTCCCGAAGTGTAGATGATGGTGAGCAACTCATGGTCGGAGCGTTGGCGAGATGGAGAGAGAGTTCGTGGTTGCTCACTGCAAGAGAAAATTTCGCTTAGCGAGCAGGGCTGTGGCATTTCAGGCCAGGCGGCGATGAGCGCGTAGTGCAATTCATCGCCGCCGAATATTACCAGGCGCGGCTGGCAGTCCTTCAACATGACCAGGAGTTCGGCAGGCGTCTGGCGATAGTAAAGAGGAACGACGACCATGCCTTCGGCCATCAGCGCGAGGTCAACGGCAATCCAGTGGATTGAATTTGCGGCGATGAGCCCACAGCGCTCGCCGGGTTGAATTCCTGTGGAGCGCAGCCATTGGCGGGCTTTTTCGACGAGGCCGAGCAACTCTACGCCAGTCTTGGAAACGAATTCTTGGCCGTGCACTTCGCGCAGCACCACGCGGTCTGCCGAGCGCTGTAACCGGTCAAAAATGTTTTGCAGAAAATTCGGCATGAAGATTATTTCGATGCGGCCATGGCAGCTTCAGAGACATCGTACTTTTCGGCGAGGCGCACAAGATTTTCGCTGAGCGGCGGAAGATATTCTTCCCAGGAACGAACGCCGGAACGGAGCGGAAATTCGGGATACTGGCGGCGCATTAGGTCCTCGAAAATTACGCCCATGCGGGCCATGACTTTGAGATTGCGGACGACGGTATCGCCGATGCCCTGGCGGATGGAGTCGGACTCGGCGACGAGCGTTTCCATCATCTGCAACATTTTGGGACCGAGATCGGGATCGTCGACGGTTACGCAAAGATGATTCTGGCCGCGTTCGCGCATCAAGTTGCGGATGCGTTCGTCCATGGTAACGCCGGCGGAAGCGACGAGACTGGGCATGCAGGTGACGATGCCGTGATAGCGGGAAGAAACCATGAACGAGGCCTGACGAAGAATGGAGACGAGCTGGTACATGTCGAAATCGTCGGAAGTGAAAATGGGGAGGCCAGGAATTTGGTCTGCGATGGCGCGGCAGGCGATGGCATCAAGGCGTTCGGTGGCGGCGAGCACGGTGAATACTTTGTGCTTTTGTTGGAACGCGCGAGTGGACGTGACGAAGCCGTCGATGTAGTGCTTGAACTTGCGATCGTTCTCCGCGCCGGATGCGTGGAAATAAACGGTGCGGTACTGGCTGTCCTTGTACGCACCGGTGGTGATGCGCGCGATATATTTTGCCATGGAGGCTTTTACGGGCCAGACGAACGGGTGAATCGGACAGAGGATGAGGACGGGAGTTTTTTCGTCCCAGCCGGCGTCGCGCAAGGCTTTGCGGCCGTAGGCGTCAGGATGCGGTTCGAACGTCCATGCAGTGTCGGTGCCGAGCTCGGTGGAGATGCCAAGTTTGCCGAGGACGGTTTGCGATTCGGGATTGCGCGTGATGACCAGCGAATCGTGAACGAAACGAGCGCACATGTCCGCGATGAGTTTGTCCATATGGCCGGCTTCGGCGCCGTAGCCGATGGACAATTTATTTTCGGAGGAGGCGAAACCGAGCGATCCAATCATCATGGTGGTGAGAGCGTTGGCGAATTTGCTTTTGAACATGGAGCCTTCGCAGGCCACCACACCATGATTTTTGCGGGTTTCTTTGTAAAGGAATGGCGGAAAAACATCGGGGAGAAAAACTTGTTGTGTGCCTGCGAAGTAGGCTTTGGTGCGATCGAAATTCTGGCTCATGACGCTGAAATCGACGTTTTCCGCGCCGAGTACGTGACGGATTTGGCGGAGCATCTCGTTGACGCGAACATCGGAGCCGGTGTTGCGGGTGCCGTTGTAGCCGGCGAAGAGAAGTTTAAGTTTCTCGCCGGGTTGCCAGCGCGTGCCGCCGCCCATCATCCATTGCAGACGGGTGAATTCGATGAGGAGGCTGACCCAAACGACGAGAAGAAAATCGGTCATGCGCGCGCTGCTCCGCTGGCGGTGTGCACAGTCGCATTCTGCAATGGCCAGGGCTTGGCGGGATAGCGGAATTTATTTTCGCGGCTGAATTTCAAGAGTGGCTGGGCGTAGAAAGAAAATTTTGCGGGAGTCTCGCCGGCGAGTTCTTCGACTACGCGAGAATTGTCGAAGACGGTGTTCCAGACGAGGTAGGGCCAGAACACTTTCAGCAGCGAGGCGCCGCGGCCTAGATTATTTTTTTTGTGGGAGAGCCAATTGACGGTGCCGGAAAAAATTCCACTGAGTGCAGGCAGATACGTTGGGCGAGAGCTGTTGGTGGCTTGGGCCAGGGCGTCGGTGAGTTCGCGGTAGGTTTGCGAGCCGGCGCCGGCAGAAAGATGATAGCGCGGGTAGGCGGGAGATTTTTTTTGATGAATGGTGACGATGGCTTTGCCGACGTAATCGGCGGGAACGATATCGATACGATCTGCTGGGCGCAGAGGAAGAACAGGCAAGCTGGCGAGTACGCTGAAGGCCTGGACCATATCAAATTGCGTGGTTTCGGGGCGGCGGCTGTCGCCGAGTACGATGGCAGGACGAAAAATTGTGCGAGACACATCGGGGAGTAATTGGTGGATCATGTGTTCGCAGAATTTTTTAGTACGGGCGTAGGGATCGTAGTCGGAGCGCGCCCAATCGATGGCGGTATCTTCGTGAATGATTTCGTCCTGGCGGGTTCCGGCAACAGCGACAGTAGATACGTGGGAGAAACGGCGCAGACCATGATGATCCTGCGCTCTGCGAGCGAGTTGAATTACTTCGAGCGTGCCACGCAGATTCACATTGAGGCACTGCTTTTCTGATTTGCGATTAAGTGAAGCGGCGCAATGGATCAGGGAATCGGTTGATTCGACGAGCGCATGATACTCATCGTCGGCGAGACCGAATTGCTGGCTGGTCAGGTCGCCTAAAAAGATTTTGGTTCGAGCGGCGATGTGCTCCTGAAATTCGTCGAAGTCCATGTGCAGTTGCAGCGATTGCCAGAGGCGTTCGCGGGCTTCCTGTTGGGTTTTCGCGCGTACCAATAAATTCAGAATGTCGCGATGGCCGCGGAATAATCCGGTGGCGAGATAGCTGCCGAGATATCCGGTTGAGCCAGTGAGAAAGAGCGCCATGGCGGCTTAGCGATTCTCCCCGGTGGCGACGGCCGCGGTGGCAGAATGCTCAGGACCCCAACCGACATCGCGGGGCGGACGAGATTCGAGCGGGCGGCCTTCCATCAAGGGATAGCACCAGCGGCGCAATGCGGGGACGTGAACATTGATCCAGTAATCCCACCAATCGATGGCTTCCGGTTCGAACGCAAAGGCGCTGCGTTCGTCTTCAGGAAGCGCGGCGGAAAGCAGACGAGCGTTTTCGCATTCGAATACATGTTCGTTGTGCAGAATGAACGGCTCGTACAGTTCTATCAGTTTTTCGGCGCGATTCAGATCGCGTTCGGCTTTGGCGAGCGGCGATTTTTTGAAGCGGAGTTTTTCCGCGACGCGATTGATGCCACTCACCACGGCTTTCTGCATGGGGATGGACAGGCGCTCGTAGCGCTGCTTGGAAACGGGAATGGTTTCAAACTTCACCTTGAGCCAGTGCTCGATTCCCTGCTGGGTGCGGTAATGCTTGCGATGAGCGAGGCCGGTAAGCTCGATGCTGCGGCCCATATCGCAGGGATTGATGCCGGAAGTGGCCAGCTGATACATACGCGCGTTTTTGCGTTCGATCAGAGCGGCGGCGATGAGCGTCATGCCGCGGCAGACCATGTCCACGGGAATGACATCGAGACATTTTTTTGCGTTCGAAGGCAATTGGCGAAAATTTGTGCCGAGCAGATAGGAGAGCGGGCCGGAAGTGTTGATACCTTCATTCCACCCGCTGAATGGCGTGTACTGCGAGCTTTCGACGATGGATGGACGGACAATCGCGATGGGAAGATCGTGGCCATAGCGCGCGAGAATGGATTCGCCAAGGCTTTTTGTAAACGTATACGTGTTAGGCCATCCGAGGTGCTGCGCGCGGCGCATGCCAACCCGGACTAATTTGTTCCTAACCCAGCGGCTGCGGTTGCGCTTGAGTACGCCATCGAGTTCGCCAGCCGCAACGCGGGTTTCGTCGGCACCACGACCGAGAGCCTGGCGGCGGAGGGCGCGAGCAAGTTCAGGACTTTCGGAGCGGTCTTCGATGTGCTGCATGGTTTCGCGCAGCGAAGCGATCTCGCGTTCGGCATCAAAATTTCTTACATTCGCCGGACTGTAGTGGTCATGCAAATTTTCCGTTACGCGGCCGTCACGCATGCCGACTACATAGCAGGTGGAAAGATGCATCAACGCGGCATGATCGCTGGAGCGAATAAAATTCAAGAGATGTTCGGCGGATTCGACGTTGGAGGAAATGGCATCGCGCAAATCGGGATTGAAGTCAGTCAGGCCGGCGCTGTTCACGACCAGGTCGAGCGAGTGCTGCAACCTAGTGCAAACGCTTGCTTCCAAACCAAGGCCGGAAACGCTGACGTCGCCTTCGACCACGTCGATCTTTTGCCGCAAAAATTCTCCCAGCCGCGCGCCATATTGCTTTTGTAAGCCATCAAGCGTCGGGGACTCTTCGACGATTTTTTCAAAGCGGCGTTGTGCGGTGGTGGTGCGATTGCGGCGAATTAACAGGGTGATTTTGCCGATGTCCGGAATTTGCTCGAGCAGGTCCACCATCCAGACCTTGCCGATGAATCCAGTAACGCCGATCAACAGGATGTTTTTTCCGGCGAGCGCTCGACGGACGCTGAGGCAATCGACTTGAGGAGCACTGCCAAACGGCACCACGGCCGGGGCGTGCAAGGTAACGCTGCGGCGGGATTCCTGAATTCCGTGCAAGAGTTCCTGCGGCGTGCGCAACCCCAATTGGCTGACCAGCGCAGCTTCCTGAATGCGGCCGTCGGGATTGCCGGAAGCAATCCACGCGAAGGGCCCGCGAGGACGCACTACCGGCGGGAGTAAACGACCGGTAGCAACGCCATCGCGAAACTCCATGCGGTTGGCAACAAAGCGTTGCACGCCTAGATGGCGAGCCAAGGGGCGTAGAACGTGGTCGAGCGACTGGCCTACGAGCACGATCTGCTGGCCGTCGGCTTGCGCGAACCGCAAAGCGTCGACGGCTTTTTTCTGCAGCCGCGGCTTCAAAAAATATTCGAAATATTCTTCACCGAGCAGATCGAGACGGTCGCGAGTAACGCCGCGCAGCAGCATATAGAGCAAGCGAGTGGCGCGGGTTCGCCCCAGAAGGTAAGCGATAGGACGAAGCAGCGTCATCAGAGCCATACCGGTGCGACGCCGCCAGCGTTCCGCAAAGCTTTGCGCGTTCCAGGTAAAGAATCCGACCTGACGAAGAGCGCTGAGCTCCAGAAAAGAGCCTTCGACACGCCAATACACGGGCGCGCCTACCGGATTGCGAGGCTGAACGCTAGTTTGTGTTAGGGCAGTCTCTGACATGGCGGGCCAGTGCCTAACGGCGCGCGACTCGCATGAGTTCACTCGTCTGCAATGCGTATGACAATTTGATTTCTACCGGTCCCGTTGATGGCCTGGAAACTCTAGCCCACAGCTGCGGTATCCCCTGCCATTTGTTGTCTTTGCAGCGGCGCGTGGCAGCGTCTCTTATGAGTTTGCTACGTTAACATCCCATTGGCATGTCCCGCAAGGCGGGAGGGACGCTTGGAGTTTTCTGCATGAGTCGAACGATTGTGAACACGGCCGGCGGGTGGAGTCGAATTCGCCGCGCTCGCAATGCCACTGCTAAGGCCAATGGCGAGGATAAGCAGGGCGGCGGCCGCGGAGCTGGCCACGATCTCGGTCCACGGAACACCGCTAAATACGGGCGCCGATGACCGGGAATAGATCAATGCAGCCACAATGGCTGCCAGATACAAGGGGATGATTCGAAGCAGCAGGAAACGCACATCAAAAAATGGATAAATGAACTTGAACGCCAGCCAAAGTGTGGCTTGTGGCATCACTGCCAACAGACTCAAAAGCGCCAGACGATCGAGAAACTCCAAGCCTCCGGTGAGCCGCAGGATTCGATGAAGTCCCAGGATAATCAAAGCGAATGCCAGCCCCACAGCGCAAGAGGTGGTCAGCACTTCGCCCGACGAAGTCATCGCCAAACTTAAGAAGGGCAGCAATGCGGCTTGTCCCAGAAAAACGATGGCGAGTGCGCCGGTTAAGAACTGATCGGCCCGCAGGCCAATGATAAGCGCTGAGAAAAACAATGCAAAAACCAATGCTTCCCAATGAGCAGGAAAGACTGCATGAGGTTGCACCACGGCCATGGCCTGAAGGTACGAAACGGAGGTGACCTGCAAAGGCTGTCCGAGCCAGAATCCCAGCAGCGTTTCTGGCACAAAAAATAAAAGGAATTGCGCCGTCCAGTAGAGCGGATAGGCGGACGCCAACCCCAACATTAGCAGGCGGAATAGACGCATTTCTGCCCCTCAACCGAGCGGAGATTGTGAACTTCTGGGCTGGAATTTGCAACAGCTAGTCACAAGCGTCCGGCGATGTGGTGGTTTACGAGTGTTGGCTGTCGGAGCGAGACTAGGGGGAGATGCTGCTTGAATCGCCAGAGAAGAGAGATTCCTCGCTTCCGCTCGGAATGACGGGTTTTTAGAGACTCTTGATGGGGTCTAGACGCCCCAGCCATAGCGTTCTGCGTGTTCCAGGGTCCGCTGCATTTCGCCGTGCAAGATTTCCATAAACCCTGTAGTTCCAATGGGTTTGGAGCCAGGAGCGGCCAAGTCTGGGGTCCGATAGCCCGCACTGAGAACGCGGACTACCGATTGTTCGACCCAGTCAGCTTCCAGGTTCAGGCCAAAGGCGTCGCGGAGCATCATAGTGGCGCTCAGAATTGCGCCAATGGGATTTGCCGAGTCTGTGCCTGCCAGCGTTGGGGCGGAGCCATGGATTGGTTCGAACAGAGGCGCGCCGGAGCCGAAGCTTGCCGAAGGAATTAGGCCGATAGAGCCGACTAGCGCAGCAGCGGCATCGCTTAAAATATCGCCGAACATATTGGTGGTCAGCATTACGTCAAACTGGGAAGGTTTCAGGGTCAACTGCATAGCGGCATTGTCCACGTACATGTGCTCGAGTCGCACGTTCGGATAGGCACCGCTCATGTCGGTGACGGTGCGCCGCCACAATTGCGAACTGGTCAGCACGTTGGCCTTGTCCACGGAGCAGAGACGGTGAGAACGATTCTCCGCCCGGGCAAAAGCAAAAGTCGCAATGCGTTCGATTTCTGGAGTGGAGTAGGACTCGGTGTCCCAGGAACGCTCGGTGCCGCCTTCGATGCTGTTTCCCCGTTCGCCAAAATACATACCACCGGCGAGTTCGCGGACAATTTCCAAATCGAGATCGCCGAGGCGCTCCGGCTTCAGAGGAGACATGCCGCGCAGCGGTTCCAGTAATTTCACTGGGCGCACGTTGACGTACAGCCCCATGCCCTTGCGGAGAGCTAGCAGACCGCTTTCCGGCCGCTTGCCGACGGGCAACAAATCCCACTTAGGGCCGCCTACGGCGCCGAGGAATACGGCGTCGGCTTTGCGGCAGGCGTCAATCGTGGCGTTGGGAAGCGGTGTGCCAGTCACGTCAATCGCGGTGCCGCCGACTGGGTATTCTGCAAACTGAAACTCATGATGGAATTCGCGCGCACATTCTTTCAGCACGCTGGCTGCGGCAGCCGTAACTTCCCGGCCAATGCCATCCCCGGGCAGCAATACTATGGACTTTTTCATGGTTTCCCTTACGCGACAATATCTTGTGCGGACATTATGCCATCATGCCGCGGAAGTAGCTTCAGCAGGCACGGCTGACGCGCCGCGGCGCATCACTTCATGGGCGATGCCCAGAATATCGCGTGGCCGGACGGATTTCGATTCGTCGGCAAGCGCGGTAACGCGCCGGTAGATTTCCGCAAGTTCGGCATCGCTTGGTGCAAATCCGAGGTCGCGCAGATTACTGCGCAATGCGTTTCGTCCAGAGTGCTTTCCCATGACCAGCGAACGAGAAGGTACGCCTACCGTTTCCGGCGAAATGATTTCATAGGTCAGCGGATTTTTGATAATGCCGTCCTGGTGGATTCCAGCTTCGTGAGCGAACGCATTCGCGCCGACGACTGCCTTATTCGGAGCGACGACAGCGCCTGTGACTTCTGTGAGCAGCCGGCTTGCAGGGAAAAGTTGATCGAGTTTGATGTTGGTGGTGACGCCGAAACTGTCTTTGCGAACCGCCAGCGCCACCGCGATTTCTTCGAGCGCAGCGTTGCCGGCGCGCTCGCCGATTCCGTTGACGGTACATTCGATCTGGCGAACACCAGCTCGTATTGCGGCCAGCGAATTGGCGACAGCAAGCCCGAGATCATCGTGGCAGTGCGCACTCAGAGTAATTCCCTGCTGGTCGCCCAGGAATTCGCGAACGCCGCGGAACATTTCGCCATATTCCTCCGGCACGGCATAACCAACGGTGTCCGGCAAATTCAAAATGGTTGCGCCTGCGTCCACTGCGGTTTTGCAGACTTGGCACAGGTAGGCAATCTCTGTGCGGCCCGCATCCTCGGCGGAAAATTCGACTTCCGCAACGTGCTGACGGCCATAACGAATCATCGAGCCGATGGCCTCGAGGGCTTGCTCACGCGTCATGTGCAGTTTGACTTGCAGGTGCAGGTCGGAAGTAGCGAGAAAAATGTGCAAGCGCGAAGAAGCAGCAGGGGTCAGGGCCTCCACTGCTGCGTCGATGTCGGACTTTTTGGCTCGCGCCAAAGCGGCGATGGGCACGTCGCGGACTTCGCGCGCAACCGCCTGCACTGCTTCCAGGTCGCCACGCGATGAAATGGGAAAGCCTGCTTCAATCGTGTCCACGCCCAGCTTGGCAAGCTGCCGGGCCATGCGAATCTTCTCGTCGGTGTTCATGGAGAAGCCGGGCGATTGTTCGCCGTCGCGCAGAGTGGTGTCGAAGATGCGCACTACGTCCATGGGATGGTCCTCGCTAGTAGTAACGCAGAATCAGAGGCTGTCGGTCAAATTTATCTTTATTCTGCAATTGATAATTCTGGCTTATACTGGCGTGCGAGGAATTCATGGATCTGAGCGAATTACAGGTGTTTTTGACGGTCGCGCGTGAAGGCAGCTTTTCCCGCGCCGCCGAACGTCTCTACCGCACACAGCCGGCAGTCAGCTTGACCATTCGCAAGCTCGAGGACGGGCTCGGTCAGCCGCTTTTTGTACGCGGCGCGCGTCCTGTGCGCATGACCGACGCCGGCACGCTGTTGCGGGATTATGCTGAGCGGCTAATCAACCTGCGCGACGAAGTGAAAAAAGGCCTATCGGAACTGACTGGTTTGAATCGCGGCGAACTTTCTCTCGGCGTGAACGAAAGCTCGATTCATGCGCTACTGCCGGCGCTTGGGCAGTTCAGAAAACTTCATCCGGGTATACAGATTCGCGTCCATCGCATGTTTTCCCGCGATATTCCTCACGAAGTGCTGAATTACCGGCTGGATCTGGGCGCGGTTTCGTTTGTGCCGCGCGAAGCGCAACTGCAAGCCATGGAAATCTTGAAGGACGAACTCACGCTGGTGGTGCCGCCAAAACATCCGCTGGCCAAACGCAAAGAAGTGGACGTTACTGACCTGGAAAACGAAAGCTTTGTGGCGCACAGCGTGGAATCACCCTTTCGGCGGCGGGTGATCGAGCTATTCGGCCGCAATCGCACCACGCTAAACATGCCTATCGAAATGCCCACCATCGAAAGCATCAAGCGTTTTGTGCAGATGGGCATGGGCGTAGCCATCGTCCCGCGCATGTGCGTAGCCTGGGAAATCGATCACGGTTGGATGAAGGAAGTGAAAGTCCGGCAACTGAATTTGCCTCGCCACGTGTATCTTGTCTCGCGCCGTGGCGCCCGCCTACCCCACGCCGCGGGTGAACTCGTCCGCCTGCTTAAGTCGGAATAGACGCTTGCGACAGCCGCTCCAGATATGAATTGCCGATCTTCCTTAATGGCACGCAGCAGAGCGAAAATTCCGCTCGTTCAAAAAAACCACGCAAACGCTAATTCGCGGTCAGATGAGCGCTGCTGCACACTCTTAGGCAGTTGCGATAAGCGGCACTCCTGCTCGCTTGGCGGCATCGCAAAGTTTGCGATCGGCGCTTGCCAGGGGTACGTTCAATCGAATTGCCAGCTCCAAATAGGAAGCATGGTAAACGCTTAATTCGGTTTTTTCGGCGAGAGGGAGCGTGCTGGTCCAAGCGCGAGTATTCGTTTCAAGATCGATGACGATGGGGAGTCTCGTGAGCCGTTCGATGGCCTGATGTCGAAACGCGGTGCTGATCCTGGCGCGCTTATGCGCTACCAAGAATGCGTTTGCCACTTCCAGTGGCCACAATCCCGGAACCGTCGCGCCGGATTCGGCAACGAGGTCGAGAACTGCATCGAGCTGCCTGGTTCGCTCGTCTTCGAAAAACCAGCGCAGCGTTACCGAGGCGTCGATCACGCAGGTCATTTTCGGCCTTCGTTAATTAAGTCTTTGATCTGCAGGCCGCCCAGGGTCACGCCTTGGCGCATTTCACGAATTTCGGCGGCGGTTCGTTTAGCGGATTCGCGGTCAAGAGTGCGATGAACTGGAACGAGTTTGGCGACTTCCTTGCCGTGGCGAGTGATCAGAATTTCTTCACCCTGCTCGGCCAATTCCAAGAGTTGACTGAGCTTATTCTTTGCTTCAAAGGATCCAAAACGACGCAAAAAGCCTCCTTCGATACAGCTAGATTACATCTAGCTTATACCTATGCCATCAGGTGAGTCAATCCAAGAATCTGCGGGACAGATTCCTCGCTATCGTCACCAGCCATATTTCGACTAATCTTGGGTGCAGCCATGACGAGCGCGTTGATGATCCTCGCAATAGGATTTTTTCTTGGGATGCGGCATGCCACCGATCCCGATCATGTAGTTGCGGTGTCTACCATCGTCAGCCGGGAGAAGTCGATTCCGCGCGCGGGATGGATTGGGGTGCTTTGGGGCGTTGGGCACACCATCACCGTTCTGGTGGTCGGCGCGGCCATTATTCTTTTTGGGCTCGTGATTCCTCCGCGGCTGGGCCTGGCTTTGGAATTTTCCGTGGCGCTGATGTTGATTCTGCTTGGTGTGCTGAACTTGACCGGCGCGATGAAGTGGATCAGCCACAAACTTTCTCCGACGCACCCTGATTTAGTTTCCTCGCGAGCCGAGGAACACTCGCACTTACATTTTCACGGCGGAAAAATCCATGTTCATCCGCACTCACACCAGGGCAGCACGCAACACCACGCAAAAGAAGTCGATCCGCCGCACTGGCTGGCCGACCCGTTCGTAAAGCTTGGCTGGTTTCATTCGCTGCGTCCGCTGCTAGTCGGAATCGTGCACGGGCTCGCCGGATCGGCCGCGGTGGCGTTGCTAGTGCTGGGAACGATTCATGATGCGCGCTGGGCGATTTTCTATTTGCTGCTATTCGGTATTGGAACAATCACAGGAATGATGCTGATAACGCTGGCGTTTGCAGTGCCGGTTACTGTCGCCGGAAATCGCTTCGCGTGGGTCAGCCGGACCATGGTTACGGGTACTGGCGTGTTGAGCCTGGTGTTCGGACTGGTGGTTGCGTACCAGATTGGAATTGCGGACGGATTGTTTTCGCCGCATCCGTCTTGGACGCCGCACTGACTCCGCTACACTGTTGTCATTCCGACAGGCATCCCCAGCTCGAAAATAAAATCCAGGAAATTGCGGACGTTTTTGCCAGCTGCGACTAGGCTGCGGAGGCTTCTTCTACCGTAGCGAAGGTTGGCAGGAGCTTCACCAGGCCAGAGACCTGCATTACCGCAACGCCCTGTGGAGTCAGAGCTGCCAGCGCAAACTTCTGCGATTTGCTTTTTCGGTGGACGAATAGCTGAACCAGCGCGCCAACGCCGGCGGAATCGAGAAAGCTGATCCCGCTCATGTTCAGGACCAGCTTGTCGGCGATGACGGGCCGCAGCTCCTGCAAAAAGCCGCTGACAGTTTCCAGACTCAATTTGCCGGTAAGCTGCGCGACCACGGTTCCAGTGGTGGAAGGAATCTGGGCAATATCCAATTTCGCTGGTTGCATAGGGGAAAAGGGTAGCGCGGCGGTCATTTCTCGTCCATAAACAAATTGTTACAACTCGGAAACATGGGCGATGAGCTGGAAATGGTCCAAATGTCGGGGCAGACAGGGCCGAAATCTGTTCCATTTTGCAACTGGTGTCGCAAGTTAAGTATTCCGACAATCACGGTTACGGCGAGTTCTGGAAGTCTGACGCCGCAGACGATACAACTTACGCTCACTGTTCATTGAAATGGTATTAGGCAGAGTTTTGCTTCGCGATTTTTGATCCGCGAAGAGCTCTGAGGAGCATGTTTGCAGCCGGGCAAGCTGGGGCGCAGCCTGCCTGTGGCAGGCAGGCATGTGACGCCCCTAGCAGAGAGTTTGAAGGCATTAGTGGCCGTAGCTGATGCGGTAGATTACGCCTATGCCGTCGTCGGCAACGAGTAGGGAGCCGTCCGGAGCGGTGGTGACGCCTACTGGCCGGCCGTAAACGAGAGCACTTTTGGGATCGGGCACGAGTCCGGTCATGAATGGAACTGGATCGGCACAGGGCTGGCCGTCCTTGAAGGCAACGAAAGCTACCTGGTAGCCAGCGCGGCTGGCACGATTCCATGAGCCGTGCTCAGCGACAAAAGCGCCGCCAAAATAGCTGGCTGGAAATTGTTTGCCGCTGTAAAAAGCAAACTGCAAGGGAGCGACGTGCGCTCCGAGCAAAACGTCGGGGATCACCGCTTTGGGCACTAGATCGGGCATTTGCGGCTTGACGCGCGGATCGACGTTGCTTCCGATGTAACTGTACGGCCATCCATAGAAGCTACCATCCTTGATGCTGGTGAGATAGTCCGGCGGAAGATCGTCGCCCAGTTCATCGCGTTCGTTGACCGTGACCCAAGGAGTTCCCGTGACAGGATTGATCGCCAGGCCGACAGGATTACGCAGACCAGTGGCAAATTGGCGCGGGTTCTGGCCGTCGAGATCGCAAATGGTGACGGCCGCGCGCATGGGAGGCTCGCCAGTACCAATGTTGCTCGCCGAGCCGACCGCGATTAGAACGTGCTTGCCGTCCGGCGTAATTGCGACGTTGCGGGTGTCGTGCCCGCCGCCGGGCAAATCAAGCAATTTCTCGGCCTCGCCTGTCCGCTGCGAAGTCTTCGGGTCATACTTGAAGCGAACCAGGCTGGACATGTTGCCGATGTAAACGTAATCGTCGTGAAAGGCAATTCCGAACGGCCTGACCAGACCGCTGGCGAAAACAATCCGCTCTTGCGCGCCGCCGGTATGCTTCGGGTCGCGCAGAATAACCACTTGGTTAGCGCCAGTTTCGGCGAGGAAGATGTCGCCGTTGGGAGCAACGGTCAGCAAACGCGGGCGTTTGAAGTCGGAAGCAAAAATGTTGATGTGAAAGCCCGATGGAACGGTGGGAAGAAAACCTTGGGGTGCTTGCGACTTATCGGGCCCATTGCCTGCAGACTTTGTGGCGAACGGCTGCGGCAGGTTGGGCTTTTGCCCGTGCGTTACCTGCGCCGCGCCTGGGAACGGAATAAACAGAACGAAAGAAATAGCAGCTAGCCATTTTGCATTTCTGCGGAGAAACATGATTCCTCGCTTAGGGTGTAGATGTAATGCTATCGCGAAACTATTCTGGCGGTAAACCATGCCAGATCGCTGCCACCTTGATGGTGAAGGTCAGTGCCTTTGATTTCAGTTATTTTGACGTATCGCGGCTGCCTTTGTATACCTTGCTGCGGCGACGGTTGGAAATTCGCGCGGGCAGTATTTAAGTTGAACGATTCCAACTAGATGAAGCGCGGAACCGCAATTTGCCATCGCCTGGCTGGCTCCTCGCGGAAACCTATCCACAGATTGGGCATCGAATGCAGCACGAGGGTAACTACGATGAAGTCTCCGTTTATTGGCCGGGCGATGAGTTGGCTTCTGTTGATTGGGCTCGTGGTTTGGTGGGGCGTGCGCGTTACTTCGGGACATCCTGCGGAACCGAAGGGATTGTTCCCGGCGCCGGCAATCGATGGGACGTTGGCGCCGCAACCGGCTTCCGAAAAAGCGCTGTTCGCGGGAGGCTGTTTTTGGGGGGTGCAAGGCGTTTTCCAACACCTGAAGGGCGTGAAAAGTGCGACTTCCGGATACGCGGGCGGAAGGGTCGAAAATCCATACTATGAGCTGGTTTCAAGTGGAAGCACCGGGCACGCAGAGTCGGTGCTTGTCAGCTATGACCCGTCGCAGATTACCTATGGGAAATTATTGATGATTTTCTTTTCTGTTGCGCACGATCCGACGCAGAGGGATCGACAAGGTCCAGATATCGGAACGCAATATCGTTCGGCGATTTTTTATGCGAATGCCGAGCAGAAGAAAATTGCGGAAGCCTATATCGCGCAGATTGACGCGGCAAAGCTTTATGACCATGCCATCGCAACGCAGGTTGTTCCGTTTTCCGCGTTTTATCAGGCGGAAGACTATCATCAGGACTATTTAAGGAGGCATCCGGACGACGCGTATATCCGGTTTAACGATATACCGAAGGTTGAGCGATTGAAGCGGATGTACCCCGAGATGTACCGGTAAGCGGCAAGTGCGCAGGCGCAAGTCGGCGAATATCAAGCTCTTGGAGACGGAGGAAGCGAGAGCGCTTCCAGGGCTCGTAGGACTGCGCAAGCACGGGCACGGCATGGTTGGGCGTCGAAAGCGTGTTAACCGCGCGGGCAACCGCGTGGCGAAATTCATCCGCGCGTGGCGTACTGCTGTGTAGATTTTAGATGGCCAGGGTTCAACAGCAATGTCGCCAAGATCGCCCGTACCTAAAAGGAGTTTTGCCAATGAAGAGAACTTCCCTGCTTGTAGCTGGTTTTCTGGTGGTGTGTGGTGCGATGCAGGTCGCGCCGGCTGCGGCAAAGCCCGCGCCTAAACCGGTAGTCGTAGAAATTAAAAATTCATCAGGACAGAGTGTGGGTACGGCGACTTTGACGGATGCCGCTCCGGGTGTACGAATCAAGCTGGATATTCGGTCGTTGCCACCCGGCGAACATTCCATTCACATTCATCAAGTGGCGAAATGCGAGCCGCCGGATTTCAAGTCGGCAGGCCCGCACTTTTCCGGTATGCCTGGCGGCCATGAGCACGGAGCAGGCGCGGCGGCGGGCGACATTCCGAATTTTTCGCTGGTGGTTGCCGCGGATGGAACCGCGCACGTTACTGTGGTTGCGCCGAACGTCACGTTGGGAACGGACGATCACTCGGTGTTCAGCAATGGCGGGACCGCGATTGTGATTCATGCGGTGAGCACCGAGACAACCAGTGGTGCGCCGGCACGAATCGCCTGCGGGGTTATCACCAAGGCTGAGTAGAATTTTCGTTCAGGGTAACCGCGCTAGTTATTCCGGGAATCTGGGCGCTCGGTTACAGGCTCGCCAGCGCTGCCCGGAAGCTCTGATTTCTTGCCGCCTGATGCTTCATTTTGCAGCAGGGCCTCCAGGTCGTCGTAGGCATAGATGGTTGGCGCATGATTCTGCATTAAGCCTCCGGTGTCGGCGGTTGGCCCGTAGTTGCTGTGCAGACTTCTACCGAGCATCCTGAGCATGGCCATCTGCTGGCCGCGGTGATGCGAGGTGTGAGTCAAGCGCCGGGTGATAATCCAGGCGCGAGACTTCACCACGTCGAAAAACTTGGCATTCTCTTCCCACCACGGCGTTTTCTTTCGCTGCAATTCCGTAAGCCGTTTTCCGCTGTCCTGCGCATATTGTTTGATGAATTCGATCCGCGATTCCACCAGCGGCAGCGGCGGGGCGGCGACGTCAATAGCAAGCATGGTGCGAAACCAAAGGTCTTCGCTGACGCATTGGTGAATCATCTGTTCGCGCACGCTGCGTCCGCGGGAATCATCGGGACGCGGACGGAACGGAAGATCATCGTCGCGAAATTCGCCCCACACGCTGAGGACTTTTATACGTTCGGTGGCGTAGGTCTCCACTAGAAAATCGTAGGACATTGCCGTCTCCTAAGTACCGGCTGCGCGGGCAGTTTGCCGCACCGGTTGAACCGGTTTGTGGTAGGCTTCCCCCGTTTGCGCCTCGCCGCAGGTTCCGGTGTACATAAGATCATTCGTAATCGTACATCGTTCGGAGGAAAACCATGAATCCCAAGCGCGTGGGTGTTATCGCCGTGTTGTTGGTCACCGCCGTTGGACTGGCGGCGTGCCAAACCCCATACCACGATCAGAATGAGCGTTATGTTTTTGTGGCTTCAAACGTGAACCTGCCGTACTGGCAGGAGGCGCAGGCGGGCCTGATGGACGCGGCGCAGCAGATGGGCGTGAAGGCGGAGTTAACCGGCCCAGAGAAGTTTGATCCGCAGGAGCAGCTTCGCGATTTTCAAAAAGTGCTAGATAGCAAGCCCGCGGGAATCCTGGTTTCGGTGACGCGCCCGGAACTGCTTACGGACGCAATTAACAACGCTGTCGCCCAAGGCATTCCGGTAATTGCGGTGGATTCCGACGCGCCGAATTCGAAGCGGGTGATGTTCGTGGGTACGGACAATTACCGTGCGGGCAGCGAAAGCGGCAAACGGATGGCAGATATTCTGAAGGGACATGGACAGGTGGTAATCATCACGGTCCCTGGACAGTTCAATATGGACGAGCGGCTGCGCGGCGTGAGCGACACAGTGAAAAAATATCCGGCGATCAAGATCGTACAGACGATTGATGATAAAGGCGACCCGAGAATCGCGAACGACATGGTGTCAGCGCTGCTGAAGGGCAAAGCAAAAATTGATGGCATGATCTGCCTGGAAGCATCAGGGGGCTCCGGTGCAGCGGAGGCGCTGCATCGTCTGGACGCCAAGGTACCAATCGTCGGGTTTGACAAAGATCCGGAAACGCTCGATTGGATCGATCGCGACGGCATCACGGCGACGGTCACGCAAAAGCCGTACGTGATGGCGTACTACGCAATTAAGTTTGCTGATGATCTGCACCACAACGCGGTTCACGAGTTTAAGGACTGGCGGACGGCGCCCACGGCACCGATACCGACGTTTGTGGACACGGGAACCGCTATCCTCGACAAGAGCAACGTGAAAACGTTCCGCGACACCATGGCAGCTCACCCGAAGCCGCTATAAGAAAAACCAATACGAAGAAGGCCGCTCCATCCGGAGGGTGGGGCAAGCTGTTGGCCTGGCCCAGGGCCTGGCGGGGAATGAACGTACTGTTTCGCTAGACATAGAGCGGCTGCGCATCGATTTGAAAGGGAAGAGAGGGAGAAGCTTCACGGTAAAGCTGCTCCCTCTTCGTTCGGGGTTCGTCGGAGGAAACTACTTGTGCGGCAGTGCGAAGGAAAGGAGGCTTCGAACCGCTCGCGTGGAATTCACTATGCGTTGCCTGAATACCGGACGCCATACCTTGAAAGCTTTAAGCCCTCTGGAAAGTTTGTGTAATTGGCGACTTCGTGGACTACCAGTGGCAGCAGCCTTGCTGCCTCGCTAAACGCAAAGCTGGCCTGCAAACGCTAGTTGACTTCAACGAGTTCCAAGGGTATGAAAGGCTTCTGCGCGCCCGGGCTTACCGCCCAATCGCAGGGTGCAAAGAGAAAGCGTACGGAGGTTCCAATGACAGTGCAAGCGATCCCGCAAGGATTTCATAGCCTGACGCCCGGTCTGACATGCAAAGACGCCGCGAAGGCTATCGAGGTGTACAAGAAAGCGTTTGGGGCGACCGAACGAAGCCGGTTCGCCGGGCCGGACGGAAGAATCATGCATGCCGAACTGCAAATCGGCGATTCCATGATATTTCTGGCGGATGAGTTCCCCGGAATGTCTGCCGCGCCAACGCAGGGCGCGCCGCCATCGCAAGCGGTTTACATGTATGTGCCCAATGTTGACGCAACTTACGACCAGGCAGTGGCCGCCGGGTGCCAAGGGGCGATGCCGGTTTCAGACATGTTTTGGGGAGATCGATTCGGCAAAGTGATCGACCCGTTCGGACACCACTGGAATCTGGCTACGCATACCGAGGACGTGGCACCGGCGGAGATGGAACGACGAGGCAAAGAATGGATGGCCAAGATGGCCAGCATGTCGAAGTCCGCTGGGCAAAGCTAGGCCCGCGCAGGAAGTCTGGGTGGGAGCCGCTGAAACCCAGCGGCTCCCATATATCAACAAGTGTTCGTTCATGCGGTTTGCAGGGCACCTGTGGGCCATGTGCTAAGCTCTTGCTATCGGGCAAAGGTTGGCCGATAAACGGCATCGAACCTTCCTAAGCGGATTATGAGTATTCTCAGGTCCATTGCAATTCTGGCGTTCGCGGCCACGATTCTAGCTTTTGCCAGTTGGCCGCGCATGCCCGGCCAATCCCAAGGCGGCCAAACCCCTCCTAACAAGGCGAATAAGAACACAGTAGGCGCTGGCGCTTCGCAGCGCGGGAAAAAACTGGTTTTGAAGGACGGAACCTTTCAGCTTGCGCGCGAGTATCAGCGGAGCGGCGAACGAGTTCGCTATCTTAGTGCCGAACGTGGGGATTGGGAAGAACTCCCCGCGGCGCTGGTGGACTGGGACGCAACGGCAAAGGCCGAGGCAGCAGCGGTGAACGACGAAAACGCGTTCTTGAAGACCGTACATCACGAACAAGCAGAGCAGACAGCCGAGATGCCAAGGGATGTCGACGCCAGCCTGCCCGTGGCGCCAGGTATTTTTCTGCCGCCCGGCGAGGGAATGTTCGTGGTGGAGGGAAAATCGGTAACACCGCTGAACCAGGTGAGCGCGGACATTCGAAACGACCGAAAACAGCGTCTTAAACAGGTTCTGTCGCCGGTGCCGATTATTCCGAGCAAACGAAACATTGAGATTCCCGGCGCCAAGGCGTCCAGGCGAATTAATTCCGAGCGGCCGGAATTCTATCTGCGTGAACCGGCGCCCGATCCGGATGCGGTGTCCACGATCAGAAAGAGCAGCCGCCCCGGTGAGAACGGACCGGAGATCGAGTTGGTCCGACTGACCGTGAAAGGCGGCAAGCGGCAGATTGAATCGATCCGCAGCCTGTTTGGACAGGATATTTCGGAAGATCGCAATTCCATCTCGATGCAAAGATGGGATGTGGCGAAGGATGTATATCGTTTCACTCTCAGCCAGGAGCTATCCGGGGGGGAATATGCGTTCGCGGAGATTCTGCCGGATGGCGTGAACCTGTACGTATGGGATTTCGGCGTGGATCGACAAAGCGCCGCGGGATCGTCAAGTAAACACTGATGCGGTGAAGGTTGTGTTTCGCGGCGGTTACGTCGGGCATGAAATAGCCAAGAAAAAGTTACTTGTGTGAATCATGCTTGGCCAGAACAAATGCTTCACGCATGATCTCCAATACGTCCAAAATCCGGAACGGCTTTTGCAAAAATGCTGCGCCGTCAGCTCCCGCCGTTGCCGACGACGGATCGATATACTCGCCGGTCATATAAATCACCAAAGGCCTGTGGGCACCCGCTGCGGCCAGGACATGTGCTGCCGCCGAGCGGCCATCACTAAATGGACCGGACGACTTGAGGCGAAGATCGCAAAGCAGCGCATCATATCTCTGTTTTGCGACCAAGCCTGCAGCTTCCTCGGCACTGGATGCGCAGGAGACCTTCAAGCCATGACCGCTCAGTCCCTCTTCGAGCAGCGATCGAATACTATCTTCATCGTCCAATACCAGAACCCTGATTCCTTTCAATAAAGTGGGTACAGGCCGCAGTGAATTACCGCTGCTGCTGTCCGCACCGCCCTTTTTGGCACTGAGCTTGGTCGAAGATTGTGGCGAAGGTTCCACCGACGCGGGCAGATAAACACTGAATGCTGAACCACCGCCGGGCAGGGATTCAGCTTGAATGGTGCCGCCATGTTCGCGCGAAATCGAAAGGCAGATGCTGAGGCCGAGACCGGTACCACCGCCGGGCCGCTTGGTGGTATAGAAAGGATCGAAGAGTTTTGGCATGGCTTCGGGCGAAATACCGACGCCATCGTCCTGCACGGTGACGACAACATTATCGCCTGCCAGAGTCAACCTGATCTGGATTCGTCCCGACTCGCGCACTTCGTGAATGGCTTGCTCGGCGTTAGAAATAAGATTGAGGAAGACCTGAATGAGCTGATTGGCATCGCCGACGATCGGCGGAAGATCAGTGCGTGGTGTGAAGTCCACTTCCACCTGATTGCGGCGCAGCGAATGCTCGTGCAACTGCAGAGTGCGTTCGATAATCGTGCTGAGGTCGATTCCCTTCTTCTGCGGCGAGGCCGGGCGGGAAAATTCCAAAAGATTTTGCACGATGCGAGCCGCGCGACGCGCCTGCCGGTGGGTCAGGTCGAGCTGGCGCTTCATGGACTCATCTAGTCCTTCACGCTCTCGGACCAGTTCGGTGACACCGAGTATGGCGGTCAGCGGATTATTTAATTCGTGAGCTACTCCGGCAAGCATCTGACCCATGGCCGCGAGTTTTTCCGCTTGAATCAGTTGTTCTTCCATTCGCTTCAAGTCCGTCACATCGCGACCCGAGAGCACTACGCCTTCGATTTTTTCGCTCTCATCAAACAACGGACTAAAATTGAAAAGAATTTTCCGCCATTCGCCCAGCTTGTGGCGTACGCGCATTTCCAGCGAAGCGAAACTTTGCTGCCCACCAATGATGTCCTTGTAAAGAGCCATCAATTTTGGCAAATCTTCCGGATGGGTGCGTGTGCCGAGCTTCATTTCGCTGATTTCGTCGCTGGCATAACCGAGAATTTCGTTGCAGCGCGGGCTGACGAAGGTGTAATTGGCCTGGGTGTCCAGAACCAGGATCAGGTCGGGAAAGCTTTCAACCAGACGGTGGGCAAATTCCTGCTGCTTGTGCAGACGACGCTCAATTTCGCGTCGTTCGGTAATGTCCATCAAAGCGCCTTGATAACGGATCACGTTGCCCATGGGGTCGCGAACCGCCGCGGCCGTATTCAAACAGGTGATGAACACGCCATCCTTGCGAAGCAAAGTGATTTCGCGCCCGGACAATACCGGCTGTTGATCCACTTCCTGGCGAATAATTTTTCGCAGCGAGCGGTCCGGAAAAATACCCGCAACCTTTTGCGCCATTAGTTCGGACTTTGATTCGTAACCGAGAATCCTGACCAGTGCGGGATTAGCGTCGAGAATTTCGCCGTCCGGCGTGACGATGTAAATACCTTCCTGCAGCGTTTCGAACAGTTCCGTAAAACGCGCTTCGTTGCGCCGCGAGGCGGTGATATCGCGTGCCAGGATGGTCATGCCATGGACTTCGTCGTCCCGCATCATGGCGTGAATGACGCACTCGAAATAATGAACGGTGTGCCGCATTTTCAGGCGAATCTGGGCTACGCCATTCCAGTGTCGCTTTTCAATAAATCGCGGCATGGTGCGTTCGATCAGGTTCGGCCCGTCGCCTCCGGCGTCCTGCAAGAATTCGGATAGCTGGTGGCCAATGATGTCCTGGAACGTGCCGCCTACAAGGTCAGCAAAACTGCGATTGGCGGCGCGAATCTCTCCGTCGAGCGTCACGGCAACAAGCACGTCGTCGAAGGAATCAATCAGGTCGCGATAGCCCTGCTGCGAGCGTTCGATTACGGAAAAGAGCTTGTCGAGCTGTTGATCACTGGGCGCCGAAGTGTCACGCTGCTCGATGCCGCGAACTAGGCCGCGGAGTTCCGATATTTCCTGATTGCGTTTCCAGGCGTAGATCATGAAAACGGCTACGACGATTACTACACCCACCAATAGAACTTCGTAACGCTGCGCGAAAGAGCGAAGGGCGTCCCAAGAAGCCGCGACGAAAGCAACTGTCACGAGCGCCAGCAAGCCGTAGTTCAACCGCCACAATTTCCGCTGTCCCTGCTCGAATTGAACAAGGCGATCACCGACAGTGGTGCGTGGAGCGTCTTTGGCTCCAGTGCCAGCGGACTCTTTTCGAAACGGATTGAGCATCAGCCAGGTCGTCCTATGCGGGATACAGAAAACCCGCGTTCTTCACACTATTCTCTAGCCTGTTGCGGCTCTCAGCAATGCGCGTAATGCCAGCAAGTTCGTGACGGATACCTGTCCACGAGTGCATTGTCGCTTACGCCTCGCGAAATGCCCGCCGCTCGTAGAGCCTAACGCAGAAGTGCCGCTGGCCGGGCGTCGGAAAAAGGCTGCAGACTCGTCGCCTGGCCTCGAAGACTACTCCTGCGAGCGTACTCCCGTTGATGGCTACGCGAGAACCTGTTTACACAAATGCATAGATCGCGCGCACAAGAAAAAGAGGGACGTAGCCAGGCCGCGTCCCTCTTGTGAAATTTCCGGCGAAATTCATTCGCAGGAACGATTGATGTAGTTTTAGCCCTCGGCTGCTGCGTCGGCTTCGCCTTCGAGCTTTCCGTCGTCGCTTAAGAAGTCCAGACCCGTGCCGTCATCGGCAAGCAGGTCCGCGGTTTCCGGCAGAAGCTCTTCAACCGGCGCAGGCGGCGGCATTTCCGTCAGCAATTGCAAGCTGCGGTAGTGCTCGAGACCCGTTCCGGCCGGAATCAACCGGCCCATGATGACGTTCTCCTTCAAGCCGCGCAGGTAATCGACTTTCCCGGCCACGGCGGCTTCGGTAAGCACGCGCGTCGTTTCCTGGAAGCTGGCGGCGGAAATAAAGGAGTCGGTCGAGAGTGACGCTTTGGTGATACCGAGAAGCAGCGGACGTCCCGTTGCCGGGCGCTGACCTTCGGCGATGATGCGATCGTTTTCTTCGCGGAAGCGGAACTTGTCCACCTGTTCCTCGAGCAGGAACTGAGTGTCGCCAACGTCTTCGACTTTGACCCAGCGCATCATCTGACGAACGATGGTTTCGATGTGCTTGTCGTTGATGTTCACACCCTGCAGGCGATAAACCTCTTGAATCGCGTTTACCAGGTAAGCCTGGGTGAACTTTTCGCCGAGCACGGCCAGCAAATCGTGAAGGTTCAGCGGGCCGTCAATCAAAGCCTCACCGGCCTTGACACGCTCGCCTTCCTGCACGTTGATGTGCACGCCACGCGGCAGCGAATATTCCTTGGTGGTTTTTCCGTCTTCGCTTTCGACGTAAATCTTGCGCAGACCCTTGCTGACTTCTCCGTAGCGTACCAAGCCGTCGACTTCGCTGATGACGGCGGGATCTTTCGGCTTGCGCGTTTCGAACAGCTCGACCACGCGCGGCAGACCGCCGGTGATGTCCTTGGTCTTGGTGGTTTCCCGCGGAATCTTTGCGAGAATGTCGCCGGGCTGCACGTCGTCGCCGTCCTTGACCATCAAGTGAGCGCGCGAAGGCATAAGGTACTTTTTCTTGACCTTGCCCGCGTTGTCGCGGATCAAGATCGCCGGCTGATGCTTTTCATCGCCCGGAGGCAAAGTCACAACGTCCTGCGACAGGCCGGTGACTTCGTCCACTTGCTCTTCAATCGTCAGGCCGGGGCGCAGATCGTCAAACTTCACCGAGCCGCCGGTTTCCGTGAGTATCGAGAAGGTGAACGGATCCCATTCGGCCAGTGTCTGGCCGTGAGTTACGCTGTCGCCTTCGGCTACGCGCAAACGCGCGCCGTAAACCACGTGATAGCGTTCCTTTTCGCGGCCCTTTTCGTCCACGATGGCGATCAAGCCGGAACGATTCATGGCGATGGCAGCGCCACCACGGCCCTGAACGTATTTCAGGTCCACGAACTTGATGATACCGGCGTTGCGAACTTCGAGAGTGGAGCGTTCGCTAACGCGCGTTGCGGTTCCACCGATGTGGAACGTACGCATCGTCAACTGCGTGCCAGGCTCGCCGATGGACTGCGCGGCGATTACGCCGACCGCTTCGCCCAATTCGACCATGCGGCCCGACGCCAGGTTGCGGCCATAGCACAGCGCGCAAACTCCACGACGGGATTCGCAGGTGAGCACGGAACGGATTCGAACCCGCTCGATGCCCGCTGCCTGCACGGAGTTGGCAAGCTCTTCGGTGATTTCCTGGGCGATCTCGACGATTACGTGGCCTTCAAAGTCCTTGATCTTGTCGAGCGAAACGCGGCCCACGATGCGGTCGCGCAACGGTTCGACTTCGACGCCAGCTTCGATAATCGGCTCAACGTAAATGCCTTCGTTGGTGCCGCAATCGAGTTCATTGATGATCACGTCTTGCGCCACGTCAACCAGGCGGCGGGTCAAGTAACCAGAGTCCGCGGTCTTCAGCGCGGTGTCGGCCAAACCCTTACGGGCGCCGTGCGTTGAAATAAAGTACTGCAACACGGTGAGGCCTTCGCGGAAGTTCGAAGTGATCGGCGTTTCCATGACTTCGCCGGAGGGCTTAGCCATCAAGCCGCGCATACCGGAAAGCTGCCGAATCTGCTGCTTCGAACCGCGGGCGCCAGAGTCCGCCATGACGTAGACGGGGTTGATAATGCCTTCCTTGTCGTGGTTTTCCAGGGCTTTGAACATTTCGTCCGCGACTTTTTCCGTCACGTCGCCCCAGAGGGAAACGATTTTGTTATAGCGTTCGCCGTGCGTGATTGCGCCGTCGAGGTATTGCTGCTGCACCTTGACGACTTCGCGTTCCGCGCCGTCAACCAGTTTTACCTTGTCGCCGGGGATGAGCATGTCGTCGATGCCGATGGAAATGCCGGACTTGGTGGCATACGCAAATCCCAATTCCTTCAACTTGTCGAGCAGCACCACCGTGCCTTCGAGACCGTAGTTCAGGTACGCGAAGTACACCAGTTGCTGCACACCCTTTTTCTTGAGCAAGCCGTTGATGAACGGCATTTGCTCGGGCAAGTTCGAATTAAAGATCACGCGGCCGACAGTGGTCTGGATGAATTGCCGTTCCATCTTCACCGGTTCGGTGTGGGTGACGTCCTGGTTGTCGTAAGCCGTGTTGAGGTCGATCACTTCGCCCGTGTAGCGCAAGCGAATCGGGGTGAGCAACTCGACTTCGCCGGCCTCCAACGCCAGAACGACTTCATCCGAGCCGCCGAATACGCGGCCTTCGCCCTTAGCACCGGGCTTGGATTTGGTCATGTAGTAGATGCCGAGCACCATGTCCTGCGACGGCACGGCAAGAGGCAGACCGTGAGCCGGTGACAAAATGTTGCGCGAGCTGAGCATCAACACCGATGCCTCGACTTGCGATTCTGGCGACAGCGGAATGTGCACCGCCATCTGGTCGCCGTCAAAGTCCGCGTTGAACGCGGTGCAAACCAGCGGGTGAATGCGGATGGCTTTGCCTTCGACCAACACCGGTTCGAACGCCTGAATACCCAAACGGTGCAGCGTGGGAGCGCGGTTCAGCATCACCGGATGCTCGCGGATGACATCTTCGAGGATGTCCCAGACCACCGGTTCCTGCTGCTCGACCATTTCCTTGGCTTGCTTGATGGTCGTGCAATGACCCTGCGCTTCGAGCTTGTGATAGATGAATGGCTTGAAAAGTTCCAGCGCCATCTTCTTCGGCAAACCGCACTGGTTGAGCTTCAATTCTGGCCCGACCACGATTACCGAACGACCCGAATAGTCCACGCGTTTGCCGAGGAGGTTCTGGCGGAAACGGCCCTGCTTGCCCTTGAGCGTATCGCTCAAAGACTTGAGCGGGCGGTTATTGGTTCCGCGCAGCACACGGCCGCGGCGGCCATTGTCGAACAAGGCGTCCACAGCTTCCTGCAGCATACGCTTTTCGTTGCGAACGATGACGTCCGGCGCGCGCAGTTCCATCAGCTTTTTGAGGCGGTTGTTGCGGTTGATGACCCGACGATACAGATCGTTCAAGTCGGAGGTGGCGAAACGTCCACCATCGAGAGGCACCAGCGGGCGCAGCTCCGGGGGAAGAACCGGGATCACATCCAGAATCATCCACTCCGGCTTGTTGCCGCTCTTGCGGAAGGCTTCCAGGACTTTCAGGCGCTTGGCGAACTTGATGCGCTTCTGCAGCGATGGATCTTCCTTCATCTTGACGCGAAGTTCGTCAGACAGTTTTTCAACTTCTACGCGCTTCAGGAGTTCCTTGATGGCTTCCGCGCCCATACGCGCGGTGAACTGTCCCGGATATTCCTGCTGCAGCTTGCGATATTCCTCTTCCTGCAGGACCTGCCGGTCTTTCAGGATGGCCACTTCGCCAACATCCACAACAACGAATGCTTCGAAGTACAGAATGCGCTCGAGGTCGCGCATGGAAATGTCCAGCAAATAGCCGATGCGGCTGGGCAGACCCTTGAAAAACCACACGTGCGAACAGGGTGATGCCAGTTCAATGTGGCCAAGGCGTTCACGGCGAACTTTGGACAAGGTAACTTCGACGCCACACTTGTCGCAAATGACGCCGCGATGCTTCATGCGCTTGTACTTGCCGCACAAACATTCCCAGTCCGTCACCGGACCGAAAATTTTTGCGCAGAATAGTCCGTCACGTTCGGGCTTGAACGTACGGTAGTTGATGGTCTCCGGCTTGGTCACTTCACCATGGGACCACGAGCGGATTTTCTCCGGGCTGGCCAGGCTGATGCGAATGGAATCAAAATCAGCGATCAGACTTGCGCGATCATAGGGGCTGCTGCGATACAAGGTTGTTTCCTCCCTGCCTTCGTCTTGCGGCGAAAGCCGCGGTCCGGAACTCTTTCGAATTACAGACCGGCTGAGAACCCAAACAAAAACTTCTCTAAAAGTTTCGCTATGTTTCAGGCAAGGGCACGGCGTGCCGTGCCCCTACGGGAACAATTCCTAATCGGCTGCTTTTTCCGCCGGCTTTTGCCGCTTCATCAACTCAACATCCAGGCACAGCGACTGTAGCTCGCGCACCAACACGTTGAAGGATTCCGGCACGCCCGGCTCAATGCCCGGCTCGCCCTTGACGATGGCCTCGTAAATCTTCGCGCGGCCATAAACGTCGTCGGACTTTGCCGTAAGCAATTCCTGCAGGATGTGCGCTGCGCCGTAGGCTTCGAGCGCCCACACTTCCATTTCGCCGAAACGCTGTCCGCCGAACTGCGCTTTACCACCCAGCGGCTGCTGAGTGATGAGCGAGTATGGACCGATGGAGCGAGCGTGAATCTTGTCGTCCACCAAGTGCGACAGCTTCAACATATAGATGTAGCCGACCGTAACCGGCTGGTCGAACATGTCTCCGGTCATGCCGTCGTACAAGTTGATTTTTCCGGCATGCGGCAAGCCCGCAACTTCTAGCAAGTGGCGAATTTCCGTTTCACGCGCGCCATCGAATACCGGCGTGGCAAACGGAATGCCCTCGCGGAAGCCTTCCGCCATGTCTAGCAATTCATCGTCGTCCAGCTTGGAAAGTGTCTTCCAGATGGTGGTGTCCGTGAAGACTTCACGGAACCAGCGGCGAACCGCTTCAGCGCGAACTTCCTTGCTGAGCAACCGCTTCAAGCTGTTGCCCAGTTCCTTGCCGGCCCAGCCCAAGTGCGTTTCGAGAACCTGTCCCACGTTCATACGCGAAGGAACGCCCAGCGGATTCAAAACGATTTCGACTGGCGTGCCATCCGGCATGTACGGCATGTCTTCATCCGGAACGATGCGCGCGATTACGCCCTTGTTGCCGTGGCGGCCGGCCATTTTGTCGCCGATGGAGAGCTTGCGCTTCATCGCGATATAAACTTTGACCAGCTTGATTACGCCCGGCGGCAGTTCGTCGCCCTTCTTCAGCTTTTCCTTGCGCTCCTCGGTAATTTTCCGGAGCACATCGATCTGCCGTGAAGTCATTTCTTCGACTTCTTCGATTTTCTCGATCAGCAGAGGATCTTTTTCGTTGAGCTTCAAGCGCTTCAGGTTGCGCGTCGAGATTTTTTCGATCAGCTCGCGCGTCAACTCTGTGCCCTTAACGAGCAGGCGCTTGTTGGTCTTTTCGTCGTGCAGGTCGGCTTGGAGAATTTTTCCGCCCAGCAAATCCGAGAGCCGCTTCAGGCGCTCATCCGTGAGGATGCGGATTTCGTCGGCCAGGTTCTTCTCCAACTTGAATACCTGCGAAGCTTCAATGGCCTTGTGGCGTTCGTCTTTTTCTCCGCCCTTGCGGGTGAAGATTTTGACGTCCACGATGGTGCCTTCAATGCCCGGCGGGCAATAGAGTGAAGCGTCACGCACATCGCCGGCTTTTTCGCCGAAGATCGCACGCAGCAACTTCTCTTCCGGAGTCAACGTGGTTTCGCCCTTGGGCGTTACCTTGCCGACCAGAATGTCGCCGGACTTTACGACGGCGCCGATACGGATCACGCCGCTTTCATCCAGGTTGCGCAGGAACGATTCGCTGATGTTGGGGATGTCGCGCGTGACTTCTTCCGGACCCAGCTTGGTGTCGCGCGCTTCAATTTCATACTCTTCGATGTGAATCGAGGTGTAGTAGTCCTCTTTGACCAGCTTTTCGCTAACGAGAATCGCGTCTTCAAAGTTGTATCCGCGCCATGGCACGAACGCCACCAGCACGTTGCGGCCAAGAGCCAGTTCACCGCGGTCGGTGCAAGGACCGTCGGCAAGAACCTGCTGCTTCTTCACGCGGTCGCCCACGCGAACGATTGGCTTCTGGTTAATGCAAGTGTTCTGGTTGGAACGCTTGAACTTGGTCAAGGTGTAGATGTCCGCGCCAACTTCACGGCTCAGTACGCCGGAGTGGTCGGACTCCACGCGAACGATGATGCGCTCGGAGTCCACTTGATCCACGATGCCGTCCCGCTTGCAAAGCACGACCGCGCCGGAATCGCGCGCCGTAACGCGCTCCATGCCGGTGCCGACCAGCGGAGCTTCTCCGCGAATCAGCGGCACGCCCTGACGCTGCATGTTCGAACCCATCAACGCGCGGTTAGCGTCGTCGTTTTCGAGGAATGGAATCAAGCTGGCCGCGACGCTGACCAACTGCTTCGGCGACACGTCCACGTAATCGACCTCTTCGCGGCTCTTCAATACGAAGTTGCCGGCTTGCCTGCAGTTCACCAGTTCGGTGGTAATCTTCAGACGTTCGTCGAGTGCAACGTTGGCCTGCGCGACCACGTACTTGTCCTCTTCCCAAGCGGAAAGATAGAAGCAGTACGGCTCGTAGACCACTTTGCGGCGTTTCAGTTCGTCGTTAAGCTCTTCGACGCGATCCCTCTCGATAATTTCGCCAGCCTTGAATTCGCTGTCGCCCGCATTCACCACCTGCACGTAGTCGATGATCCGGCCAGCCTTCACCTTGCGGTAAGGCGATTCGATGAAGCCGTAATCATTGATGCGCGCAAAGCAGCTGAGCGAGCTGATCAAGCCGATGTTCGGACCTTCCGGCGTTTCAATCGGGCAAATACGGCCGTAGTGGGTTGGGTGAACGTCGCGCACTTCGAATCCCGCGCGTTCACGGGAAAGACCGCCTGGTCCAAGAGCCGAAAGACGCCGCTTGTGCGTAATTTCGCTCAAAGGATTGGTCTGGTCCATGAACTGGCTCAACTGCGAACTGCCGAAGAACTCGCGAATCGCGGCCATAACCGGCTTGGCGTTGACGAGGTCGTGCGGCATTGCGGTCGACATTTCCTGGTACACGCTCATCTTTTCTTTGATGGCGCGTTCCATGCGAACCAGGCCGATGCGGAACTGGTTTTCCAGCAATTCGCCCACTGCGCGAACGCGGCGGTTACCCAAGTGGTCGATGTCATCCACTACGCCAATGCTCTTGCGCAGTTTCAGCAAATACTTGATGGCCGCGACGAAGTCCGGCGAATCGAGCGTGCGATTGTCGAGCGGTGTATCAAGACCGAGTTTGATGTTGAACTTCAAGCGGCCGACACGGCTGAAATCGTATTTACGCGGGTCGAAAAACATTCCGCGGAAAAGATTTGTGGCCGTCTCGAGCGTCGGCGGATCGCCTGGGCGTAGCTTGCGATATATTTCGATTAGCGCTTCCTTGGAAGAGCGGATAGCGTCCTTATCCAGCGTGCGCGAAAGCACCACACCAATGTCGTCGCGCTCCGGGAAAAACACATCGACTTCCGCAATCCCGCCTTCGGCAAACGCCTGCCAGATTTCCGCGGTCAACGGCTTGTTGGACTCCAGCAAAACTTCGCCGGTCTGGCGGTTGACCACATCGGCCACCGAATACGCGCCTTCGAGGTCCTGTAACGCCGCGCGAGCCTGCGTTATGCGCGCCTTGATCATTTCCTTGAAAAGATTTTCGTTGATGCGTTTGTGCGCGCCAACGATCACTTCATCTGATTTCGGGTTTCGAATTTCGTGAGTCAGCTTGCGATCGATCAGTCCTGGCGAAACGTTCCAGAACATGTCCTTGTCGCGCAGAGAAATCCGCTCCACCTGGTAAAAGGTGCGCAGAATGTCTTCGTTGGTCTTCATTCCCAGCGCGCGCAGGAAAATCGAGCCCAGGAATTTGCGTTTGCGGTCGATACGCACGTAGAGAATGTTCTTCGTGTCGTATTCGAACTCCACCCACGAACCGCGGTAAGGAATAATCTTGCCGAGGAAGTAGCTGCGATTGTTTGCCGATTCGAAAAACACGCCGGGCGAGCGGTGCAACTGGCTGACAATCACGCGTTCCGTGCCGTTGATGATGAAAGTGCCGTTCTCGGTCATCAACGGAATATCGCCGTAGAAAACTTCTTGTTCCTTGATGTCGCGAATGGTTTTCGCGCCCGTGTCGGGATCTTTGTCGTAGATCGTAAGTCGTATGGTGACTTTCAGCGGCGCGGAATAAGTCATCCCGCGTTCCTGACATTCGTTTACGTCGTACTTGAGTTGCATGGCGACTGGATCGCCGCACTTGTTGCAAAAGGTCGGCGTGTTCTTGTTGAACGTGCCGCACTTGTGACAAATCACGTCGCCGGTCTGATAGGGGTTGGTCACCACGCTGGCGCCGCAATTGCGGCACGTCGCGCGCAGATGATGCAATCCCTTCAAGTTTCCGCACTTGCATTCCCAGTTGCCGATCGCGTAATCCACGAATTCCAGTTGCGACATCTCGCGGAAATCCTTGATCGGAAACACCGATGTAAATACCGACTGAAGTCCGCCGTCATCGCGTTCGCTGGGCAGCAAATCCATCTGCAGAAAGCGCTGATACGACTTCATTTG
>WNFE01000233.1_pt1 | contig 39176 bp, 29 predicted proteins | sample 5400451 | NCBI WGS metagenome assembly WNFE01 (sample SAMN13153344, study PRJNA577476) | soil metagenome | isolation source: 200 cm saprolite under Douglas fir tree site 2 hole 2 | place: USA:California | collected 2015-04-18
CTGTCCTGCCGCCGGGCCGCTGGGCTGCGCCGCCGCCGGGCCGCCGGGCTGTGCCGCCGCTGCCGGGCCGCCTGATTGCGGTCCTGGCGGGCTGGCGGGCTGGCGGGCCGGGCCGACCCTGACCCGGGCGATACGGCGGCCATCCATCTCGGTGACGGTCAGCCGGCGCCCGGCGACCTCCACCGACTCATGGTCGGTGGGCAGCTGGCCAAGCGTGGCCAGCACGTAGCCCGCGACGGTCTCGTAGGGACCTTCCGGGAGCACGACCCCGGTCTGCTCGGCGAACTCATCGAGGTTCAGCAGGCCGTCCACTTCGATCTCGCCACCGAGCAACTGCTTCGGCTGCCCCTCGTCCACGTCGTACTCATCCTGGATGTCGCCGATCAGCTCCTCGACGAGATCCTCAAGCGTGACGATGCCTGCCGTGCCGCCATACTCGTCCACCACGATGGCCAGGTGGGCCCGGTCCCGGCGCATCTCCGACAAGGCGGACAAGACCGTCTTGCTGGTCGGCAACTGCTTCACCGGCCTGCACACCTCGCCGACGGTGACCGGCCGCGCCATGAACTCAGGATCCAGCAGGTCGCGTACGTGGATGAAGCCGATCACGTCGTCGTAGGACTCCTGGTACACGGGGAACCGGGAGTGCGGCGCGCCCGCCACGATCTTCGCCACCTCGGACAGCGGCGTCGAGGCGGCGATGAACTCCACCTCGGTCCGCGGCACCAGCACCTCGCGGATCTGCCGGTTCGCGGCTTCGAACACCTCCGCCACGATGTGCCGCTCATCGGCGCTCAGCGCCTGGTTACCCACGACCAGGTCGCGGAGTTCCTCCTCGGTCATCACCCCGCGCCCCGCCTTCGGGTCACCGCCGAGGATCCGCACGACCAGGTTCGTCGACCGGGACAGCAGCCAGACCAGCGGGCGGGCCAGCACCGAGATCCGGTCCAGCGTCGGGGCCGCGACCAGCGCCACCCGCTCAGCGCGCTGCAGCGCGAGCCGCTTGGGGGCGAGCTCGCCGAGCACCAGGGTGAAGATCGAGATCGTCCCAGTCACCACGACCAGTGAGACCACCGACGCCACCCCGGAACTGACGTGCTGCCTGATGAGCGCGGCTTTCAGGTCGCTGGCTAGGGTGGCCGCGCCGAAGGCGCCGGACAGCAGCGTCGCCAGGGTGACGCCTATCTGCACAGCGGACAGGAACCGGTTGGGATCCTGGGCGAGCCTGGCCGCGCGCTGCCCGCGCTTGCCCCGCTTCATCAGCGAGTGCACTTGTCCTTCACGCAGCGAGACCAGGGCCATCTCCGCCCCAGCGAAGAAACCGCCGACAAGCACAATGAGCAGAACGATAATGACGTCCCAGCCGACCTGGTTCACGTCTTGATCCCTGACCTCCGCAATCCACCACCGCCCGGGCGGCGGACCCGTTGCCCGACGGCCGGCGGCCGCTGCCGTGGCCGCCAACCCGGCGCATGGTGTCCGCACAGTCTAAGCAGTCCCCTCCGGGGAACGGGCGAAGTCCGCCACCGCACGCCTGGGGTTGCTGGGCATGTTGGGTCGTGGCCGGATGCAAATGCCCCCTGAGCCAGATAGCGTATGGGTCCCGTGGGGACCGATGGCGTCTGGAAAGACAGCGGCAGGCTCGCCGATGGCAGAGAGATCATCTACTTCGACGAGTCACCCGGCCTAGGGCGTGCGGCAGTGCCAGACCTGAGGCCGCTCGCGGCGGACCCCTCACCGGGCGCCACGCCCGGGAACACGCTGCCGGCCCCGGGTTGGCCAGAATCCGGGCTGCGTTGGGACGCCCTTCGCGGCGAATGGGTCGTGATCGCCGCGCAACGCCAGGACAGGACGTTCCTGCCACCAACCGATGAGTGCCCGCTCGACCCGTCGCGGGCGGGAAGGCTCACCGAGATCCCGGCGGATACCTACGACGTCGTCGTCTTCGAGAACCGATTCCCCTCCCTCCGCGCGACGGCCGCCTGGTCCCCCGGGACAGGGCCGCCCGGGGCATGCCAGCCCGGCACAGGCCAGCTAGGCACAGGCCAGCCCAGCACAGGCCAGCTAGGCACAGGTCAGCCCGGCACAGGGCCGCCAGAAACAGGCGGGGTGCCAGGACGGCCAGCCTTCGGGCGATGCGAGGTGGTCTGCTTCACCTCTGACCACGAGGCATCCTTCGCCAGCCTGACCCCGCGGCGCGCCCGGACGGTCGTGGAGGCCTGGGCGGACCGGACCACCACCCTCGGCGCGATGGACGGGATCGAGCAGGTGTACTGCTTCGAGAACCGCGGCGAGGAGATCGGCGTCACGCTCCATCACCCACACGGCCAGATCTACGGCTTCCCGTTCGTCACCCCGATGACCTCCCGGATGGTGACCCAGGCGCGGGGCTACGCGGCGCGCAACGGCCGGAACCTGTTCGACGACCTGGTCGCCGGTGAGATCGCCGCGGGCATCCGCCTGGTGGCACGCAACGAGCACTGGACGGCCTTCGTGCCTGCCGCGGCGCGGTGGCCGTACGAGGTGCTGCTCTTCCCGGCCGACCGGGTGGCCGACATCCCGGCGCTCAGCGACCAGGCACGGTCCGCGTTCTGCGATCTGTACCTTGATGTGCTGCACCGGCTTGACGCCTTGTTCGGCGTGCCCCTGCCCTACATCGCGGCCTGGCATCAGGCGCCGACCAGGGACGAATTCGCCCGCCACGAGTTCGGCCTGCACCTTCAGGTACTGTCCGTCCGGCGGGCACCCGGCCGGCTGAAGTACCTCGCGGGAACGGAGTCCGGCATGGGAGTCTGGATAAACGATGTCCTGCCGGAGGAAGCGGCGCTGAGGCTCCGGGAGGCTGGATGAAACTGCTCGTCACGGGCGGCGCCGGGTACATCGGCAGCGTGGTCGCGGCCCTGCTCGGCGCGCAGGGACACGACGTCGTCGTCCTTGACGACCTGTCCACCGGGCACCGGGACGCGGTCCCGCCCTCCGCCCGGTTCGTCCATGGCACCGTGCGGGACGACGCCGCCACGGTGCTCGCCAGCGGGTTCGACGCGGTGCTGCATTTCGCCGCGAAATCACTGGTCGGCGAGTCGATGGCCAACCCGTCGCTGTACTGGGGGCACAACCTGGGCGGGACACTGGCCCTGCTAGAAGCCATGCGCATAACGAAGACGCCCAAGATCATCTTTTCCTCCACCGCGGCGACCTATGGGGAGCCCGAGAGCGTCCCCATCACCGAGTCCGCACCGACCAGGCCGACCAGCCCGTACGGCGCGTCGAAGCTGGCTGTGGACACGGCGCTGGCCGAGCACGCGCGGATGCACGGCATAGGCGGGGTCAGCCTGCGGTATTTCAACGTCGCGGGCGCGTTCGCGGACTCCGGTGGTCGCTGGTACGGCGAACGCCACGCGCCCGAGACTCACCTCATCCCCAACGTCCTGGCGATCGCGGCCGCGAATGCGGCGGGCGTGCCCCGGCAGGTGCAGTTGTTCGGCGACGACTACCCCACCCCAGACGGGACCTGCATCAGGGACTACATCCACGTGACCGATCTCGCGGACGCGCACCTCCGGGCCCTGGATGCGTGCACGCCCGGCGAGCACCGGATCTACAACCTGGGCGTGGGGAACGGCTTCTCCAACCGCGAGGTGCTGGACATGTGCCGGGAGGTGACCGGGCAGGAGATCCCGGCGGTGATCGCACCGAGGCGGCCGGGTGATCCGGCGGTGCTCGTCGCCTCCGCCGACCGCATCAAGGCCGAGCTCGGCTGGGTACCCGACCGTCAGCTGCGCTCGATGGTGGCCGACGCCTGGGCCTTCACCCAGGTCATGGCCTGATGACTAGGTCCGCCGACGCACACCGGGTCGTTGCCTGGTTCCGGGAGCGCTTCGGCGCAGACCCAGACGGCCTCTGGCACGCCCCCGGCCGGGCGAACCTGATCGGTGAGCACACCGACTACAACGAGGGGTTCGTGCTCCCGTTCGCGCTGGACCGGGGAACGCTCACGGCCGCCGCGCTGACCGGTGGCAGCGTGCTCGACATTCGATCGATGCAGGTGGCCGACGGCGGTGTCACCGTGCCCCTGGACGGGCTGGAGCCGGGCCAGGTGACCGGCTGGGCGGCCTACCCGGCGGGAGTCGCCTGGGCACTGCGCGAAGTTGGTTACCCCGTCGGCGGGGCACGCCTGGCGATCGACTCGGACCTGCCGCAGGGCGCTGGCCTGTCCTCTTCCGCGGCGCTGGAATGCGGGGTCGCGCTCGCCCTGACCCAACTGCACGGAATTGACGTGCCACGGCCCGAACTGGCCGCGCTCGCGCAGCGCGCGGAGAACGGCTTCGTCGGCATGCCGTCCGGGATCATGGATCAGTCCGCCTCCCTGCTCTGCCGGGCCAGCCATGCCCTGCTGCTCGACTGCCGCAGTGGAGAGACCGCCGCGGTGCCGCTCGACCCGGCCGCCGCTGGCCTCGCCCTGCTGATCATCGATACCCGCGCCCGCCACGCCCTGACCGACAGCGGCTACGCGGCCAGGCGCCGCGAGTGCGAGGCCGCGGCGCGCGCCCTTGGCGTCCGCTCGCTGCGGGACATCGACGACGCCCAGGACGCGGTAAGCCGCCTCGCCGACCCGGTGCTGGGCCGCCGGGCCCGGCACGTGATCACCGAGAACCATCGCGTCCTGCAGGCCGTTGACCTGATGCGCGGCGGCCAATTCGGCCGCATCGGGCCGCTGCTCAGCGCCTCGCATACCTCGCTGGCTGACGACTTCGAGATCTCCTGGCCCGAGGCGGACGCCGCGGTGGAAGCCGCCGTCGGCGCCGGGGCACCGGGGGCCCGGATGATGGGCGGCGGTTTCGGCGGTTCGGTGATCGCCCTGGTCCCTGAGGACGCCTCGCCGGTCCGCGCCGCGGTCTGCGCGGCGTTCGACCGCCGCGGCTGGCCCGCCCCGGGATTCCTCGGCGCGCCACCCTCGGACGCCGCGCGCCGGCTCAGCTAGTGCGATTCGTCTCACTCTCCCCGCGAAGGAAGATAGATGCCGGTTTACGACGACGCCGTGGCGATCGCGGACGACCTGGCGCAGCTACGGCACGAGATCCACCGCGAGCCGGAAATCGGGCTCGACCTGCCGAGGACCCAGCAGAAGGTGCTCGCGGCGCTGGACGGGCTGCCGCTGGAGCTCACCGTGGGCCGGGCCCTCAGTTCGGTCACGGCGGTGCTGCGCGGTGCCCGCCCCGGCCGCACGGTGCTGCTTCGGGGCGACATGGACGCGCTGCCGGTGAGCGAACGCACGGGCCTGGCCTACTCGTCCCAGATCGATGGCGCCATGCACGCCTGTGGCCACGACCTGCACACGGCCATGCTCACCGGGGCCGCCCGCCTGCTGTCCGCCCGCCAGCCCGGGCTCGCCGGGAACGTGATCTTCATGTTCCAGCCGGGCGAGGAGGGCTTCGCCGGGGCCAGGCTCATGATCGACGAGGGCGTACTCGACGCGGCGGGTGAGCGGCCGGCCGCCGCGTACGCACTGCACGTCGCCTCCGCCCAACTGCCCGCAGGCATCTGGGCTACCCGGCCCGGCCAGGTCATGGCCGCCGCGGATGTGCTCGACGTCACGGTGCGAGGGCGCGGCGGGCACGGCTCGCAGCCGCATCACGCGAACGATCCCATCCCGGCCGCCTGCGCGATGGTCACTGCCCTTCAGACGCTCGTGACCAGGCATTTCGACGTCTTCGACCCGATCATCATCACGGTGGGCAGCTTTCACGCGGGCAGCACGGACAACGTGATCCCCGACGAGGCGCGGTTCCTCGCGACGGTCCGCTCGTTCTCCGCGGCGGCCCGTGACCAGGTGAAAGACGCCAGCGTCCGGCTGGTGGCCGACATCGCCACCGCGCACGGGGTGCGTGCCGAAGCCACCTATGCCGACGGGTACCCGATGACCGTCAACGACGCGGGCCAGGTCGCGTTCGCCGAGCAGACTGTGACCGAGGTGTTCGGCGACGGCCGGTTCATCCGCATGCCGAACCCGCTGCCCGGGTCGGAGGACTTCTCGTTCGTTCTCGATCAGGTACCCGGTGCCTTCATCATGATGGGCGCCTGCCCGGTCGGCACCGACCCAGCCGGCGCGCCGTTCAATCATGCCGCGGACGCCGTGTTCGATGACTCGGTGCTCGCCGACGGCGCCACACTCCTGGCCGAACTGGCCCTCCGCAGCCTCGCCGACCCGGCCTGAAGCAGGCGCCGACGTCCAGGCCGGGCCGGGCGGCAGCGCCGCTCGGAACGCGCCCGTCAGAGGCTTCGGAGCGTACCCGTCAGAGGCTGGCGACGTCGGCCTGCTTGGCCCGCACCGCCTCGGCCGCCTTGCGGAGCGCGGCGAGTTCCTCCTCGGTCAGGTCCCGTTCCACGACGGCGCGGACCCCCGAGGCGCCGATCTCGGCTTCGACGCCCAGGTAGACCCCGGAAATGCCGTACTGGCCATCCACCCACGCGCAGACCGGCAGCACCGCACCGGAGTCCTCAGCCACCGCGCGGGCCATCCGGGCCGCTGCCGCCGACGGAGCGTAGTAAGCGGACCCGGTCTTGAGCAGGGCGACGATCTCGGCCCCGCCGGACCGGGTCCGCTCGACCAGCGCATCGATGTCCGCGGCGGAGAGCAGGCTCGCCAGGGGCTTGCCATCGACGGTGCAGGCCGACGGCACGGGGACCATGGTGTCACCGTGCGAGCCGAGCGTGAGCGTGCGCACCGACCCGACCGGCACGCCGAGGCGTTCCGCGACGAAGTAGGTGAACCGGGCGGTGTCCAGCATGCCGGCCTGGCCCAGCACGCGGTGCGGGGGGAAGCCGGACACGTTGGCGGCGAGCGCGGTCATCTCGTCCAGCGGATTGGACACCACGATGAGCACCGCGTCCGGGGCATGCTTGACCACGTTCTCCGCGACACTCCGGACGATCTTGGCGTTGACTCCGATCAGGTCCATCCGGCTCATGCCGGGTTTGCGGGGCAGCCCGGCCGTGATGATGACGATCGACGATCCGCCGATCGCCTCATACCCTTCTCCGGCTGGTCCCGTGGTCTGCCCGGTCACAACGGTCTCGAAGCCTTCGACCGGCCTCGACTGGTTCATGTCGAGGGCGAGTCCCTCTGGCTTCCCCGGCACGATGTCGGTGAGCACGACCTCCTCGAAGATGTCGTACTCAGCCAGCCGCTGGGCAGTGGTCGAGCCGTAGAATCCGGCGCCGACGACGGTTACCTTCCCGCTGCGGGTCATCTCCGCTGATCTCCCTTCGGGCCCGGGGGTGCGTCCCCCGGCCAGGACTGCACGCCTGCTCGGTGGTCAGGAGGACTGTACGCCGCTCAGCAGTCAGGCGGACATCGCCGCGGCGAGGTTGGCGTCCAGCGCGGCGAGGAACTCCTCGGTGGTCAGGAAGGGCGTGCCATGGCCCACCAGAACCGCCAGGTCCTTGGTCATCTTGCCGCTTTCCACCGTCTCGACGCACACCCGCTCAAGAGTCTCTGCGAACCGGGTGACCTCGGGGGTGCCATCAAGCTTCCCGCGATGCGCGAGCCCGCGGGTCCAGGCAAATATCGACGCGATCGGGTTGGTCGAGGTGGGCTTGCCCTCTTGGTGCATCCGGTAGTGCCGGGTCACTGTGCCATGCGCGGCCTCTGCCTCGACCGTGCGCCCGTCCGGCGTCATCAGCACGCTCGTCATCAGTCCGAGAGAGCCGAACCCCTGGGCCACCACGTCGGATTCCACGTCACCGTCGTAGTTCTTGCACGCCCACACGATGCCTCCGTCGCCCTTGATTACCTGGGCGACCACGTCATCGATGAGCCGGTGCTCGTAGGTGTTGCCGGAGGCCTCGAACTCGGCCTTGAACTCGGACTCGAACACCTCCTGGAAGAGGTCCTTGAACCGGCCATCGTAGGCCTTGAGGATGGTGTTCTTCGTGGACAGGACGAGCGGGAAACCCCGGTCGAGCGCATACCGCATGGTTGAGCGGGCGAAGTCGCGGATCGAGTCGTCGAAGTTGTACATGCCGAGCGCGACGCCGCCCCCGGTGAACCTGGCCACCTCGAGCTCGAACGGCTCCGCGCCGGAGTCCTCCTTGTCCGGCGTGTACGAGATCCGCACCGTGCCAGGTCCCGGCACCACGAAGTCGCTGGCCCGGTACTGGTCGCCGTGGGCGTGACGGCCGATGATGATCGGCTTTGTCCAGCCGGGCACGAAGCGCGGAACGCTGGACACCACGATGGGCTCGCGGAACACCACGCCACCGAGGATGTTGCGGATGGTGCCGTTGGGCGAGCGCCACATCTTCTTGAGCCCGAATTCGGCGACCCGGTCCTCGTCGGGGGTGATCGTCGCGCACTTGACCCCAACGCCGAAGCGCTGGATGGCGTGCGCCGCGTCCACGGTTACCTGGTCGTCGGTCGCGTCGCGATTCTGCACCGACAGGTCGTAATACTTCAGGTCGATGTCCAGGTAGGGCAGGATCAACTGGTCCTTGATGAACTGCCAGATGATCCGAGTCATCTCGTCGCCGTCAATCTCGACGACGGGATTCTGTACCTTGATCTTGGGCATGCCGCCGACTTCCCTTCGTTACCTGCGCCTTGCTCGTGGGCGGGTCTCCGCCACCGCTCTGCTACCCGGACATCCCGGCGGCCCTGGGGGCCTGGCGAGCCCGGTGGGCCCGGTCACGACGGTGTCGGCAGCACGAGACCGGCGACCAGCAGGCCGGTGGCCAGGACGCCCAGCGCCGTCACGTCAACAATGCGCCGCCTGGAGGCCAGCATTCCGACCTGGCGGTCGGGCAACGCCAGCCTGGCCAAAGCGGCGACGAACAGCGCGCCCGCCAGGGCCAAGGTACCCCCGCGGACGTACTGCTGGCCCTGCCAGATCCACGCCACCGCGCCCACCGCGACGGCCAGCACGATGCCATAGAGAAGCTGCGATCCCCGCGCGTCTTTGCGCCTTCTCGCCCGCCGAGTCCCAGGCGACGCGCCTCGGCCCGCAGCGCCCTGTTCTCCGGGCACGGCGCCGTCCCAGGCTGACCGGGACGTCACCCGGTCCGGCGCTCCGTGCCCAACCCCCACTGTGCCCTCCGCCGCGGGCCTCACCGCTGGGCCAATGGCGTCCAGATGAGGTCCCGATCACCGATGTATTCACTGTCCGGCCTTATCAGCCTATTGTCCGCGTGCTGCTCCATGACGTGGGCCGTCCAGCCGGCCATCCGGCTGACCGAGAAAACCGGGGTGAACAGGTCTGTCGGGATGCCGAGGTAGTGGTAGACGCTGGCGGCGTAGAAGTCCACGTTCGGGTACAGGCCCTTCTCGGCGGAGACCACCTTCTCCATCTCGCGCGACATGCGGTAGTACGTGTCGTCACCGGATGTCTCCGCCAGTTCCGCGGACAACTGGCGCAGGTGGGTGGCCCGCGGGTCCTCGGTCTTGTAGACACGGTGCCCGAAGCCCATGATCTTCTCGCCTCGGCCCAGGCGCTCGCGGACCACCAGGCCCGTAGCGGCCACCGGATCGTCGGGTGCGTCCGCCCTGATCGTCTCCAGCCCGCGCATGACCTGCTCGTTCGCGCCACCGTGCAAGGGCCCCTTGAGCGTGCCGAGCGCGGCGACGACCGCCGAGTGCATGTCCGACAGGGTTGCGGCACAGACGCGGGCGGCGAACGTGGAGGCGTTCATGGTGTGATCGGCGTGCAGCACCAGGCAGGTATCCAGGATCTCCGCCTCGCGGGGAGATGGCGACGCTCCGCGCATCTGAAGCAGGAAGTTGGCCGCGATTCCCAGCCCGGGATCGCCTGGCGGGCTCTGGATGCCTCGCCGCGCGGCGTCATACGCGGCGACAAGGATGGGCTGCTGAGCGGTGAGCCTGGCTGCCTTGCGGGTGTTCGCCTCGGGAGAATTGGAGTCCTTGTCCGGATCGTCGGCGCTGGCCAGCGAGACCAGGGTGCGCATCGCCTCCATCGGTTCCTGGCCGCCAGATATCTCGGCCAGGCCGGAGTTGACGAGCTTGCCCAGGGTGCGTCCGGCGGCGATCTCGGCCCGGAAGCCGTCGAGTTCCGCCGCGTCCGGCGGCGATCCTCGTTGCAGCAGGTAGGCGATTTCCTCGAAGGTCGCCGCCCTGGCGAGCTGGTGGATGTCGTACCCGCGGTAGAACAGGCGGCCAGCCTGGCCGTCGATATCGCTGAGCGCGGTGGACGCGGCGACAACGTCAGCCAGGCCCTTGGACGGCTTGTCCGCCATTTCGTGTTCCTCCCGATGGCTCGCTCGGCAGTGTACTTCCGCTGCTACCCTCCGGCCGCCGCCGGCCGGCTCGGCACCGCGTGCGGAAACCGCATCGCCGAAACGTGGTAGGACACCGCTCCGAGAGGGTAACTGCACGGAGAGACATCAGTGACTGCTCGGGTAGGCAGGAGGAACGGTCGTGGACGGGCCCTATATTCGCATTGAGGACACCGGGGCCGTGATCCCGCTGTGCGAGCAGGTGACGACGATCGGCCGCGGCGACGGGGTCGACGTGCATCTGGCCGACCCGAGCGTCTCCCGGCTGCACGCCGAGATCATCCGCCGCGGGCCATATGCCTACGTCACCGACCTTGGCTTATCGCGAAACGGCACCCGCGTCAATGGGCGCCCGGTAGCCCGCCGCGTCCTCGAGGACGGGGATGTGCTCACCTTCGGGGCGGCCCGCTGCCGGATCGGCGGGATCCCGCATGAGGACTTCACCGCCGAGGTCGAGTTGCGGCGCTCCGCCAGCCCCGAGCTGACCCGCAGAGAACTTGACGTGCTTACCTCACTCTGCCGCCCTGCGCTCTCGGATGAGGCCTTTGTCGCGCCCGCGACGGCTCGCGAGATCGCCGCGGACCTCGTCGTCACGGAGGCGGCCGTCAAGCAGCATCTGCTGCGCCTCTACCAGAAATTCCGCATTCCCGAGGGCCCGAACCGGCGGGTCCGGCTCGCCAACGAGGTCGTGGCGCTCGGGCTGGTGCGGCCGCTGCCACCGACCGGCCGCACGGAGCCACCCCAGGCCCCGCGCCACAGTGCCCGGGCGGCCCCGGTACGCGCCAGCGCGGGCCCGGCCGTCCCGGCCGCGAGCGCGACCGTAGCCCCGGCTGTGAGCGCAGGCCGGGCGCCGGTTACCAAGGCAGCGAGCCCGCACACCCCCGCGGACGGAAACCTGCCTGACCGGCAAGCCAGCTAGACATCCCGTGGATATTGGCCGACAACGCACCAGGCTGAAGATCCGCGGAACGCCCTAACGCCGCGGCGCGGGCTGCTCTTGATGTTCCCGCCGGAACTCCGGACGTTTCACGGCACCGGGCTCACCAGAGCCGGAAGTGCCAGAGCCGCGGCCGCCAGAACCGGAAGTGCGCGATCTGGGATATCCCGTGCCAGCCCGGCACGTGCCGGATGAGGTCCGTCGGTGCCACCAGCGGCCAGTAGGCGGCTGGCGACGATGCCGCTGCCGCGAGCGCGGCCACGGCCAGGGCCCACAGCCCGATAAGCGCCACAGCCTCCGTCGTGCGCGTGCCGATGATCGCGGTGAAGATCCGGTTGAGCTGGCGTCGTGACTTGCCCGAGCCAGGCCCGAGCCCGTAGAAGGCCACCAGCGTCCCTGCCCCGTAGGCCACGGCCCGCGGCATCGAATCCACCGGCACGGTGACCAGCGTGACCACACCCACCCCGGCCGCCACCGCGAGCGCCAAGGGCGCGAGCAGCACGGAGGCGAGTACCGACCGGACCAGGAACCAGGGGAAGGCGGCCGCTGCGAAGAGATGGTCGGTCGCCCGCGCGCCTCGCGCGGTGCGTCTCTGGTCGACACCGCGCTGGGCCAGCTCGCCCGCCCGCAGCAGCACGATGGCAGCGAGCGCGAGCAGTGTGCCCGCGACCGGAAGCGCCACGCTGACGCTCACCGCGATCACCATCGTCGCCAGGACAAGCATCGGATGCCGACGCTGCACCGCACCTGCGTAGCCTGCCGCAGTCGGGGCCGGCCCACCTCCAGCAGGCCAGTTGCGGCCGGAAAGTGTCCCGGCCCGGCCATTACCGGCGACCGCCCCAGCGGGAGCGTAGGCGACCGGAGGCAGCATGTCGGCGTAGTCGCTGGGCCAGGCCTGCGCGCTGGGGATCGGCCGGGTACCTGGGCCCGCTGCGAGCCGTCCAGCGGGACCCGCTTCGGACAGGCCCCGGCCGGCGAAACCCGCCGCGATCGAACCCGGGCCAGCCAAGCCCGGACCGGCCAAGCCCGGACCGGCCAAGCCCGAGCCGGCGAAACCCGCCGCAGCCGCTACCCCGCCGGCGGCGGCCACTGCTCCGGCGGCACCGGCGACGCCCGCCGCCCCGATGCCACCCGCCCCGATGCCACCCGCCCCGTTGCCACCCGCTCCGTTGCCACCCGCTCCGTTGCCACCCGCTCCGGCCGCCGCACCTGCTACCGGGGCCCAGCCCGGTGTGCCATCCAATCGCGTGCCAGCGGCCGTCATGGCCGACGCCATCTCCGGGCCTGCCCCCCGCGCCGCCGGGAACATCAGTGCCGACCCGTCGAGGGCGGCCGCCGCCGCGCTGAGCTGCTCTGCGGACGGACGGCGGCTGGGTTCGCGGCCGAGCGCCGCCGTCAGCAACGGCAGCATAGGCGCGGCCACACCAACGAGATCGGGGCTGCCGTTCACGATCCGGTAGAAAATCGTCTCGTAGGAGCCGGTGCCGAACGGAGCACGCCCGGTGGCCGCGAACGCGACCGTGGCCCCCCAGGCGTGCACATCGGACGCCCGGCTGCTCTGCTGGCCCTCGATGACCTCCGGGGACAGGTAACCGGGTGTGCCCATGAACATGCCGGTCATGGTGAGCCGGGTCGAGTCCAGCGCCTGCGCGATCCCGAAATCGATGACGACCGGCTGCCCGTTCACCAGCATCACATTGCCCGGCTTGAGGTCGCGGTGCACCACGCCGGCGCCGTGTACGGCGATAAGCGCTTCGGCGAGCCCGCAAGCCAGCCGGGCAAGTGGGGCACCACGCAGGGGGCCCTCCTCGCGCACGAACTCGTCCAGGGTCCGGCCGGGAACGTACTGCGTGACGATGTAGGGCATGTTGCCCGTCACGTCGGTGTCGATCACCTCGGCGACGAAGGGGCTCCGCACCAGGCGCATCGTCTCGACCTCGCGGGCCAGGCGGCGGCGGGCGTTAGGGTCACCCGCCACGGACGGACGGAGCACCTTGATCGCGACGCTGCGATGCTCGGAGTCGCGGGCCAGGTAGACAACGCCCATCCCGCCCTCACCGATACGGTCGAGCAGACGGTAGGGTCCTAGCCTGTCTGGCATCTGGTCGTCTGGAGTCATGGCTCCCCCCAGCCTACGAACTACACGCGCGTTCCCCGGTGTAGACGGCGCAGGATGTGGCCGGGTATTCCTGGCCAGTACGGCTAGGCTCCGGTGACCAACCTACGCAACGCCTCTGCTGCCTGGGCATTCTGCTCGGCATAGCCGACCAGAGCCCGGGCAAGTTCTGCTGCCCACTCCTGAATCTGCACCGGCTGACGGGACAGCACAACCCCCCGCACTTCGCGGCAGATCTCCGCGAGCGGCTCACCCGAGCGCACGGCCAGCGACATTACCCGGTCCCCCAGCCGCACTGTGATCTTGGACACTTCGCCGGGGCGCCCGCGCATACGGTCAGACACGGTCCTGTCACGCTCGATAGTCACGACCCCGGCCGGGAGCGCTCCGCCGAGCGACTCGGTGAGTACCTTCGCGTAGACGGCCACGTCAGCGCTGTCCGCGCGGAGCGCGGCGGTGACCATCTCCAGGTCGGGGCCGTCCCCGGGCTCCATCATCGGCGGGCACCCTGCCACTTCGCGTGCGCCGGCCGGGCCTGGGGCGGTTTCGCCTGCGGCCGCGGGCCGCCTGGCCACCGCTGGCTCGTGTTCACGTGACGCATGGGCTCCGCTGCTCCTCTCCCCGCGATGATGGGGCGGGACCGGCCGCGCCCCTCTAGCTCGCTCATCGGCCGGCGAACGTGGCCTTCCCAGGCCCATTCTCGACGAAGCTGCGCATTCCCGTGCGCTGGTCCTCGGTGGCGAACAGCCCGGCGAAGTGCAGCCGCTCGATCTCGAGCCCAGTATCAAGGTTCACTTCAAGGCCCTCGTCAATGGCCTGCTTGGCGGCCCGCAGGGCGGCGGCGGGGCCGGTGGCATACCGGCCGACGAGGTCACGGGCCGCCTGATAGACGTCCGTGTCAGGGACAACCTTGTCCACCAGGCCGATGGCGAGTGCCTCTTGCGCGCCGACAAACCGGCCCGTGTACACGATGTCTTTCGCCCTGGCCGGCCCGACCAGGCGGGGCAGGCGTTGCGTGCCGCCGGCTCCGGGGATGATGCCGAGCAGGATCTCCGGCTGGCCGACCCGCGCGCTCTCACCCGCGACCCGGAAGTCGGCGCAGAGCGCGAGTTCGAGGCCGCCGCCCAGTGCGTACCCGGTCACCGCCGCGACCACCGGCTTGGGAATCTTCGCGACCGCGGTGAACGATTCCTGCAACCGCCGCGTGTCGGCCGCCATCTGGCTGTAACCGGCCTCGGCCATCTCCTTGATGTCGGCGCCGGCCGCGAAGACCTTCTCCCCGCCGTAAAGGACCACGGCACGGATCGCCGGGTCCTGCGAGACCTGCGCGGCGGCCGCCGCGATCTCACCCTGGACCTGGGCGTTGAGCGCGTTCATCGGTGGCCGGTCGAGCCGGATCGTGGCCACCGCCTGCTCAGTTTCCACGTGGACGAAGTCGCCCATGCCGCACCTCCATGCCCGGGCCACGATCTTACGGGAGGGCCAGCCGCGGCCGACCAGGGAGCCCAGGACAGAAACCCCAGGACCAGCAGCCCAGAGCCGGAGCCAAGGACCAAGGCCCGGAGGTCAGGGCCAAGACCGAGGACCGCGATGCGCCGGCCAAGGCCCGGGGCGGCCAGCGCCGGAGCCAAGGACCGGAAGTGCCAGGCCGGGCCCGGCGGACCTGGCCGGAGCCAAGGACCGCAAAAACCAGGCCGGGCCCGGCCTATCTGAGCCGGTGCCAAGGACCGGAAGTGCCAGGCCGGGGCCCGGCCGACCTAGGCCGGTGCCAAGGACCGGAAGTGCCAGGCGGGGCCCGGCGGACCTGGCCGGAGCAAAGGACCGGAAAGGCCAGGCCGGGGCCCGGCCGACCTAGGCCGGTGCCAAGGACCGCGAAGATGCCAGGACAAGGCCAAGCCGGTGTGCAGTCCAGGTGGGCTTACTCCCGCGGTTCCCGGGCTACTCCCCGGCTGCCCTGGGCAGCGGCACCTCCGGGTCGTCCAGGAATGACTGAATCTCCGCCTCGCTGTAGCGGCGATGCCCGCCGAGCGTCCTGATCGAGTGGAGCTTGCCCTGCTGCGCCCACCGGGTGACGGTCTTGGGGTCGACCCGGAATAGCGCCGCCACCTCCGAGGGAGTCAGAAGTCGGTTCTCGGGACGGATGTCTGGCCTCACGATGACGGTGTCCTTTCACGTGCGGGAGAGCAAGTAACGGAAAGTGACACGGCGGCGTCATGCGATTGGCATAACGCGATGCGGTATGTCATGGCCCCCCCAGGGCTTTGCGGATACCCCTGGCACAGCACCGTGCACATAGCGGCTGAGCAGGCGATACATGCTAGACGCCATACACGGCGCAACGGTTTACTTGCGCCACGTAACACATGAGCCGGCGATGCCTACACAGAATCGGGCGCGCTGCGGTCAGCGACCGCACGCAATCGGGCGCGCTGCAGTCAGCGACCAAACCGGGTTACAGCGACCGCCGCCGACCGGCTGCTCAGCGCAAATCGCCGGTCGTCATCCCGGCCGGGACCTCGGGCAGGGTGACGAGGCCCATCTCCGCGGCCGAGGCCAGCAGGGGGTGCCGGGGAACCACCCGCACCGTGTACCCGAACGGCCCGGGCCGGCCGAGCTCGGCGTCGCCGGCGTACCGGGCCACCCCATCCTCCCCTGGCGTCCCCTCGACGGTCAGCACGTTGCAGTCCGGGTTGATGATCTCGTCCTCGTCGCCGAGCCTGCCGTAGACCACCTCGACGGTCACGTCGTCGGGCGTCAGCGTTCCCAGCCGGACGCTGGCCCGCACGATCAGCTTGCCGCCGGGGACCTGATCGCCGTCGAGCGCCTCTACGTGCTCGATGGCCACCCCACTCCAGGCCCGGTTCACCCGTCGCTTCCACGCGGCGAGTTCCCGGGCCGCGGCGAAGGACCCGGGTGCTCCCGCACTGCCGTCGGCGAGCGCGCGGGATGCCCGCGCCGCGGGCAGGTACAGCTCCGTCGCGTACTCGCGGACCATCCGGGACGCCTGGACCCGGGGGCCGAGGGCACGCAGCGTGTGCCCGACCATTTCCAGCCAGCGGCGGGGCAGCCCGTCCGGGCCAGCGTCATAGAACAGCGGCGCGACGGTCTGGCCGAGCAGGTCGTACAGGGCGGCCGACTCAAGCTCGTCCCGGCGATCCGGGTCCGCCACGCCGTCCGCCGAGGGGATCGCCCAGCCGTCGGCGCCGTCGTACCACTCATCCCACCAGCCGTCCCTGACTGACAGATTCAGGCCGCCGTTCAGCGCCGACTTCATGCCGGACGTGCCGCACGCCTCCAGCGGGCGGAGCGGGTTGTTCAGCCACACATCGCACCCCTGGACCAGGGCTCGGGCCATGGCCATGTCGTAGTCAGGCAGGAACACAACGCGATGCCGCACCTTCGGGTCGTCGGTGAACTCGACCATCTGCTGGATCAGCCGCTTGCCGCCGTCGTCGGCCGGATGCGCCTTCCCGGCGATAATGATCTGCACCGGCCGGACCGGGTCGAGGAGCAGCGCGGTGAGCCGGGCTGGGTCGTGCAGCATCAGGGTGAGCCGCTTGTAGGAGGGCACCCGGCGGGCGAAGCCGATGGTCAGCAGGTTCTCGTCGAGCACCTCGTCCGTCCAGACCAGTTCCGCGTCGCTGGCCCCGCGCTGCCGCCAGGAGGCGCGCACCCGCTGGCGGGCCTGCGCGACAAGCTGCGACCGGAGCGCGCGCCGGATCTCCCAGAGCCGGGCGGGGGCGGTGTGCGCGACACGCTCCCAGGCGTGCCCGTCCTCCGGCAGCGCCGCCGCGGCCGCGGCCGGCTCGGCTCCCGCGACCGCCAGGTCCAGGATCTGCCTGGCGACCCAGCTGGGGGCGTGCACCCCGTTGGTGATCGACCCGATCGGCACCTCCGAGGTGTCGAATCCCGGCCACAGGCCAGCGAACATCTCCCGGCTGACCTGTCCGTGCAGCCTGCTCACGCCGTTGACCCGCTGCGCGAGCCGCATGCCCATCACGGCCATGTTGAAGACGGTCGGGTCGCCGCCTGGAAATGTCTCCGCACCCAGCGCGAGCACCCGGCCGGAGGGCAGCGCCGGATCCGCCGCTGGGCCGCTGAAATGGCGCTCCACCAGCTCCCGGGTGAACCGGTCGATCCCGGCCGGTACCGGCGTGTGCGTGGTGAACACGGTGCCCGCCCGGCACAGCTCGATCGCCTCATCGAAGCCGAGTCCCTGGGATGCGTACTCACGGATCCGCTCCAGGCCGAGAAAACCGGCATGACCTTCGTTGGTATGGAAGACCTCAGGCGCCGCGTGCCCAGTGAGCCTGCAGAACGCGCGCACCGCCCGCACACCGCCGATGCCAAGCAGCAGCTCCTGCCAGAGTCGGTGGTCGCTGCCGCCGCCGTAGAGCCGGTCGGTGATCTCACGCAGGGCGGGCTCGTTCTCCTCCACGTAGGAATCGAGCAGCAGCAGCGGAACTCGGCCCACCTGCGCGAGCCAGATCTGGGCGGCGAGCACGCGGCCCGCGTCCAGGGCGACGGTGACCCGGGTCGGTGACCCATCGGAATCATGGAGCAGGGAAAGCGCGAGCCCGTTCGGGTCGTTCGACGGGTACCGCTCCATCTGCCAGCCCTCGGCGGACAGCGACTGGGTGAAGTAGCCGTGCCGGTAGAGCAGACCCACGCCGATGAGCGGCACGCCGAGGTCGCTGCCAGCCTTGAGATGATCCCCGGCCAGGATGCCCAGCCCGCCCGAGTACTGGGGCAGCGCCTCGGTGATTCCGTACTCCGGCGAGAAGTAGGCGATCGCCGCGGGCGGCGGCCCGTCGCCCGCCGATCCGCCGGCCGCCTCGACCGCGCTCACCTGGTACCAGCGCGGCCCGGACAGGTACTCGCGCAACTCGTCAGTGGCCTCGCCGAGCCGGTGCAGGAATGCCTGATCGGTCGCGAGGGCGGCCAACTGAGCCGACGGCACCTCGCCGAGCAGGGTCACCGGATCGTGCCCGGACGCCTCCCACCCGGCCGGATCGATCGCGGCGAACAGCTTGCGGGTGTCGGCATGCCAGGACCAGCGGAGGTTCAGCATGAACTCACGCAGCGGGCTGAGCGGGCCTGGCAGGGCGGTGCGCACGGTAAACCGGCGGATGGCTCTCACGGGGAGTGACCTTAAACCGCCATCCGTGGCCACCGCGAATCGGGGCGGCATTCCGGCGATGCCCGAGCCCGGGCCCGCGCAAACCTCAGTGGTCTGTGAGGGGGGTCCAAGGACCCCCCTCACAGACCACTTGATCCGAGATACCGAACGAAAATCGCTGGCACTCACTCCGTACATGCGCCGCCAGGACGGGATTTTCTCTCGCACATGCGCGGCCCGGGCGAGGTTTTCTCCACTCATCCCGCATGTGTGCGGCCGGGGCGGATTTTCTCCACTCACCCAGCACATGCGCGGCCGGGCGGGATTTTCTGAGCCTGGCGGGATGGCCAGGCTCAGCCGCAGGTCCCGGCCCGAGCGGCGATGAGCGCTGGCCTGCGGATGTTTGGCCAGGCCCCCCCTCGCGGCCACCCCGGCTTACTCGGTAGCGTTTGGTGGTGATCGGACGAATCCCCATCCTTGACGTCCAGCCCGTCCTGGAGTGCGGACGGCGGCCAGCCAAGGCGGTAACCGGCGAGACGTTCCCCGTCAGCGCCACCGTGTTCCGGGAGGGACACGAGATGCTCGGCGCGGGCGTGGCGCTGATCAGCCCGGCCGGCCAGCAGCACCCGCTTGTCACCATGCACGAGCTGGTCCCTGGCACCGACCGCTACGGCGCGGAGGTCACGGTCACCTCGGAGGGGCCCTGGCGCTTCCGGATCGAGGCCTGGGGCGACCCGATCGCGCACTGGCGGCACGACGCGGCCATCAAGATCCCGCGCGGCCAGGATGTGGAACTCGTGCTCGCCGAGGGCGCGCTCCTGTTCGACCGGGCCGCGAGGTCCGTGCGGCCGGTCAAGACCGGCCAGCGCCGGCCGGCGGGCGCCCGCTGGGTGGACGCCGCCCGAGCGGCCGAGACGGCGCGCGCCGCCCGGGCCGCGTATACGGCCGCGGCGGCGCGGCTCCGTGATCCGGCTCTTCCGCCCTGGGACCGGCTCGCGGCCGCCACGGGCGAGGAGATCACCGCGATCCTGGCCAGCTACCCGCTGCGTGACCTGGTCACCCGGTCGGCCAGGTTCCCGGTGATCGTGCACCGGCAGCGGGCCCTCTATGGGGCCTGGTATGAATTCTTCCCGCGCTCCGAAGGGGTGCAGACCGACCCGATGGGCCGCCGGGAGCCCGCCGGCGGGACGCTGCACAGCGCCGCCTGCCGCCTGGAGGCGGTCGCGGGCATGGGGTTCGACGTGGTCTACCTGCCGCCGATCCACCCGATCGGGACCACCGCCCGGAAGGGAGCCAACAACGTATTGCACGCGGGCGCCGGCGATCCCGGCTCACCGTGGGCGATCGGCTCACCCGAGGGCGGCCACGACACCGTCGACCCGGCCCTCGGCACGCTGGCGGACTTCGACGCGTTCGTCGCCCGCACCAGGGAACTCGGCATGGAGATCGCTCTCGACTTCGCGCTGCAGACCTCGCCCGATCATCCCTGGGTGACCGAACACCCCGAATGGTTCACCACCCGGGCCGACGGCAAGATCGCCTACGCCGAGAACCCGCCCAAGAAATACCAGGACATCTACCCGCTCAATTTCGGCGACGATCCCGAGGGCCTGTACGCGGAGGCGCTGCGGGTGCTCCGGCACTGGATGGCCCACGGGGTCAGGATCTTCCGGGTCGACAACCCGCACACCAAGCCGCTGCTGTTCTGGGAGCGGCTGCTCGCCGAGGTGGCCCGCACGGACCCCGACGTGCTCTTCCTGGCTGAGGCCTTCACCCGCCCGGCCATGATGCACACCCTGGCCAAGATCGGCTTCCACCAGTCGTACACCTACTTCACGTGGCGCAACAGCGCGGCCGAGATCACCGAGTACATGCTCGAGCTGGCCGGGCCGGCCGCCGCCTACATGCGGCCCAACTTCTTCGCCAACACCCCGGACATCCTGCACGAATACCTGCAGCATGGCGGGCCGCCCGCGTTCAAGATCCGCGCCGTGCTCGCCGCCCTGCTGTCGCCGTCCTGGGGCATCTACTCCGGCTACGAGTTGTCCGAGAACACCCCGCTACGGCCGGGCAGTGAGGAATACCTCAACTCGGAGAAATACGGGTACCGGCCGCGGGACTGGGCTCAGGCGGAGATCGGGCCACATGGCATCGCTCCGTTCGTCAGGCAGCTCAATGCGATCAGAAAAGCCCACCCAGCGCTGCACTGGTTGCGTAATCTACGTTTTCATCACGTCGACCAGCCTGACCTGCTCTGCTTCTCCAAACGCCGGTCGCAGGACGGGGACACAGTCCTGGTCGTCGTGAACCTTGATCCGCACCAGGCTCACGAGGCCACGGTCTGGCTCGATCTGGCCGCGCTAGGAATGGAAGGCCACGCCGAGTTCGTTGTGACCGACGAGCTATCCGGCCTGGCCTACCGGTGGGGCCAGGCAAATTATGTGCGCCTCGACCCGGCGACCGAGCCCGCACACATCTTCAGCGTCACACCAGACCCGCCCGGCTGATGGCGCCCGATATATCCGCAGGAGACGCCAGTGGTCACAGAGCCTAATCCGGGCCGTCCCGGCCCCGCGGGCCTCTCGCTCCCACCGAATGTGCCCAGTTTCGCCGCAGGTCCCGGTGAGCCCATTCCGGACTCCTTCGAGAAGCCACGCGATCCGCAGTGGTACAAGCGTGCGGTCTTCTATGAGGTCCTGGTCCGCGGGTTTCACGATTCCAACGGGGACGGCACCGGCGATCTGCGCGGCCTGACCGAGCGGCTCGACTACCTGCAGTGGCTCGGGATCGACTGCATCTGGCTCCTGCCGATCTACTCCTCGCCGCTGCGCGATGGCGGATATGACATCGCCGACTTCACCTCCGTCCTGCCGGATTTCGGGCATATCGGGGACTTCGTCGAGCTGGTCGATGCCGCGCACCAGCGCGGCATGCGGGTCATCGCCGACCTCGTGATGAATCACACCAGTGACGCGCACCCGTGGTTCCAGGAGTCCCGCAGCGACCCCGAGGGCCCGTACGGTGACTTCTACGTCTGGTCGGACACCGACGACCGGTACGGCGAGGCGCGGGTCATCTTCGTCGACACCGAGCAGTCCAACTGGACCTATGACCCGGTCCGCGGGCAGTACTACTGGCACCGGTTCTTCGCTCACCAGCCCGACCTGAACTACGAGAACCCGCGGGTCCAGGAAGCCATGATCGAGGTGCTGCGGTTCTGGCTCGACCTCGGCATCGACGGGTTCCGGCTGGACGCCGTGCCCTACCTTTACGAGCGGGAGGGCACGAACTGCGAGAACCTGAAGGAGACCCACGAGTACCTGAAGCGGATCCGCACCGAGGTGGACCGGCTCTACCCGGACCGGGTGCTGCTCGCGGAGGCCAACCAGTGGCCGGCCGACGTGGTGCAGTATTTCGGTGATGCCGAGACCGGCGGCGACGAGTGCCATATGGCGTTCCACTTCCCGCTGATGCCGCGCATTTTCATGGCGGTGCGCCGCGAGCAGCGGTACCCGATCTCGGAGATCATGTCCCAGACCCCGCAGATCCCCGGCAGCTGCCAATGGGGCATCTTCCTGCGCAATCACGACGAGCTGACGCTGGAGATGGTCACCGACGACGAGCGTGACTACATGTGGGCCGAGTACGCCAAGGACCCCCGGATGAAGGCCAACATCGGCATCCGGCGCAGGCTCGCCCCGCTGCTCGACAACGACCGTAACCAGCTGGAGCTGTTCACCGCGCTGCTGCTCTCGCTGCCCGGATCGCCGGTGCTCTACTACGGCGACGAGATCGGGATGGGCGACAACATCTGGCTCGGAGACCGGGACGGGGTGCGCACCCCGATGCAGTGGACGCCCGACCGCAACGCGGGCTTCTCCAGTTCTGACCCGGCCCGGCTCTACCTGCCGATTCTCATGGACCCCATCTACGGCTACCAGGCCCTGAACATCGAGGCCCAGCAGCACAATGGCGGCTCGCTGCTGCACTGGACCAAGCGGATGATCGAGATCCGCAAGCGGCACCCGGTGTTCGGCCTGGGCGGCTACGAGGAACTGAGTTCCTCGAACCCGAGCGTGCTGGCGTTCGTCCGTGAATACGACGGGACCGGTCACTGGCCGGAGGGGATGGACGTCACGGACCGCATCCTGTGCGTCAACAACCTGTCCCGGTTCCCGCAGCCGGTCGAACTCGACCTGAGGCGTTTCCGCGGGGTCACCCCGGTGGAGTGCATGGGCGGGGTCATCTTCCCGCCCATCGGGGAGCTCAGCTACCTGCTCACTCTGCCCGGTCACGGTTTCTACTGGTTCCAGCTCCCGGCGCCCAGGGGAGAGCACCCGCGTTGACCCCGCGGGGAAGATTACGAGAATCCGGGCGTGGCCGACCACACATTCAGGGAATGGTGATCTTCAACGGCCTGCATGTTTGCCGTGGACGGGGTAGACCGGAACCATGACATTTGCGGACGGGGTAGACCTGAACCATGACATTTGAGGAAACGCTGACGGCATGGATGCCGACCCAGCGGTGGTTCGCTGGCAAGGGTGCCAGGATCCTGGACCTGGCGATCGTGGCTGACACCGAGCTGGCGGGCGGCGATCCGGGGCTGCGGCACCTGATCATCGACGTGTCGCAGGGCAGCAGCGTCGATTCCTACCAGGTGTTCGTGGGCCTGCGGAAACGAATCCCGGAGCGGCTCGAGCACGCGGTCATCGGCAGCGCCGGCAGTGACATGGGCGCCGGCGGGCTGACGGCCTATGACGCGCTGCACGACCCGGAGCTCACCAGGTTCCTGCTGGCGGCCATCGCCGCTGGCGAGCAGGCCGGCCCGGTGCGCTTCGCCCGGGAACCCGACGTGGCGATCGACACCGACCTGGACAGCCTGGTGCTCACCGGCGAGCAGAGCAACACCAGCCTGATGTTCGGCGAGATCAGCATTCTCAAGGTGTTCCGCCGGCTGTCCCCCGGCCCCAACCCCGACCTCGAGGTGCCGCGCGCGCTGGCCAGGCTCGGCTCGCAGCACGTGGCCGAGCCGCTGGGCTGGATCGAGACCCGGATGGACGGCGCGCCGACCATCCTCGGCATCCTGTCCCGGTACCTGCGAGCCGCCTCCGACGGCTGGTCCCTGGCCGCGGCCAGCGTGCGCGATCTCTACGCGGGCGAGGGCACGCGCGCGGCCGACGCCGGCGGGGACCTGGCCGGCGAGGCCCACCGGCTCGGCGTGGCCACCGCCGAGGTGCACCGGGACCTCGCGGAGGCCTTCGGCACCGACGAACTCCCCGCGGAGGCCGCCGGTGACCTGGCCCGGCAGATGTTCCACCGGCTGGAGGTGGCCCTGGCCGCCGTCCCGGAACTCGGCCGGCACGCGGACCTGATCGGCTCCGCCTTCTCCGACCTCGCCAAGCTGGGCCAGCCGCTGCTCGTGCAGCGGGTGCACGGCGACTACCACCTCGGCCAGGTCATGCGCACCCAGACCGGGTGGGTGGTACTGGACTTCGAAGGGGAGCCCGCTGTCCCGCTGGCCCAGCGCCGGGCGCGCTCCCCCGCGCTCCGCGACGTCGCCGGCATGCTCCGCTCGTTCGACTATGCGGCCCGGCACCAGCTACGCTCGCATGCCGACCAGGAGCGCGTGCGGCACGCGGCCCGTGACTGGGTGCGGCGCAACCAGGCGGCGTTCTGCTCCGGGTACGCCGAAGCTGGCGGAATGGATCCTTACTCGCACGCGACACTGCTGCGCGCGCTCGTCCTCGACAAGGCGGTCTACGAGGTGATGTACGAGGCCAGGAACCGGCCCGACTGGCTCCCCATCCCGCTCGGCTCGATCGCGGACTCCTGAGATGGCCCGGGAAATGGTGACCAACCCAGACCCGTCCGCGCCGGTCAGCGTCGGGGAGATCGACCGGATCGTGGCCGGTACCCACTACGACCCGCATTCCGTGCTCGGCGCGCACCAGGTCCCGGGCGGCGTCATCATCCGCGCGCTGCGGCCGCTCGCCAAGACGGTGAGCGTGGTCCTGCCCGACGGGACGCGCTTCCCGATGGAGCACGTCCACGAGGGCGTCTTCGCCGTCACGCTCCCGGCGTCCAAGGTGCCTGAGGTGCCCGACTACCGGCTCGCGGTCACCTATCCGGGCCCCGACGGCGGCACGTCGCTGCCTGAAACGCTCGCCGACGACCCCTACCGGCACCTTCCCACGCTCGGTGAGGTGGATCTGTACCTGATCGGCGAGGGCAGGCACGAGCGGCTCTGGCAGGTTCTCGGGGCCCATGTGCACCGGCCGGACGGCCCGTCGGCCACCGGGGAAGACCGCGACGCCGGGGCGACGGCAGATCCCGGGGTTGAATCGTTCGGTAAGGATAGTTCCGGGGTGAAGGCGGCGTTCGAGCCACTGGTCGGCACGTCATTCGCGGTCTGGGCGCCGAACGCGCGCGGGGTGCGGCTGATCGGGGACTTCAACCACTGGGACGGTCGGGGGCACCCGATGCGCTCGCTCGGCGGGGCCGGGGTCTGGGAGATCTACCTGCCCGGGGCCGCCGAGGGCGCCCGGTACAAGTTCGACATCTGCGCGCCCGACGGCCAGTGGCGGCGCAAGGCCGACCCGATGGCCAACCTGGCCGAGCGCCCGCCGGCGACCGCGTCCGTGGTGTACAGCTCGAATTACGAATGGGGCGACGCGGACTGGCTGGCGGCGCGGGCGCAGGGCGAACGGGTGCGCGAGCCGGTCAGCATCTACGAGGTGCACCTCGGGTCCTGGCGCCCCGGGCTGTCCTACACCGATCTCGCCGAGGAACTGACTGGTTACGTGGCCGGGCTCGGCTTCACCCATGTGGAGTTCCTGCCGGTCGCCGAGCACCCGTTCGGCGGCTCCTGGGGCTACCAGGTGACCTCGTATTACGCGCCGACGTCACGGTTCGGCACGCCCGATGAGTTCCGCCACCTGGTGGACCGGCTGCACCAGGCGGGCATCGGCGTCATCCTCGACTGGGTGCCCGCGCACTTCCCGCGCGACGACTGGGCGCTGGCGCGGTTCGACGGCACCCCGCTGTATGAGCACCCCGATCCGCGCCGCGGCGAGCACCCGGACTGGGGCACCTACATCTTCAACTACGGGCGGCCCGAGGTGCGCAATTTCCTCGTCGCCAACGCGCTGTACTGGCTGGAGGAGTTCCATATCGACGGGCTCCGGGTGGACGCCGTGGCCTCGATGCTCTACCTGGACTACTCGCGATCCGAGGGTCAGTGGACACCGAACCAGTTCGGCGGCCGGGAGAACACCGACGCCGTGTCCTTCCTCCAGGAGGTGAACGCCACCTGCTACCGGCGGGTCCCCGGGGTCATGATGATCGCCGAGGAGTCCACCGCGTGGCCCGGGGTGACCCGCCCGGTGCACCTGGGCGGGCTGGGGTTCGGCTTCAAGTGGAACCTGGGCTGGATGCACGACACGCTGACCTACTTCTCGCACGACCCCGTGTTCCGTCACTATCACCACAACGAGATCACGTTCTCGCTGATGTACGCGTTCAGCGAGAACTTCATCCTGCCGCTCTCGCACGACGAGGTCGTGCACGGCAAGGGGTCGCTGCTGGGCAAGATGCCGGGCGACGACTGGCGGCGTTTCGCCGGCCTGCGGGCACTGCTGGCCTACATGTGGGCGCACCCGGGCAAGCAGTTGCTGTTCATGGGCTCCGAGTTCGGCCAGGGCGCCGAGTGGTCGCAGGAGCGCGGCCTCGACTGGTGGTCCCTGGACGACGACTATCACTCCGGGACACGGCGCCTGGTTCGCGACCTCAACGAGGCCTACCGGTCCGCCCCCGCGCTCTGGGCGCTCGATTACTCACCGGAGGGGTTCGGCTGGATCGACGCGAATGACGCTGCGGGGAACACCCTTTCGTTCCTGCGCTTCTCCGGCGCGTCCCGGAAGCCGGGTGCCGGGGAGCCGGGCGCCGGGGAGCCGGGCGCCGGGGAGCGTGACAGTTCCGTGGAGCCGGGCGGTTCTGGGGAGGCGGGCGGTTCCGGGGAACCAGGCGCCGGGGCCGCTGTGCTCGCCTGCATCGCGAACTTCTCGGGAGATCCGCATTCGCAGTACCGGGTCGGGCTGCCGCACGCCGGCCGGTGGCGCGAGGTGATCAACACCGACGCCCAGGGCTATGGCGGCAGCGGAGTCGGCAACCTGGGCGTAGTCGACGCCGTCCCGGAGCCCTGGCATGGCAGGCCGGCCTCGGCCGTGATCACCCTTCCGCCGCTCGGCGTCCTATGGCTGGTCCCGGAAGCCTGACACCCGGCGGTCACCGGTAGGCGCTGATAGCGAGCTTGGCCGCGAGGGCCAGGCCGCAGATGGCGATGAAGATGCGCAGCGCCCGCCCTGGGAGCCTGCGCACCAAGGATGGCCCGGTCCAGCCGCCGATCAGGAAACCCGCCGCGAGCGGCAGCGCGAAAGCCCAGCGCACCGGGCCGAACAGCGCGAAGCCCACCGCCGCGACCGCATTGGCCAGCCCGGAGACGACGTTCTTGATCGCATTGGTCCTGGCCATCGACTCGTTGAGGATGGGGGTGAGCACCGCGAGCAGCAGGATGCCCGCGGCCGCGCCGAAATACCCGACATAGATCGCGACACAGAACAGCGCGGCCAGCAGCAGCGTGCTGTGCTCGCCGCCAGCCCGCCTGGCCCGCCGCCCCGGCCTCTCCTGCAGCAGCAGGATCAGCGACGCGCCCCCGATCAGGAACGGGGCAACGTCCTCAAACGTCCGGGCCGGCGTGACCAGCAGCAGCGCAGCGCCCGCAGCACCGCCCAGGGCGGCGACCACGCCGAGGCGGCGAATCCGGCGCCACTGGCCAGCCAGTTCCGGTCGTGAACCCGCTGTCGCGCCGACGCCGGTGAATAGCAGGGCGACGGTGTTCGTCACGTTCGCGGACAGCGGCGGCAGGCCGAGAGCGAGCAGCACCGGATAGGAGACCACGGACGCCAGGCTCGCCACAGTGCTGACGATGCCGGCCAGGACGCCGGCCCCGAGCAGCACGAACACCTCGGCAACGGTCACCTCCCGACCCAAGCACAACCCAGGCCCCACGCGCCGTGACGTGGCACACACCCCCACGCTGGGTACTGATCATGTATGACAGAAGCCGCTCGGGCACTGGCGCCTGCTGTGCGCACCGCTTAACACGAGGAACTCGATCCGGCTCACCGCAGCGCGCTGCTCAGCTGGCTCGCCTTCACAGCCACGTTCGCCGTGACGCGCAGCAACAAGCTGGCCGGCCCCTGGGGTTGTCCCCTGCGACGCAGCCGTCCCCTGGACCGCAGCTGTCCCCTGGGCCCCGGCTGTCCCCTGGGCGGGAGATTTCGCCGGAGGATCGGGTGTCGCCAGCCCGACAGCTGAGGCCCGGGCCGGGCCTGACACCGAGGCCGCCCGCGTCGGCGCGGCCGACCCATGGGCGCCCCCGGCCACGGCACACCCGGTGACGCCGAGGACCGCAGCGGCCAGGCCAGCCACGCCCGTCCGCACCAGCAATCCGCCCACCTCCGCTCCGCGCACCCGGCACTGCCTCGGACCGCCACGGCCAGGCCAGCTACGCCCGCCGCACCTGCATCCGCCCTACCTCCGCTCCGCGCACCCGGTACTACCACGGACCGCCACGGTCGATGTGACAACGAGCCCTTTCTGGGGTGCTCGATCTCACATCGACCGCCACGGCCAGGCCAGCCACGCCCGCCCGCACCGCAAACCGCCCCAACCTCGCCCGGCAGGGACCCAACCCCCGCGATCCATCGCAGACCACGGTACTGCTCGGACTCGGCCGGCTGGCTGGCTGTCGATTTCCGCCGCGCCGTTCGTCGGGTAAGTGAGACGGGCGCGCAGGGCGCGCACCCCGGGGAGGCAGGGCGCTATGGCCGCCAGTCTCTCCGACCACGAGAGGAGTAGCAGATGACCAAGTACCTGTACCTGTACCGTGGCCCGGCGCCGCCGATGGACCAATTCACGGCCGAGCAGTCCGCCGAGCAGATGCAAGCCTGGGGCGAATGGATGGGGCGCGTCGGGTCCGCACTGGTCGACGGCGGCGCGCCGTTCGGCGCGCGCTTGGCGGTCAGCGACGACGGAACAAACCCGGCGCCCAGCGACCAGAACGGCTACACGATCGTCGAGGCCGACAGTCTCGACGCCGCCCGTGCGCTGACCGACGGCCACCCGTTCCTGTCCGAGGGCAAGGGCCGGTTCAGCGTCGAGATATTCGAACTCGTCCCGATGTAGCCGTCGCGGCCGGCCCAGCCGCTGGCGACCTGCAAGCATCGGGCCGGGGCGGATGCCTGCAGGTTGCCCTGGGCTGTGTTGGATCGGGCGTCAGAGCAGGCCGAGCAGCCAGCGCGGGCCGGTGACGGCCGCCCCGGCAGCCGTGCTCCGGCGGCGCAACTCGCGGTCGGCGGTCACCACCAGGCGGCGGCCGTCAGTCTCCGCCGCCAGAGCGGCGATCGTGTCGTCGCCGCTGCCGCGGGCGGCCACCACCACGACGCCGTCGCCGGGCTCCGGTCCGTCGCCGGCCTTGGGCCCGGCCCCGGACCGTGCCGCCAGGCGGTCGGCGGCTGCGCGGGCCGCTCCCTCGATGACCAAGACGATTCGCGGGAACCAGCGATCCAGGGCGGCGCCGGCCGCCCCGTCGGGAAATGACGTCACGCCACGGGTACTCAGCCTGGCCAGTTCGTCGTGCAGGCGCACGGCAGCGCCGGCCCGGTCCCGCCACCATCCGTCGGCGCGCGCGCCCATCACGTTCGCGCCGTCCACGATCACGGTGACAGGTTGCAGCGCGTCCCGGATAACCGGCCATGCCTCCGCGAACCCGGGATGCAGGGGCAGCGACTCGACGCTGTCCACCGGCACCCAGCGGGCCTCGGTGGCCTCCCGGCTCGCCGCGCGCACCGGAAACGCCGACTCCGCGCTCGCGATCAGCGTCTCGTAGGACCAGCCGCCGTGATCGTCGATCAGCACGCCCTCGATGCGCACCGCGCCGGGGGGCACGCCAGCCTCCTCGGCGGCTTCGCGTAGGGCTGCCGCCGCCGCCGTCTCGTCGCTGTCCCGCGCGCCGCCGGGCGGTCCCCAGGTGCCGCCGTGCTGGGTCCAGCTAGCCCGGCGCACCAGCAGCACGGATGGCTGCCCCGCCCGGTTGCTCGCGTAGGTCAGCAAGCCAGCGGCCCCGTACTTGCCCCAATGTCGGTGGCCCAGACCGCACTCGGCCCAGCCATTCCCATCCCCTTCGGCCATCCCGACCGACGATAGCGCAGGCCCGGGCGTGCCTCGGGGCCCGCGCACCGCACATTGCCTCCGGCTGACGGGGGGGTAGCCGCGACCCGTAAGCTGGCTTGCATGGTGAATTCGATGCTTACGGACCGGATCACCAGGCTGCGCCAGCGCAGGACGGCCCCGCTGATCCTGGAACTGGACCTGACCGAGGGAATCGCGGAGGAGCCACCGACCGATCCCGTGTCGGCGGTGCTGGCCATGCGGCGGACCAGGCTGGCCGACGTGCTCGACGGGCTCCGCCGCGCCCGCGACGACGACCGGGTCAGGGCCCTGATCGTGAAGGTCGGTGGCCGGCGGATCGGGCTGGCCCGGGTCCAGGAGTTGCGCACCGCCATCCAGGAATTCGGCGGCACGGGCAAGCTCACGGTGGCCTGGGCGGAGACTTTCGGCGATTTCTCGCCCGGCAACGTGCCGTACTACCTGGCGACCGCGTTCGACCGCATCTACCTCCAGCCCTCGGGTGACGTGGGCCTGACCGGCATCAGCGTGGAGAACTGGTTCTACCGCGGCACGCTGGACAAGCTCGGCATCGACTACCAGGTCGGCAAGCGGCACGAGTACAAGAGCGCCGCTGAACGGCTGACCGAGCACGGGTTCACGGCGCCGGCCCGGGAGGCCACGGAGCGGCTTGCCGCCTCGATCATCGAGCAGATCACGGAGGCGATCGGGCAGCGGCTCGAAATCCCGGCGGTGGAGGCCAGGGCGATGATCGACCGGGGCCCGTTCCTGGCCACCGATGCGCTTGAGGCCCGCCTGGTCGACGCACTCGGCTATCGCGACGAGGTGTACGCGGAGGTCAAGAAGGAGGTCGGCCCGGACGCCTACCTGCTCTACCTCGGCCGTTACCAGCGCTCACGCGCGTTCGCGCAGCGTGCGCGCAAGCTGCCGAGCCCGGGTGAGGATGTCGTCGCCCTCATCTACGCGACGGGCGCGATCCGCCGCGGCCGCAGTGGCCGTGGCCCGCTGACCTCCGGCGCCATGGGGTCAGACACGATGACCGCCGCGCTACGCGCCGCCGCGGCGGACCACCGGGCACGGGCGATCGTGCTCCGGGTCAACAGCCCGGGCGGCTCGTACGTCGCGTCCGACTCGATCTGGCGCGAAGTTGTGCGGGCCCGCGAGATGGGCACGCCGGTCGTGGTCTCGATGGGTGACGTGGCCGCCTCGGGCGGCTACTTCATCGCCATGGCCGCCGACGCGATCGTCGCGGAGCCCGGCACCATCACCGGCTCGATCGGCGTGCTCGCCGGCAAGCCGGTCGTGATTGACCTCCTCCGCCGCGCTGGGGTGAGTACTGATTCGGTCCGCGAAGGCGCTCGCGCGGACATGTTCAGCACCAGCCGTTCGTTCAGTGAAGACGAATGGGCACAGGTCAACACCTGGCTGGACCGGATCTACGAGGACTTCACCAGCAAGGTCGCCGCCGGGCGGGGCATGTCCGCCGAGAAGGTGCATGACATCGCCAGGGGACGGGTGTGGACCGGCGCGGACGCCGCCGGCAACGGCCTGGTCGACGAACTCGGCGGCCTCGCGACCGCGGTGGCACTGGCCAGGCAGAAGGCAGGCCTGCCGGATGCCGCGCCGCTTCGCCTGTACCCGCGCACCCGCCCGCTGGACCGGGTCCGACCGCCGGAGTCGAGCGAGGACCGGTCCGCCGCGCAAGCGGGGCTGTTCGCCGAGAGCTGGGGCCCGGTCTGGCGGCTCGCGGCCAGCGCCGGCCTGACGCCGTACGGACCGCTGATTCTCCCCGGCCCCTGGACAATCCAGTGACCGAGAGCTCGTCCGCCGCCCGTGACGACCGGGGATGACTCCGGCGGGCGGCTAGCGGAAGCGATGTCGGTGTTCGCCTCCGGAGTCACCCTGGTCACCGTCAGCGACGGGCGGGACGACATCGGGACGACGGTCAGCGCGTTCTGCCCGCTATCGCTGGCGCCACCGCTGGTGCTCGTCTCGCTGATCGCCGATTCCTACCCGGCCGAGGTGCTCAGCCGGGTCAGCCGGTTCGGGGTGACCATCCTGGGCGCGACCCAGCGTGCGCTCGCCGGGCGGTTCGCCGCTGAGGGCCGGCCGGGCGCCCGGCTGCTGCTCGACGACGTGCCGCATTTCCGCGGCGCCCAATCCGGTGCGCTGATCCCCGAGGGTGGCCTGGCCGCGCTGGAGTGTGAGGCCAGCCAGCGCCTGGAGGCCGGTGATCACCTGCTTGTCATAGCGCCGGTGCTCGGCGTCCTGTACGTGGCCGACTCGGGCGAGCCGCTGATCAGGTTCGCTGGCCGCTACCCTGCGCTGCGGCACGTGTGATCGCGTATCGGACGAACGGCTCACCGCGATAGTCGAGCGGCCCGGCATAGCTCATCCCCAGGCGCTCCATGACGGCACGGGATCGCCGGTTGTGGTTCTCGGTGAAGGCGACAACCTCCGCCGCGCCACAATCGTCCCATGCGAATGCCAGGCCGGCCCTCCCGATCTCGGTGGCGTAACCACGTCCCCACAGGTCTGCGCGCACCGTCCAGCCGACCTCAAGCCTGTCCTAGCCGGCCAGGTTCACCCGGGACAGCCCGCCCCGCCCGACCATCTCGCCGGTGCCGCGAGTTCCCGGCCCAGTGGATACTCAGTGGTTAGGTTCTTGGCCCCGCGCGGGGCCAAGAACCTAACTGTTCTTTGTTTCCACAGCCGGAGACGACGGCAGGCGGCCGCCAGGGACTGGCTTCCCGGCCTGCCAGACGGCGGCGGCCAGCGGGACCCCGGGCCGGTAGGCGAGGTAGGCGTGCGACGGCGCGTCGAGGAGCACCAGGTCGGCCCGGGCGCCTACGCCGAGGTGGCCGACGTCGCTCCGGCGCAGCGCCCGGGCACCGCCCGCCGTCGCCGCCCAGACGGCCTCTTGCGTGGTCATCCGCATCTCCCGGACGGCCAGCGCCACGCAGAACGGCATGCTGGATGTGAAGCACGATCCCGGGTTGCAGTCGGTCGCCAGCGCTACCGTGACACCCGCGTCGAGCAGCCGCCGCGCGTCCGGGTAGGGCTGCCGGGTGGAGAACTCGACGCCCGGCAACAACGTGGCGACCGTGCCGGACGACGTGAGCGCGTCCACGTCCGTGTCGCTCAGGTACGTGCAGTGGTCCGCCGAGGCCGCGCCAGCCTCGACGGCGACCTGCACGCCCGGCCCCGGGCCGAGCTGGTTCGCGTGCACCCGGGGAATCAGCCCCGCGGCCTTACCAGCGGCGAGCACGGCAGCGGCCTGATCCGCGCCGAATGCCCCCTGCTCGCAGAACACGTCGACCCAGCGGGCGTACGGCACGCAGGCGTCCAGCATCGGGCCGCAGACCAGGTCCACGTAGGCCGCGGGGTCGTCGGCGAATTCCGGCGGCACGACGTGCGCCCCGAGATAACTGACCTCGGGAGTGACCTCAGCGGCGAGCCGCACGCTGCGCTGCTCGTCGGCGACCGTCAGCCCGTAGCCGGACTTGCATTCCAGCGTGGTCGTGCCCTGGCGCAGCATCTCGCCGGTGAGCCTGCGCAGGTTTGCGCGCAGCAGCGCGTCCGGGGCAGCCCTGGTGGCAGCGACCGTGCTCCTGATGCCGCCGGCGCGGTAGGCGGCGCCTGCCATCCGGGCCGCGAACTCCGCGCCGCGCTCCCCGGCGAAGACGAGGTGCGCATGGGAATCGACGAACCCAGGCAATACCGAACGACCCTCACAGTCGGTCACCTCATCCGCAGCAGGTGCCTGCGCGGCCAGCCCGATCCAGGCCACTCGGCCTGACTCGATGACCAGTGCCGCGTCCTCGATGACCGCGAACGCACCGGGACCTGGCCGCCCGCTGTCGCCGCTGGAGTCTGGCGCATTGGTAACCAGCTCGCCGATGTTGGTGATCAGCGTGCTCACGGACCACACAGTAGCCCGCGCGACCCCGCTTTCCATGATCGCGGTGGATCACTGGCCGCGGGGACCCGCCTCGGAACAAAGCGTTGTTCATATTCACGAATTCGGGCCGTGGCCTGGGCGCCTGGGGCGTCAAGCCGGCGGGCTGTTCCTCTGCGCGCCGCGGGCAGCCAGCAATCCACCGCGATCATCGAGCTGGAGTGTGCCAGGGGGGGTCCGGGGGTTGTCCCACGGGATAGCAGGGCACCGCGATCATGGGATTGGCGTCAGGAAACCTCGATGGAGCGCTTGGCCAAGCCGTACCAGAACCCGTCGATCACGGTGCGGGCGCCGGTGAGATCGCCGTCGGAAGCGCCCAGGGTGACGAACAGGGGCGCGAAGTGCTCGGTGCGGGGATGCGCCTGCCGAGCGGCCGGCGCCTTGTGCTCGAAGTCCAGCAGCGCATCCAGGTCGCCGTCGGCGAGTGCCTCCCGGCCCCAGTGGTCGAAGTCGGACATCACCGACGTGACCTTGCCGTCGGCGCTCAGGGCGTTCAGGTTGTGCGTGAAGAAGCCGCTGCCAACGATGAGCACGCCGTCATCACGCAGCGGAGCCAGCTTGCGGCCGACCTCGTAGAGCTTCTGCGGGTCCAGGGTCGGCATGGAGACCTGCAGCACCGGCACGTCGGCGTCGGGGTACATCTCGACCAGCGGCACGTAGGCGCCGTGGTCCAGGCCGCGCTCGGGCACGTCATGCACAGGGGTGCCGGCCGCCCGCAGCAGCTTGCGGACATCGTCAGCGAGCTGAGGTGCACCCGGCGCCGCGTAGCTGACCTGGTAATACCTCTCGGGGAAGCCCCAGAAGTCATAGACCAGGGGCACGGTCGCAGTCGCGCCGAGGGCCAGCGGCGCGGCCTCCCAGTGCGCCGAGACCATCAACACCGACTTGGGCTTGGGCAGCGCCCGGGCCCACTTGGCGAGTTGCTCCGTCCACAGCGCATCGTCGGCCAGCGGTGGTGCGCCGTGGCTCAGGTAGATCGCGGGCATCCGCCCGGTAGCTGACTCGGCCGACATCTCAGTACCTCCCGGATGGCCGACTGCCAGTCTCGTATTAGACGCTGGGCAGCTGAGCCTCGATCACGCTAATGACTTCGGCGGCGTCCGGCTGCGTGCCCGGCCGGAACCTGCTGACAACCGAGCCATCGGGTGCCACGACGAACTTCTCGAAGTTCCACTGGATGTCGCCGGCCTCGCCATCCGCGTCGGCGACCGCAGTGAGCTCGGTGTAGAGCGGATGCCGGCCCGGCCCGTTGACCTCGATCTTCTCGTACAGAGGGAATGTCACGCCATAGGTGGCCGAGCAGAATTCCGCGATCTCCTCAGCCGAGCCGGGCTCCTGGCCGCCGAACTGATTGCACGGGAAACCCACGACGGAGAACCCGCGGCCGGAGTAGGTCCGCTGCAGTTCTTCGAGCTTCTCGTACTGCGGAGTCAGGCCGCACTTCGACGCCACATTGACGACCAGCAAGGCCTGGCCGGCCAGGTCGCCAAGCGACGCCGGCTCGCCCGACAGGGTGTGCAGCGGTATGTCGTGAAGGTTCATGTCCTCGTTCTTTCAGGTTGGCAGCCGGTCGCGGGGAGGCCCGGCGGGCCCTCCCGCCCCGCTGACCACAACGTCCCGGACGTCCGCGGAAGTCCCGCGAAGATCACCGATTCCAGCGCGCTGGCTGTGTCTTCCGCTCGCCTCCGGGGCCCCGCCCGCCTCCCCATTCCCCCTTCACTGCGCTGCCTTCCCTCGTCGCTCGTGCTCTGCTCCCCGCTCGCCCGCCGGGGCGCTCTAAGGCGCCGCCTTCCCTCGTCGCTCGTGCTCTGCTCCCCGCTCGCCCGCCGGGGCGCTCTAAGGCGCCGCCTTCCCTCGTCACTCGTTCCTCGCTCCTCAGTCCAGGCGGCACCGCGCCCCGGCGGCTCGCTCACGCTGGGCTCCTCAGTCCAGGCGGCGCCGCGCCCCTCCGGCTCGCTCACGCTGGGCTCCTCAGTCCAGGCGGCGCCGCGCCCCTCCGGCTCGCTCACTGACCCGGGCAGGCCGACGCGCTCACCGGGAGTCGAGGAGTGGCCGGATGGCCGACGAGAGGGCGGTCGGCACGTCGGGCACCAGCAGGTGCCGGCCGTCCCTGACCACGTCCCGCCCGCTGATCACGACGTCCCGGACGTCCGCGGAAGTCCCGGCGAAGATCACCGATTCCAGCGCGCTGGCTGGCCGGGTGCCCGCGAGCCGGAGAGTGTCCAGCGACATCGTCACCAGATCGGCCATCGCGCCGGGTGCGATGTCACCCGCGTCCGGCCAGCCCAGGCAGGTGTGCCCGGCCACGGTGGCCGCCACGGCCAGTTCGTCAGCGGTGAAATGCCCGCGCCGCCCGGTGGCCAGCCGTTCGCCGAGCTCGACCCGGCGTGCCTCCTCCAGCAGGTCGATCACGGCGTGGCTGTCGCTGCCGAGGGTCAGCGGGCAGCCCGCCGAGGCCAGGGCCGAGGCCGGCCCGATCCCGTCGGCCAGGTCAGCCTCGGTCGTCGGGCAGAGGCAGGCAGCCGTATGGCTGCCGCCGAGCACCTCCACATCGTGCCCGGTGAGGTGCGTCGCGTGCACCACGGTGCTGCGCGGTCCGAGGGCGCCAGCACCGTCGAGCACCGCCGCAGGGCTCGCGCCGTAGGCCGCGAGGCAGGCCTCGTTCTCGGCCGGCTGCTCAGAAACGTGAGCGTGCAGCGGCGCCCCATACCGGTGCGACCAGGCGATCACTGGCTGCATCTGGCCGGGCGGCACGGCCCGCACCGAGTGAATCGCGGCTCCGGCGCGTGCATGCGGCGTCAGCATCCCGTGCTCGTCGGGGCCGAGCGCGTCCGCGCGCTCGGCCCACCGGTGGCTGTCCCCGTCGCTGAACCGCGACTGGACACCGGCCAGCGGTTCCGCGGTGCCGTCGGCCGCCAGGCCGCCGGACAGGTAGCAGGTGTCGAGCAGCGTGATCCTGATGCCGGCGTGCGCCGCGGCCTCGATGAGCATCCTGCCCATCTCGTTGGGATCGGCATACGGGGCACCGCCCGGGCCGTGATGCAGGTAATGGAACTCGCCGACGCAGGCCACCCCGGCCAGCGCCATTTCCGCGTAGACCGCACGGGCCAGTGCCAGGTAACTACCCGGATCCAGCCGCTCCGCGACTTGATACATCCGCTCCCGCCAGGTCCAGAACGTACCGCGCCCGGCTTGCCCAACGCCGCGCAGCGCGCGATGGAATGCGTGCGAGTGAGCGTTCGCCAGGCCGGGCATGGTGAAGCCGACCAGCGCGACGGTGCCCGCGGGGACATCGCCAGCGGCCACGTCTGGCGTGACCACACTGAACCTGTCACCGGATGCCTCGATCAGCACCCCGGAGCGGACGCCGTGGCCGGGCAGCCAGGCAAGCTCGGCATGCCACCGCCGCACGCCGCCCCGGGTCCCAGCCCCACTCCCGGTCCCAGCCCCGCCCCGGGTCTCACCACGCCGGGTTTCCTGTGCCCCTGGGCCGGTCCCCGCAGCGCCCAGCGGGTTCATCGGCTGGCCAGGTCGTGAAGCACGGCGGCCAGCGCCTCGACGCCCGCCGCGCAATCCGCCATGTCGGCGTGCTCGGCCGGTGCGTGCGAAATGCCGGACGGGTTGCGGACGAAGAGCATCGCCGCCGGCAGCCAGGCTGACAGCACCCCCGCGTCGTGGCCCGCCCCGGTCGGCAGCACCGGAGCCGTGATGCCGCGTGCACTGAGCGAGGCGGCCACCCTCTCGCGCAGGCCGACGTCGAAGGTGACCGGCGGCGTGATCGATTCCGGCCGGACGGCGACCGTCACCCCATTCAGGCCGGCCGCCCGCTGCGCCGCGGCCAGCACCTCATCGACGGTGGCGCGCAGCGCCGTCTCCTGCGAGCCACGGGCGTCCAGCCAGGCGGTGACCGTGGAGCAGATGGCGTTGGCGGCGCCGGGCTCGGCGATCACCTTCCCGAACGTGGCGAGAGTCCCGTTCGCCGCTGCCGCCTGCCGCGCGGCCAGCGCCGCGGCAGCATACGGGAGCATCGGGTCGTGCCGATCGGCGAGCGCGGCCGTGCCAGCGTGATCAGCCCGCCCGGTGAAGTCGAGCCGCCACCGGCCGTGCGGCCAGATGCCCTCGGCGATCCCGACCGTCGCGTCCAAGTCGGCCAGCGCGCGGCCCTGCTCGATGTGCAACTCCACGTAGGCGCCAATGCTGGCGAGAAGATCCTCGTCGTGGCCGATCCCGTCAGGGTCGTGCCCGGCTGTCGCCATCGCCTCGGCCAGGCTGATCCCGTTGACGTCGCGCAGGGCGCGGGCCGCGTCCGGGGTGATCGCCCCGGTAAGCAGCCTGCTGCCCAGGCAGGCGACGCCGAACCTGGCGCCCTCCTCCTCGCGGAACACCGCCACCGCGACCGGCCGGGCCGGCGTGAAGCCCCGCTCCCGGAGCAGGTCAATGGAGGCGAACGCCGACACGACCCCAAGCGGCCCGTCGAACGCGCCCCCGTCCGGCACCGAGTCAAGATGACTGCCTGTCACCACGGCGGCTGCGCCGTCCGGAGCCTCTGGCGAGTCCCACCATGCCCAGAGGTTGCCATTACGGTCACAGTGCGTGCGGAGGTTACGTTCAGCTGCTGAATGTGTGAACCAGGCCCGGCATTGCTCGTCCTCGGCCGTCCAGGCGAACCGTCGGTAACCCCCGGTCGAGTAGTCGCGCCCGATCGGCAGGAGCGTGTCCCACAGCCCGGTGAAGCTCATGCGGTGTCTCCCGCTCGCCTGCGGGGCCCCGCCCGCGTCCCCATTCCCCCTTCACTGCGCCGCCTTCCCTCGTCGCTCGTTCCTCGCTCCTCAGTCCAGGCGACACCGCGCCCCGGCGGCTCGCTCACGCGCTCCTCAGTCCAGGCAGCACCGCGCCCCTCCGGCTCGCTCATGCTCCGCGCATCGGGACGCGGACGCCGCGCTCCTCGGCCACGGTGACCGCCTCCTCGTATCCCGCGTCCACGTGCCGGATCACGCCTGTGGCCGGGTCGTTGGTGAGCACCCGTTCCAGTTTCTGCGCGGCCAGCGGTGTGCCGTCGGCGACGCACACCTGGCCGGCGTGGATAGACCGGCCGATGCCCACCCCGCCGCCATGGTGAACACTCACCCACGACGCGCCCGAGGCCGTGTTGACGAGGGCGTTCAGGATGGGCCAGTCGGCGATGGCGTCCGAGCCGTCGGCCATCGCCTCGGTCTCCCGGTACGGCGAGGCGACCGAGCCGCAGTCTAGGTGGTCACGGCCGAGCACGATCGGCGCCTGCACCTCCCCGCGCGCGACGAGGTCGTTGAACCGCAGGCCCGCGAGGTGCCGCTCGCCGTACCCGAGCCAGCAGATCCTGGCCGGGAGGCCCTGGAAGTGGACTTTCTGCTGGGCCATCCTGATCCAGCGGGCCAGCGGCTCGTTGCCCGGGAAAAGGTCGAGAATCGCAGCGTCCGTGACGGCGATGTCCGCTGGGTCGCCGGACAGCGCGGCCCACCGGAACGGGCCCCTG
>WNFE01000706.1_pt1 | contig 38704 bp, 51 predicted proteins | sample 5400451 | NCBI WGS metagenome assembly WNFE01 (sample SAMN13153344, study PRJNA577476) | soil metagenome | isolation source: 200 cm saprolite under Douglas fir tree site 2 hole 2 | place: USA:California | collected 2015-04-18
TAGGCAGTTACGGCTCCCAGGCTAGCGCCCGGCCGTCGGAAAGATTGGTGCGGAAGGAGGGATTTGAACCCCCACGGCCTTTCGGCCACAAGATCCTAAGTCTTGCGCGTCTGCCAGTTCCGCCACTCCCGCAGTGGTGACTACAAAGACTTTATCGTATTTCGTGATTTGGTCAAAATGCCGTTTGTGCTCAATTTGTGCTTAATTTTCCCAGCGCGACGCCGAACATGGCTTGTGCTTGATTTGTGCTTACCTTCGATTAGCTTCGCAGCCGAAGCGAGATCAGATTCGTCCGTAATGTTGTACCGCTGAAAAACAGAGGACGTTTTGTGTCCGCTGATCTGCATCGCAACCCGCTCCGTGATTCCAGCCCTGACCATCCCACGGACGGCGCTTCGCCGCAAATCGTGAAAGTGCAAGCCCGGCACTCCCGCTGTTTCAGTCAGATCAGTCCACGCTCGGCGAAAGTCCTTCACGCGGCGCGTGCCATTCCAAGTAAAAACAAAATCATCCGGCCCCTTTCCTCGGCAGCATTGCGCAAGACGCATTCTTACCTGCTCCGGCATGAAAACGCGGCGCGGCTCACCGTTCTTCGTTGCACCTCGATAAAGGCTGATCGTGCCCTCCTCGAAGTTTAATTGCCGGACAAGCAGGTTGAGTAGTTCGTCCTTCCTGAAACCCAAAAAGTAGTTGGCCGCCAAGGCTCCTTGCAACCAGAGGTGTGAGCAGTTTTCCTGGAGCGCTTCGTACTGAGCTTGTGTGGCGAAGCCCTGTCGCACGTTTTCGGGCAGCCTTTCCGGGAAGATGGGAACACGATCAATTTTTGGAGGCGTGCTCTTGTATCCCAAAGTGAATATCCGGCGAAGAACAGCCAGCTCTCGATTGATAACGGCGTTTCCAACCTTCTGATTTTTCCGATGCAGGATGTAATCTTTCAAATCGTCTGTCGTGACCATCGCAGCACGCTTGTTCCCGAACGCGTTTTTTAGATGTGCAATCCAGCGTTGCTCTACATACCGGAAATTGCGTTCGGCAACTTCCTCTCTCCATTGCCGCACCGATGCGGGGACATCGGTTGGGACTTTCGCAAGCAGGTCGGCTTTGTAAGATGTAGCGAACGGCTTCCACAAATCCTCTACAGTTGTGCGCTGTGCCCTAAAACTCGGCAGCGTTCCCGCCTCCCTCTTGCCAATCTGCTTTGCCAGAAATTTCCATGCGCGGTTCTCATCCGTCTCGTGAGAATTCATCGCACGCTGCCGCCCGTTCGTATCGTAGAACCGTACCCAGTAGACGCCTTCCGCGTGCGCTTTGGTTTTTCTGAGCCAAAGACTACCTGTACCGTATGCGCGGCGCTCATCGTGTTGCCGCCTTTTTGGAAGTTCCAAAACCTTAGCAATACTACCTGTCCCGAGAGTGCTCATCTGCTTCTCCTTCCGCTTTTATCGCGTGTCTTATGCCGTTCCCGAAATCTGCGAACATTTATCAGGACTGCACATTTATGACTGCAAAACTGTTGGCCTGCGCGTTCCCGGAGGAAATACCGAGCGGGGCAGTCAGGGTTTGCGCAAACCCCAGTCAGGCCGTTCTTGTAATCGCGCAGGAAAAGCAGACAGATGAAGTGTTCCAGTGTCGTAACCTGCGCGACAAGTCCGCTTTGATCGACTGTAAGCAAAACAGGCTGTGGTCTCAGTACTCGCAGGCCCCGGATTGTTTTTATTGCCGCCGCTTCACCAGCCCATGCTTTTTGTAAGGATTTGCGGAACTGGTTGAAGGCGTAAACCTCCTCGAAAAACTCGGGAGTGCGATGCATATCACCTGCGTAGCGATTTCCCAAAAGAGGTCCGTATCGTTTGATGAACGCCTCGATAACTCTTGCGCCCGGCCCCGAGGCCCACTCGACAAACAGGACCATCGCCTCCTTTGATCCTTGTCCCTGCGGCATTCCTCCGGTCGGGTCAGGCGGACCAGGGAGGTTTGCCAAAACAACATGCGGCGGTTCTTTCCACCTTGAAGGGTTTGCCTGCTCTGGACCAAGTTTGCCGCGCAAGCAGGTATGAACGCCATCGGCCACAATCTGGACCGAGTTCGGCAAGAGCGCGTAATAGCGAATGGTCCCTGTGAATGCGTAATACGATTTCACATGTTGAGTATTACACAGAAATATGAGAGAATCAAGCTGAAAATGAAGGAGACGCAAGCCCCTACCGCCCCGTTTTTGCCGCTCGTAGATGTGCCCACTGCCGCAAGCATCACCGGGACATCCGTGGGCACTATTCGTCGCTGGGTGGCGGATGGCCTGCCGTACGTTCGCGCTGGCGCAGGCGGGAAGAAGATGTTTGACGCCGCTGACCTGCGGAAGTGGATTGAACGATGCAAAGAGCGGGCGGCGTGAATCGCGGGAAACGTGGACGAACGGGTGTGCAAATTTAGCACGTCGCAGGGAGGCCAATCGGTGGTTCACACATCAGCACAAGAGGGAACAATGCATGATTTTATCGAGTACCGCGAGCAGGCACGGATTCGTGAGCGCCGTGAACGAGCCTATGCGCTGTTTTGCCGCATGCGTCCGCACATTCGCAACGCGCAAGTCGGAGTGAGAAAAGTTTCCTAGCGGCTAGGGGGGGCGATAGTGACTTCGACCTTCACGGTCGCCCCATTTCTATCCAAGGTCGAAGCATGAAAATGAAAAGGTCGAAGGTCGATGAACCAAGACGCACACGCACCAGATTCCCTGCATAAGCTCGCACGAGACTTCAAGCCCGAATTCATTCCGTGGTATGAAGGCGCATTTCAAGCAGATCGGCTAGTCCGCCGCATGACCTCCCACCAACGGGCGCTCTATAGAAATTTGTTACTCGATTGCTACTTTGGCGAGTATCGTCCCTACCTCTCGGCGGCGGACGAAGAACTTTGGATCATAGCCGATGCCGAGAGCCTAGAAGACTGGCTCGCCAACAAGTGGGCTGTCCTATCCAAGTTCCATGAGGTAAGTGATGAGCATGGTGAAGTGCTCCTAGTTAACAACCGCGTGCTCGAAGAGTGGAACATCTTGATCGCCCGGTTGGAGCAGAAAAAGAATGCGGGGCGTGCAAGCGCAGCGAAGCGGCTCGCCCGCGTACCCGGCGCACACAAAACAGGACATGAAAATACAGGACATGACAATACAGAACAGGACATGACATTACATGACATAAGAGCGTTCAACGAACGTTCAACGACCGTTGAACAGCCGTTGGGTGCCCAAGAAAAAGCTGCGGAAGGAAAGTCTCCCAAAACCCCTCTTTCTTTTTCTTCACATGACATGACTACCCCGAAGACCGTGGGCAGCAGATTCGAAGGACTATTCGCCGAAGATGTAATTCACGCCATCAGCGATGGTGAATTTAATTTGGCCGCTCTGAAATCTTACGATTGCACAGGTGAGCTGGCCGACGCCTGCCGTGAAGCCGTTCAGCAAATGCAGAACCAGCCCTTTTCGGGCAGGGCGACGTGTGCGGAGGTTATGAGCAAAACGATGAACTTGCTTCGCCTGCGTAGTGTTGATGCACCTCGGGGTTGGCTGCTCGTGCTGAAGAAACTGCGGGAGGGTGGACCAGCGACCGTGGAAGCACCCGTACCATTCACGCCGCCTATTCGGACATCGGTGCAGCCCGAGCGTGTGCTCATGGATGTGTCCAGTGCTCTGCATTGTTACGAAGAGCAGTTGAAACCCTATACCAACGTGCTCATGGAAACTGCAAGGTACAAAGGTGTCCCGCAGAGCTTTTCCGAAGCTGTGCCCTTCTTGGATTGTGCAATCGACGGAGACATCCCGCACGACGAGCTGGCCGGACTGATTGCCGTCCGCAACGAAATTCAATCCCGCATCCCAGCTCGTGCTGCGAACTGAGCGCCGCGCCGGATGGCCGCAAAAAAAGTTGAAAAAAGTTGGGACAAAAGCGGGACGGGCTACGTTATTTATAAGCGAGAGGGGAAGAAAACGTTTTTGTAGTTCTGGCTTTGTTATTAAGTGAAATCCTTCCTATGTCCGCCTGCATGGCGGGCCGCTTCTGGCGAAGCGTAGCAATAGCAAACAACCAATGACGAGAAAAAGTTTAGCTGTTCCGATTCCACGTCCCTACGTGGTTGTTTGCTCCGGGGGCGGGTTCGCCAGACCCGCCTTCCCCCTCATATTCGAGCAAACAACATGGCGAACCAAAGTTATAAGGGTAAAACGTATACCCTCGAAGAGACGATCCACAGGTCGGTCGGGTACTGGTGCAACAAACTAGTTCGCGCCGCCGATACCGTAGCGTGGAACAAGACTAGAGACACGCTGGCGGAAGTTCACAACGCTTTTTACCCCAGCATCGGCGAACTCACTCAGACCGCCCAGCAAAAAATAGCGGCGGCCCAAGCGAAGATCGAAGAAATCTGGAACGGGGCTGATGGATTCCGTGGCGTCTCCCGGTATGTATCCCGAGTTGTCACGAACGCCCTCATAGACGAGAAACGCCGCCGCGAGACGCAAAAGCGCAAACCGGAAATTTTAGCGGTCAGCCTTGATGAGCCGGTTAGCGTAACAGACGATTACGAAGGCACCGAAGAAACCAGCACGCTCGGGGATACCATCTCCGGCGAAGTCGAGATCGACCTGCCGTTCGCGTTCGAAGAGTTGCGCGGTGAAATGACGGACGAGGAATACCGCGTCCTAGAATCCGCCATCAAGACCGGCGCAACGATTTCGGAACTTGCAGAGCAGCGTGGCGAAAGTAAATCCACTACGGGCAGGATTGCGAAGTCCGCGAAAAGAAAAAGCCGCAAGTGGATAAAGGGACTACGGCGGGGACCGCATCAACGAGTCAAAGCCCGTTTCTTGCGCACGCTTGGATGGGGGTCAAGTTTACGGGCCGATCACATCTCGCGGGAAGTGCTGGAAAGTTGGAACACACTGGCGGCAATCGTTACTCCGTTTCACGACGAAGCCCGCGAATGGCGTCCGCGCATCACGAAGCAAGGTCACGTCCGAGCGCGAAGAGAATGTTGGAACGCCGCCTGCCAGAACGGATTGGCGATAGGAGCCGACAACTTGGTCCTGCCAGCGGCCAGGCGAAACGAGGCGGTGAGATTTTTACCAGCGTGCACGGGACAAGATAATCGGCTGTGTGCGGGATGCGAGGCGGCGGAACGGCCCCTCTTTGGATGGGACATCGATCTGAGGGAAAAATGGGAAGCAAGCCGGAGAACCTATGTGGCCAGCCAGAACAGTGCCAAACGCCCGCCCGATAAGGCCAAGCTAACCTGTTGAAAAGACACACGAAGGCCGGGCACGTGCGTAGACGGTCCCGACTTCGATCTTTTCGCTCGTGCCGAATCGTGGCGCGGGACGACGTAGCCTTGTCTTCCCGTGCATTACGAAGGTCACTGCCGCACGATTCTCAGCAAAGGTCCGCTATCATCATGGAAATGGTTCGTGTGAAAAAGACTGTTCTGAACCAATGAAATTCAGGGACTTTGCCAGCGAGATCGCCATTGGTTGCACAACGCATTTCCTGCTCGCATTGGCTGCTTTAGTGTTTCTTGGCGGGGCCGTGCATTATTGGGGATTTTCAGGTCGCACTCTGTTTGTCCTCGTGGCCGTAATTCTGTTCTTCACCGCCGTATCTCTTCCGTGGAAAAGGCGGAAAGGGCAATGAAGCGGGGCAAGCTTTTGTCCATCAAAGATTTCTCAAACGAACAAGTTTTCGCGTTTCTCAAGTGCGGCAAACTATGCCGTTTGCGCGGCTTGAATTGATAGGGTCTTGTGAACAAGAGCGGGCGAGCACGCGAGCTGATTGGCGATCTCGCGGATGGTCAAGCCCGAGGATCGCATCGTAGCCAGTCTGCCAGCGTCAAGAACGATAGGTTTGCGGCCAACGCGAAACCCCTTGGCGCGACGATTGGCGATTCCAGCCTTTACACGTTCGCGGATCAGATCGCGCTCAAATTCCGCCATCGCGGAGATGATGCCGAACATCAACCTGCCAGCAGGCGTCGTTAGGTCCAGCGATTCCTTGAGGCTAATGAAGGCGACCCCGAGCGATTCAAACTCTGCCAGCGAATTTACCAGATGCTTGAGCGACCGTCCGAAACGGTCCAGCTTCCAGACGAGAACCGCATCCAGCTTGCGTCGGTGGGCATCGGCCACGAGCTTATTGAGTTCGGGCCGTGAATCCTTGGAGCCTGACACGCCGACATCGACGTATTCACCGATGATCGTCCAGCCGCGACGTTCGCAGTGCTCGCGCAGTTCGCGTAATTGCATCTCCGGGTCTTGGCCTTTATCGGACGTGGATACACGGGCATAGAGCGCTGTTCTCATGGCTTAACCTTTCTTGGTCTGCCGCCCTTCTTGCCATTCTCGCGGGCGGCTTTCGCTTTGGCTTTCGACTTGACCGATCCGCCGAGCTTGCCTAGCGCGGCGGCGATCTTCGAGATTTCCTTCTTGTTCAAGGTCAATCGCTCCAGGCGTTATCGGAAATGTGGCCGCTGGCTTGGCGCTTTCGTGCTTCGATGGCTTCGGGGCTGTCTGCTTTGCGCACGATGAAATTCTCCCTTATGGCCTCGTCGCAGAGCTTTTCGAATTTGTCGCCTTGTGTGTTCATGTGAATTGCCTCCATAAGTACATTATCCGATGCGCTTGGGTTTATTGTCAATAGTACTTCAGCATTAGGACGCAATTGTTTGCTCGGCAAATGCGTCAAGCCCCCACGTCATTCCTCGCGCTCGCGTTTCATCCGGTGATTTTGTGTGGCCGATTTTTTTTCTTGGGCATCGGGCGCGGTCTTCGTCGTCGTCTCGGGGTAAGCAACGTTATTTCCCGAAAGTCTAGGCCGGGGCTGGGGAATCCCCAAGGGAGTCTGGCTCGGCGGCGGGTTCGGCTTGCCCCAAGCCAGCTCGTTGCGAACAAGTAACTTTTATTTGGGACCTCTTTCTGGCGGTCCCATCGGTCAATTTTCGTGTTTTGGCGGTCTCTAGCCCGTTGCCAGTTCACGGCAAGGACTGTGTAGAACGCCTGTTTTCCGTCTCAGACGCACGATCCGCCAGTCGGCAAGCCCGTAGACGTACCCATTCATCTTTTGCCCGTTAATTCCTGATGAGCCCAGTTTTGGACACATTTTGGAGATTCGATGACGATTGAGCAATTCGCAGAGAAATACCACGCCCGGACACGCAAGGATGAATGCGGCGATACCTACATTCCCGGTACGCCTTGGCCTGATGAGCACTACGGTCATCAAATCTATGAGCACAGCAATGGGCGGTTTGCAGTCCTTCTGATGTTTCCCGTTGAAGGCCATGAAGCTGGCGGCCCCGGCAAGTCCGCGAAGTGGAGCCACGCAAGAAAGAAACTCATCAACGCAGGATTCACCGTCAAACAAGACGGTGATGCCGAGGGAGTCGCGCTGTTTGATCCTGAGCACAAGGTCCAAGCTAGGCTCGCCTTGAAGCTGGCGGGAATTCGCACACGGCAATTAAGCCCGGAACGTAAAGCGGTATTGACGGCACAGCTCGCGGCAGTCCGCGCAAAGAAAGCAGCGTAATGGGCACTGGTATAATCAAAATGCCGAAGCCGCCGTTACACTTTCACACTCCCAAACCGCAGCGGCTTGCAGAAGGAAAACGCATGACGCTGATCGGGGCGTTGCCGTGTGGTGGCGGTGCGGTTTTACTTGCTGATCGCCAAGAGACGATTACCGACTATGCCAAATGGGATGCGAACAAAATCAAGCATGCCGAAGTGCAGGGGCAATACCGCTTCCTGATGGCAGGTGCCGGTGATGGAAACACGATAGACATGGTTTGGGAAGAAGTTATTGATGAGTGGCGGAATGCATTGCCGGGATCGCTGGCCCAACCCATAAATCTGAAAAAGCTAATTGTCAGCGTCGTTAGGCGAATCACTAAAGAAAGCATTCTTCCGTACCCGAGTGGAGATCAACCGTTGGTTGAACTGATTTGGGCGATCCAACAAGTCACCCCTGCCATTCAATCTCCGTCGCTGTTTCGGACGTATGGCTTGGCGGTGAACTCAATCACACGACCATACTTTTCCGGCAATCCAATTCAGTTGATGCAATACCTGTCAGAGCTTTACCTGAATCACGTAATCTTGACTTTGGACGAAGCGGAAGCACTTGCAGCCTATATGCTGTGGGAGGCAAAGGAGTACGATCCAACGGTTGGGAAACACAGCGACATTCTTACCCTGCGAACGGATGGAACAATCGGACGCTTGGATCGTAAGCAGGTTGACTATTGGGAGGAGCATTTCGAGCATTTCAAGGAGTCATTGCGCCTGCTCCCGCTATTATCCTGTTCGACCGCGCTATTCGGCAAGGCAGAAAGCTGACTACAGGAAACGCTAAGGAGACCAATGGAAGTAGAGGCGAGAATGAGTTTTGTATCCTGCCCGCCTGAAGTCTTCGCCATTGGCAGGCTGTTCGACTTCTATAGTTATTTCAAAATCGCTTTCTTGTTAAGCGACACTTTATAAGTCAGACCAACAGTCATCTTGTTATCTAGCAGCTTATAGATCGGAGGAAGTCTTCCATATTCATGACTGAGTGTAAGACCCCAATAGTCGCTAAGACCGAAGGTAAGAGAGTTTTTCACGTAATCCTTCGGTTTCGTGTTGCTGTTGATGGCGGTTATCTTTCCACTTTTGTCGGTATCGACATCAACCTCATCTCTTAAAAGCCATCGCCTGACTCCATAGGACTCCAGCGAGATATTCTTTAGATATCCCTTATTCACATCAAACACGAGGTTGAAGTCCCCACCAGCGAAGGGTCGAGCAATGAGATTTCCTTCTGCGGTCACTAGAGGACTGCTGATCGAAGTCCCAATCTCCTGGCCCACATAAGGCAAAGCATAGAATGTTGCGATCCCCTTCCTCGCAACGCGGCTTAGGAATGTGGACCGCACTGAATGGACGAAGTTAAAGGCATCCAGATTGTGGGTGCCTTCCAGCTTCGGTGAGTTTGTTAATTGGAGCCGCGTAAACGGAGAGGGTGCGAGATCGCGTACGGGAAACAGAGACCAATCAAGTCCCAGGTTCAGGGTGTCAGGGTTAGCTTTTGGGTCTGTGCTCGCATTATAGGTAAACACCGGGGCGAAGGTGTTCACACGCGAGAATTGCACTACCTTGAATGGGAAAGACAGCTTAACATCAGCCGTATACGTAAATTTCTGCGAACTCGCACCATTCGCTTGCCCAGAGAGATAAACATCCGAATCATCTTTGCCCTTTGCAGCAGTGAGGAGATGCTCAGAACCCTTATCTTTTATCAGGCCGACGTGCTGGTCTGGAGATTGGGTCAGCCGCACTGACACTGGGCTGCTAAGGGTCTCGGGTTTCAGATCACCTTTCAGCCTGATGTCCCTTATGAAGAGATGAAGTTTGGAGTCCTTTGTAATGCGAATCGTAGGATCGAGCAACAATTGTGCATTGTTCTGGTTTACTTTAAGTAGTACGTCGACTATAGGAACAAAGCGTCCAGACTCAATGTCCAGTAGTAGATAGTGATTGATTTGGGAAATCTGGGTTGCATCAGCCACGTCCCTGCTGAACAGAATGTCGACAATTAAGTTGGACTCTTCATTCAGTCTGACAGTCGCCGCCGCAATACTGCCTGCATCATTGGCGCTGCCTGACACACAACCAACTGATGCCAAGAAGAGCAGTGAGACGAAAGTTGATCTCCATACGTTGGGCATTTTCTTCTACCGTGGCTTATTCACCGTTGCCTTTTCGACGATGAAATCCTCCACGCCTCCGCGCACTTCTTGTCATTACTCAGATTTATCGGCGACCTGGGAGATGACAGTAGTCACGATAGTGTCGACGGTCATATCCAATGCATTGGGATTCAGGGTTTCGCCGACGCTCGGAACTCCAATGCTGGCGTCAGTGCAAATGCTGTCATTCAGTGCCTCGATTGCAGATGTTGTTAAGATGCCAGCTATTTTTAGAGATTTGTCCTTTTCGATTGGCTCTTGGTTGCCGGTAACGCTATGAATACAGTCGAGCGTGATAGTTGTAGCTTGATCGAAAGTCATTTCGCAGCCCTCTTTGCCTCACTTTTTTGACGTACTCTTCGCCTTCTGTCCAGAAGCAGGCGTCTTCGGCGAGGGGCTACTGGACGGTTCCTTCTCTGTTTGAGCGCTTATGATTAGAGTTTCGGGCTTCGATTGGAAATCTTGGCCGTTCGGCGTTCTGCAGGAATACAGCAGCTTGTAAGTGGCGGGCACGGCAGAAATTTGAATCGTGCGTGAGGCTATTCCCGACTGATCCGCGTGAAGCACAACTCTAGCGACAGACCTGCTTTGGTTTTGATTATCAACTCGGTCTACCATCAGAGCCGCATCCGAATCGGGTGCAACGTTTGCCAGCGAAAGAGTGATCTCTAACGTACCTTTGGAAAACGCGTAGGAAAGCCTCGATATTGAGGGCTGAGTTGGGAAAAGCGCAGAAACTCCAGGCGCAATTCCGGCCAGAACAAGCGCCAGTGAAAGAAACACGCCTGCCGCTATAGCGCTTCTACGGCGGCGCTTAAATTGAGCAAACAAGGCATTACGCAGCGAATCACGCGACCAGCGATTTACGGTTTGCCATTTCGGCGAAAGCAGAAGGGACGCCGAAGAAAGGCTTGTCCCTGCAAAAATGATGGCGACAGCAAAGACGATCTTCCCTGGACCGGAAAGGCCTTTGAAGGAAGAGTTCGAGAAACCTGCACCCAGAGCGGTGATGCTCGCCACAGCGGTAAATATCCATTTGCCGTAATCCTCAAGTCGCTTAAGGGAAGTACCGTAGTCAAATACTTGACGAAGCGCTTTCAACTCCGCGAGATCGTCGGATGATAATTGACGGGGCATCAACTACACTCACACTCGACAGCGATTGAATCGTGGCCATTCTCACAGAAAACAACTACAGTTTTTGGCGTTGTCGCCGACCCCTCCGTGACCAATGTCGGCGTCTGCCCTTCCTCCTCTCTGCATTTCTCAGCAGCCTCCGAGGAAAGGTCGCGTTTGCATTTTGGGCAGATACAGTCACTCATAATATACCTCCACGTACGACAAACTGTGGGAATCCTGCTTTACATGCGCTTATACCACAAGCGAGTCATAGCCGACGCGCCTTTTTAAGATAGAGGGGTCTTATCCTGGCCGTGTGCCACATATCCTAGTGGTATGCTGCGTGTTACTAGGAGGGACCCCACATGGACGAAGCCGCTCAAATTAAGATTGAAGACGAAATTCGTGCGCTAAAGGAAGCTCTTCGGATGACAGACGGCTACAAGCGCGACTTAGCCAACGCTGCCGAGAAAGTTCTTCTTGATTCGCCGCTGGTGAAAATGGGCAAATGGTTTCTCTTTTTGGCCATCGTTACAGGAATGGCCGTTTGGATTGGTGGTTCGATCTACGGGGGCATTCAGCTAAAGGGCATCGCGGACCGGACCGCTGAAATTGAACAAAAGATGGCACAACGGACTAAGGAAATCGATGACCAAGCGACCGCGGCGCTTAAAGAAATTGCAAAACAAAATACGGTAGTCTCTAGTGCTGCCGCGGACGCTGTCAAAGACGCGGGCATCCAAAGGAACCTGGTACGGGATAAACTCGCTGTCGATCAACTACCCGATGTTCGACAGCTGAAAAAGGAACTCGAAGAGCTTGCCGAAGCCGGTGGAAAACTTAACCTTCATTGCTTGTCGCTACTTTCCGGTCGTGCCGTCTGGGTTCTCTTTGGTACTGCGGCTATCTCGTTTTTGTTGAGCCTATATGCGGTTGTTAAGAAGTGAGTTTTCAAAAAAAAGAGGTCAATTGTTTCTATTAGAAGGTACTTGCTACCTGTAGTCAGTCGCACAATGAAATGCGCGAGCAGTCCTGGGTAGGTGTGGCCACCCGGATTGTTGGTCCTTCGTGCCCAGCGAACCCACGGAATCTGGACGAGTGGCTGCTCAGAAGTTTACCCGAAACGATTGCCCTCAGGCCCGAGTAACGGTTATCGGACAAGTGCTTCCTACTTCAGAGCATCCCCACAAGCGGGCGGATGAATAGGTTGTAAAAAAGTGTTTTCCGTTCCCGGATTCCCGGCCACACGCAATTCACATTTTGTTTCAAGGAGCCAACAATGGCAGAAGTACATGTAAGCATTAAGAACGACGCATCCGGCAATTCCATCAAATTCGACAATCCCTCGATTACTCCGCTTCCCCCTGGTGCGGGCCAGCCGGTCGCCCAGGTGAAGGACGCTTCGGGAAACAATGTAAAGACCTCTGGCCAGGTCACCGGAACATCGGTCGTTTTCAACAGTCCGGGGTAAAAACCGGGAGCCTTTTGACCCTCCCTTTTCCTGGCGGTATGGCCCATCCCCACGGCAGGAACAACGCAAGGCAAAATCGGCAAAGGACAAACAGTGACAGAACAAGAGCGAATCGAAGCCGAGGTGCATGAGTTCATTATTGACCGCAGGCACCTCGCGTATATTCAGAACGAACGCAATCAAGTGCTACTGCTGAATTATTTGGCGGAGAACGATTTGGCGGTTTCGGCTGCTTCGCTTCACGCTGCTTACGAGGCCCTGGCGGACGAGTTGGAACTTTACCCAAGATACTCGCAGGAACCCGTAGCAACACCGCCCCTGCAGCCAGTGCCGCCAGTTCCAGCGCCGCGACCCGAGCCTGAACCATCCCCGCGAGGCCGCGCACCGCTGGCGTGGCGAAATGGAAAACTCATTGAACTAACGAACGCGAGGCCGCTATGAAGTACGTCGCTGTGTATCGAGACCAAGAGGGTGCCACATTCTCATGTCCGGTAACTCGCGCGGGTAACGAGTATAAATTGCTGACGCAACACGGGCCACGTGAAATCAGCTACTACGTTTACGGAAGCGACTGTGCGGGCGGGTACGCTACGTTCCGTGATTTTCGGATGGATGATGTACCCCGAGGACTGCGAGGCTGCGACTATGGGGAACTGTGCAAGCAAATGTACAAAGTCCTGCCGTGGCCCACACCCCCAGCGGAGCCGCCAATCCCGCAGACGCAGCCGGAAGATTTTCGTTTGCATGTCGAGGCGGGTGGTGATTCGTTCATCCGCTTGCAGGAAGCTGGCGTGCGGGCCACAGCGGAATACGAAACAAACCGAGAGCGTGCGAGGCGGGAAATGCTCGCGGAATTAAATCAGCCAGACGCGCAGAAAGCGCGTCAGGCACAAGCGTATGCCGCCGAAATACTTCATGCACGCCGACCACGCGGACGCGGCGCGGCGTTCATCATCAAAACGAACGGAGAATAAAATTCATGTACAACGTATTCATTGCAACGAACACGCGCTTGAAGAAAAACAAGACTGTTGAAAGTTCCAACAGGGCTGGTGCCCCAAAGGTGCCATCTGGCGGATTGAAGAGCCGCGAAGAGTTGAAAAGTTTGGGCGAGCGAAATGGCTGGACTGCCCGCGAATTGTCGATGCGCGAAATACAGCAGATGAGCGCCGACGAAACGTTGTGGCACGAAACTTTCAACAAAGAGAATTTTGACCGCGCCTTCACCCTTGCGGAAAACCACCGTCTGAACCAAGAGCGCATGCCTGTGTGGGAAGCCCGCAGGATGTGGCGCGGGCAGGCAACCGAGGGAGAGGACCGTCTTGCGCGGATCGCTGGGGATCAGTTCGCTACGCGGTTTCCGCAGTTCGACCGAACTCTTGATAATGCGCAGGCTATGGTGACCTATATGGAAAGCCATGATTTGGACGCCACGAAAATCGAGAGCTACATCACCGCGTTTCGGGAATTGACTGCGGAGGGGAGGCTGACACTGGCCGAGGCGCAATCAGCGACGGACTTCTATAACGAACATAAGGAACTTCATCCGACCCAAATTCCGCCGCTCATCGCTGCGCGGCATCAGCGTGAACAAAACACGGCGGCCCACTTCGCCAAAAGTGCCAGCGCGACAAACGAGGCCAGCATGACTCGCGTCGTGGATTATGGACAGCAGAAGCACGGCGTCCCGCCAGAGAGTGAAAAGTACAGTATCAAGATGAAGGTCCGCGCAATGTCCGCTGACGAACTCGCACAGCGGTGCGCTGACGATCCCGCGTTCAAAGCCGCGCTAGACGCTCTCGACTAAACAGTTTTAGGAACTTGCGGTGCTCCACAGCGCCCGGATTCTCTCATCTGTTTTGTTCTCTGTGGTTACCCTACAGCAACCAAAGTTGCTGTGCAGCACCCTTTTAGGGGTGGCGTGTCATACCACTTCCCGGTGCCGCAGGCACCGCGCCTTTCAGGTTGCGCTGCTAGCGACCAATCCAATGGAACACGGCAATGCTAAGTCCGAGAGATGACAGCCCAACCAAGAGATCAACAATGGTGAAGCCCCTAGGCCACTGGTAGCTTGGCTTGTAGCCCTTTAGGGAGCGAATAAGCACAACGAAGAGTACGCCGGAGGGTATGGCCACTGCCAGTCCCACCCACTCATGCCTAAGGAAAAACGATAACAGGGACTGCGCAGTACAAAAACCGAGGGCACCGCCAATGAGGATGAGTCGCTCCCGTGCGAGCAGCATCGACAAAAGCGATAAACCTGCGAAGATGAATCCCAGTCGATGATCATGACAGCGGCTGAAGAGATTCGCAAGCCCAGCGATCGTGAAAAGCAAAAAGGGCCAGATTAGAAAGCTGTCGCGATAGAAATTGAGGTCACGCGACGGTACCCGAAACGCGTCCCCAACAATCACTTGTTTCCAATTCGGCATAGACTCTGCCTCTCCCTGCACAACTCCAAAGCCTCACTACTGGCTGCACACCACCAAGGCCCCGACGTAGACACCGGCATCTAGGAGGACCTTGCCTGTCAGTAAGCCCTCTGCAGCACCTAAAAGCACCTTACCCGCAGTAGTCATCCCCACAGTGCGGGTAGTTATACCCACAGTCACAGGGTTATAGACGCCCGGCGTATTGGAAATCGCCTTGCCAATCGAAGTTACCGTGCCTACGGCGACTTGCGTTGCTATAGCTGGCGCGGCGTGTGCCGTCGCATCAGCGGCAAGGGCAGCGCCCTGATCAAGCCCCCCGCTCCCAAGCCCCAGGCTTGCCACATCTCCGAAAGTGTTGCTACCCAAAAGCTCGGGGACATGGCCACCTGAGAGGTTGCTTACCGAGCCCGCTTGAGAAAGCTCGCCCGCGCATCTGTTCACTTCGTTTACGCGATCCGGTCCCTCCTTCCGTCCGGCAAAGGGAAACATCGGCGGAAGGGGACCAGAATTACTCATATCGTTTATCAATTTAAGGGTTGTCCCTGACTCCAAACCTAGTGGATCCACTAGATTAATAGGATTGTTCCAAGCGTACGCATAAGCATTGGGCCCTGCTCTCAACCCGAGGGGATCCTCGGTGATGAACCTTTGGAGCGTTGGGCTGTAGTATCTGGCGCGGTAGTAGTAGAGGTTGCCAGCGTCGAGTTCGCGGCCGGTGTAGGCAAAGCTGTTGGTGGTGACGGCGCCTGTTGTCGAGGTGTTGCCGAACGGTTCAAACGTGTATTCAGTTTGCAGAGTTCCTGTCGAATCGGTGAGACCGAGCGTGCTACCCAGGGCATCGGTCAGGAAGGTTCGCGCGCCCGAGGAGTCTGTCCGCTGGAATACTTCGTCTATTCCACCAGACAGCGAATTGGCCGTGTTCGAGCCCCCGATTACTTCTTGCACGGTGTTTGCACCGTCGTAGAGAAAGTTCGTCGCCGTGCCCAGGATGTTCTTCGTAGCTCGACGCCTGAATGGATCGTAAGTGAAGCTCGCAGTGTTGCCCAGATCAATTTGGTTCAAGCGATTTCTTGCATCCCAGGCGTAGCTGTGCGTGCCGTCGCTGGTCATGTTCCCATTGAGGTCGTAGAACAAGTTCGCCGTTCCCCACGTGGTGAGCTGATTGTTGGCGTTGTAGGCCGTCGCCGAAACAGCATTGGGCAGATTCGTCCGCGCATAACTTCCGCCCACGCCCGTGGAAGCCTGCTAGCACCCGCGCCCCAAGGTATCCCTAAAGCGGCCCAAAACTAGCAGGCGCCGAAGATCGTCAACATTCCTGGCTGCTTTGTAGTGCTCGCCAACCCAAACTATCTTCTGATTCGGGTAGTCGATAACAGCCAGGCAAAACGAGGAAGGTTGGCCGCCACTCTGGTAGTGTATGAAACATTTGGAAGTCCCTAAGCCAGCAAATTCCAGCCGTCGAAAAGGAAGGCCTGGCACAATAGCGTCCGAAGCCTGAAAAGCCTCACCGGGATTTGCGAAGGTGACTTCGCCCGGTTTCGCTCGGGAACCAGAAATCGTAACGAACGAAGACTCGAAGATCTGCATACAATTGCCTGAGATCTCGTCCACTCTGCTGACAATCTTGAAATCCCCATCGAGGAAATGAATACGCACGTCGTCCGGTACAGAAGAAGTTCTCAAATAGAATGTCCCAGGAATATCTTGTACGGCGGGTTTTGCAACCTCAAGCTGCGGAATAGGGTGACTCAACGACTTCCATGATCTAACAAACAGGAAGAGTCCAACCACACCCAACCCCACCGCAAGTACTGACACGAAGATCCTATATTTCGCTATTTGCATCCACAATTCCTTCCCGCTGGAATCGGAAGCGGCCAAGGGTCCTTAGAGTATCGGCTGTCCCCATAATTCCGCCGCGTCCCCTCGCCAAGTTGAGCGGCAACCTGATTGATGATCTGGGTCGCCTCCTCGTCGTCCTGGTCCAGGCCCTTCATATTTTGCAGGACATGGACAAGCTCATGCATCAGGAGGAGCGCTGGCGACTCGGGCCTGTGGCCGCGTATCGTGCACCCCCCTAGCTCCGGGTTCCATGTCACAAGGTCGTAGTCGGGACCCAGAGTTGCATCGTGATCATAAGCATTTGTTACGCCGATGTAGTACATCTGCGGCGATTGCTCAAGTTGTTGGATGATTGCATTTGCATACGGCGACTGCTCCAGATACAGCAGTGCCGTAAAAAATGCGAGATAGCCTTCAGGGCCGCTACCCTTGGTTACTCCTATGGCCTTACCCGATGGATCCACAAAATCCACTGGGGAATTTTGGACATATCCGTAGAAATTAATCCCGCCATTAAATCGAATGGGATCCTCAGTAATGAACCTCTGCAGCGATGGGTTGTAGTATCTGGCGCGGTAGTAGTAGAGGTTGCCAGCGTCGAGTTCGCGGCCGGTGTAGGCAAAGCTGTTGGTCGTCGCTGCGCCGGTGACTGATGTGTTGCCGAACGGCTCGTACGTGTAAGAAGTTTGTGCCGTGCCGGTTGAATCTGTCAGCGCCAGCGTGCCACCCAGGGCATCGCTGAGAAAACTACGTGCACCAACAGAGTCGGTCCGCTGGAACACTTCATCCACTCCGCCCATCAGCGAATTCGCTGTGTTGGTCCCGCCGATGACCTCTTGCACCGCGTTCGCACGGTCGTAAAGAAAGCTGGTTGTCGTCGCGAGGATGTTTTTCGTGGCTCTGCGCCTGAATGGATCGTAAGTGAAGCTCGCAGTGTTGCCCAGATCAATTTGGTTCAAGCGATTTCTTGCATCCCAGGCGTAACTATGCGTCCCGTCGCTGGTCATATTGCCATTCAAGTCGTAGAAGAGATTCGCCGTGCCCCACGTCGTGAGCTGGTTGTTGGCGTTGTAGGCCGTGGTGGAAATAGCATTCGGCAGATTCGTTCGAGCATAACTTCCACCCGTATTCGTTCTGCGCCTATTCAAGTCATAGCTGTAGGTCAAGTTCCCCAGCACTGTCGAGCCGTTGGTGTACGTCATCCCGGTCAACTGCGAAGCATTATCATAGCCGTAGCTCGTCACAATTCCGTTCGGCAGCGTCACGCTGGTCCGCCGGTTGTCCGCGTCGTAGCTGAACTGCACCGTCGCGCTCCCTTGGGTGATCTGCGCGAGCCGGTTCGCACTATCGAAGCTATAGTTGACCACGCTCTGCCCCGGCACCGTCAAGCTGGCCCTCCGGCCAGCATTGTCATACGTGGAACTTACAGTGCCTTGCGGTGTGGCATCCGAATTGAGCCTGTCCAGATCGTCGTACCCACGCGTAATTGTGCCGCTGATGGAATCTACGGCTGTCCTCAGCCGGTTCCCCCCGTCGTACGTGTAATTCACCGTGCTCTCATACGTCGTCCCGGTCGTCCATCCGAACCCCGCGAAGCTCATGCGGTTCAGCCCGTCGTAGCTGAACTTCGCCACCTTGCCCCGCCGGTCCGTAAACTGGATCAGGTTGCCGTTCCCGTCGTAGCCGTTCGCCTGGCACACTCCCCCCGAGAGCGTTCCATAGCACTCCTGGTTCAGCAGCGCGTCTTTCCGCGTTTGCACCCGGTCCATGTTGTCGTAGGTGTACTGCGTCTGATGATTGTTCGCGTCCGTCACCGACAGCAAATTCCCATTCGGGTCGTAGCCGAACGAGGTCTGCTTCCCCAGCGCGTCCGTCACACTGGTGATCTGGTTCAGCGCGTCGTATGCCATCTTCGTCGTTTGCCCCGACGCATCTGTCAGCCCCACCAGTCGCCCCACCGCGTCGGTGAATCGCGTCGTCGTGCGCAAAAGCGGATCGGTGATGGTTGAAAGGTCGCCTTGGTAGTAGCTGAATTGCGCGGTATTTCCCAGCGCGTCCGTCGCCGAGAGCGCCTTGCCCTGCGAGTCGGGAACAAACGTCGTCTGATGCTGCAGCGGGTCCGTCACCCCGATCAGGTTGTCCTGGGAATCGTACGTGAAGCTGGTCGTATTGTTCAGCGGGTCCGTCACGCTCAGGAGCTGGTTAAACGCGCTGTCGTACGTCATCGTCGTCGTCACCGCGTTGGGCGTTCCGCTCAGCCGCGTGATCGAAGTCACGTTCCCGTTTGCATCGTAGCTATACCTTGTCACCCGCCCCAGGGGATCGGTGACCGATTGCAGCAGATTGTCCGCGTAGTAGGTATACGTGTACGTTTGCTGCTCTGGTTTCCCCAGCGCGTAAATGTCACTGGTCTTGTACCCCGTGGGTCCAAACGTCACGCGATGCACGTTGTTATTTGGGTCCGTCACATCCACCTGCGTCACGAGCGGCGAATACCCTGCCGTGCAGGTCGTGCACCCGCGGAACGTCATCGTTGCCGACGCGGAGGTGCCGCCCGGAGCCACAGCCCCAGTCAAAGCGTACGGCAACTGCGAGGCATTCGAGCTCAGCGTCCACGCAAATTGGTAGGTGCTGCCGTCCACCATGACCTGCCTATAGACCCGATTGTTTGCGTCGTAGTAGTTCGTCAAGTACACGATTCCTCTTGCATCTTTAATCGTCTGCATGTTGTTGTTCGAATCGTAGGTGTATATCCAGATTCCGCCCGCGGCGTCCGTCACCTGTTGCAGCCGCCCCACCGCATCGTATTGGTACACCACGGTGCGCCCGATGTTGTCCTGCGCCTGGGTGATCCGGAAGCTGGTGTCATGTTGGAAGCTAATGTACCGCCCGTTGGGCGAGGTAATCTGCGTGACTTCCCCATACGGATCCCGGGCGATGGTGATCGTGTTCCCGTGGCGGTCACGAATGCCCAGCACCGCCATCTTGGCCGGATTTGTTTGGTTGGACGCGTCTGGGAAAAAGTATTTTGTTCCGTCCTTTGTCGTTAGCGCCCACGCAGCGTTTGGGAATGACGACGTATCCCAAACGATGGTCGCTCCATACCAACTCGTGCCCGTGGCTGTATGCATGTACACCGCGTCGTTGTAGCTTGTGCCGGCAGAAATGCGGCTGAAGTGGATCCGCGAGCCATCCGGGAGGATCAGTTCTTGGTAGGTCCACGGGAGCGTGTCGCCAACAGTAAAAATGTCGTAATTTGACATGGCACCGATTCCAAATGAGCGGCTAATATTGTCGTTTTGTGTATACGTTCGTGTTAGGGCGAGGGGCACGACGTCTGCCAGGACAAGGTCAGTTTTGTTGTAAACAAATTGTCCGGTCGACAAATTAACTGGGTCGCCGGCGGAGTTAGGATCTTGGTTTATTACGTTCTTACCGGCACCGGGCGAGCCAACCATGGCTCCAGTGAACTGATAGATTTCCACGCCGGGGTTGGGGATGATGGTCTGACTGTCTTTGCTTACCGCCCCTTCGCCGTAAATGTACCAGCCCTTCTGCAGCGGATCGTAATTCCAGAAATCAAAGGTTGTGCCGGGTTTCGCCTTCCGCCAGTTGGGATACCAAAGCCGAGCTCCCTTCGCCCAGGAGCCGGCCGGCATATCCAGGTACGCGCCACCGGGCTGAATCGTGAAGTAGATCGGGACTTCGACGCCTTGCGGCAGAGGGAAAGGAGGCTGGTTCACGGGAATCGGCGTGATACTGATACGCGTCACCACGTTTTCATTGCGGTCCCGAATCACCGTGTTCGGTGGCAGGCGCAGCTCCAGTCCGGGGAGTTTTGGCGTCGTGACTATTACTTCGTTCGGTGTTGGAGATGGAATAGTGACTTCATTTTGCAGGTCGAGCGGAGTCATCCAAATCTTGTAATTCAGAACGTTTGTCTCACCCGCCTTGATGTCCACTCCATCCTCGTAAGTGCCGTATTCAACGCCGTTATGGTTTGCCGGCGTGCCGTCAATCACCATGGCGTGATGACCCGCCGTAAGGTTCTCTAAGAGAAATCTTCCCGTTCCATCCGTGAAAGTTTTCTTGTCGTCGATTTGCAGAAGCACGTGGGCCAGGGGCTTGGCATTCAGTCTGAGCACCTGACCGGCAAGGGCGGTGATTCCCGCAGGCGCCTTGAGCGGCGGCATCCCGTGATAAGTGTCGTCGAGCGGCCCGGAATCGCCAGGATCGCCCCCCGATGCTCCACCAACCACTCCTGTAGTCGCGGCCCCCACCGTCGTGAATACAATTTGCGTATCCTGAATTGGCTGGCCTGAAGGATCTTTTGCGCCGCTCACAGTGAGCGTGTAGTCGGCACCGTTTTGCAAAGGTGCCGCCGGCGTGACAAAGGCAAGCATTCCCGCTTCGGCGGGGACCACCTTGGCGCTCACGGAACCATCTGGGCCGCTGAGCTGCAGCGTGTCGAGGGTAACAGAGACCACATCCAAAGGCTTCGACAAACGCAGGGCGATAATCGTATTGATGGCAACGTCAGTGGCGTCATTGACGGGCAGCGAAGCTTCGACAAAAGGGCTTCTTCCCTGCGGCCTCAGCGTCTCGGGGTTTGTGACGATGCGCTCGCCCTGTTGATAAGGATCGAAGACTTCCCCAAAATCAACCGCTGATCCGTTCCGGCTTGATCCTCTTGAGAAGAAAACACTGCCGTCCGCATTAAGACTGGCGGAATGTCCTCTCCGAGGCGCGATCATTTGCGTATCGACCGCATGAGCGAATTTCATCATGGGGTCCCAGATTTGCATGGTGCCTGTGACTTCACCGTCCAACCCCGTGCCACCGGCAATCAAGAGTCGGCCTTCCGTCAACAACGTTGCGCTGTGATGAGCTCGCGGACCGAGGTTGGGAGTGTCCAAGAGATGCGATTGCTGCGCGTCTACGTCATAAATTTCCGCACTCTCAACCAGGCTTCCCTTCTGTCCCACACCGCCAAATATAAACACTGTCCCGTCGGGCAAAATCGTAGCTGTGTGCCACGCACGCGGAAAAACAAGACCTCCAGAAAGCTGTCGCACCTCCCCCGTGCGCGGATCGCGGATCGAAACCCCGCCCACAACGCCATCCGAACCTTCCCCGCCAATCAATAACCACCAACCATTGGGAAGCAAAGTTTGACTCTGTCCAGGGAAAGCTTTTGAGCTCTGCTGAGCCTGCGCGACCTTCTTGGGTGTCGCTCCCGCGCCGCGCCTCACCCGCCCTTCGAGAGAGCGTGCGGCAACGCCAACGATTAGGCAGATTCCAACAAGAAACAAAACTTTCAGTTGCTTCCGCATCGCGTCTCTCTCCTTTATTTCAGTTGCCCGTAAGCTGAACCGTTACTCCGCCGGTTGCTGCACGTTGCGGATCGATGAAGAGCGTGAACGTGCCCGTAGATCCGAGAGTGGTGGGACCAATGGTGTTCGTTGCTCCGTAGCAGGTACTGCCCCAAACCCCTGCGCCACTCGGGTCCCTTAAAAATATGTTGCAATCGGTGTTCGGGTACGTTCCGCTGGTGAGGTTAACTGTCACGTTGTGCCCACTCGTGCCACTGAATGTCACATAGGCATTTTGGCCGGGCGCGGTCGTGGTGATCGGGACCGCTAGTCCTCCAATCGTTGCGGAAGCCGTTATGTCCGGAGGCACGTCGTAAAGCTGCAGCGTCTCGCTCCCTACCCCCGTGTTACTGTGCTGCACCCACACGGTGTACGTTCCCGTCGTGGCCAATGTCTGAACGTCCATGAAAGTGTTATTCCCGTTGCTGATTGAAAGCGTGACCTGCGTGGTCCCATCCGGTTTCACTAGATATAGGAAGGCATAGGGATTGGTCACACTGTTCACCAGCAGACTGACGCGTTGATTGGCAGTGCCGCTAAACGTCAGCTTCACGTCTTGCCCTGGTATCGTCGTGGTCTCCGGCACGGCTGGCCCATTGGGCGTGATAGTTCCTGTTATCGTCGTGGGGTTGTTCAGACCGAGGGTTATGCTCCCCGTGGTCCCATTCGGCTCAAGCCCAAAAGTGTATGTACCTGTGACGGGGAGAGCGACCGTGTCAAAGAACGTCGTATAACTTGTGCAACCACCGTAGCTCACTTGCGTGCCAGTCGGACTGTAAAGATAAAGTGTGCAGGAACTAAACGTGGAACCGCTGAGCAGGGCGCTCACGTTCTGTCCCGCGGTTGCATCGAACACCAGCAGGCCGATTTTGTTTGCTGAGCCCAGAGAAATCGCTTGCGTTCCGGTTATTGTGGTTCTGCCTGTAAATGCGACATCGCCAGCAACATGCGCAGCGAAGGGAATGAATAAGTCTTGGCTACTTTGTGCCGTTCCTCCTGTGGTCGAAAGCGTAAGTCGGCCAGAACCGGTACTTGCAGGAACATTTGCCGTGAAGCTCGGTGCGGTCGCCGAAACGACAGCCTGGATCGTTGTGTTAAATTTCAACCTGTCGTTGGCTGGGAGCGGATCGAAATTCGTGCCTGTAACTGTGATAGATGTTCCGGCAGTAGCAATGGTCGGCGTGAAGCTTGTGATCGTAGGTGCGCCGTTGCTAGTGGTGAGGGTAAAATTCGTCGCCGTTGTGAAGGTGCCTGTAGGTGCCGTCACTTGAATTGGGCCAGTAGTGGCTCCTGTTGGAACTGTCACGATGATTTGACTCGTGGTCGCCGACGAGACAGCCGCGCTTGTGCCGTTGAATGAAACGGCATCTTGGCTGGACGTTGCGCTGAAACTGGTTCCCGTGATTGTCACCGTGGTTCCAACCGAACCGCTCTTTGGAGTGAAATTGAGGACGGAAACTTGACCCGCCGCGGAACGGCTGATCGAAAGAAGGTTTCCTACCGGGTCGAAACCATAGCCGGCTGCATTTCCTGATGGATCGACTGCGCCAACCAGCCTGCCAAGTTCGTCATAAACGTAGCTGACCGCTGCCGTTCCAGAGGCACTGAGACTAAAATTCTTTGTCGTTGTGCTTCCGCTCGTAACTGTGACGCCGGTCTGATCCTGCGCGAGGTATCCTGTCGCCGTCGCTTCCACCCTGGTAGACCGTCACTGTTGCTCCGGATATTCCGGTCGTGCCGCCAGATTGAGTCACCTGGCCTGCCACGGTGCCTGCAGCAGAAAGGCTCGTATTCAGCGAACTTGTGCCTCCGGCAGTTACGGATACACCAGGAGATACGGCAGTTCCGTAGCCTGTCGCCGAGAATTTGATGTCGTACGTTCCGGCAGTAAGGTTTACAATCGAATAAGTTCCATCTGCAACAGAACTAGCACTACCTTCGACAACGCCGCCTTGCAGGGCCTGGATCGTCGCGCCGCTAATTGGAGTTCCGTCCGTCGCCTTTGTAACGCTTCCAGATAGCGTTCCCACATTGTTGACAGTGAAGGTCACGCCGTTACTGGCAACGCCTGCCGCGTACACGACTACATTTCCAGTTGTGGTGCCTGTAGGCACGGCGACTGCGATGCTGGTCGCACTCCAACTCGTCGGCGTTGCTGACGTACCGTTGAAGCTCAAGGTGCTGGTTCCTTGGCTTGCACCGAAGTTTGTTCCGGTGATCGTCACCGACACTCCCACCGCTCCAGTTGTCGGTGAAAGACTGGTGATGCTCGGCGCAGGAACAACCGTGAAACTCGCACCGTTGCTCGCGACTCCGCTGGCATTTACGACAACATTTCCCGTTGTCGAACCGGATGGAACGGGAACTACAATGCTCGTCGCGCTCCAGCTCTTCGGTGTCCCGGCTGTCCCGTTAAAGGCTACCGTGCCTGTCCCTTGCGTCGCGCCAAAACCAGTTCCTGTGATCGTGATCCACGCCCCGACTGCTCCCGAGGTCGGCGAGAGGCCGGAAACACTTGGTGCAGGAACTACCGTGAACGTCACGCCGTTGCTGTCGACTCCACTCGCGTGCACAACCACGTTGCCCGTCGTCGCACCGGATGGAACAGGAACTACAATGTTTGTCGCGCTCCAGCTTGTCGGTGTCGCCGCAGTGCCGTTGAAGCCGACGGTGCCGTTACCTTGGGTTGAACCAAAATTGGAGCCGATGATCGTTACGGAAGCCCCGACTGCTCCCGAGGTCGGCGAGAGGCCGGAAATACTTGGTGCAGGAACTACCGTGAAGGTCACGCCGTTGCTGTCGACTCCGCTGGCGTGCACTACAACGTTGCCCGTTGTCGAACTAGATGCGCGAGCGACAATGGTTGTTGCACCCCAACTCGTTATTGCCGACGCCGTGCCGTTGAAGCTGACCGTGCCGTTGCCTCGGGTTGAGCCAAAATTGGAGCCAGCAATCGTCACCGAGGCACCAACAGCTCCAGATGTAGGGGAGAGGCTGCTGATACTTGGCGCCGGAACTACCGTGAAAGTCACCCCATTGCTCGCTTGGCTGGAGACCGTAACCACCACGTTGCCCGTGGTTGCGCCGCTGGGCACTGGCACCACAATGCTCGTCGCGCTCCAAATCGTCGGCGTCCCTGTTGTCCCGTTAAACGTGACGGTGCTGGTACTTTGAGTTGATCCGAATGTCGTTCCTGTGATTGTCACCGACGCGCCCACCGCTCCGGAAGTGAGAGACAGGCTAGTGATATTAGGAGTCACTATGAAGTTCACGCCGTTGCTGGACCTAGTGCCGACCGTCACTACAACGTTGCCCGTGGTGGCTCCCGTCGGAACCGTCGTCGCGATGCTGGTTGCGCTCCAGCTAGTCACGATTGCCGTCGTTCCGTTGAATTTGACCGTGCTACTCCCTTGATTTGAGCCAAAGCTCGACCCGGTAATCGTTACAGAGGTGCCCACGGGCCCAGAAGTTACCGACAAACTTGATATGGTCGGCCCGGCAGCCTGAGTCCTGGTCGCGCAGAAGAAGAAAAAGAAGACCGCGAGAACGAGTATCGACTTCCAATTACGCATGTGCATAAAAACTAGCCTCCAGGGCTCTATGGTTGGGCCGATCAGCACGGTTCTCCCGTCACAAATGACAAGTTATCTCCAGCAATCATTGCAGGCTTGAATCGATACAAAAGACGGCCGCATGCAGTAGTCTCCAAAGCTTTGGTACAGCTTCTCCTCCAAGGATCGTGCACGAGCGCACGAACGAGACTGGAGACACAATCAGCTCTCATATATCAAAATGAGTAGCCAATTCCTAATAAATAACTTATTAATATTTTTACTTTTAGGATGATCATTAAGTGGTGTCAATAGTACCTTGTCAACAATTCTGTGTATAACCTGTGAATAAAATATTGCAACCGGTCTTCGTCAGCTCATACACGGCCTGTGATCCGATTCGCAAAACACTCGTTCAATTGCAGGGAAATTCGAGGTTGCACCTCGGACAAGAAATCTCTTGAATAGCTTCCTTCGAACACCAATCAGACTGTCCCGGTCCACGCGCCTTCATCAGGCGGTATCATTGAAGAGCAGCAAATGCACTTTTTGTTTGGGGGATTCTTTTCAGTTACACGCCTGTTGCGCCGCATCCTCGACATCAAAAATGTTGCCAGCCTGCTCGTAGATTACGCCGCGCCAATCAGGTCCAACGTGATAGGTGACTCCTGCCTCTGGTGGGAAGTCCGCATAACTTACGCCTACTTGTACGCGGAGCTTCCTGGCGTTAGCTATCCTCGCCAGCTTCAGCAAAAATTCCCGCGACAGCCAAAGAGAGGTTATCTCTGTCTGCTCATGCGGCTTGAGGACGCGACCGCCCCAAGTAACGCCGGGCGGTAAGGTCCCTGAACCACGTACCTCAGCATAGCGTACCTCAGCATGGGTTAGTCGGCCTTCTCTCATTAGGTGCTGAAGGCGGGGAGCCGGACCGTTCACGGCGCAGTTCACAGGTCGGAAAAGGGACCAAGCTACCGTGAAATCTTCGATGGATCGATCTGTCGCGTTCTTCACCGTGACTGTGGCCAGCATGTTGTCTCCGGTTGGCGTGATGCTTACGATTTGCACCGGCGCATCAGTCTGGACTACGGGATCGATTGCAAGCTGAACGAGCTGGCTGGCGCATCCGGCGAGCGGCAAGACCGCGAGCAAGGCTATCCGCACATTCATAAATTCCCCTGACTGACGTGCTTCAGTTTAGACACAAGAACGAAAAACAGTGCGAGACATCCTGCCGGAATCAACCCTGTCACCAGCAACGCGATCCACAAGCCTAGCGGGCCGGACCACGAACGGGCAACTGCCAAGCCGCCAACGAGACAGAGCACGAGAGCGGTCCACCACAACGGATTATGTACCGTGTATACGGTGATGACACTCATTCCCACGGCGGAGTTGGGCGGCAGGTAACGGAACACACGGACGTAGAGCAATCCGATAGTGCCGAATCCGAACAGCCACATGCCTAGCAACGCTCCTTTGGCGATCCACATGGGAGATTCCTACTTCAGCCTTTGGCGGGCCAGTAGCCAACAATTGCGCAGCCAACAAGCACGCATCCTACCAGTCCGAGCCAAAAGAACGCGCTACGAACCGTGATAAGCAAAATGATGTTCGGATCGATGATTGTATGCCAGAAAATTCGTGAGAATCGAAGTAGGAAAATAATTGAAAAAATCAAGATGCCTAGCAGCGACCCCTTTAGAATTATCATCCACATTAACCTCTCCCTTCTGGGGCTACTGACAGGTGTTCACCAAATATTTCTCAGCCGCCGCCTTCGGGTTCCTCTTCCTGGACATTTCCATCGAGCCGCTGGCGCAGATGGCACTGGCGCAGGTGGCTTCTCAATTTTTCGGCATCGATCCCTGCCTCAGAACAAGCAACGAAAAACGCCCTCTCGCTCTCGAATAGGAACCACATCGCCGCTTTGCGCCTTGTGCTCAAAGGCTCTTCAAGCGTCTCATCGTGGATGAACGCCAGGATTGCGTCGGCATACGGGCCGTCTTTGACCGCCCCGTTCACCGCGAAATTCGCCAGGGGATGAGGCAGTCCGAGTCCGTGGCATGTGGCACTTGGGTCGAGGGATTCCTGTATCAAGTCTTCCAGGCTCTCTAACGGGCGCTGGTTCATCGGCTGCCCCGCACATTCGCACATCGACGGGCCAACGCTATTCCAACCAGCTACCCAATGTCAATGAGAAAGTAGTACGGACTGAACCTATCGGCCCTGAACCTATCATCTCTTGTCCTACGGAGTGAAAAATGAAACTGTGCGCCGCATGCCCAATATCCAAGTTCAGTTCGGGAAGTCCGTTCGTCGGCTGCGTCTCCAACGGAGGCTATCTCAAGAAACACTGGCGGACCTGGCGGGACTCCATGCTACCTACATCGGGCGCATTGAACGCGGTCGCCAGAATATCAGCCTTACCAACATCGGCAAGATTGCTCGGGCGTTGAGAGTAAAGCCGCGAGAACTGTTCAAGAGCGTCCACTAAAATTCCCGCCTGACTGCCGATCATTCCGTATTCCGAACTGCCCCTCATCTGTCAAAGAAATAGGTGTGCGCGGGTCAGGATTTGGGGCATTTTCAGGCTGGCGCGGTGTCAAGACACCCGCCTGTTAATTCAACAACATGGAGAAAAAACAATGAAACGCTTACTCGTTGTTACGATCCTGGCAGTTGGTATGCTCGTAGGAGCGGGGTCAACCGCAGTAGATCGGCTCGGAATGGCATTTGCCGATGGGCAGCCACCACCGCCGCCACAGCCGACGCCTTGGTTGGTCCAGGCATGAACTGCTCGGCCCCAAACCTATAGCTAAGGCTCAGTAGGTGTGCGCGCATCCTGGCAATACTTCTTGGTTTGTCATCGGGGGTATGCTAGGATGCGCGTCAATATATGTGGACGTATCTGCATGTTGAATAGCGAGAATGTGCTTATGCGCCGCATGGAGTGGGGTAACAAATGCTTTCGGCGATCCTGGCAATTCTTCTCCTCTTTGCAGTAGTCGCCCTGTTAAGAGAAGACAAGGCGCGAGAGCGCAGAAAAGCAATCCAGCGCGACATGCCGCGTGAGCAGCTTCTGCCCCGACACTACAAGTCCTTCGTCGATATTGAGAAGAAATTGTGGGAGGCCACAGAAGCCAGCCAACGCACCGCCGATTGGGAAAGGACGAGAATCAAACTGCGAGGCGCTGAATTGCAAGTGGTGCGGGACTACGTTAAGGGATTGCGGGAAGACTTTTCGCAGGGCAATCGCATTTTCTCAGTCGTGATCGGGCGTTCCCCTGACGAACAAATCCTAAAGCAATTGGAATGGCACCGCATGAAGATTGAGTTTCCATACTACGCCTCGCTCGCCTTGGTGCGTTTCCGCCTGCGGATGGATCGGGTGTCGCCAAGGGAATTGCAGCGTCTCACGCAGGCCGTTGCAACGATGGCGTACGAAGTCCGCTCGATATTGCAAGTGTTCGAGAACGGAGGGCACGGAGATTCTGTTGAATCGCTTCTCCGAGAATATTGACCTGGCCGGGCAAAAGGAATCCTGCCATAACGTGATACCATCCGCTCAGTGTGAACCTTAGCACCTTCCAAAACTATCTCTGGATAGCGGAGACCACGCTGACGTTTGTGCTTTTCGCGCTGGTGTTTGCTCGCGGCTTACATCGTAGGCTGCCGCTATTTGCCGCGTATGTTGCCTTGCTCGTGGTGGAGACCGTTGCGGTCCACTGGACGTATCACCATTGGGGCTACACGTCGTCAGCGGCACGGTACGTCTATTGGTCATCCCTCGGCATAGTCCTGTTGGCAAGAATGTTGGCCGTCGCAGAACTGTGCTGGCGAAGCATCCGATCCTCTCCCGCAGTGTGGGCAATCACACGCAGATGGCTGGCGCTCTTGGCGTTGGCATTGTTGGTCTATGCCCTGGTAGGAGCGGCGAGAAACAATTCACCCGCGATTGCCCTTCTGTTGACTGCGGAGCGCAGCTTGGACTTTGGAATCGTCGTCATTGTTTTCGCGTTGCTTCGCCTGCGCCGCCGTTACGATGTATGGCTCGGCGCGGTGGAAAGAAATGTTCTGCTTGGGTTCGCAGCTTACTCCGCTTTCCAGACCGTCAACGATGCTTTCATGCAGAAGTGGATGATGTACTATTTCCGCTGGTGGGTTTCAGCGAGCGTGGTCTCATTTGAGATCACCCTGCTCATTTGGATCGCCCCCCTTTTGCGGCCGTTGCCTCCGCCCGCTCCTCCATCCATTTTGTTTTCTAAAGAAGAGAGTGTGACCCTGCTGATGCAAATCCTTGAAAGGATGCGGAGAATTGCGGAAGAAATGAAGCGCATTGCGCGGTCAAAGTGGAAGTGAAGCCGAGCGCGGGCCGCGCCAATTCGATTTGGCGTCGGCTGCGACTTGACTGGCCTCGATTATTTGGAAGTGACTACAATCATGCGTAATAGAATTCTCTTGACACTATAACTGGGTATGTCATATAAGAGCTTCCGCACCGGGCACCCTGGTCCCACCTCCAAGAACAAAGTTGGGATAGATGACCCTACAGGGTGCCCTGCCCACCCAAAGGAGGGACGCCCAATGCCCCTCACAAATGCAGCCGTGGCTTTTACCTCGGCAGCGCATTCCCCTCATGCCTGCTTGCCCGGTCCTAACCAAACAACCATCCAGTAGCTCTTTCCATTCGGTTTTACCTCCTCCACTGTCCATCCAGAACTTAAATCGTTAATTCCTTTGCATAGTGCATCGGCAGAGGGTTTGTCTGGTAGAAGAGCACCCATTTCATAAGAACTAGGGACGGGTGTAAAACCGTTAAAACTGATTGCTCTTTTCATTGTCGGTTACTTTCTCCTCGTCATGTCTACGACTTATTCTTCTCTTCTGAACAGCAGCGGCAAGCCTATCAGCCCGAAAAGCACGGCGAAAAACACTGGCCCAACGAAAACGATCCAATGCAGTCCGGTTTTGTAGAGCACCTGCTCGCTGGGGATAAGATTGCTTTCTACGTAGCTCACGTTCATTTCCACCCTTTTTGCTGCTCAACATCGAAGAGAAACGCAGGGACTATCAGCCAGTGGAAAATACTGAACTCGCCCATGTGACCTCTCCCACGCCGCTTGCACTTCACTCGTCTTCGGCTGCTTTGTTTTTCAGTTGAATGTCTGCTTCCCAACAGTCGTAACAGCAATAGTCATCGGAGCCGTCCTCAAGCGGTAGACCCCAAACCGGGCCATTCTCAATCGGCTTCAAATGTTTAGCCGGACTTTCATTGCAAAACTGACAAATTTTCCCCGCCATGTCCTTCCACCTTTCTGAGCGCCCCTGAGTGAATCTACTTTTATTCCGTGCTCCTTGCGCTGCAATTTTCCACACATCTTGGTAAAGAGATACTGAAGGAGGCTTTCTTGTTGGAGGGAATCTGGATTCCGCTTTCAGGAAGCAACACGACCTCTTGAGGGCCATCCGCCAGTGAGAACGTGCAAGTCAGGTTCATTTTCTGCGCGGCCCGCTGCTGACATTTGGATTTCGCAGCCACGGAATTAAATCCCTCGGGATTCGTCCTCAGACTGGCTGCTTCTTCCGGCGACACTGTGGCGAATGCCATTGGCACAGGCGAGTTCAGGCTGATGCGCATCACATCCCCGTTACGCTCGGGAGTGAATGGTCCATAGGATTTTGTCACGCGCAATATGGGAAACTTTTCCTTGACTACTTCGCGCCAAGCAAAAACTGGCAGATCGCAATTCTGAACGCACTTCCATGAATAATGGGTGATAGAAACGTCGTTGTCGGTCGGTTTCACGCCTTCAGCGGCTGCTTGTTCTATCAACGTCTTGCTGTGGGCATAGAGTCCAAGACCCCCGAGCAGAATTGCTCGGCCAAGTTGCGCATTAGGATCGGTCAAATCGTGAATGATAACGACGAATGGGCCATCGAACCTATTCAAACCCTCGCAGCTATAGTCAATCTGGAGAACATTTTCCTTCAGACAGAAGTATTGAAGCTGCGCAACCGTCTGTGGATTCTGCACGACGTAATTCCAGGTCGCTTCGGGAACAACTCCGATGAACACAGGCTTTGCAGAATGCAACGCGAATTTGATTGCTGCATGCCGGAAGTCATTTTGAAACGCGAACGGTCCAACCGCATAGTAGATACCGGGCTGTAGACGGACTTCCTCCTGACCACCAGCCGCCCAACCGAAAACCTTCTGTTGGGCATGAGCAGATGCGGCCAGCAGAACCAGCCCTGAAAGGAAAAGGAAGGGGCGGAACCATTCATTGAGCATGATGCACATTCCACTAGAGTTTAACTTAGCATTTAAGTTGCCGGAGTGTGTTCTCAAGGAGTAGAGAAATGGCCTTCTGGTAACGAGCCGGGTGTATTCTCTGGCCCATGAGCAACGATTGTCCGCAGAAAGTCAATCGGCCCGCACTTGGGCCGTGCCAATCGATTTGCTGCGATCCGGTATGCTATAAACTCTCCCGATGTCCGCAAAGCGAACGGGCCGATGGGTTGTGTACGAGCGCCGCGAAGGGAAATTTATCTTTCTGTCTCGGCCTCTCGCAACGAGGGCGCAGGCCGAAAAAGAACGCGACAAGCTGAAGGCATCCAAGTCCCAATGGGTCTCTCTGGGTATCGGAGTTGTTACGTGGAGGAAGTGAGGACAAAAATGAAGCCTGAAGACAAGTGCCCGATAGATGGGGAGCTTTTCCAGTGCCCCGATTGCGGCCAAGTTTTGGGGCCAGTGACGCCCGCCCAGCCGGAACGGATAGCTTGCACAACACCTATCTGGCGCTCACCAACATCGGCAGAATCGTTCCACTGATTTTCTTGAGAAGATAGACGAGCTGGCCCGCGCAGGAAAAGGCAAGGACGATGAAAGAGCAGCTATGACGGCTCACATTCCGTCGTGGGTTTATGTGCTGCTCGGCTGGATCGGCGGCATTGTCGCAACTGTCATCGGCTCGTGGCTCGCCAGCAAAATTCGCGTTTATCACGACGAGCGGAAGTTTCACCGCGATGATCTTAAACAGCGCGTTTTGATTCCGCTTCACGGTGGTTTGGAGCAACACTTCCGACCCCTGGTCTTCGGCTTAGAACCTTTCGTATTCGTGCAGACCGCTGCCCCAACGGAATTTCATGAAGATGCCAAGGCAACCGAAGGTCAGATAGAGCAGGGCGATGTGCTCCAAGGCGCGTTTCCGAGTTCCCTTGTTTTTGGTCCGCTCGACTTGGTACTTCTTCAGGACGTGCGGGAAACTCACTTCAAGAAAGAGATGGGGGCGGTGGACAAATTCGTCGCAGGTTTCCTCACGCCGGTCGGGGAGTGCCATGCATGGGTTCAAAGAATGGCTCGCACAATTCTGACGGAATCTGGTCTTCCAGCCTTCCCAAACAGAGCGACTTCAATTCGCGGGCCTGTCCCCTATGTGATGCACTACCGGCTGGCTGTATTCGTCTACAAGCGTCTATTTCGTTTTCCCGCTCCGGCGCTGGAGACCTCCAATATGAACGACAGCACGAACTGGACGCTGAACGGCGAGGACGCTACATTGGCGTGCGGACCTGAAGAACGCATTTCTGGCTTGGTAACACAGGTCAACAAGCTGTTGGTGTCCGAAAAGAGTAAGGCAGAGATGCTTCGCGGTAGACTTACCAGCTTACAGAAGGAGTTTCAGGAGTTGATGCCAAGACTGAGCCACGCCATTGCAGTTCGTAGGCTTCGGCATCGGTGCGATCTCGTGACCTTCCGTGGCGTGTGATGCCCAATTCTAGACAACTGCGCAACTTGATGACAAGGCACTTCCCATGACAGAAGATTTTATAGCCCATCAAACGGGCGGAACTCAGCCCAAAGCCGATTCTTCTCTCTCCGAAGAGCAAAGCCGAACCAAAAAGAATCTGCGCATAGGCAAACAAAGAACGCTTCGTGAAAAATGGCGTCTCACGTCTCTATCCAACAAATTCATCTCCCTGGCTACGGTTGTGATCGCAGGTGCGGGCATACTCCAATTCGGTACCGCCGTATTCCAATGGAAAGAAATGCGTGATGCGGGAAGGCAGACGGACAAACTCATTCGGAAGGCCACTGAGCAAGCGGAGGCAACAAATAATCTCGCTGGAGAAACGAAACGACTTGCCGACATCGCCATAGATGCTGAGAGACCCTGGGTCGGGGTCAGTGATTTTGACCCCAAGACATTTGTTACTGGAGTCTCTGGAAACATAGCGGTAATGACGGTAAGTGTCCTCAATGCCGGGAAGAGTCCAGCGGATATTCTTCTCCTTGAAATCGCCCAGCACAAATATAAAGCGTTTCCTCAGAAGCCAGATTATGGAAGCCCATTGACCAAGCCAAGTAGGACTCTTCTCTTGCCCGGTTCTAAACTAACTGTGGTCAACAATATTACGGTAACTAAAGATGACGCTGCGGAGTTGGCCGTCCAAAAAGCTACTCTCTATATCTACGGACACATTGAATATCGAGATGTGCGAACGAACAAGGCTCACACCACACATTTCTGTGAGAGGTATATCCCTGACCGAACTGCCTTTTTTATCTGCCCGACCTACAACGACGCAGATTAAAAAGGCCCATATTTGCCGTGAGCTAGGAGATGCTGCCCAACGCACGGACTATTTATGCCGCAAATCGATGGGTGGTATCAGCCGAGGTTAGGGCGACAATACGGCGAGCGCATTTGACATGCCGTACCGACGCCCGCCATCCGTATTTCTTCCGGTGAATCTGCATCCGCAATGAATAATTCAGGGCAGGAGAAGCCTTCGCAGGTTGGGGCGAAAATCATGGACGTAAAATCCCCGAAAGGCTGTTGAATAATCGGCGTAGCATGGAAGCGCTATAATCACCCCGATGTTGAATGAAATGGACAAGAAAGAACTCGCTGCCACTATAGCTAAAGCGGCTTTCGCCGAATCATCGAAGTATTCTGAGCGCCTGACGCAGCAATTTGACGCAATTGCAAAAATGAGGATGGAGTTCTTCGATAGAATTATTCTCTTAGACGGCGGAACAGTTGCATTGAGTGTTACGCTCGTCGGTTCGTTCGTGTCCAAGAGCAGGCTTTCGGCTCTTACTCCACTTATCGCTTCATGGGTAGCCTTCCTGCTGTCGATGTTGCTCGGCTTGACACGGAATTGGATCGAGCACGATAGGCTCGCCAAGGCGGAGACAAATAGTTGGCTACTCGCTCAACGACAATACTTTGAAGCCGAAAAGAATCTTGGCAAGGCGATGGCGGGAGAAAGCCCTCAAGTGAATGACCTTCAAAAAGTCCTTGACCAAGGAAATGCAGTTTTCAAGACAGAACAGGATAAGCACGAATCTTTGCTTTTTTGGACCAAAGTAGTGGGAATTGCTTCTTTGGTTTGTACGCTCGTGGGCTTTAGTCTGCTCTTGGTCTTTGCTGTCAAAAACATTTTGTTGCTGAAGTGAGAGAGGCCCTTCAGTTGGGAAGCGGGAACGCATGAAATGATGGACGGATGGACAAAGAAAGCTCCAGACGGCAAGACCATTGTTTTCAAGAAAGAGGGAGGCAAGGACAGGGGCTTTGTATATACGGCAGAAGGTCGAATGGTATCCTGCCGCGACCGTGCGGATCGAAAAAACGGATGAATCGGGCAGGGCGAAGTAAGTTTCTGGGACTTGCTCAGTATCGGTCTATCTGCAAGCGTAGACGCTTCTTTTCATTGTCGAAATTAACGTCCACTTGATCGAGCGGAAATGAATACTGCTGTCCAGTGGCATCTTTCAGTGTAATAAATAGGGAAGTGCAGTCAGCAACGATAGTCTCGTGTGGCCAATAGCTATCAAGGCCCTGGTATCGCCCGCTCTTTGGATGGTTCATAACTGTCACGGGCTTCCCTCTGTACGAAAGAATCGCAGCGACTTTCTCATCGGCAATGCTTGGTGATGCTTTCGGGTTTTGTGGGATCGGGCGTGCTTGGTCTTGCTGCTCGCAATACCGCGTAAAGTCCCGATTTAATTCTTCAACCTCCATTGCCAAGTCGTGGGAGAACAAATCGGTTACGATTCCCGCCCTTCGCAATTTTCGCTGTCCTTTTCCGCTGATTCTGTCATCGGGGTCCAGCATTCCGATGACCACACGTGCCACTTTGCGTTCGATAAGTCTGTCCGCACACGGAATTTTCGGATGGTTTCGAGTTGTGCATGGCTCTAGCGTGGTGTACACAGTGGCCCCAGCAACCGATTCATCTGTCAGCTTCTTTTCTAAGGCGATGTACTCGGCATGATTTTCTGATCGTTCACCGCGATACGCGGTACTGAGCAATTTGCCATTCTTAACGACGACTGCGCCGACCTTAGGATGCGATCTCCCATCAGGTTCCGGGACACTCTTCCGCGCCTCGTCAATCGCTAGGCGAGCAAACTTGCGGTCAGCATCACCACTACCGTGTTCTTGCACGCTTGGCGCTGGCGGTCTTGGTTTCGAAACAAGTTTCTGGGCAGCCCGGTACCCTTTTTCCGTCAAGTATACGAACTTCCGCTTACTGCGACCGCCCATGAACACAAGACTCGAACCCGGTGGGTTGTCATGCGGCACCATTGGGCCAGTGTTTACAAATTTACTTTCTTCAAGCTGTTTCAGAGCGAGATCGAAATCGACTTTAGAATGCGGTCCATCGGCGCAGAATTTCATTTCGAGTGCAGCGATGGACGGGCCAACATATTCATTGTTGAGGGCACTCGTTCCGAGGTTCTTGGCACGGAAATCGGTAACAACATCCGCAAGGATTCGCTTCGAGAGGTCATCGACCGTGCTCATAACCTTCCCTCTGCCTCCCTTGCTGCCTACGGCGGAATTCTCAAAGGTTTTGAAATTCGAGCGAACTAAGCCGCCGTGATACAAAAATTTTACCACGAAGGCTGGACCCCTTGACCTCGGATTGAAAAAGCGCAGACTAGAATAAGGAAGCGGGTTTTCCCGAAGGGAGTTGGACGATGGCATTGCCTAGAATTGGTGTTGGATTGGGCCACATCTCCGAAGTGCAACCAAAGCAACAATGGGGCGGTCATACTGCCGCTCAAACTGCAGCGGCCATCGTGATGGCGTTGGCAGCCGTGTTCGCCGTACTCACTCAATCAAAAGACCCCAAGTTGTCGTGGTCGTTGGCTGCACTCATCCTGTTCACTTTGGCCGTGATGTATGGAAATCGAGCACTCGCCTTATTCCAGGTTCGGAGAGTGCAGGCGGCAAGGGATAGAGTGGCACGGGAACACCTAATTCCAGAGTTGCTGCGGTTGGCCCGGCGCTTTGCCCAATTCGCAAATTCAGGAGACTGGAGCAACCTTCGATATATCGTGTTCAATGCTTACGGCAACGACCCGGATAAAGTGCGCGACGGTATGCCCGCCAGACTACATGAGGGATTTGTGTCCGTTCTTCCTTCAGCACTTGGAAACTCGCCAGCCCGAGAATGAGCGCCAGTTTCTTTTGGCGGTGCAGGAGTGGTACGGGGTCATAGCGTCATACAATAACAACTATGTGCTAGAGCCGCTGCGCAAGATGCGCCAGAAGCAGTGGTTCCCCGCTGGTAAAGTCTCCGAACTCCTGCCGGATACTGTGACATGGATCGAAAGTCTGCCTGTAAATCACCAAGGAATTGTTGAGCGGCAGATTGAAGATTTCAGGGAACGTTGGGCAGGTTTCCTCGATGACATGAAAAAGTGGTTGGAGAAAACGAGTGAATCGTTTGGCGTGGCGCTGCCTTCATACTTTGAGCGGCCCCAAAAGCTGTAGCCTGTAGCCGAATGCCACCCTGTAATCCATTGCTCTACGGCTGGAAGCTGAACGTATCGTGGTGGGAATACGTTTTACTTTGTCTGCTTCTCGCGCTGGTGATAAGAGTGACCCACAGCTTTGTCAGGGCCTTGGCTATCGTTCGAGAGGATTACCCTGATGCCGCGCCAGAGAACAAGCCGAAGGATTTGATAACAGGTTTTTGGTGGTGTCTCGGTGGTTTCAACACGTACAAAGAACATAGCGACCTGTGGTTACCTACCGCACTCGGTTTTCTCGAACTCGCCATTTATCCGATCCTACTCAGCCTCCAATATTACGCGGTTATCGGTGCTTGGGTGGGCATCAAGACAGCGGGCAGTTGGATGGGATACTCAAAATCACGAACATCATTCAATCGTTTCCTGCTGTTTACGGTAATCACGGTTTTGCTCGCATGCGTGCTCATGCTCTTTGTTGACCCCGTAAAATGCATATTGCCAAAAGCGGGCGCGGGGTAAGGCTCCCGGACTGTCCCGTGCGCCGTCTACTCAATCCGTGAAATCTTAGGGTCTTGTCGAAAGTCTGTGCTCAATTTGTGCTTAATTTTCCCGAAAGTGCGGACCAGTACTAGCAACCTCCAGCAACTACGTACATTGAAAACACAGGGAGTTACTGGAAGCAAGGGAGTTGCGAAACGACTTGCAGAACATCCTAAGTCTTGCGCGTCTGCCAGTTCCGCCACTCCCGCAGTGGTGCTTCCATTCTACTACCGCATGTAGGCGGGCGATAGCTGGGAGACCCGACAGTGGTATGCCCCTGCGAAAGAACTGACAAGCCATTGGGATTCCGGGCGGGATTTCGAGCGGGATTTTGCGGGGGAATCTGCCCCCGGAAGGATGGCGCTGGATTTTGAGGCAGGGGCGAGAGCATAATGTGGCTACAAAGAAGAGAATTGCTTGGCTAGCGTCCCCGCCAGGCCAAAGGGCCTTTGTCCCTAGGGCGTGTGCACTGGGAAGTCGTGTGCACCTTGCCGCTGCCATTGAGGGTAGCGCAATGATCATCCAAGAGCAGGGCGATCATCTGGTCGTGATTCGCCAGACGGACCATGCGGTCTTGTCTGGCTATTTTGCGCGTGAATTGGGCAATGAGGTCTTCGCGCGGCCTGAGCCGCTGGAGTCTTTTCTCCTGGCCGCGACCGAGCATGATAACGGATGGAGCGAGTGGGAACTCCTCCCGCGCATTGACCCCGTCACGTTCGTGCCATACAGCTTCATGTCGATTCCCACGCAGGAGCACATTGACCTGTACCAGCGGGGAATTGAACGGGTAGTGAAAGCAGACCGCTACGCCGGGTTGCTGGTCAGCATGCACTGCGCGGGCCTCTACG
>WNFE01001384.1_pt1 | contig 38645 bp, 37 predicted proteins | sample 5400451 | NCBI WGS metagenome assembly WNFE01 (sample SAMN13153344, study PRJNA577476) | soil metagenome | isolation source: 200 cm saprolite under Douglas fir tree site 2 hole 2 | place: USA:California | collected 2015-04-18
GTCGTACCCGCTGGCGTCCATGGTCTCGCAGATCCGTGCCACCTCGGCGGTGACATGATCCTGCTCGTTAAAGCAGGGAAGGATGATCGAGACATAAGGAGCCTGCGGGGACGGAACGCTCACAGGCGCCGAGACTACTTCCGTTTGCGTGGCAGCGGCGGCAGTGCTGTCAAGAGGGATGGTCACGGCGAGGGCTCCGACATCCAGACGTTCAACGTGAGCGGCTCGGTGTGCCGTGGGGGGGTCGTCAGGGCGTTCTGGTCCTGCCTGCTGCGCAGCGCCATGATCTGGCTCGTCGGGCCGCCGTAGGGCGTGAGCGCTGCCTGCTCGGCGGCCAGGAGAACTGGTCTGCGGCCGGCCTGCCTTATGCCGCGCACGACGGCCGCCACGTCGCTGGACCGGCTGTCGACGCGCGCCGCCGGGACGTCGCACATCCCGCGGACGTTCTCGGTCAGCCAGTCAGCGGCCAGAGTATTGCTGAAAGCGACCCAGCTATCGATGAAGACGACCGACGAGTCACGGGGGATCGCCGCGCACATGCCGTTGACCGCTGCGATCTCCCCCGCGTACGTGGTCTGGACCGCCAGGCCGTGCGCAACGGGCCTGACCCCGAGCGGGCCGCCATGCTTTATCCCCAGGCCGAATGTGGTCATCGCGGCGGGCACGACCAGGACTGCCGCGCAGAGGCACGCGAGGGCGCCGGCCGTCACCCGGTCGTAGCCACTGCGCCGGGTCCGGCTGACGAGCCAGCTCGATGCCCAGACGGCCAGGAGGATGAAGCCGGGCAGCACGGCGGGGACGAGCCTGCGGCTGGCCCACGGTTGATCGGGAGTGATCGCCGGCCGGTACAACGTGATGACGATGGTCCACGCGAACGTCATGAGGGGCAGCGTCCAGGTCGGCGCCTGGCCCCGCAGGCACCTGCGCGAGAGCAACGCGGCCGCGAGCGTGCCGAGCACGACGGCGGGCACGCCGATGTACCAGAACACCCAGTGCAGGCTGATCTCGTAGTACAGGCGAGTCGGGTCGATGGGCAGGTGATCGGCCCGCTGCATGCTGCTCACGAAGTTCGCGGCGTCCCTGGGGAGCGGGGCGTGCACCGTCTGCAGGTATGGGCGGATGGCGAAACCGATCATGACGACGCCGGCCAGCACGCCGACGGTGTTGGGCAGCCAGTTGCCGGTGACCTTCGGCAGGCCGCGGCGCCACAGCGCGGCCACGGCCACCGCCACCGCGAGCACCACGACGCCACCCACCAGCGCCAGTGGCACCAGTGACGTCTTGATGCTGGCCAGATATGGCCTGGACAGCAGCAATCCGTCGACGGCGCCGTAGATCGCGCCGACCACGAGGCCACCCAGAAGCGGGATTGCCTGCCGGCGGCGGCCGAGGAGCAGTAGCCCGCAGTACGGGATCACCGGGAGAATGTCGCTGGCTCCATCGATGCGCACCAGCAGGATTAGGCCGAGGGCGAGGCCGCCGAGCGCCGCGGTGACCCGCGTGCCGATCCCGTCTGTGCCAAACGAGTCGATGACCAGGCAGAACCCGCCCAGGAGCAAGATCTGGACCAGCGGCTCGCTGTATGTCGACCGGCTGGTGAACAGCTCCGGCAGCGAAATCGCGAGGACGAGGGCGGCCAGCGGCGCCCACCGCGGCCCGACGAGCCGGGCGGCCAGGCCGCCGAAGGTGAGCACGGCAAGCGCCCCGAGGACCGGTCCCATCGCCGCCGCCAGGGCCACGCCGCCGACCCAGAAACCGCCCGCGAGGATCATCGGCAGTCCCGCCATGAACTGCGGCACGACGGTGTCGCCGACCTGGTAGTAGGCGAAGCTGTCGAAGTGGAGTCCGGGATGGGCGCCGCCGAACGCCGCCCGGTCCTGCGGGATCGGCAGTGAGCCGTGGTGGGCGATCCAATTGCCGAACTGGATGTAGGAGGCCGGATCGCGCATCACGATGATGAACTCGGAGTGATAGATCAGCTGGTCAATGCCGAACCCCACCGCCACCGCGAGCACGCCCACGACTGCCCACCAGGGCGTGCGTGCGTGTTCCGGCTTGCGCACCGGCAGCGGGCCCTGCCACCGGCCGGGGATCCAGCGCAGGCCGAACGCGACGAGGAGCACCGCCAGCGGCACCGACACCACCAGCATGAGCACCGGCGTGAAGAGGCCCAGGAGCAGCAGTGGCAGCCCGGCCAGCAGCCAGGCCATCACCAGCAGCGCCGGCAGCACAGTCAGCCGGCCCAGCAGCCGGCCAGCCGCGTCCGCCGGCCCGGCCACTGTGCCGCCGCCGGCCGCCCCCGGCGCAGCAGGGCCGGTGGTCACGGTCTTGGCGCCGGCGCTCATCCGGTGCCCCCTTCAGAACTCGCGATGCCGGCCGGATAGCCGCCACGGTGCAGCACGACGTATCCATCGCGCTCGAAAACGATCCGGTATCCGGTCCGCAGGAGCAGCGCGACATCCTGCTTCTGCTGGCTCACGCCCGTGAACGTGAAGTCCGGCTGAGCCACGTCGGCGACTACCCAGGGGGGCCGCAGCGGGCCGTGCCTGCCGTTCCCGTCCCATAGCAGGACGGTATCCCGCCCCGACAACTGCGGACCGAGATTGTTCACGGCCTGGACGGTCACCCCGCCCGGCACGACGGCGACCGCCGCGGCGGCCGCGTTCATCCGCGCATCCCGGTGGTAGAACGACGGATGGAAGGCCGGCCCGAACGCGAACCGCGGGACGAGGTACACCGCGACGCCGAGCATCGCGACGGCGCAGCCAAGCGCGACCGTGCCCACTCCACGGGAGGCCGCCGCCCCGGCGGCCCGTGCCCGCCCGGCTGTGAGTTCTTCCCTGACCAGCACCGACCATCGGTCGAGCCGGGCGGCTCCGTCGACCGCGGCGAACACGAACACGATCACGAGGTAGGCGTTGTACTGGAACGAGATGCCCCACCAGCCGGGGAACTTGCTCGCCAGCATGCGTTCAAGCAGCAGCGGGATCGCGGCCAGCACGATGGGCGATGTGAGCGGGAGGAGGCAGAAGGGCGCGAGCAGCCAGAGCATGGTGTCGAGCTTGACCCGCGGCGTGATGAGCACCCGCAGGGAACTGACCGGGTGGGTGATCATGTGCCCGACGGCCTGCGGGACGTTGTTGCCGAGGGATTGGTAGGCCCAGTAGTAGTTGGCGCGCCCGCCGAATGCCGGGATCAGGACATAGGTCGCGAACACGCTGTACGCGAACCCCACGACGACCAGGACGAGGCCGGTGAGCAACTGCCTTTTCACCACGCGTGGGCGCGATACGGCGAGGTAGATTCCGATCCCGGCGACGAAGAAGCCCATGTCTTCCTTGACGAGAAGCAGGGCCGCGAGCGCGATAAGGACGGTACGCAGCCGGCCCGCCTGCAGACGCTCGAGGGCCACCGCCATCAGGACCGGAGCGAACGCGACCTCATGGAAGTCGAAGCCCACGGCCGCGGCGATCGGCCAGCTCAGCGCGTACGGCGCACAGACAAGGTACGCGGCCGCGGTGGCCTTCCCGCCGCTGCCGAACGCCCGGCGGGTGAAGATCCACAGCGGCGGGATCGCGAGCGCGAAGAGAACCGCCTGCGCCACGAGGAGGGTCTGTGGGCTGTTGTGGATCCAGTACAGGGGGGCTAGCGCCGCCAGCAGCGGTGAAAAGTGGTCGCCCAGGACGGAGAAGTCAGGGCCGTATCCGTTGTGCACGCCCTTGATGATGGAGGTGCCGGGCCGGAAGTGCGCATATGACCGCACGGCCTCGTCGAAGATCACTAGGTCGTACGACGCGGTCTGGAAGGTGTAGTAGCGCAGCAACGCGAACGCGGAGTAGGCGGCCGCCGTCACGGTCGTGAGCCCCCCCACCGCCACCCCATGCCAGGGCCAGCGCCTGCCCACCCTTCCGCCCGCACCCTCACCGACGGCCTGCAGCGCACCCCCGACGGTCACACGAACGCCCATGAATGCGGAGGATATCTGGCCAAACCCCAATACGGACCGGGAATGAGTACGCCGATCCCAGCCAGCAGCCCGGCCGGACCAAGGCATCTCGCAGCCGACAGCCAATCCGCCGCGCGAACCACGACCCGGCGGGCGGGGTCAGGCTCGACGGGGCGCGTACCGCTCCCTAAACAGGATCCACAGCGCCTGCACGCCGTCGCGCCAGGTGAGCTTCTTTCCGGCCTCACGGCTGCGCGCCTTGTAGGTGATCGGCACCTCGAAAGGCCGGATATCGCGTCGCAGCAACTTCCCGGTGACCTCGGCCTCCATGCCAAATCCGGTCTCGCGGATACCCAGATCGCGGTACAGCGCGGTGGGGATCAGCTTGAAGCACGTCTCAAGGTCACTGATGTAGCAGTTGAACAGCACGTTCGCGAAGGTCGTCACCGCCTTATTGCCCAGTACATAGGCATAGGAGTAGGCGTTGTGACTACCGAACGTTCTGGTTCCATACACGACCTCGGCATGACCGGCGGCCACAGGCGCGAGCAGCAGAGGGATCTCGGACGGGGAGTACTCCAGGTCGGCGTCGCACATGATCACATAGTCGCCGGTGGCGACGGCGGCTGCCGTGCGGATCGCGGCGCCCTTACCCCGGTTGCGTTCGTGCATGTGGATGCTCACGCGCGGGTCGTCCCCCAGGGATGGGTACAGTTCCCGCGTGCCGTCCGTGCTGCCGTCGTCGACGACGACGAGTTCTATCTCGCAGGGGAAGTTGACATTGAGGACCTCCTTGATCGCGGAGGTCAGGGTCGCACACTCGTTGTATACCGGCATAAGGATCGACAGCTTCACGGTCGGCAGCTTACGTGTTACGTGAGGCTGCCAGCAGCGTGTTACGTGAGACCGCCGACGGCGAAGTCAGCAACGGGTGCGGCTAACCGATAGATTGCGGCCGTACCGGTCGGGCACGCCGTGTGCCAGCTTCGGCGAAGGAGTTTCAGTGAGCTCGAGTTCGACGCGCGTCAGTCGGGGGACGTCGGCTACCGCATCCCAGCGGATCCTGGTCACCGGGGGCTCGGGGTTCATTGGATCGCACTTGTGCCGACGCTTGCTCGCGCTGGGTCACGACGTGCTCGTTGTGGACAACTTCTACTCAAGCACCCGGCACAACGTCGTCGATCTTCTTGACCAGCCGTCCTTCGAGCTGATGCGGCACGACGTGACGTTCCCGCTGTACGTCGAGGTCGACCAGATCTATCACCTCGCCTGCCCGGCCTCTCCGGTCTACTACCAGCGGGACCCGGTCCAGACCACGAAAACCTGCGTGCACGGCTCGATCAACATGCTCGGGCTGGCCAAGCGGCTGGGCGCGCGGATCCTGCTCGCGTCGACGTCTGAGGTCTACGGCGACCCGACCATGCACCCGCAGCAAGAGTCCTACTGGGGCAACGTGAACCCCATCGGCATCCGGTCGTGCTACGACGAAGGCAAGCGGTGCGCGGAGACGCTCTTCTTCGACTACCACCGCCAGCACGCTCTGCCGATCAAGATTGCGCGGATCTTCAACACCTACGGCCCAAACATGCTGCCGAACGATGGCCGGGTGGTGTCGAGCTTCATCGTCCAGGCACTGCGGGGGGAGCCGCTCACCGTGTTCGGTGACGGCTCGCAGACCCGGTCGTTCTGCTACGTCGACGACATGGTGGACGGCCTGATCCGGCTGATGAACTCGCCACCAGAAGTCACCGGTCCGGTCAACCTCGGCAATCCCGTCGAGTTCACGATGCTCGAACTGGCCACGAAGGTACTGGCGCTGGTCGGCAGCGCCGGCCCGATCGAGTACCGCCCGCTCCCGTCCGACGACCCGGTGCGCCGCAAGCCTGATATCGATCGCGCCCACGAGCTGCTGGGGTGGGGGCCGACCGTGCCGCTGGAGGAGGGGCTGAAACGAACCGTCGAGTACTTCCAGCACGCGCTGGCCGAGGAACACTAGACAATCTCGCTGGTGAAACCGGGCAACCCCGGCGTTCGTGACCTATATCGTGGTCTGGTGGAGCGAGCATTCACCCGCGCGCTGCGGGGCCTTTCCGAGCGGCGCCGACCGGGAACGGGACTTCTGGCCGCCGGGGTGCTCGCGTTCGCGACGGCCCTCGCCAGTTACCTCCTGTACAAGTACACGCACTCGCCCAGAACGACCTCGGACCCGGTCGACCTCCACGTGTACCGCGTCGGCGGGCTTATCGTCCGGCACATGCGGCCGTACTACAATCCGCACCTGGCCACGCCACTTTATGAGTGGCCGGGTTATGGCAAGTACCAGCTCAAGTTCACTTATCCGCCATTTGCGGCGGTGGTCTTCGCGGTGGTGTCGTTCATCCCGTGGTCGCTGCTGCTGGTGCTGACGGATGCGGCGAATGTGGCATTGTTGGTGGTGGCACTGTGGTTCACCTTTGGCGGGCTCGGTTACCTCCAGTCCAGGCGGGTGCGGCTGGGGGCGTCGCTGCTGACGGCGGGAGCGGTGTTCTGGCTCGAGCCGGTGATCCGGACGATCTACGTGGGCCAGGTGAACCTGGCGCTGATGGCGTTGATCATCTGGGACTTGTGCCAGCCGGACACCGCGGCGAGCCGGCGGTGGAAGGGGGCAGGGGTCGGGATCGCCGCCGGGATCAAGCTTGTCCCGCTGATATTCATCCCCTACCTGTTGCTGACCAGGAAGTTCCGCCAGGCTGCGGTGGCGTGCGGGGCGTTCGCGGCCACCGTCGTGGCCGGGTTCGTGATCCTGCCCGCCGACTCGGCCAAGTGGTGGTTCGGCGGAATGTTTGTCAATGACGCCGGCCGGACCGGGTTCCTCGGCTGGGTGGGAAACCAGTCGCTGCGCGGGCTGGTTGCCCGGCTGATGGGCAGTGTGGCGGGCTCTGGGCATGTGTGGCTGCTGGCCGCCGTGCTGACGGCGGGGATAGGACTGGCGTGCGCGGCGCTGCTGGCCCGTAAGGGTCACGAGATGGCCGGGATCCTGACCTGCGCGCTGACCGGGCTGCTGGTGTCCCCGGTGAGCTGGGAGCACCACTGGGTGTGGGTCGTCCCCGGGATAGCCGTCGCCGCGCATTATGCGGTGCAGGCCATGGCGGCCAGAGCCCGCCGGCGGGCGGCGCCCGGCCAGGCGGGCTGGCGGCTGTGGGCCGCCCGCGCGCGGGGCTGGGCGTCAAGCCTTCCGGGCTGGGGATACTGGGCGCTGGCGGCGGGCATGCTGGTGGTCTACGCCGCGTGGCCAGGCGGCTTCTGGGACAAACCCAAGGACCTGCCCGCCTTCTCCATGAGCATGATCTGGCAACCGAACACCTATATCGTCTACTACAACAAATACGGCGACCGACCCTGGCTCCCCGAATATCACTGGCACGGCTCCCAGCTCATTTACGGGAATGGATTCGTCCTCGGGGGCCTCGTGCTGCTCGTCATTCTGCTTGTGCTGGCCGCGATCGCCCCCACCCCACGCCCAGCAATGGCGGCGCCGGGCACTATCACCCAGGAACAGCACGCGGCCGCACCAGCGGGCGGCCTCGTGACACTGGCCGAAGCGAACGAGCCGCACGGGAGCCAACTGTAGGGTCGCCGCCATGGAGACTCGTGACCATCCGACGGCCCGGCTCGCGTTCCGCCCGGGCGAATCGGGGCTGTGACGGCCGTGAGCCCGCGCAAGGCCCGTCGGCTGCCGGATGATCTACCGCGCAGAGGACGCGGCGGAACCGGCCGCGGCGGCGCGGGCCGGGGCGGCCGCAGCGTGCCGGGCGGGGGAGCGGGAGGCGGGGGAGCAGGAACGGGGCCAGGAGCTGGTGCAGCGAACCCCTCCCTTCCGCTGGGTCCGGAGCGCCACGAGTCGTGGCCGGACGGGGACTGGGTGGTCCGGCTCATTCCGGGCGCCGCCTCGGTGAAGGGCTATCGTTGCCCCGGATGCGACCAGGAAATCCTTCCCGGCACGCCGCACCTGGTCGCCTGGCCCGCGCTGACCCCCGGGCCAAGCGAACGCAGGCACTGGCACCGGCCATGCTGGGAGCGGCGCAGCCGCCGTACCCCCGGAATCCGGCGAGGAAGGCAATAAATGAGCGATATCAGGGCCAGCACTATCCTGCCGGCCCGGCGTGAGCGGGTCACCCTGCGCACCGAAGACGGCCTGGCTCTGACCGGGGAACTGGCCCTGCCCGTTGACCAGGCGCCGGTGGCCACGCTGGTCTGCCTGCACCCGCTGCCCACCCAGGGCGGGATGATGGACAGCCACATCCTGCGCAAGGCGTCCTACCGGCTGCCCGCGCTGGCCAGCCTCGCGGTGCTCAGGTTCAACACCCGCGGCACCTCGTCGGAACAAGGCCGCAGCGAAGGTGAGTTCGGCGCAGGAGAATCCGAACGACACGACGTGGCTGCTGCCGTCGCCTGGTGCGCCGCCGCTGGCCTGCCCCGGCTCTGGCTGCTGGGCTGGTCGTTCGGCACGGAACTGGCGCTGAGGTGGGGAGCAGATCTGGCCGTCGAAGGCGCCATCCTGCTCTCGCCGCCGCTGAAGCGGGCGGGCGATGAGGATCTGGACGCCTGGGTGGCCTCGGGGAAGCCGCTGCTGGTGCTCGTCCCGGAACTCGATGATTACCTGCGCCCCGACGAGGCGCGGAGGCGCTTCGCCCGTGTCCCCCAGGCCGAGGTCGTGGCGGTCGACCGGGCCAAGCACCTGTGGGTCGGCGAGCCCTATGTCCGTATTGTGCTGAACGAGATCGTGCGCCTGCTCAATCCAGCTGCGTGGCCGCTGCCGACCGAGTGGAAGGACTGACCGTGCCCCTTTTCGACATGACCGGCAAGAAGGCTTTCGTGACGGGAGCGTCCCGTGGGATCGGGCGGGTGATCGCGGTCGCCCTGGCCGAGGCGGGGGCCGACCTGGCCCTGGTGGCCCGGGGCGCGGACGGCCTGGCCGATACCGCGGCGCAGGTCGCCGCCCATGGCCGCAAGGCGTTCGTCATCCCGGCCGATGTGACGCGCCAGGAGGAGGTGGCTGCGGCGGTCGCCGCGGCAATCGAGGAACTCGGTCACGTGGACGTGGTGGTGAACAACGCTGGCGGGTCCAACTTCCTGGTGCCCTTCCTCGATCTGCGGCTGTCTGGCTGGGACAAGCTCATCAGGCTGAACCTGGATTCCGCGATGTATGTCTGCCATGCGATCGGCGGTCATCTGGTGGAGCGGGGCCAGGGCTCGGTCATCAACGTCGCCTCCGTGGCGGGCGTGGCGGCATCTCCCTTCCTGTCCCCCTACGGGGCCGCCAAGGCCGGCCTGGTCTCGCTCACGAAGTCGCTCGCGGTCGAATGGGCGACGCTCGGCGTCCGGGTCAACGCGCTCTGCCCCGGCTGGACCGCGACCGACCTCAACCGGAATCTGTGGCAGGACGAGACCGCTGGGCAGGCCACCGTGGCGACGGTGCCGATGCAGCGCTGGGGCCGGGCCGAGGAGATGGCAGGCCCCGCGGTCTTCCTGGCCAGCGACGCCTCCTCGTACATGACCGGGCAGGTGCTCATCGTCGACGGAGGCCAGACCGCGATGTGCTGACCTGGCTGACCACAGATGAGGGGGCCGGCGCGTACGCGCCGGCCCCCTCATCGATGTGCGGTGGCTACTCGGTCCACCAGTCCTCGTCGTTGGCCTTGCTGGCCTTGGCCGAGACCGGCTGCTTGCCCGCCGCCGTGACCGGGGCCTGCTGCCCGCCCTGGCCGGCGGGCGGCGCGGGCGGACGCTGGCCGCCGTGGCGTGGCTCTTCGCGCCGTGGCGCTCCGCCGCCCTGTGGCGGCGCAGCAGCCTGCTGCGGAGCGCCGACGGCCTTCTGCCCACCGACTCCGACGGCCTGCCTGCTGGCCGTGAGAGCGTCGCCGAGCCCCCCCATCTGGGTGCCGAGCAGCTGGCTGATCTGGGCCAGGTGGGTGGAAATACTCTCCTTCTGCCTCGACAGGTCGTCGACCTCGCGCTGTGCCGCGGCCCGGTGCCGTTCGATTTCGCCCTTGGTGTCGGCCAGGAGCTGTTCGGCCTGGCCCTTCGCCTGAGCGACAATCTGGTCGGCGTTCTTCTTGGCGTTGGTGACGAGCTGCCTTGAGTGCTGGTCGGCCTCGCGCCGGGTCTGCTCGGCCTGGGCGCTCGCCTTGCTGGCCCGCTGCTCCGCCGTGGCGGCCCGCTGCTCGGCCTCGGTGACCAGCTTCTGGGTCGCCGACTGGGCGGCCGACAGGCGCTCGGCTTCCTGCCGTTCTGCTTCCTCGCGCCGTGAGGCGAGCTGGATCTCGAATTCCGCCTCGGCCTGGGCCCGCTGCGCTTCGCTCTCCTCGAGGATCCGCTGGGCCTGGCTGCGCATCTCATCCGACTGCCGCTTGGACGTGGTGAGGATCTCGTCACGCTCGCGCTTGGCCGACGCCTTGAGCTGAGCCACTTCGCGCTCGGTGGTGGTGCGCAGCTTGGCGATGTCCCGCTCGATCGCGGCCCGCTTCTCGGCGACCTCATGGTCGGCGGTGGCGCGGAGCTTGGCCGCTTCCCTCTCGGTGGTCGAGGTCAGCTCGTCGGCTTCCCGCCGCGCGCTGGTCCTGATGGCGTCGGCCTCGCGCTCGGCCGAACCCCTCAGGTCGTCAGTCTCCCGTTTGGCATTGGCGCGCAGCTCGGCCGCCTCGTTCTCAGCCGCCGCGCGCACCTCTGCCGCGTCTACCTTGGCGGCCGCGTTGAGCTCGTTCGCGGCGGACCTGGCCTCCTGGGCGATCTCGGTGGCCTGCTCCTCAGCGAGCCTCAGCAGCTGCTCGATGCGCGAACCGAGCCCCGCGTAGGTCGGGCGCTCCTGCTCCCGGATCTGGCGATGTGCGTCAGACAGCTCCTGCTGGAGTGCCTGGACCTGATCCCGGTGCTGGCGCACCTCGCTGTCGAGTTGCTTGAAGTGCTCGTCGACCTGATGCGGGTCATATCCCCGCATGACCCGCGCGAACTCACGGGGGGTGGCTTCCTCGAAGAAGTTGCTGAGCTGGGCGTCGATTTCAGGCTGCATGTGGCTTAATCCTGGGTTAGACGGGGGGGGGACGTGCGGGGGTGGGCGATGCCTCACGATCCGCTCCAGAGGTCCAGGCATTGAGCCCCTGGCCTGGCAGACACGGAATCACGAGCGGTCGCCCAATGCCTCGGAGCGTACTCCCCCGACCACGCCTTAGCGGGCGCCTTCTCGTTTCCTCTTGCCATAATCCGCATTTTTGTCCCATCAGCAGTGACCGAGGGACGTTCTGACGGTCCACCGCAGGAACCGGCGTAGTCGGACAATGCGGCGTAGTCGGACAATACGGTATATCCCGGTCAGTCGACCGCCGTTTCGACGAGTTCCGTGAGGACCCCGCCGAGGTCGGCCGGGTGTACGAAAGCGATTGAGGCACCCATGGAGCCATGCCTGGGCCGCTGGTCCAGCAGGCGCACCCCGCTCGCCCCGATCGACGCAAGCGCCTGGGTGATATCGGTCACGCCGTAGCCGATGTGGTGGATCCCCTCACCACGGCGGGCCAGGAACCTGCCGACGGGCGTGCCGGCGGCCAGGGGCTCGATCAACTGGATCCAGGAGGATCCCCCGGGCGCGTCGGCCACGTGCAGCATCGCCTCGCGGACGCCCTGCTCCTCGTTGACTTCCCGGCTCGTCACGGTGAGATCGAAGAGTGATTCGTAGAAGGCCACTTTCTCGTCGAGGTCGCGGCAGGCGATCCCGACGTGATCGATGCGGATGAGCACCGGTGCCTTCACCTCCTGGACGCTGACGTGGCTCGCCTGCACGCTGACGGCCCGCCTGCACGCTGACGCGGCCCTGGGTGCACGGCGTACCCATAGGTATCGTGGCAGGCATCCGGCTCCGGCGGGCAGCCGGGCCGGCCGGCCCAGCGGAGGTAGGCATGCGGGATGCGGTGATCACCGGCGGGGCCCGGACAGCGGTTGGCCGCTTGCTCGGCTCGCTCAACGGCTTCACCGGGGCCGATCTGGGCGGCATCGCCATCAAGGCGGCGCTGGAGCGGGCCGGTCTCACCGGCGAGCAGGTCGAATACGTGATCATGGGCCAGGTACTGCAGGCGGGAGCCGGGCAGGTGCCCGCACGTCAGGCCGCAGTGGCGGGCGGCATACCGATGACCGTTCCGGCCACCACCATCAACAAGGCGTGCCTGTCCGGCCTCGACGCGATTGCGCTCGCCGCGCAGCTCATCCGGGCCGGCGAGTTCGACGTCCTGGTGGCAGGCGGCATGGAGTCCATGACCGGCGCCCCGCATCTGCTGCCGGGTTCGCGCGCCGGGCACAAGTACGGTTCCATCGAGATGCGTGACGCCATGGCGTGGGACGGTCTGACCGACGCGTTCGACCGCGTGCCGATGGGCGAACTCACCGATACTCACAACGCCCGCCTGGGAATTGGCCGCCAGGAGCAGGACGAGTTCGCGGCCAGATCGCACCAGCGGGCCGCCGCCGCCATCAAAGACGGGCTGCTGGCCGCGGAGATCACCAGTGTCTCCGTCCCGCAGCGGCGCGGTGAGCCGGCGATCTTCGACACGGACGAGGGTGTCCGCGGCGACGCCACGGTGGAGTCGATGAGCAGGCTGCGCCCTGCGTTCGCCAAGGACGGCACGATCACGGCGGGGTCCGCGTCGCAGATCTCGGACGGTGCGTGCGCGGTCGTGGTGATGTCGGCCGAGTCCGCGGCCGCGTCGGGGGCGCCGGTCCTGGCCGAGATCGGAGCGCACGGCAACGTCGCAGGCCCGGGCAACTGGCTGCAGTCGCAGCCCTCCGCGGCGATCAACCACGCGCTCGGCAAGGCTGGGCTCACCGTCGGGGACCTCGACCTGATCGAGATCAACGAGGCGTTCGCCTCGGTCGTCATCCAGTCCATGCGCGACCTTGCCGTCGGGCCCGAGAAGGTCAACGTCAACGGGGGAGCTATCGCGATCGGCCACCCGATCGGCGCCTCCGGCGCCAGGATCGCCCTGCACCTCGTGCACGAACTGGGCCGACGCGGCGGCGGCCTGGGCGCGGCGGCGCTCTGCGGCGGCGGTGGTCAGGGCAGCGCTCTGCTGCTGCGCGTGCCGGCGTCGGCCGAGCGTGGCTGACCTCCGCTCGCCATCGCGCGCGACCAGCACGGCCGAGGCTGGGGCCAGCACGGCGGAGGGCAGAGCTAGCACGACGGAGGCTGGGTCGAGCGCGGCGGACGCTGGGGCCAGCGCGGCGGAGGGCAGAGCTAGCACGACGCAGGCTGGGGCCAGCGCGGCGGAGGGCAGAGCTAGCACGACGCAGGCTGGGGCCAGCGCGGCGGAGGCCGTCGATCGCGCCCGGTCGGGCGACCCGCGCGCGCTGGCCAGGCTCATCTCGCTGGTCGAGAACGGCTCGCACCAGCTCAGGCCGGTCATGAAGGCGCTGGCCCGGTTTACCGGGCAGGCCCGGGTGGTCGGCCTGACCGGTGCGCCCGGGGTGGGGAAGTCCACCGTGACCGGCGCCCTGGTGGCTGCTTACCGGGAGCGCGGGCTCCGGGTGGGCGTGCTGGCCATCGACCCGACGTCCCCGTTCAGCGGCGGGGCCTTGCTTGGCGACCGGGTGCGGATGCAGGAGCACGCCACCGATGAGGACGTGTTCATCAGGTCGATGGCCACCCGCGGGCATCTAGGCGGGCTGTCCTGGACGACCCCGCAGGCGCTGCGGGTGCTCGACGCCGCTAGGTTCGACGTCATCCTGGTGGAGACCGTGGGGGTGGGCCAGGCGGAGGTCGCGATCGCTTCTCTGGCGGACTCCACCCTCGTGGTGGTCGCGCCGGGGATGGGTGATGCCATCCAGGCCGCCAAGGCTGGGATCCTGGAGATCGGCGACGTGTTCGTGGTGAACAAGAGCGACAAGCCCGGCGCCCAGGAGGCCGTGCGGGACCTGCGCACCATGATCGCTATGGCGCAGCGCGGCGAGGGGGAGTGGAAGCCTCCTATCGTCAGCACGTCCGCCGTATCCGGCGAGGGCATCGCCGACCTGGTCGGCAGGCTCGATGCGCACTGGTCCTGGCTGGACTCCTCCGGTGAGCGGGATCGCAGGCGCCAGGCCCGGGCCCGCGAGGAGATCTCCGTGATCGCCCTCACCGCGCTGCGACAGCGGATGGGCGGTCTGCCCGGCGACTCCTCGCTCGACGCGCTGGCCGCCCGCGTCGCCGCGGGCGAGATCGACCCCTACACCGCGGCCGACGAACTCACCGCGGCGGTACCCCGCTGGACTGGCCCAGCCTGACTGGCCCCGGCCTGGCTGGCCCCGGCCTGGCTGGCCCAGGCGGTTCCGTCGGCGTGCTGCGCTGCCTCCGCCAGGTCGGCCGTTCCCTGCGCCTGGCCGGCTGCTGCCTGCGCCGGGTTACCCGCTGGGTAGGCGGGGGCCCGGCGTTCCATCCGCCGGGCTAGCCTCCGCCTGCGCCTGGCCACCGGCGGACTGCGCGCCGACCGCCGCTCCCGGCCCGGAATCGTGCTCCGTGGCCGCCAGCGCCAGTTCCTCCATCGCGGCCAGCTCCGAATCGATGATCGACACGCTGCGAAGCCGGGCGTGGTAGGCCTTCTTACCGCCCCGGACGCCGAACAGCCGCTTGGTGAGCACCAGGTACAGAACCAGCGCGATGTTGACGGCGAAGGCGCCAAGCCGCAGCGGGGTGATCTTCAAGGACAGGTCATAAACCTCATACGGGATGAAGGCCGAGGTGGCCACCATGGCGAAGTACTCACCCCAGCGCTGCAGCAGCCACAGCCCGATTCCCTCGATGAGCTCGACCAGCGCGAATGCTATGACGCCGACGAGGAGCCACGTCAGCGTGCGCTGGTTGAGCGTGAAGGCATGCTGGATCAGTCCGATCAACTTGGAGTGGTCGACGTTGAAGCCGAATGCGCGCAGCGTTGAGCGCACAGCCGGCAGTTCGCGGTTGAAGGCCTGCTCGTAGGAGCTTCTGGAGGACTTGAACCGCCATAGGAAGTAGGCGATCACCCCGAAGACGATCACCCGCGCGAATCGCTCCACGGCGAAGAACCGCAGGATCAACGCGCTGCGTAGTTCGTTCTCGCGGCGCACGGGGGGTGCCTCCGCCGCCGGGCCGCTGCCGGATGGCGGCCCTGGCACGAACGTCCCGCAGCGTAGGCAGCGCCAGGCCTGGCCCGGCGCCAACGTGGCGTGCAGCCGTGCGCGCAGCCCAGGCTCCTCGGGGGCGTACGTGTAATGACCCCGGAGCGCGCACATGAGCAGGCTCCAATTCACGTAGCGCAGCCTATGGCAGCGGTCACCGCATGTCGCCTCGGCAACCCGTGGCATCATCGGGCTCCGGGCCCCGGACAGCCCGTTGATAGGTGGCCGATAAGCCGATGATGATCCCGTCAGCGAGCGTGAGCACCTCGTCGCAGGCCAGCGCGAGCGCTGCCCGGTCCCGTCCGATAGCGATGATGGCGGTGTCCCGTCCCAGGTCGCGGATGCCAGCCGCGACACTTGCCGTGTCGCGGGGGCCGAGATTGTCGAGCAGGCCATCGATCAGGAGCAACGCGGGCTCGTGCACCGCGGCGGCGGCCAGCCGTGCCCTGCGCCCGATGACGGCCGGCGCGGCGCGGAGCGGCACGTCGGCCCAGGGTGTCAGGCAGAGCCGGTCCAGTATCGCGGCGGCCAGGGCGTCGCGGTCGCACCCGGGCAGCCTGGCCAGCCTGGCTGCGTGCCCGACCAGCCCGCGAACCCGGAAACCGGGCTGCGTGTGGGTGGACCGGCGTGCTATGCCCACCGACCGGCGCACCGCGGCGCGGCCTTGCGAGGTCGTCAGGTCCTGGCCGAGTACCCGCAGCTCACCGTAGGCTGGCCGAGCGATCCCGGCCAGCAGGTCGACGACGGCCGCTCCCGCGCCGTCCCGGCCGGTCGCGATGCCGATGGCTGGACGCCCCGTGAGCGGCACGTCCATGCGGAAGCTGGCCGTGCGGAGCACCCAGGTCCAGCCGTGCCGCACGCCGACCCCCGCGGCGAGCACCGGGACTATTCCCGTCAGGGCATAACTGGACGGATACCCCACCCCCGGGTTTCGCATCACCAGCCCCCTCAGCAGGCAATATAACCTGTAGCCACAGAACTGTCACTGTTAGTAGTCAGACGTTATCGCCTGCCCGCGTCCGGGGCTGCGCGGGTACCGTGAGCCTGTGCCGAACCCGCTGGACCTGCCGTTCGATCCGATCGCGCGCGCGGCGGAGACCTGGGAGCAGCGATTCGGGCCGTCCGAAGCAATGGCCGCCGTCACATCGATCATGCGGGCGCAGCAGATCCTGCTGGCCGAACTCGACACCGTGCTGCGGCCGCACGGGCTGACATTCGCCAGATATGAGGCGCTGGTGCTGCTGACCTTCAGCCGCCGGGGCGTGCTGCCGATGCGGGTAATCGGCCAGCGGCTGATGGTGCACCCGACCAGCGCCACCAATACCGTTGACCGCCTGGAGCGGCAGGGCCTGGTGGTCCGCCGGCCGAACCCGCGTGATGGCCGGGGGAAGCTCGCTGAGATCACCGAGGCGGGCCGTGAGGTCGTCACCGCCGCGACCGTGGACCTGATGAAAGCCGAGTTCGGCGTGGCTGACTACGACGTGGCTCAGCTGGGCCAGCTTTTCGATCTGCTCCGCGGGCTGCGGGTGGGGGCCGGCGATTTCGCGCCAGGTGGCCCCGGCAGGCAGTAGTGCCACCGGCCGTCCGGCGTGGTGCGGGGAGTGGCGCCGGGCTTTCGTTTGGCTGGATCTATTTCTGGATCTATTTGATGGGTGATGCCTGCCAGGTCTGCGCGCCATCCATGGTGAACCAGACCGCGTGCTGGCCTGGATCGGCTGGCACGGCGACGCCCTGGGACGCTGTGGTCATGCCCACGAAGGCGAAACCACCCGCTGGCTGGGTGCTCCGGGCGGTGGCCCAGGTGGCGCCGCCGTCCGCGGAGACCTCGATGCCCAGGCTGGTCGCGAGGATGATCGCGGATGGCGTGCCCGCAACGGAGGTGGCGGTGCCGGCCGTGGGCGCGGAGCCCGCGCGCTGCCATGTCGTCCCGTTGTCGGCGGAGGTGTAGACGGTCTTGGGCTGGGAGCCGGCGGAAGCCGGGCCGGTGCAGACCAGCACCAGGCCGGAGGGGCCGGTGGCGGCGAGCATCTCACCGGCTGGCTGGCCGTCGGGCTGTGCGGCACCTGCGGTGCACGCGGCCCCCGCGGGGGCGGTGGTCAGCGGCCGCCACGCGCCCTGACCCGAGACCGGCCCGCTGAGCGCCAGGGTTGATCCTCGCCGTGGCGCCGGCCACAGGGGTCCACTGGTAGCCGCCCGCGGCAGCGGAATACACCGCGAAACTGGTGCAGTGGGCGGCGAAACCGGAACCGGTTCCCGTGCACCGTGCCCACACCGCGAAGACGCGGTCACCGCGCGCCTCCAGCACGGTCACCCGCAGCCCGCCGGTGCTGATCTTCGCCCAGGTATGGCCGCCGTCATGGGTGGCGAACAACTCCGGTCCGAACGCCCAGCCGTCGTTGCGGTCCAGGAACCGGATCTGGCTCACCCCGGCTGGCCCGTCGGGGGCCCCGGTGACCGGTGCGCGCACGCCGTACCAGGTTGCGCCGCCGTTGTCGGTGCGCGCGATCGACGTGCAGTCCTGCGGGACGATGGGGCAGTGACCCGGGACTCCGGCCTGGCCGAGGACCCACCCGGTGAGCGTGCCGATGAAGGTGACCGACGTGGCCGCGAAGTTGGGGGGCACGGGCGGCGGCGCGACGGGCGTGGCCGGCGTCGGCGTGGTCGGGGAGGCCGATGGGTGCACGGGGCTGGCGTCCTGGGTCTGGCCGGCCTGCGCGCCGGACTGCGTCGGCCCTGGCCCCAGCTGCAAGCGCGGGATAAGCAGAGTCGGGACCGCCGCGATGATGGCGATGGCCGCGGCGGCCCCTGCGGCCGTCACCACGGCCCGGGTGAGCTTGCGCCGCCGTGCCCGCCTGCGGATCAGCTCGAAGGTTCCTGGCGGTGGCGGCAACGGGTGGACCTGGGCCTTCAGCCAGGCATCCAGGTCGTCATGCGGGTCAGTCACCGGATTCCCCCAGCGCCTTGCGTAGCCGGGCCCGCGCCTGGAACAGGTCGGCCTTGATGGTGCCTTCGGGGCGGCCGAGCATCGCGGCCACCTCGCGGAGCGGGAAGCCCGCGTAATAGTGGAGCAGAAATGGGCTGCGCAGCCGGTCAGGCAGCGCCTGGAGCAGGGCTCGCACGTGCACATCCTGCCCCGGCTGGTACCCGGTATCGAATTGGGCGCCCGCGGTGATAGCGTTCAGCGCCTTGCGCTCGCGCCCGGTCTTGCGCCAGTGGTCACGGACCAGGTTCGTGGCGATCATGTACAGATAGCTCTGCGGGTTGTCCAGTGCCGACCACCGGGCGAGCAGTCGCGTGAAGGCCTCGGACGCGATCTCGTGTGCTATGTCGTCATCGTTCACCAGCCGCCGGACCCAGCCCGCCAGCGTGGGGTAACAGGCATTGAAGAGTTCCTCCGCTGCCGCCCGGTCGGTGCTGCGGAGCGTACCCACGGATTCCTCTCGGCTGGCGGTCCCCGCCGCCGCGCTCCACGGCGCCACCAGGGTCAAGACGTCTCCGGCGGTGGCGGCCACGGTGACATCGGCGGCTTGGGACGGCACAGGTCTACCACACCTTCTCCGGCGAGACGGAACCCGACGGCACAGGCGTGTCCCCGCATCGCCCGTGCACTATCTGAGACGGTCCGCAGAGGTTCCCGGTTGGGTGTATGCGCGATGAATTATTGCCATACGCCAGCCGGGGCATGGCCATGCCGGGCGGCCGGGATACACTGAACCGAGAATAGTAGGACGTCCTACTATCTGCCCCGCTCACCGTGCAGCCGCTCACGGTGCACCGCTTACCGAGTACCCGCTCACCGAGTACCCGCTCACCGCCATCGGGAGGGAGCCGTCATGAAGGCGCAGGCCTCAGTGGAGCCGGCGGTCGAGGGCCGGCGCCGCTGGCAGCGCCGGTTCGACGAGGCCCGGCTTCGCGACGCGGACTTCAGCACGCTGTCCGGGCTTGAGGTGGACCCCGTGTATGGCCCGGCGCCCGGTGCCGCGCCGCCCGGCTTCGAGCGGATCGGGTGGCCCGGCGAGTACCCGTTTACCCGGGGCCTCTACCCGGCCGGCTACCGGGGCAGAGCCTGGACGATCCGCCAGTTCTCCGGATTCGGCAACGCCAGGCAGACCAACGAGCGGTACAAGATGCTGCTGCGGGCCGGCGGGGCCGGCCTGTCCGTGGCGTTCGACATGCCGACCCTGATGGGCCGGGACTCCGACGACCCGCGCTCGCTCGGTGAGGTCGGCCATTGCGGCGTGGCGATCGACTCCGCCGCCGACATGGACGTGCTGTTCGCCGGCATCCCGCTGGCCGACGTGACCGCCTCGATGACGATCAGCGGTCCCGCGGTCCCGGTGTTCTGCATGTACCTGGCCGCTGCCGAGCGGCAGGGCGCGGACCTGGCCACGCTCGACGGGACGCTGCAGACGGACATCTTCAAGGAGTACATCGCGCAGAAGGAGTGGCTCTTCCCGCCGCAGCCGCACCTGCGGCTGATCGGCGACCTGATGGAGTACTGCGCGCGCGAGATCCCCGCGTACAAGCCGCTGTCGGTGTCCGGGTACCACATCAGGGAGGCGGGCTCAACCGCCGCCCAGGAACTGGCGTTCACGCTCGCCGATGGTTTCGGCTACGTCGAGCTTGGCCTGTCCCGCGGCCTGGACGTGAACGCCTTCGCGCCCGGGCTCTCCTTCTTCTTCGATGCGCATATCGACTTCTTCGAGGAGATCGCCAAGTTCCGCGCCGCCCGCAGGATCTGGGCGCGGTGGATGCGCGACACCTACGGCGCGACCACCGCCCGCGCCCAGTGGCTGAGGTTCCACACCCAGACCGCCGGCGTGTCGCTCACCGCGCAGCAGCCTGACAACAACATCGTGCGGACGGCGATCGAGGCGCTGGCGGCCGTGCTCGGCGGGACGAACTCGCTGCATACCAACGCGCTCGACGAAGTGCTGGCGCTGCCGAGCGAGAAGGCGGCGGAGATCGCGGTGCGCACCCAGCAGGTGATCATGGAGGAGACCGGCGTCGTCAACGTCGCGGATCCGCTCGGCGGCTCCTGGTATCTCGAAGCGCTCACGGACCGGCTGGAAGCCGAGGCCGAGGCGGTCTTCGCCAGGATCCGCGCGATGAGCCCCGACGGCTCGATGACCGGCGGGATCCTGCGCGGCATCGAGGACGGGTGGTTCATGGCTGAGATCGCCGAATCGGCCTTCGAGTACCAGCAGAAGCTGGAGAAGGGCGAACAGCGGGTCGTCGGCGTGAACTGCTACCCCGAAACAGTCGGGCTGCCGGTCGAGATCATGCGGGTCAGCCACGACGTGGAACGGGATCAGGCCCGGGACCTGGCGCAGCGGCGGGCCGCGCGGGACCAGGCCGCCGTGGACTCGGCCCTGGCTTTGATGCTGGCCGCGGCGCGATCGGGCGCGAACATCATCCCGCCGATGCTTGAGGCGGCCCGGGCCGAGGCCACCCTCGGCGAGATCTGCGGTGCGCTGCGCGAGGAGTGGGGCAGCTACTCCGAGACCCCGGCGTTCTAGCCGGCCGGGTCCGCGCCCAGGTCCCCATCTGCTTCTCGCCGCCTACCTCACCAGTACCTGCGCGCCGCCTGGCGCCGCTCGCCTACATCGATGAGCAGCCCCCAGCGCGCGCCGACCCGGTCGCACACGCCTGCCGCACCGCGGACGCCACCGCCGAGGCTGCCCGCCCCGCCAGCGCCCGCCAGCCCTTCCGCAGCTTCCGGACTGGCGCGGCGTAGCGAGCCTCACCCATCTTGTGCCCCTTAGTAATGAGTCGATTACTCAGAGCTACGGGATGGATGCTTTCCCGCTCAGCTCATCAGTTTGTGTGACTTCACGTACCCCCCTAGCTAATCAGGGATCTAATCACTTTCTCTCCTAGTCTGCGTATAGAGCCGCTGCACCATACGTTGCCTACCCGAATTGGTCAGAGATCAGGACGGCGCTGCAGCAGACTAGGCAGCATGGTGACCATCAAGTAATCAACCGGGCGACCATCAATACAAGGAGCAGAGAATGACAACGGTACAAGAACTACTGGACCTACTCACAGCACAGCCGCGCAACGCAGTGGTAGTTAATCTAGATCACCCTGCTAGCAGGGTAGAGGATTTCTTGCAGGTAGTACTGTGACCAAGTATGACGACTACTCGCTTGCCCTCACGCCGGGCTGGCGGTGGGCAGTCCGGCCTTTTTCGCAGCGGCGAGCAGTCGCTTGTCGTAGGCCACGAAGGCGGTGAGTTCCCGCCGGATGGCCAGGGCGGAGGCCAGGTGTATCGCGTTGATCGCGTGCAATGTCGCGGGCCGGATACCCGCCGCCTTGCCGAGCACCTCGTCGGTGAGCCCCACCTCGCCAGTGCGCCGGATCACCTGGTAGCTCTCCGGCAGGGCGGTTGGCTCCGCGCGCCAGACGGCACGCGGCACCTCGACGCGGATGACTGAGCTTGACACCCTGACCAGGTTCGGCTGGTCCGCCAGCCAGCGGCTCAGCGCGGCTGATTCCGGCTCAGTAATGGCCAATTTCACCAGGGCCGACGAGTCCAGGTAGATCAAGACCCCTCCTCCTCACGCATCTGGAGGAGTATCTCGGTGGCAGTTGGCCGTCCTGGTGGCACGGGCGGAGCCGGCTCAACGTCGAGGAGGTCGCCGGGGTCCTCAGCGGCCTCGATGATTCCCGCCGCGATCAGCCGTTCGAGCGGGCTGTCCACATCCCCGGCCGGCACGAGCCGGGCCACCAGCCGCCCGCGGTTGGTGATGTCCACGGTCTGTCCCTTCTCCGCCAGGTCTACGTAGACGCTGGCGTGCTGGCGAAGCTCGCGGATGCCGATGCGGTGCGCGCCGCGCCGCCTGCCGACCCGCTGCGGGACGCCTGCCGCGTCACCGGTATCACTCATGGGCATAACGTAGCACATCTTGTGCTATCGAACCGGCACCCCGGCGCCGCCTTGGCAGCGCGCCGGACGGCGTCTCAGCGGTCGATGCACGGCGAGCATGGGGCAGGATGGAGTCATGCAGCAGCCGCGGGACTTTTCGCTCTACGGCGCCGTCGACCTGGGCGCGCGGCAGGCCGCCGCGCAGCGCAGCCAGCAGGCGGCGTCTCGCACTGATGGGCCGGACGGCCCGCAGGGCGGCAACGTGATCGATGTGACTGAGGAAACCTTCAATGTGGAGGTCGTCGAGCGATCACGTTCCACGCCCGTGATCCTGGATTTGTGGGCCGAGTGGTGCGGCCCGTGCAAGCAACTCAGCCCCGTGCTGGAGAAGCTGGCCATAGAGGCGGACGGGGCCTGGGTACTGGCCAAGGTGGACATCGACGCGAACCCGCAGCTTCGGGCCGCGCTGCAAGTCCAGAGCATCCCGATGGTCATGGCCGTGGTCGGCGGCCAGGTCGTCGACGGCTTCCTCGGTGCCATGCCCGAAGCCCAGGTGCGCCAGTGGATCGGCCAGCTGATGCAGGTGGCGGACCAACTCGGCATGCCCCCGGGCGCGGCGGGCACCGACGCCGGGGAGGACGACGGCCTGGAGGCGGACGCCCCGGGCGACCCGCGGGCCGCCGGGTCGTACCCGCCGGGCATGCGCGGCGGCCCCGGCCCCGGTGAGGCCCCGATGGACCCGGCGTTCGAGGACGCCCAGCGGGCCATGGAGCGGGGCGATCTCGACGCCGCCGCGGCCGCCTTCGAGCGGGTGCTCGCGGCCTCGCCCGGCCACCCGGTCGCTTCGCTCGGGCTCGCCCAGGTCGACCTGATCCGCCGGGTGAACTCCTACGACCAGGCGCAGGCGCGCCGAGCCGCGGCGGTGAACCCGGACGATGTCGAGGCCCAGGCCCGCGTCGCCGACATCGACCTGGCCATGGGCCGGGTCGAGGAGGCCTTCGACCGGCTGCTCGGCACCATCAGGCGGACGTCCGGAGAAGACAGGGACCAGGCGCGGCGGCACCTGATCAGCCTCTTCGAGATCTTCCCGCCGAGAGACCCGCTGGTCAGCAAGGCGCGGTCCACGCTGTCCAGCCTGCTGTTCTGAGGTTCCCGGTCTGTGCGCGCCGGTCAGCTCTGTGCGCGCCGGTCAGCGGGCGCGCGGATCGCCCGTGTCGGCGTCCGCGATCTGCTCCAAGGCGGGCAGCGCGGCGGCCAGGGCGGCCAGCCCATCCGGGGTGAGCGTCCGCAGGCTGTCGGCGAGCAGGATCGTGCTTTCCTGCCTTATCCGCTCGAGAATGGCGTGCCCCTGCGCGGTGATGGCCAGCGTGCTGGCGCGCGCGTCGCCCGGCACCGGGCAGCGCTGCACGTAACCGTGCTCCTCAAGGACCGTGATCAGCCGGGTCAGCGTTGACGGCGCGATCTTCTCCGCTGCGGCGAGGTCGCCGAGCCGCAGCGGCCCGGCCCGCTCCACCGTGGCGAGCGCGGACAGCTGGGTGGGTGTCAGCCCGGCGAGCTCGTGGCGGCGCAGCCGCCGCGACAGTCGGGCGATCGCCACCCGCAGCCGGGTCACGTCGATGTGGGGAGCGTCCGCAACCGCGGATGACCCCCCGCTGCCAGTGGCACTGCCGTCAATCACATGTCCAGGGTATGTATGCGCGAGCGTGATTGCCGCCTCAGGACCGGGCGGATTGCTGGAGCGCCGCCCGGAGATGGCACGATGATGTCCAGCGCCAACGCAGGCCGGGAAGGCGGGAGTGACGTGTCGGTAGCGCCCAGTGTCTCGAATTCGATCACTGTCCGGCTCGATGTGCCGTCGCGGGGAAGGGCGGTCAGCGAGCTGACGCACGCGGTCGAGCAGGCCGGCGGGGCGGTGACCGCGCTAGACGTGGCGCCGTTCGGCCACGAGCGGCTACGGGTGGACGTGACCTGCGCGGCACGCGACACCGACCATGCCGAGGCGATCGTTGCGGCGCTGTCGGCCATCGCCGGGGTCTCGCTGAGCAAGGTCAGCGACCGGACGTTCCTGCTGCACCTCGGGGGCAAGATCGAGACCCAGTCCAAGGTGCCGCTGCGCAACCGGGACGACCTGTCCATGGCGTACACGCCCGGGGTGGCCAGGGTTGCCCTCGCCATCGCCGCGCACCCCGAGGACGTGCGCCGGCTCACGATCAAGCGCAACAGCGTCGCGGTGGTCACCGACGGCTCGGCCGTCCTGGGCCTGGGGAACATCGGCCCCTATGCGGCCCTGCCGGTGATGGAGGGGAAGGCCGCCCTGTTCAAGCGGTTCGCGGGCATCGACGCCTGGCCCGTCTGCCTGGACACCCAGGACACTGACGAGATCGTCCGCACGGTGCAGGTGATCGCGCCGGCGTTCGGCGGGATCAACCTGGAGGACATCAGCGCCCCCCGCTGCTTCGAGGTGGAGCGCAGGCTCCGCGCCCTGCTCGACATCCCGGTCTTCCACGACGACCAGCACGGAACGGCGATCGTGGTGCTGGCCGCGCTGACCAATGCGCTGCGGGTGGTGGGCAAGAAGCTGAGCTCAGTCCGGATCGCCATGGCCGGCGCGGGCGCCGCGGGGACCGCCGTGCTCAGGCTGCTGATCGCCTCGGGCGCCACGGACGTGGTGGTCTGCGACGACAAGGGCGCGGTGCACACCGGCCGGCCCGGCCTCGACGACAGCCTGCGCTGGATCGCCGAGCACACGAATCCCACCGGCTACAGCGGCGACCTGCGGGGGTCACTGCGCGGGAGAGACGTGTTCGTCGGGGTGTCCGCGCCGCACATCCTGAGCGGAGACGACATCGCGACCATGAACGACCAGGCGATCGTGTTCGCGCTGGCCAACCCCGACCCGGAAATCGAGCCGGACGTCGCCCTGGAACATGCGGCGGTGGTCGCCACCGGGCGCAGCGACTACCCGAACCAGATCAACAACGTGCTGGCGTTCCCTGGGGTGTTCCGCGGCCTGCTGGACGCTCAGGGCCGGGCGGTGACCGACGAGATGCTCATCGCCGCGGCCCGGGCGCTGGCCGGCGTGGTCTCGGCCAGTGAACTCGGGCCGCACTACATCATTCCCTCGGTGTTCAACCCGGAAGTGTCCTCGGCGGTGGCCGCCGCGGTCCGCGACGCCGCGGTCCGCAGCGGCGGTGGCCACCCAGCACGGCCGTAGCTAGCGGTCCAGCCAGATATTCATGGGAATGCAAAACCGGGAGGCGGCGAACCCTGCCGCACACCGCCGGGTCGGCAACAATAGGGATATGGAGGAGGACATCTCGGGCCGGCTTCTGGTCGCCACGCCGTTGCTCGGCGATCCGAATTTCCGGCGCACCGTCATTCTTATCGTGGAGGACGAGCCGGACGAGGGCACCCTCGGCGTCGTGCTGAACCGTCCTACCGATGTCCCGGTCGAGCAGGTGCTTGAGTCCTGGACCGAACTCGTGACCTGCCCATCCGTGGTTTTCAGGGGCGGCCCGGTCGCCCCGAACAGCGCCCTGGCCCTGGCCATCGTGCCGGGCGACGACGAGCCCGTCGGCTGGCGGGCGCTGGACGGATCCTCGCTGATGTCCAGGATCGGGCTGGTGGACCTGGACGCACCGCCGCAGCTTCTCGCCGGCGGCATTGCCTCGCTGCGGGTTTTCGCCGGCTACGCGGGATGGGGGCCGGGGCAACTCCAGGCGGAGATCGACGAGGGCGCCTGGTACGTGCTGACCGGTGAGCCCGCGGACGCCTTCGCCGCCGAGCCGGAGCGACTCTGGCCGGCCGTCCTGCGCCGTGCGGGCGGCAGCTTTGCCATGGTCGCGACGTATCCGGACGATCCCGCGCTCAACTAGTTACGGCGAAGATCCGGGGGGCACGCCCGGGCACCGCGTAGGATTTGTTCCCGTGAGTACTGAGGTCCTTCCCGAGCAGAGCACCCGTGAGGAGACGGCCGTCAGGCCCGCCCCCTCCGACGGCGACGGCGATCATGAGCGTTTTGCACACTATGTCCAGAAAGACAGGATCGTGGACAGTGCGGTGCTGGGCACTCCGGTGATCGCCCTCTGCGGCAAGAAGTGGGTGCCCAGCAGGGATCCCAAGCGCTTCCCGGTCTGCCCGGACTGCAAGAGGATTTACGAGTCCCTCCCCGAAAACCCCGTTTGATCCCTAACGAACAGTTTCCTGTACTGCCGTCGCCGAGCGCAGCGGCTTCACAGGCGGGCCGGCCGTGATGGTGGACTCGATCGCGCCCAAGTGCGCGACTTCGAGCCGGACCCGGTCGCCCGGCTGCAGCCACGGATAGGAATCCGTGCCGTGCACGCGGGAGAGTTCCAGGATGCACCCGGTCCCGACCGTGCCGCTGGCGATGATGTCGCCGGGGATCAGGGTCGTGCCGCGCGAGGCGTAGGCGAGCAGTTCACCGAACCGCCAGTAGATTTCGCTGAAGCGGCCCTTTGAGTAGGGCTTGCCGTTGACGGCGGCGGTCATCTCCAGGTCGTAGGCATTGCCCGCCCGGTAAGGCGCGATTTCGTCGGGGGTGACCAGGGCGGCGCTGAAACTCGTCGCGGTGTCCTTGCCCTTGGCCGGTCCCAGGTGACCTTTCATCTCCTGGCCTTGCAGGTCGCGGGCGCTCCAGTCGGACATGACCAGGTAGCCGGCGATGTGCTGCTCGGCGACGGCGGGGTCGAGGTCTGACCCGGCCCGGCCAATGACGGCCGCGATCTCCAGTTCGTAGTCGAAACTGAGTGAGCCGGGCGCGATGGGCACGTCGTCATGCGGGCCGCGCACCGCGGCCGGGTTGGTGAAATAGAACAGCGGGATCTCGTACCAGACCGGGTTGACATCATGGCCGAGGGCGGTGGCGCTGGTCCGGACATGGTCCTCGAAGGCCATGAAGTCCCGGATCGAGGGCGGGCGTGGCACCGGCGCCCGGAACCGGACGTCGGACACGGGCAGCACCTCCAGGGGATCCTTCATGGCCCGGTCGCGGGCCGCCGCAAGGCGCTGCCCGTCGTCCCCGAGCAGGCCGATCAGGTTCCCGGGGCCGCGGAGCCCGCGGATCTTCCCGTCGTGGAACAGCCCGACATGCTCCCAGGAGTCAGTCGGGGACAGGTAGGTGGACCAGCGCATTGGCGTCCTCTCCCAGAGGTTGCCCCAGTTCTCCTAGGGTGGCACGGTTCCTGAAGGCTGCCCAGGTGAGCCGGTGAGTTCGGCACCAGCCGCACCCGGTCCAGCGCATCGTCGTCCTCTCGGAGCTTGCCCAAGTTCTCCTGGAGGTTGCACAAGTTCTCCTGGTGTTGCACGGCTCTTCAGGGCGGCCCGGGTGGGCCGGTGAGTTCGGCACCAGCTGCGCGCATCCGGTCCAGCGCCTGCCGCGTCGTGGCCGAGTCCACGCCGGCGGTCAGGCCGAGCAGGACCCGGGTGCCGAAGCCCTGCCCCGCCGCGTCGATGGCGGTGGCCTGCACGCAGTAGTCCGTGGCTAGGCCGACCACGTCCACAGATGTCACCCCGTGCTCGCGGAGCCAGTTGCCCAGCAGGGTGCCCGCATCGTCGGCGCCCTCGAACGCACTGTAGGCAGCCTCGTGCTCGCCCTTGCTGAACACCCTCTCGATATGGCTGGTGTCCAGGTCAGGATGGAAATCCGCGCCCGCCGTGCCGATCACGCAATGCGGTGGCCACGACGTCGCGAAGTCGGGATGGTCCGAGAAATGCCCGCCCGGGTCGCGGTGGTAGTCACGGGAGGCCACCACGTGGGAGTAGCCGTCCGCGCCGGCATCACTGGCGCTGTCGTCACTGGCGCTGTCGTCGCTGGTGCGGTCGCCCGCGCCGGCCGCCCGCGTGGGTGATACCCCGGCCGCCGCGAGGTACCGGCTGACCGCACGGGCCACCTCGGAGCCGCCGGACACGGCGAGGGAACCACCCTCGCAGAAGTCATTCTGGACATCGACGATGATGAGAGCGCGCACGACCAGACCGTACCTCGTGCTGTGGGCCGCCGAGCGCGGATCACGGTATTCCATGATCACGAAGGATTCCCGGTCGCATATGACGGTGTGCCAAAAGGGGAAACGTCAGGCCCAGCCAGCCCAGCCCACATGAACGCAGCAACTAGGCCGACGAGGAACAGCACGCGGCCTTTCCGAAACCAGGGCACAGGCACCCAGCCAGCAGGCGGGGAAATGCACGGGCAAACGTGTAGCGCGTACGGCCACACGGAGCCACAACAAAGGGAGCACCGCAGGCACAGCGATGCCCCCTCAGCCGGGCGGACCCGGCTTCAGCCGACTTCAGGACAGGTCGAAGTCGCCGTCCTTGATCCCGGTAGTGAACGCCAGCCATTCATCCGGCGCGAAGGCCAGCGCCCCGCCGTCCGGGTTCTTCGAGTCACGCACTCCTACCACAGACTCCGTGACGGCCACCTCGACGCAGTTGCCGGTGTTGCCGGAGTAGCTGCTCTTTCTCCACTGGGCATCTTGCATAGTCACCTGCACCTACTTTCACGCCTCCAGCTCGCGGGCCGTGCTGATGACGAGCGAGACAGACTCGTCGGGCGGCAGGGCCAGGGCACGCAGGTTGTCAAAGATCATAGTGAAGCGTGCAACGTCGGTCTCGCTCTCCAGGAACAGGTCGCCCGCCTGGCTCTCAATGTAGGCGACATCAGCGGCTTCATCATCACCGAACTGGAGGATGGCGAACGATCCGGCCATGCCGGGGTGGCCGCCGACTTCGTAGGGGATGGTCTGCAGGGTGACCTGGGGCAGCTCGGCCGCTTCAGCCAGCCGCCGAAGCTGGGCCTGCATCACCTGGTGCCCGCCTACTGGCCGGTGCAGGGCCGCCTCGTCCACGATGGCCCACAGCCGCAGCGGCGGGTCACGGGTGAGGACCGCCTGGCGGCTCATCCGGGCCTCGACGAGGCGCTGGACCTCTTCCCTGGTGCCGGTCGGCGTGCCGCGCTGGAGAGCGGCCCTGGCATACTGCTCGGTCTGGAGCAGGCCCGGCACGAACAGGCATTCGTAGTTCAGGAGTGCGCGGGCCTCTCGCTCGAAGCTGATGTAGGTCGGGTACGGCTCGGGCAGCTCGGTCGGGAAGGACTGAAGCCAGTTCTGCTCACCTGACTGCCGGGAGAGGGCCAATAGTTCAGCCCGGTCAGCTTCGGCTACGCCGTACAGGTCCAGCAAGGCCATGAGGGTGCGGGTCTGCGGCCGGGCCTTCGCTGACTCGATGCGGTAGAGGGTGGCCTCGTTGATGCCGGTGCGGTCGGTGATCTCTTCCCTGGTCAGGCTGGCATCGGCCCGCAGGCGGCGCAGCTCGGCGGCAAGGCGGCGCAGTCGCAGGGTCGGCAATGGCCTTCGGGCGGGCATGGCGATGATCCTAGCGAGAAAGTCAACGTTCTCAATCTATGCGTTCGCCTACCTTGCGTTCTCTACCTTGTGAAGGCACTCTAGGAGTACGCATGGATCACGGTAGCCCGCTAGGTGCTGACCCGTGGCCCGAACGCCCCCTAGTCCCGAGAGATGCCCATGAGCCACAGGACCGCCGCCGCCGTGAGACCGCTCGCCTGTTCCCGCGCCTTCCCGGCCCAGCCCGCCCAGGTCCGCGAGGCCCGCCAATTCCTCCGTGCGGCCATGGAAGGCTGCCCCGCAGCCGATGACGCCGTGCTCTGCGTGTCGGAACTAGCGGCCAATAGCTGCCTGCACAGCGACTCCAGGAAGGCCGACGGCACCTTCACCGTCCGCGCCGAGATCCACGAAGGCGACTACGTGTGGATCGAGGTAGAAGACAACGGAGGCCACTGGAACCAGCATGTCCACCCCGACGGCCGCCCGCACGGCCTGGACATCGTCCGCGCCCTCGCCGCCGACTCGGGCATCGACGGCGACCCGTTAACCGGCTGGATCGTCTGGGCCAGGATCAACTGGCCCGCAGCCTGCGAGTCCGCCCCATGACCAGCCCATTATTCGACCCGGACCAGCGCCGCACCGCCGCGCGGATCGCCCAGCCGCCCTATGTGATGGGAATCCTTCGTGATCATGCAGGACCGGGCCAGATGGCGTCTGGCGGCCTCGGCTACGCGACGTCGGCGGGGGTGCCGCCGGTGATCCGGACGAGTTCCGTGAACGACGTCGGAAACACGGTGTGCGCGTGGCCCGCCGCCGCCCACACCACGTCGTACTTCTCGAGCCAGCGGTCGACCAGGGTGCGCAGCGGCTGCGGATGGCCCACCGGGGCGACCCCGCCGATCACCTGCCCGGTGGCGGCCCGGACGAATTCCGGGTCGGCCCGTTTCACCGCGGCGACGCCGAGCAGCGCCGCCACCTTGCCGGTGTCCACGCGGTGCGCGCCGCTGGTCAGGACGAGCAGCGCCACGCCATCCGCGCTGAACACCAGGCTGTTGGCGATCGCGCCAACGTCGCAGCCGAGCTGGGCCGCGGCGGTCGCCGCCGTGGGCGCAGGCTCCGGCAGCTCGCGGACCTGCCCGGCGACGCCGAGCGCGCGCAGCGCGTCAGCCACATTCACAGCGCTGGGATGCATGCCAGCAGGCTACCGGCTGAGCCGCTGGCTGCCTGCTATCGGCGGGAGTGCCGCCCGGCCGCCCGGTCCCGCGCCGATGGCTCGTGCTGCAGCGGGCCGGAGGTCCGGTACAGGAACTCGCCGTAGCTGCTGGGCGCGTGCTCGCCGTCGTGAATGTAGCTGTCCGGGCTGAGGCGGAGCTGGAGAAGCCTGCGCTGGGCATGGTCGCACTCGGCCACGACGCTGCCGATGCGGCGCGCGATCCGGTTGATGACCAGGGCTACCCCACGTGCCCTGTCGTTGGTGTCCTTCATGGGACTGCGGTTGGTGCTCATAGGACAAGCCTGGCCGGCGCGCAGGCCAACGGCTAGTGGCAGCAATGCCATAGTCACGCGAAATCCTGCCATCCGAGGTGGCATGATGGGTGCATGCTCCGTAACGTCGCCGTGGTGCTGCTCGACGGATTCGCCCCCTTCGAGCTGGGCGTGGTGTGCGAGGTCTTCGGGGTCGATCGCACCGACGACGGACTGCCCGCCTACGACTTCGCCGTCGTGGCCGGCGAGCCAGGGCCGATGCGCTCGTCGGCCGGGTTCACCCTGCACACCGAGTTCGGCCTGGACAGGCTCGCAGCGGCAGACCTGGTGGTGGTGTCCGCGGTGTCCGACGAGCGCATCGACCGCTGCGCGGACTTCTCCCGTGAGCCCCTGCTCGAAGCGCTGCGAGCCACCGTCAGCCGCGGTGGACGGGTGCTCAGCGTGTGCACCGGCGCCTTCGTGCTTGCCGCGGCGGGCCTGCTGGACGGGCGCCGGTGCACCACGCACTGGCGGTACGCACAGGAGCTTGCCGTGCGGCACCCGGCGGCGGTTGTCGACCCCTCCGTGCTCTACGTTGACGAGGATCCGGTGATCACCAGCGCTGGCACCGCCGCGGGCATCGACGCCTGCCTGCACCTGGTCCGCAAGGAGCAGGGCAGCCGGGTGGCCAACAGCATCGCCCGGCGGATGGTCGTACCGCCGCACCGCGATGGCGGGCAGGCCCAGTACGTGGACCGTCCGCTAGCCCCAGTCTCCTGCGATACGCTGGCCGAGGTCATCGGCTGGATGGAGCGCCATCTCGATAAGCCGGTCACGATCCGCCAGTTGGCGGCCCGGGCCCGCATGTCGGCGCGGACCTTCGCGCGGCGCTTCGTGCAGGAAACCGGAACCACGCCGCAGCGCTGGCTGACCGGCCAGCGGATCCTGCTCGCCCAGGAACTGCTGGAGGAGACGGACGAGACCGTCGACCTGATCGCCGAACGCGCGGGTTTCGGCAATGCCACCGCGCTCCGCCATCACTTCCGCGTCTGGCGCGACACCACGCCGCACGCATACCGGCGCGCGTTCCGCCCGGCCGCAGGTGAGCCGGCCGTGAGCTAACCGGGTCCGGCTACTCGCCGTCGGGTGTGAAGACGGTGGGGATGGCCGGGTAGCCGCGGGACAACTGCAGGGCGTAGGCGGGTAGTTCGGCGAGCGCGTCACGATGGCGGTCGCGCGCTGCCGCGAGCGTTTCCCGGCCGATGATCTCACCGTCCCGCACCAGTGGCTGAAGCAGCGGCCGGTCGGTGGGAGACAGGTCCGGCGGGACTTCGCTGATCACCTCGGCGAGCGCGATGCCGGCGCCGTCGCGGTGCCGGACCGCCCACTTGCGCCCGCCGCGTCCCGGCTTGCCCACCGAGCGTTTCGCCACCGGCCGCAGCTCGCCGCCCCGGCCCGGCTCGACCGCCCTGGCCACGAGCTTGTAGACCAGTGCGGCGGTCGGCGCGCCCGAGCCGGTGACCAGGGCGGTGCCAACCCCGTACCCGTCCACCGGCAGCGCGGCCAGTGCCGCGATCGAGTACTCGTCCAGGTCCCCGGTGAGCACGATCCTCGTTTTGCGCGCTCCGAGTTCGTTAAGGAGCGCGCGAACTTGCCGTGCCACCACAGGCAGGTCGCCGCTATCGATGCGGACCGCGCCGAGGCCGGGACCGGCCAGCTCGACCGCCGTGCGCACCGCCCTGGGCACGTCGAACGTGTCCACCAGCAGGGTCGTGCCGGTGCCGAGCGCCGCCAGCTGGCTGGCGAACGCGTGCCGCTCGCTGTCGTGCACCAGGGTGAACGCGTGTGCGCTTGTCCCGCTGGTCGGGACGCCGTAGTCGTGGCCCGCACGCAGGTTCGACGTGGTGGTGAAGCCGACGATGTAGGCGGCGCGGGCACTCGCGACGGCCGCGAGCTCGTGGGTCCGGCGTGAGCCCATCTCGATCAACGGCCGGCCGTCCGCCGCGATCACCATCCGCGACGCGGCGGAAGCGATCGCGCAGTCGTGGTTCAGGATCGACAGGCTGATCGTCTCCAGCACCACGGCCTCGGCGAACGTGCCCTCCACCACGAGGATCGGCGATCCGGGAAAGTAACAGTCACCCTCCGCGTAGCCCCAGATGCTGCCACCGAACCGGTAGGACTCCAGGTAGCGCAGGGTGGCGTCGTCCACGATCCCCGCGTTGTGCAGGAAGCCGAGCTCGTCGGGACCGAAGGTGAACCGCTCAAGCGCGTCGAGGAGCCGCCCGGTGCCCGCGACCACGCCGTACCTGCGGCCGTGCGGCAGGTGGCGTGCGAATACCTCGAACACCGCGCGCCGCTCGGCCGCCCCGCTGCGCAGTGCGGCGGTCAGCATGGTCAGCTCGTAGTGGTCGGTGAGCAGCCCGGTTCTAGGGCCAGCCGCCCCAGAAATGGGGCTGGCCCGTGCCGGCTCCGGCTCGCCGGGATCATGTGTCACGAGAGGAAGACTACGGACCGGCTATCCGTCGAGGGCGACGCGGTGCCCAGCGAGGCCCCGTCGTTCGATGTCACCCAGAGTCCGCGGTCCGTTATGGCCATACCGACTTTAACGGTTGCTGGGAGTAGCCAGCATCGGGCTGCTAATCGGTGGCTTATACACCATGTCAGCGGGTTTATCTAGGTATGGACACGCTTGTAATAAACACGTATGAGTTTCTTAGCGCGGTTGGTGTGGCGTAACGGCGCGGTTCCTTGTTCAGGCATGAGGAAGGGGACGCCGTATGCTGCCCAGACGTTTGGCGATCAGTGACCACGTGGCCCGTCGGGGTGTCCGCGCTGGGGTGAGCCTCCGCCGTGCTTTCAGGAGGTTGCTGCCTGGCGTGCGCCGTGCGGCCGCGGCTGGGTTAGCGCCGCTGGTGGCCGCGGGACAAATCCTGGTCCCGGTGGCGGTGACCGCCACAGGGGCGGCGGCGGGTTCACTAGCGGTGGCGATGGCGCGGCCGGCGCCGGTGCGGGCGGCGTCGCAGTCGGTGCTGATCTTGTCCACCAGTGTGAACGGTGGCTCGTCGAGCGCGGAGGCGGCGGCGGTCCCGTCAGGTGACACGGTGACGGTGGCGACGCCGTCGACGTGGGATGCGATGACCACGGCGCAGTTCAAGGCGTATTCGGCGATCGTCATCGGTGACCCAAGCACGACGTCATGCGCGTCGAGCGTGCCGTCGGATGCACTGAGCACGGCGGCGGTGTGGGGGGCGGCGGTGACCGGGAACGCGGCGGTGATCGGCACCGCGCCGGCGTTCGCGGGGACCGCGGGTGCCCCGCTGATCAAGGACGCGATCGGCTATGCGCTGGCGGGCAGCGGCACGGGGTTGTATATGTCGCTGAACTGCGAATACTCCAGCGCGGCGGCGGGCACGGCGGTGCCCATCCTGGCCGGGGTGGACGGCGGCGGGTTCACGGTGACGGGGCAGGGATCGACGTGCCCGAACTCCGGGACGGTCAACACCGCTGAAGGCCAGGGCGTGTCCCAGTTCAATAACCTGTCCAGCAGTGCGCTGGCGTCGTGGGCGTCACCCGCGTGCTCGGTGCAGGAGACGCTGAATTCGTGGCCGGCCCAGTTCACCGGCCTCGGCTACGACGCTGCGGCGACGCCGGCTGATTTCACTGCCTCGGATGGGGCGGCAGGGCAGCCGTATGTTCTGCTGGGTGCCCCGGTCAGCGCGGCGACGCAGGCGCTGGCACCCTCGGCTGGCGGTGAGGTCCCGGCGGGGGCGACGACCGGCGGGACCCAGTGGGGGATCGCGATGATCGCCGGGGATGTGTACACGATGTACATCGCTGACACTGGCAACAACCGGATCCAGGAGATCGCCAAGGCGTCGGGGACGATTTCCACCGTTGCGGGCAGCGCGTCGGGCAGTTCGGGGTCTTCGGGGGACGGCGGCGCGGCGACCGCGGCGCTGCTGAAGTCACCGGCCGGGATCACGCTCAGCACGGGCGGGGACCTGTATATCGCGGACACTGGCAACAACCGGGTCCAGAAAGTCGCGGCCGCTTCGGGGACAATTTCTACCGTCGCCGGCAGCGCGGCCGGCGTCAGCGGGCTGTCGGGGGACGGCGGCGCGGCGACCGCGGCGCTGCTGAAGGCACCCGGCGGGGTCGCGCTCAGCGGGGCCGGCGACCTGTACATCGCCGACACGGGCAACAACCGGGTCCAGAAAGTCGTGGCCTCGTCGGGGATCATCTCCACCTTCGCCGGCAGCGCCACCGGCACGAGCGGCCACATCGGCGCTGCTGAACGGCCCGGCCGGGGTCACGGTCAGCGGGGCCGGGGACGTGTACATCGCCGACACAAACAGCAACCGGGTCCAGGAGGTCGCCAACGCGGGCGGCACCCAGTTCGGCATCATGATGGCCGCCGGGAACATCTACACGATCGCCGGCAGCGCGTCGGGCAGCAACGGGTTCTCCGGAGACGGCGGCACGGCCACCTCCGCGACGATGCACCGCGCGGCCGCGGTGACCCTGGATGCCTCAGGTAACGTGTTCATCGCCGACCAGTCCAACTACCGGGTCCGCATGGTCACCCCCGCGGATGTGATCTCGACCTTCGCCGGGAACGGGGGGCAGCTGTCGAACGTCGGCGACGGCGGGCCGGCGACCGGTGCGGCGCTGAAGACCCCGTCCGGGGCCGTGTCCGACCCGGCCGGGAACGTCTACATCGCCGACACGGACAACAACCGGATCCAGGAGATCGCCGCCGCTAATCACACCCAGTTCGGGATCGTGATGACCGCCGGGGACGTGTACACCATCGCCGGGTCGGCGACCGCCGCCCGCGGGTCATCCGGAGACGGCGGCCCGGCCACCGCCGCGCTGCTGGACCGCCCGGCCGGGGTGGCCGCTGACGCGGCCGGGAACATCTACATCGCCGACACCACCAACAACCGCATCCAGGAAATCGCGGCCGCATCCGGGACCATGTCCACCATCGCCGGCAGCGCCACCGGCACCAGCGGCCTGACCGGCGACGGCGGCCCGGCGGCCTCGGCGCTGCTGACCGCGCCCGCCGGCGTCGCCGCCGACCGGGCCGGGAACATCTACATCGCTGACACCGGCAACAACCGGATCCAGGAAGTCGCGGCCGGGTCGGGGACCATGTCCACCATCGCCGGCAGCGCGTCCGGCACCAGCGGCCTGACCGGCGACGGCGGCCCGGCCGCCGCCGCGCTGCTGAACGCGCCGCGGGGCGCCGCCGCTGACGCGGCCGGGAACCTGTACATCGCCGACACCGGCAACAACCGGATCCAGGAGATCGCCAAGGCGTCCGGCACCCAGTTCGGCCAGCAGATGAGCGGCGGGGACATGTACACCATCGCCGGCAGCGCGTCCGGTACCAGCGGGATATCTGGGGACGGCGGGCCGGCCTCGGCTGCGCTGCTGAACGGCCCGCAGGCGGTGACCGCTGACGGGTCCGGGAACCTGTACGTCGCGGACACGCTGAACAACCGGGTCCAGGAGGTCGCCGTGGCCGGCGGCACCCAGTGGTCTGCCGCTATGACCGCCGCCGACATCTACACCGTCGCCGGGAGCGCCAGCGGGGCGACCGGTGACTCCGGTGACGGCGGGCCGGCGACCGCGGCGCTGATCCAGAACACCACCGGCATCGCCGTCGACCCCGCCGGGGACCTGTTCGTGACCAACGCCACCAACGACCGGCTCCGCGAGGTGACCGCCACCTCCACCGGGCTGTTCCCCGCATACCCCGCCCCCGGCGGCGTCACCATCACCCAGGACAGCGGCGCCCAGGTCACCTTCTACCCCCAGACCGGCGGCACCTGCACCGCCCCCTACGTCAAAGCAGGCGGGTACTGCGCCCTGCCCCAGGACATCACCGCCACCCTCACCTACAACTCAGGGAACCAGACCTACACCTTCAGCCCCGCCCCCGGTATCACCTACACCTACGGCTGGAACGGCGCGCTGACCGGCCAGAGTAACGCCGCCGGTGATGCCCTGACCATCGCCTACGCCACCCCCGCACCCGGCACCGGGCAATGCCCCTCCACCGCATCCACCTGCCAGACCATCACCGCCGCCTCCGGCCGGGCCCTGGTCATCGGCTCCAACGCCAACGGCCTGGTCACCTCGGTCACCGACCCGCTGGGCCGGCGGTGGACATATGCCTACACCGGGCAGGACCTGACATCGGTGACCGACCCGATGACCCACGTCACCACCTACACCTACGGCCCCGGCTCCACCGGCAACCCAGCTCTCGCCAACGACCTGCTCACCATCACCAGCCCCAACGCCCAGCCCGGCGGCCCCGACGCCGGCGCCGCGACAGTCAACGTCTACAACACTGCCGGGCAGGTCACCACCCAGACCGACCCCATGGGCTTCAAGACAACCTTCAACTACACCGGGCTGAACGCCTCCACCGGCAACGGCACCGTCGCGGTCACCGGCCCCGACGGCAACACCACCGTCTACGACTACACCCAAGGAACCCTCGCCGCCCAATCAGAGTGGACCGGATCGACGCTGGTGTCGGAGAAGGACTACGGCCCCGCCACCACCGCGGGCGGCACCAGCGGCGGCACCCTCCTCGACACCTGGACCGCCAACGGCAACGGCGGCATCACCACCTACACCTACGACACCGCGGGCAACACCACCTCGACCACCGACCCAGGCGGCAACCAGACCACCCAGGCATCCACCACCTTGGACAACGCCAGCTGCACTGCCACTGCGCAAGCCGCCAGCGCCTGCTCCACCAGCCAGACCGGCCCGTCCCCGGTCGCCCCCGGCGGCGTGATCACCCCGCCGTCCATGGCCCCGCCGCAGGGCGTCACCTACACCCTGTACGACACGCACGGCAACGCGCTGTACTCGACCACCGGGGTGTACCAGCCGGGCAGCTCCACCGCGTCCTACCTCAAGACCACCTACAGCCTGTACAAGGGAAACAGCATCACCCTGGGCAGCACCGGCATCTCTTGCACCACCGCCCCGCCGTCCAATTCGCTGCCGTGCGCGACGATCAACGCCGACGGGGTCGTCACCCAGCTCGGCTACAACTCTGCCGGTGACCTGACCTCCTCCGCTGCCCCGGACGGGAACGGCTCCGAGATCACCAAGGCCACTTACGGCTACGACGGCGACGGCGAGCAGACCAGCAAGATATCCCCGGACGGGAACCTGTCCGGGGCGAACGCCGGGAACTACACGACCATCACCGCCTACAATGCCGACGGCGAGCAGACCACGGTCACCCAGGCCGGCGGCACCGGCGCGACCGTCACCCCCCGCGCCACCACCAGCGGCTATGACGCGAACGGCAATACGACCACGGTGCAAGACGCCCGCGGCTACACGACCACCACTACCTACAACGCCGATGACAAGCCTGCCCTGGTCACCGACCCGGTCGGCAATGCCACCCTCACCTGCTACGACGGCGGCGGCCACACCACCGAAACCGTCCCCCCGGTAGGCGTAGCGGCGGGCTCCCTCACCCCAGCGTCGTGCCCGGCCAGTTACCCATCGGGGTACGGCTCCCGGCTGGCCACTGACGCCACAACGTATGCCTATGACGCGGCCGGGAACAAGACGGCGACGACGACGCCAGCGCCCGCCGGGCAGACCGGGTCCGAGACGACCACTAGCGCCTACGACGGCGACGCGAACGTGATCAAGATCACCGCCCCGCCGGCTACCGGCTCCACCAGCCAGGTGACGGTCGACACCTACACCTCCACCGGGAAGCAGGCGACCCAGACGACCGGGTACGGCACGTCGGCGGCGTCCACGACCAGTTACTGTTACGACCCGAATGGCCAGGCCA
>WNFE01001097.1_pt1 | contig 38500 bp, 36 predicted proteins | sample 5400451 | NCBI WGS metagenome assembly WNFE01 (sample SAMN13153344, study PRJNA577476) | soil metagenome | isolation source: 200 cm saprolite under Douglas fir tree site 2 hole 2 | place: USA:California | collected 2015-04-18
CCACCCCGAAGTAGTACGGGGAGCCGACCACGAGCGAGTCCGCGCCCTCGTCCGCGGCTTGGCGGGCCGCTTCGATGGCGGGCCCGGTGGCGGGCAGCATCACCCCGGCCAGCACCGGCACGCGCCCGGCGGCCGCGCGCGCCGCCGCCCGCACCACCGCGCCGCGCTGCGTGGACGTAAGCCAGGCGCCTTCGCCGCAGCCGCCCAGCATGAACAGGCCGGAGCAGCCCCCGCCGATCACGTGGTCCACGAGCGCGGCCATGGCGCCCGCGTCCGGCGTGCCTGCGTCATCCAGCGGCGAGATCAGGGGCGGGATGATCCCGTGCAGCTGCCGCTCCCACCGCCATCCGTTCCCGCTCATGTCCAACGAGCATAGCAGAGTGGCCTCGGCGGCCGCCCTGATGTAGGCTCTACCGAGAGGAGGATCAGCCCATGTTCGGTTTGCGAAAGCGCGGTTTGCCGTCCGCCGCTGACGCGCTTCCCGGCCGCCGGGAGCGCATGCCGGTACCCGAGACCCACTTCGTGAGCGGGGCCAGTCTCGAGCCGCCTTTCCCGGCGGGCACCGAGCGCGCCGTCTTCGGCATGGGCTGCTTCTGGGGCGAGGAGCAGAAGTTCTGGGGGATCCCGGGCGTCTACTCGACCTCCGTGGGCTACGCGGGCGGCCACACGCCGAACCCGATCTACGAGGAGGTCTGCAGCGGCGGGACCGGCCACGCCGAGGTCGTGCTGGTCGTCTTCGATCCGTCCAAGGTGTCCTACGAGACCCTGCTGCGCGTCTTCTGGGAGAACCACGATCCGACGCAGGGCATGCGGCAGGGCAACGACGTGGGCACCCAGTACCGCTCGGCCATCTACTGCTACGGGCCCGCCCAGCAGGACGCGGCGGAGGCCTCGCGCAAGGCGTACCAGGCGGTGCTCGAGAAGGCGGGCTACGGTCCGATCACGACCGAGATCCGCCAGGCCCCTGAGTACTACTACGCCGAGGACTATCACCAGCAGTACCTGGCCAAGAATCCCGGGGGCTACTGCGGCATCGGCGGCACCGGCGTCGCCTGCCCGGCGGGCCTCGCGCAGTCCGCCTGAGGCCCCGCCCCGACTGACCCGTGGCCGACGACTCCCTTCCGCTGCACGGCCTGCTGGTCGTCGACCTGACCCGGGTGCTCGCCGGCCCCTACTGCACGCGGCTGCTCTCCGACCTGGGCGCCCGCGTCATCAAGATCGAGCGCCCCGTCGAGGGGGACGAGATGCGCCGCAACCCGCATCAGATAGAGCCCGGGCGCGACGACCAGTCCACCTACTTCGCGCGCGTGAACGCGGGCAAGGAGAGCGTGGCGGTGGACCTGAGCCGTCCCGAAGGCCGCGACGTGGTCCTGGGGCTGGCGCGCCACGCCGACGTGTTCATCGAGAACTTCGCCCCCGGCGTGGTCGGCAAGCTCGGCCTGGCCTACGAAACAGTCCGCGCCGCCAAGCCCGATATCGTCTACTGCTCGATCTCGGGCTTCGGGCAGACCGGGCCCTGGCGGGAGCGCCCCGCCTTCGCCCACATCATCAACGCCGCCTCCGGCATGATGGCGCTGGAGCAGGGCGACGAGGCGGCCCCGCGCGCCTCGAATCTCCAGGCCGCGGACGTCCTGGCCGCCGCCCACGCGATGGGCGCGATCATGGCCGCCCTCTGGCGCCGGGCCCGCACCGGGCAGGGCGCGCACCTCGACGTCTCGATGCTGGAGGCCCTCGTGGGCGCCGACAGCGTGACCTACGCCTCGGTGCTCAACGGCGGCGAGGAGCATGGCAACCCGCGCCCGGGCATGATCGTGCACCGGATCGGCGACCGCTACATGGCGATGCAGATCGTGGGCGCGCCGCGGCTCTGGCCGCGCTTGCTCGGGCTCATGAAGCGGCCGGAGCTGGGCGAGGATCCGCGCTTCGCCACCGCGTTGACGCGCCGCCGGCACTGGCGCGACCTGCGCGGCATCATCACCGGGTGGCTCGACACGTTCCCCAGCGCGGACGCGGCGCTCGCCGTGCTCGACGAGGTGCGCATCCCCTGCGCGCCGGTGCTGCGCCCGGCCGAGGTCATCGCCACCGAGCACCTGGCCACGCGCGGCTTCTTTCCGGTGCTGCCCCATCCGGCCCTTTCCTCTCTGCGCGTGACGGCCAGCCCGTATCACCTGGACGGGCGGCCGACGCACCCCCGGGGGCCGGCCGCCTATCACGTGGGCCAGCACACCCGCCGCGTCCTCCGCGATCTGCTCGGTTACAAGGACGAGCGCATCGCGGAGCTCATCGCGGCGGGCGTCGTCGAGGGGCCGGCGTGAACTACCGAGAGGAAGCCCTCCAGCGGACCGAGAAGGAGATCGTGGCGGAGAAGGCGGCCACGCTCGGCCGCGCGGGCGAGCGCCTGGAGGCCGCCCTGCGCCTGGCCGCCGAGTTGCACGACGCATTGCGGGAAGCACCCGTGGGTGAAGCGCGGGAGCGCGCGCGCGCGAGCTACCGCCATGCGCGGACGCGGGCGCTGGAGGCGCGCCGCATCCTGATCATCCAGCGCGAGGCGATCGGGCTCCGCAACCATCGCCTCGTGGATCAGCAGTTTCCGGAGCCGCCCCGCCTCGACGGCTGATCGGGCAGAAATTTCCCGGTTGTTTCGGGCGTGACGCAAGATCGTCGTTGTCCCATCAACCTAAACACGCGATTCTCCGACGCTCAGCCCCTGGCCTGCCTCTTGCTCTTCTCAACGGCTTCGGAAGGAGCCCGCCATGACCAGGGCCATCGTCCTGACGTGCAGCGTTTTGCTATGCAGCGGTTTTGCCTGGCCGCCCGATTACGCCGAGCAGTCGCAGGCGGACGTGAGCACGTGTGTGAGCTACGCGCGCCGGACATCGCCCGCCTTCGAGGCGTGGGTGCGCGGCGTGGATCTCGAGACCGGGCGCGTGGACATCGAGCGCTCCCCCCGCGACGACTCGCGCGGCGAGCGCGCGTTCTCACGCTGCCTCCTCTCGGTGCGGCACTGGCGGCTGATCGAGCGCAACCTGCCCAAGCCCACCGAGCCCGGTATCCCCGAGCCGGCCACGATGGCGGGCCGGCCGCCCGACTCGCTGACCCGCTAAACAATCGGAGGGGGCCCCCTTCTGCAGTCTAAGAGAGGTGCCCCCTCCGAGCCTCCCCCGGAACCGGTTGCGCCGGCCAAGCCGGCGCTCGAACAGAGGACGCAGAGACGTGGTAGGCTCCCGCCCATGAAACTCGGGATCTGCCTGCCCCACTACGGACGCCCCATCGAGCCCTCGCGGCTCGTCCAGCTCGCGGCCCGCGCCGAGGAGATGGGCCTCGACTCCATCTGGGTGACCGACCACGTCATCGTGCCGCGCGATATCTCACTGATTTATCGCAACGATATGTTGGATCCGCTCGCGATGCTGCCGTGGCTGGCCGGTGTCACCGAGCGCATCGCGCTCGGCACCAGCGTGATCGTGCTGCCCTACCGGTCTCCGCTGCCGGTGGCCAAGCTGCTCGCCAGCGTGGACGTGCTCTCCGGCGGCCGCCTCATCGTGGGCGTGGCGGTGGGCTGGGTCGAGGGTGAGTTCGAGGCCCTCAACGTTCCGTTCCGCGAGCGCGGCCGGCGTACCGACGAGGCCATCGAGCTCTTCCGTACGGTGTGGACCCAGGAGTATCCCGAGATCAAGACCGCGAACCACCACCTCACCAACGTGAAGGCTTCGCCTATGCCCCTGCAGAAGCCTCGCCCTCCGATTTTGGTAGGCGGCGCCTCCGAAGCGGCCATGCGCCGCGCCGCCCGCCTCGGCGACGGCTGGCACGCCTCCGGCATGCCCCCTTCCGTCTTCCGCGCCGGCGCCCTCGCCGTGGGCAACCACTGGAAGGATAGCAAGCGCGAGGGCGAGCCCCAGCTCAGTCTCCGCATCCCGATCCTGATCGACGGCGTCCACCAGCCCGCAGTCGACACAACCCTGCTCGGCACCCGCCACGTACTCCGCGGCTCCCTCACCAACATCATCCGCGAACTGCGCCAGTACCAATCGGCAGGCTGCGAGCACGTCGCGCTCGAAGTCAGCTACAGCACCTACCCCACCATCCTCGAAACGATCGACATCATCGCCGAGGAAATCCGCCCAGCCCTACAGCAGCGCGAACGTTGATCTGCTGACCGGCGGGGCCGCGGGCAGGGGGCAGGGGGGTCTCTGACCACGACCCGCTTTCTCGTTTTCTTGCGTGAGTAGTTCCCAATCTGTGATCGGGAGGCTTCTGGCTTTCGTTGGCGGGGAACGGGTCACCCGACCCCCCTGCCCCCTGCCCGCGGCCCCGTCGGTCAGGCGCGGAGTTTCTCCAACCCCTTCCAATCAAACTCGAGGCCGTGACCGGGGCGGTCGGGCGCGATCGCGAAGCCGTCTTCGAGGCGGAGGGGTTCGGCGATGTAGTGGTCGAGGCCGAAGCCATGAGCTTCTAGGTAGGAGCGGTTCGGGGCGGCGCCCAGTAGGTGCACCGTGATGTCGTGCGCCCCATGTGAAGTGACCGGGAGGTTGAAGGCTTCCGCCAGGTGGCAGATCTTCATGAACGTGGTGATGCCGCCGCAGTTGGTGACGTCGGGCTCGGGGAAGGTCACGCCGCCGGCCGCGATGAGGGCGCGGAACTCGTAGAGGGTGTGGAGGTTCTCGCCCGCGGCGATCGGCAGGCCGCCCTCGCGGACGATGCGGACGTGGCCGGGGATGTCGTCGGGGATCGTGGGCTCCTCGAGCCAGACCGGATTGAGATCCTGGAACGCGCGCGCGGCGCGAATGGCGTCGTCGACGCTCCAGCGCATGTTGGCGTCCACCATCAAGGGAAACTCGGGGCCGAGGTGGCCGCGTATGGCGCGGACGCGCTCGACGTCTTCCCGGAGCGATGGGCGGCCCACCTTCATCTTGATGGCGCGGAAGCCACGGGCCAGGTTGTCGTCGGTCTGGCGCAGCAGGGCGTCGAGCGGGAACTCGAGGTCGATGCCGCCCGCGTAGCAGGGCACCCGTGGGTCGAAGCCGCCCAGCACGCGCCAGAGCGGCGCTCCCTGCCGCCGCGCGCGCAGGTCCCATAGCGCGATGTCCACCGCCGAGAGGGCGAGCCCCTGGGCGCCGCCGCGGCCGCCGTAGTGGAGCGCCCACCACATCGCCTGCCACAGTTCCTCGATGCGCTCGGCCTCGCGGCCGTGAAGGCGCGGGGCCAGATCGTGGATCAGCACCGCGTGCACCGCGGCCCCGGCGGCTCCCACCGTGTAGGTGTAGCCGACACCCTCGGCGCCGTCGGCGTCGCGCAGGCGCACCGTGATCAGGTCGAAACCCTCTATCACGCCGTGGGTGCTGTCGGAGAGCGCCACCGGCAGCGGGACGCGGTAGTGATCGGCCAGGAGCTCGCGGATGCGCATCAGGCGGCGATGCCGAAGATCTGGTCGGGCTTGCCCATAGTGCCGTGTGCCTCTCTGACCGCGCGAGCGGGCCCTGCCGGCGCTCGGTAGGAGCAGACCGGCAGGGCCCGGGGTGATCGGGGCGCCGCGTCGCTAGGCGGGCAGGCGCTCGTACATGCCCTGCACGTCGGCGGCGTGGAAGCGCGCCACGTGGTTGGTCGGGGGCAGCGACTCGCTGTAGAAGAACTCGGGGAGCTCGTCGTCCTTGGCGGTGAAGCCGGCCCGCTTGTTGAACTCGTGCTCCAGCTTCAGCGTCTGGCGGCCGAGGGCCTCGAAAAAGTCCTTGGTGAGACTGGTGCCGTGGGCCGCGTTGATGGTGTCGGTGAGCCACTCGGTATTGGGATTGGTCACGCTCATGCCGAAGATGCAGAGGCCGAGCGAATCGTTGGCGGCCACCCGCGCCTGGTGAGCCACGCTCTGCTCCACGATGGCGAGGGTCTCCATCTCCCGGGTCTTGAGCCGCGGCAGGTTGCCCGCGGTGTGATCGGCGCCCTGAGCGGTGGCCATCATGGTGATACCGGTGGCCTCGACCACGCGGGGGTCATAGGCGCTGATCGCCTGCTTTTTGATGACCGGCACCCGCTTGACGTGGTAGTGCTCGCCCACCCGCCAGGTGCCCTGGGCCCAGATACGCCCGTTCGGGGTCCCGCGCTGGATCTCGGCGAGACAGCCGGCCATGAACGCCACGTCGCCGAAGGCGCCGAGCCCGGCCTCCATCAGCACCGCGATCATGGCCCCGGTCTCGATGGTGTCCACACCCAGGTCATTCGCGATGTAGTTCATCTGGGCGAGGTCGTCGGGATCGGAGAGGCCGCAGTTGGTACCGAGCAGCCCGAGCGTCTCGTACTCGACCGGCGAGACCACTTCCTTGCCGTTGGCGTCCGCGTAGATATTGCTGCACTGGATCACGCAGCCGGGCATGCAGGCGTGCGTATGCTCGCCACCGCGCGAGACGTTGAGCTGGCTGATGTACTCGCCGCCCATCTTGAACTTCTCGCCCGTGGAGACGTCCACCTGCTGGCCGGCGCTGAAGTTGCGGACGGGCAGCCCGCCCAGGGTATTCTGCAGATCCGCCATGCCCATGGTGCCGATCTTGGCGTAGAAGTTGGCCACCATGGAGTCGGCCTGCAGCATCTTCGCGTAGTTCTTGATGGCCGCGGTCACCTTCTTCGGGTCGGAGAACGGCGGGATCTTGTCGAGGTCCACCACGATGGCCTTGACCTTCTTGGAGCCCATCACCGCGCCCACGCCACCTCGGGCGGAGAGGCGAGCAGGGCGGCCGTCCTTGTCGCTGAACGCGATGCCCGCGATCAGGCCCTGGTACTCGCCGACCGGGCCGCAGAGCCCGATCGTGACTTTCTTGCCGTACTTGGCGTGCAGCATGTTCTGGGCCTCGAAGTTGCCCTTGCCGAGATACGGCCCGGCGTCGTCGAACTCGATGGTGCCGTCCTTCTTGAAGTGGATGACCACCCAGTCCGGCGAGGTATCGAGCAGGGTGAACCCGGCGATCTTCTGCTGGCCGAGCCCGTAGCTGAAGCTGCCGCCCCCGTTGGCCTCCTTGATGCCGCCGGTGAGCGGGCTCTTGCAGCCCACGCTGGTGCGGTTGGCGTTGGAGAAGCTGGTCCCCGCGAACGGCCCGGCCGAGAAGATCAGCGGATTGGCCGGCGAGAGCGGATCCACCGTCGCCGCGCCCAGCTCGAGCAGGGTCTTGGCGATGAAGTACCGGCCGGCCTTCACGATCGCCTCGCCTTCCAGCTCGCGCTTCGTGATGTTTCGGTCGCTCAGGCGGATGTCGTAGTAGATGCGCATCGTCGGCTCCTTGTCGTTCAGGATGATGGAGGCCTGGCCTGCGGCTGCAGCTCGGCACCCGTCGGCTCGGTCGAGCCCGGCTCGACCAGTTCAATGGTCTCCGCGGGCGGCATCTGGGACGGCTCCAGTGGCCGGCGGGCCCGGAAGCGGATCTGGGGCAGCCGCCCCACCGCCTGGCGGAGGGCCTGCTCCCAGCGCATGCCGATCTTGATGAGGTCGGGGTCGCCCGCGGGAAACCGGCGCAGGCGGGTGATCTCGAGCTCGTCCACCTCGTAGGCGAGCAGGTCCACCGGCGGGCCCACCGTCACGTTCGAGCGCATCGTCGAGTCGAGCGAGAGCAGGGCGTACTTGGCCGCTTCCTCCAGCGTTGTGCGCTCGAAGCGGATGCCGCGGTCGAGAATGGGGCGCCCGTACTTGGTCTCGCCGATCTGGAGATACGGCGAGTCCACGCTCGCCTGCAGCGGGTTGCCCTGCGGGTAGACGATGAAGAGCCCGGGCGGCTCGCCCCGCACCTGCCCGCCCAGCACCAGGTTCACGTTGAACTTGAAGTCGTCGCGCTCGAGGGCATCGCGGTCCATGTCCGAGACGCGACGCACCTGCTCGCCGATGATCCGGGCCGCGTCGTACAGGGACGGGGCCTGAGCCAGCCCCTTGCCCTGGTCGAAGTCACGCTGGATCAGGGTGATGATGGACTGGGTGCAGGAGAGGCTGCCGCTGCTGAGCAGGATGAACACCCGCTCGCCCGGCTGGACGAAGGTGTGCATCTTGCGCGCGACGTTGACCTGGTCGTGGCCCGAATTGGTTCGGGAGTCCGACGCCATGACCAGCCCGTACTTGGTCCAGATACCGACACAGTAGGTCATGGCGCGCCCGCCGAACGAAGGGGCCCTGCTTCGATTCTGAGCATCGGGGAGGTATGTTACCAGAACCGCGATGCGATTGACCGGCACACCGGCGAGGACTACCGTGGCCGCATGCGGATCCACATCGGCCACGAGCTCGTCTTCGAGGTGCCCCGGCCCACGCCGATGCTCCTCATGCTCTATGTCCGACCCGAGGTGGCGCCGGCCCTGCAGCAGCCCGAGGGCATCGTGGCCGACCCGGCCGGCAATGTCGAGAGCTTCGTGGACTGGTTCGGCAATCGGGCCGCCCGCATCGTGGCGCCCACCGGCTCGCTGCGCCTCCGCTACGACAACGTCGTGGACGATTCAGGCCGGCCCGAGCCGACCATCGAAGGGCTGCCACTCCGGCCGATGGCGGAGCTGCCTCCCGAGAGCTGGCGGTACCTGCTCGCGAGCCGGTACTGCGAGGTCGACCGCATGTCGGCGATCGCCTGGGACCTCTTCGGCTCGACGCCCGAGTCCTGGGAGCGCGCGCAGGCCGTCGTGGAGTGGGTGCACAAGAACGTGACCTTCGGCTACCAGTACTCCCGGCCCACCAAGACCGCCTTCGACGTCTTCACCGAACGGCAGGGCGTCTGCCGGGACTTCCAGCACCTGGCCATCACCTTCCTGCGCGCGCTGAACATCCCCGCCCGCTACGCCACCGGGTACCTGGGCGATATCGGCGTGCCGCGGGATGCGAACCCCATGGACTTCTCGGCCTGGCTCGAGGCTTATCTGGGCGACGGCTGGCACACGCTGGACGCCCGGCACAACAAGCCGCGCATCGGGCGCGTCCTCATGGGCCGCGGCCGCGACGCGGTGGATGTGGCGCTGACCACCTCCTTCGGCAGCACCACGCTCACCAAGTTCACCGTGTGGACAGAAGAACTGTGAGCCGCAGCCGAAGGCGAGGCGAGCGGATATGAGAAGGAAGTCCCGGTGGTAACGCCGCTCGCAACGCCCGAAGGCACCTTCACCACCACCGCCGCGGGCCCCGCGGGCGGCCCGCTGGTCCTCCTGCTCCACGGCTATCCACAGACGCGGCACACGTGGCGCCACCAGCTCCCCGCCTTGGGGGCGGCCGGCTATCGCGCGGTCGCGCCCGACCAGCGGGGCTACTCCCCCGGGGTGCGGCCGGATCCGGCCAAGGGCCTCGACGCCTACGCGATCGACCGGCTGGTCCAGGACGTCCTCGACCTGGCCGACGCGGCCGCCGGGCCCGGGGGGCGGTTCCACCTGGTCGGCCACGACTGGGGCGGGCACGTGGGGTGGGTCACCGCTCACCGGCATCCCGCGCGGATCCGCTCGCTGACCATCCTGTCGCGCCCGCATCCCGCGGCCTTCCGGCGCGCGTTCCAGGAGAACGCCGACGAGCAACGGCACCGCTCCCGGCACCACAAGATCTTCCACGACCCGACCACGGGCCCCCGGCTTCTGGAGGACGGGGCGCGCCGGCTGCGGGCCCGGCTCGCCGAGCAGGGCGTCGCCGAGGCCGCGGTGGCCGAGTACCTCTCGGTCCTCGGAGAGCCCGCGGCCCTGGAGGCCGCGCTCGCCTGGTACCGGGCGGCGGGCACCCTCACCGCGGTGGAGGTGGGCCCCGTCACCGTGCCGACGCTCTACATCTGGGGCGACGCCGACGCCACCGTCGGCCCCTCGGCGGCCCGCTTCACCGCCGACTTCGTCACCGGCCCCTTCCGCTTCGAGGTGCTGCCCGGCGTCGGCCACTTCGTCACCGACCAGGATCCCGCGGCGGTCACCCGAGGGCTCCTCTCCCACCTCGCCCGCCATCAGTGATATTCTCTCTGCCGTCGGGTGCCGCAGCGCGGGGGCGCCGACAACGGAGGAATCGATCGTGGCGAAAGATCTCAAGATCTGGATGAACGGCCGGCTCGTCGCCCAGGCCGAGGCCGTCCTGCCCGTCAACAGCGCGGCCGTGTTCTACGCGACCAACGTGTTCGAGGGGCTGCGGGCGTACTGGAACGAGGCCGACGGCGAGGTCTACTGCTTCCGCCTCGCCGAGCACTTCGCGCGCCTGCGCGAGTCCATGAAGATGATGCGCTTCACGGTGCCCTACACCGACATGGACCTCTACGAGGCGGTGCGGGACGTACTCCGCGGCAACGAGATCCACGAGGACGTCCACATGCACCTGGTGGCCTACGTCGCCGGTGCCGGGCTCGACTCGACCACCCCGACCGGGCTCTACATCAATCCGCGTCGCCGCGCCCGCATCACCGACGGCAATGGGCTCCGCTGCTGCATCACCTCCTGGCAGCGCACCAGCGACAACGCGATCCCGATCCGGCTCAAGTGCGGCGCCAACTACCAGAACGGGCGGCTCGCCACCCTCCAGGCCAAGGCCGACGGCTACGACGCGCCGATCTTCCTGAACCAGCGGGGCACGGTGGCGGAGGGCTCGGGCGCGACCTTCTTCATGGTCCGCCGCGGCCAGCTCGTGACGCCGCCCATCACCAGCGACATCCTCGAGTCCATCACCCGCACCACCCTGATCGACGCGGTGGCTCCGGCCCTCGGCATGGACGTGGTGGAGCGCGACATCGCCCGCACCGAGCTGTACGTGGCCGACGAGGCCTTCTTCTGCGGCAGCGGGTACGAGATCACCCCGATCCTCTCGGTGGACCGCTTCCCGCTCGGCGACGGGGGCGTCGGCCCCATCACGCAGCGGCTGCTCACCGCCTACATGAACGTGGTGCGCGGCGCCGACCAGCGCTTCCCCGAGTGGCGCACGCCGGTCTACAAGCCCGTCACCGTCTGATCCCTCGCCCCCTTACCTCCTCTCCCCCCTTCGAGGGGGAGAGGGCAGGGTGAGGGGGTTCCCGGTGAAGCCCCGAAGGAGACCCCGATCATGCCCAGCGCCGCGCGTGTCCTCGCCCTCTTCCTGATCCTCTCCGGCCTCGCGGTGGTCCCCGCCGCCGCGCAAGCCCCGGCGCCCACGGTGCGCGAGGGCAAGCCGGGCGGCACCCTGCGCATGGTGCTGCGCGAGGACCTGCCCCAGGGCTTCGCCATCCACGAGACCGCGACGAACTCGGTCACGTGGCCGTCCATGCCCTGCTACAGCAACCTCGTCGTCTACGACCAGACCAAGCGCCTCGGGCGCATGGAGACCATCGTCCCCGAGCTGGCCGAGAAGTGGTCGTGGCAGGACAACTATCGAAACCTCGTCTTCTTTCTGAGAAAAGACGTCAAGTGGCACGACGGGCAGCCCTTCACCTCGAAGGACGTGAAGTTCACCTTCGACGTGGTGCGCGAGGCCGCCGACGCCCCCGCGAAGCTGCGGATCAACCCGAGAAAAGAGTGGTACGCCAACGTGGACGCGGTGGAGGCGCCCGATCCCCACACGGTGGTGTTCCGGCTCAAGCGGCCGCAGCCCTCGCTGGTGGCCATGCTCGCCTCCGGCTACTCGCCGGTGATCCCGGCCCACGTGCCGATCGCCGAGCACCGCTCGCGCTGCATCGGCACCGGCCCCTTCAAGTTCAAGGAGTGGAAGCGCGGCCAGACGGTGGATCTGGTGCGCAACCCGGACTACTTCGTCAAGGGCCGCCCCTACCTCGACGGCGTGCGCTACACCGTGATCGTCGAGCGCGGCACGCGGGTGGCCGCGCTCCAGACCAACCAGATCGACGCGGCCTATCCGGGCGAGACCACGCTCTCCATCGCGGAGCAGCTCAAGGGCGCGGTACCGAGCATGGTCTTCACGGAGACCGCGAGCAATGTCAGCGAGAACCTCCTCCTCAACACCAAGAAGCCGCCCTTCGACAACGTCAAGGTGAGGCGTGCGCTGAGCTTCGCGATCGACCGCCGCGCCTACACCCAGACCGTGCACCGCGGGGCCGCGGTCATCGGCGCCTCCCTGGCTCCGAAGCCGTGGGGCGTCTGGGGCCTGGTCGACAAGGATCTCAACCAGCTCCCGGGCTACGGGGGCGCCGCGGAGGGCCGCGCGACCGCCAAGAAGCTCCTGGCGGAGGCCGGGTTCGGGCCGGGTCACCCGCTCAAGGTCGAGATCGTCACGCGCGCCATCGCCATCTACCTCGACTTCTCGGGCTTCGTGATCAGCGACCTGAAGCAGGTGGGGGTCGAGGCCACCCTCAAGCAGATCGAGACCGCGCAGTGGCACCCGATGGTCACCCGGCGCGAGTTCCACATCGGGGCCAACCTCACCGGCCTCGGGGTGGACGATCCCGACGCGAACTTCTACGAGAACTACGCGTGCGGGTCTTCCCGTAACTACGGTGATTATTGCAACGAGGAGGTGACGCGCCTGATCGAGCAGCAGTCGCAGGAGATCGATCAGAAGAAGCGGCTCGCCCTCGTCTGGCAGATCCAGAAGAAGCTCGAGGAGGACGCGGCCCGGCCGACCATGGGCTGGCGCACCGACCGCTTCGCGCACTATCCGTACGTGAAAAACCTGATCCCGAATCAGGTCACCTACAACTGCTGCCGGCTCCAGGAAGTCTGGCTCGACAAGTAGCGCAGGCAGCGCATGCGGGTCGTCTTCTGGAACATCCGCGCGGGGGGCGGGGGGCGCGCCGCCGCCATCGCGCGGCAGATCGGCGCCTGGGAGGCGGACGCGGTCGCGCTGGCCGAGTTCCGCGGCACCCCGCCCAGTGGCGCGCTGGCTCGCGACCTCGCCCGGCTCGGGCTCCCCTACCAGTGGACGACGGCCGATCCGGCGCGGCCCGGGGTCAACGGCCTGCTGCTGGCCTCGCGCTGGCCGCTGCGCCGGCTCCGGCTCCCCTGCGCGCCGACGGAGCCGTGCCGCTGGCTGCTCGCCCGCGTCCTGGCGCCGCAGCCGCTCGCCCTCGGCGTGATGCACGTGCCCAACCGGGTCGGCGGGCGCAAGTACCCGTTCCTCGACGCGGTCCTCACCACCGCGCGGCGACGCTGGGCCACCCCCGCCCTGCTGGTCGGCGACACGAACTCGGGCCGCATCGGTCTCGACGAGGAGGTCCCCGCGTTCAACCGGATCGAGGACGGGTGGATGCGCGAGCTCGATGAAGCCGGCTGGACGGACGCCTACCGCCACCTGCGGGGAACCGCGCGCGCCTACACCTGGTACTCCCCGAACGGCGGTAACGGCTTCCGGATCGACCAGGCCTTCCTCAACCGCGCGCTGCAACCCCGCCTACGCCGCTTCCGCTACGACTGGGGCCGCCCTTCCCGCCTCACCGGACGGCCGGCGAGCGACCACGCGGCCATGGTCCTCGACCTCGACAGCTAGCCCGGGGACAGCTAGCCGCGGGGAAGGTTAGCGCGCCGCGCGGCCTGCGGGATGGCGTTGGCCTCCTGGCAGAGCCGCTTCCAGTCCGTGGCGTTCAGCGAGCAGTCGATCGTCGCCGACCTCCGAAGGGAGATCGTCGCGGTGGGTGAAGAGCTGGCCGCGATCACCATCGACGAGGCGTTCGGGAAGAGGCCGGACCCGGACCGCCTCGAGCGGGCGCGCGAGGCCATGACCGCCGGCTCGGCGACCCTCTCCGAGGGACAGCCCGGGCGGGCGCTGGACCACTACAAGCGAGCGTGGGCCATCGCCCAGCCGGTGACGAAGCGCCAGGCGGGCGGCGAGGCCGGCACCGCGTCCAGAGCCCGCGGATTCACCGGCTGGGCGAGGTGGACGTCGAAGAGCTCAGCGGCCGCCGGCGAGGGCGGGCGCCACCTCGGCCAGGAATCGCTTGAGCTGGCCACGCTGGTCCCACGAGGTGAGCCGGAAGGCGATGTGGGTGAGGCCCGCGTCGACGTAGGCGCGAAGCTCGGCGATGCACTGGGCCGGGCTCCCCGCCACCGTCCAGCCTTCCACGAAGGCGGGCGAGAATTTGGACGTGTAATAGGTGTCGAGGAATGCCTTGCTCTCCTCGAGCGCCTGCTGCCGGTCCTCGTTGATGTTGATGTTGTGGTAGAGCGCGCTGCCGAGGGCGTCCGGGTTGCGGCCCTCCTCCCGCGCCATCTTCGCGATGCGCGCCCACTGCTCGCGGAACTGGGCCGGGCTCACCTTGTTGGTCATCCAGCCGTCCGCGTAGCGGGCCACCCGGCGGAAGCCGCGCTCCACCGCCGCGTCGGAGGCGCTGGCCCCGCCCTTCCAGGTGAGGCCGGTCGGATTGCTCGCGATCCAGATCGGGCACGGCTGCTGCGCGGGCCGGGGCTCGATCTTGACGCCCTCGAACTGGTAGAACTCCCCCCGGTGCGAGACCTTCTCGCCGGTGAAGACCTTCCGGAGGATCTGGATGCCCTCTTCCATGCGGCCCACGCGCTCGCTCGAGCGCACCCCCATGACCTTGTGCTCGAGCGCCTGCGCGACGCTCTGCTCGTCGGGCCCGCCCAGGCAGACCGCCAGCCACGCGCGCCCGCCCGAGAGCACGTCGAGGCTCGCCCACTGGTGCGCGAAGAGCAGCGGGTGGCGGTGCACGAAGGTGGCGAGGCAGCCCACCGCGAGCTTGAGCCGCGAGGTGGCGCCGGCCAGCGCGGCGAGCAGGGCCACCGCCTCGAGGCGCGGCTTGGCCAGGAGACTGTCGCCGACCCAGAGCGCGTCGAAGACCCCCGAGGTCTCGGCCTGCTGCGACAGCTCCAGCAGATCGCGGGCCTGGAGCGCGCCCAGCACCACCGCCCGATTCGCCAGGATCAGTCCAAAGGATGCTCGCGCCATGGATCCCTCCCGGCGTCAATTTAGAGGGTCGCGACGGAGCACGTCAAGCGCCAGGGCCGATTGACCTGCGGGCGAGTCCTCGGCTACGGTCTCCGACGGAGACAGAGGATCGATGAGCGCTCAGCCGGCCTTCTCCGTGGTCCTCGCCTGATCTGGTTCGGGCTGTCGCTCGGCGCGGCCCTCACCCAGGCCGTGCAGTTCGCCGTCGTCAAGGGACGCGCGCGGGACATCCCGCCGCTGGTGATCGTCGCGTGGACCCAGGGGGTGGCCTGCGCGGCGTGGGTGGTGTTCTTCGTGGTCTCGGGCCACGCGTTCGTGCCGCCCGGCGCCACCTGGCCCGCCATCGCCGCTTCCTCCTTGCTCGTGCTCGGGATGAGCGGCCTGCTCGCGCGGGCCAGCGCGCGGGGTGACATCTCGATCGTCGGGCCGATCCTGGCCTTGAGCCCGATCTTCACGATCCTGCCGGACGCGGCGCTCTCCGGCGCGCTGCCCAGCGGCCTCGGCTGGGTCGGCCTGGCCCTGTCCCTGGCCGGCACCGCCAGTCTCTCCGGCGGGCCCGGCGCCGCGGGCCTGCTCGGCCGCTTCCGCGCCCTCTTCGCGCGCCGCGATGCGCGCGACGCGCTCGGTGCCGCGTTCCTCCTGGGGTTCCTGGCCGCGGTGGACCGCTGGGCCGCGCTGGCCATCGGCGCGCCGAGCTATCTGGTGTCCTCGCACGGCGCGACCGCCGCGCTCACCACCCTGATCGTGCTGCTGACCGACCCGCGCGGCCTCGCCGCGAGCGTCGTCCCGCGCAACCTGGTGACCCTGGTGAGCCACGGGCTCCTCGGTGTCACCGGCACCGGGATGCAGACCCATGCGCTCACGCTGGCGCCCGCGGCCTACGTGAACGCGATCCGCCGCATGTCGGCGGTGCTGGCGGTCCTCCTCGGCCGCACGCTCTTCGGCGAGCCCGACCTCGCCCGCCGCCTCACCGCCGCCCTCCTCGCCTGCCTCGGCGCCGCCTGCCTCCTCCTCGCCAAGTAGCCGGGGTCAGGCGTAGAGATGGCAGGCGACGAGGCGGTTGGAGTCGGGGTGGAGGCGCGGCTCCTCGGTGGCGCAGCGGGCCATCGCGTGGGGGCAGCGCGGGTGAAAGCGGCAGCCCGACGGCGGGTCGAGCGGGCTCGGCACCTCGCCCGCGAGCACGACCTCCTCGCCCGGGCGGTCGAGGTCGATCGGCAGGGCCGCCGCGAACAAGGCCTGCGTGTACGGGTGGCGCGGCGCGAGCGCCACCGCCTCCACCGGGCCCCACTCCACGATCTGGCCGAGGTACATCACCGCGATCGTGTGGCTCATGTGCGCCACCGCGGCGAGGTCGTGGGCGATGAAGAGGTAGGACACGCCCAGCCGCTCCTGCAGGTCGCGGAGCAGGTTGAGGATCTGAGCCCGGATGGACACGTCCAGCGCGGAGACCGGCTCGTCGAGGATGACGAGCCGCGGCGACAGGGCCAGCGCGCGGGCGATGGCCACTCGCTGGCGCTGCCCACCCGAGAACTCGTGGGGGAAGAGATCGGCGGCGCGCTCGGGCAGGCTCACCAGGTCCAGCAGCTCGAGCACGCGCCGCCGCCGGGCGCGGGCGTCCAGCCCCTCGTTGATGACGAGCGGCTCGGCGATGATGGAGCCCACGCGCATGCGCGGATCGAGGGACGCGAAGGGATCCTGGAAGACAGCCTGGACCGCGCGGCGGTAGCGGCGCAACCCGGGGCGATCGAGCGTCAGCACGTCCTCGCCCAGGAAACGGATGGCGCCGGACGTCGGCCGCTCGAGCCGCAGCACCAGCTTGGACGTGGTCGTCTTGCCGCAGCCGGACTCGCCGACCAGCCCGAGGGTGGCGCCCGCCTCCAGCGTGAACGAGATCGAGTCCACCGCGCGCACCAGCCCGCGGGTGCGGCCCAGCAGGCCGCGCCGCACCGGGAAGTGCTTGGTGAGCCCCTCGACCTCGAGGAGCGCGCTCATCACGGCGTCTCCAGCCAGCAGCGCGTCACGTGGCCCGGCTCCACCGCCGTCTCGGGCGGCGCTTCCACGCGGCAGCGGTCCATCACGTGCGGGCACCGCGGCGCGAAGGCGCACCCGCCCGGCAGCCGCGCCAGGTCGGGCGGCTGGCCGTCGATGGCGACGAGGCGCGCGACGCGCGCGCCCAGGCGCGGAATGGATTCGAGCAGCGCGCGGCTGTAGGGGTGGGCGGGACGCGTGAAGATGCGCCGCACCGGCCCCATCTCCACGATCCGGCCCGCGTACATCACGGCCACCCGATCGCAGATCTTGGCGACGATGCCGAGGTTGTGGGTGACGAAGATCAGGGCCAGGCGGTGCTCCTGTTGCAGGTCCTTGAGCAGGGCCAGGTACTGCGCCTGGATCGTGAGGTCGAGGCTCGTGGTCGGCTCGTCCGCGATGAGCAGCCGCGGCGGCGCCGCGATGGCCATCGCGCCCACCACGCGCTGCCGCATGCCGCCGGAGAGCTGATGGGGGAACGCGCGCAGGCGCTCGACCGGCGACGGGATCCGCACCGCGGCCAGCAGCGCGGCCGCGCGCGCGGCGAGCGAGCGCCCGCGCAGGCCGTGATACGAGGAGACCGGCTCGCGCACCTGCATGCCGATGGAGAACACCGGGTTGAGCGAGCTCATCGGGTCCTGCAGGATCATGGCGATCCGACGGCCGCGGATCTTCTGCATCTCGAGCTCGGTCTTGGTCAGCAGGTCCTCGCCGTCGAGCAGCACCTGCCCGCCGAGGATGCGCGCGGCCGGGCGCGGCACGAGCCGCACCAGGGAGAGACAGGTCATGCTCTTGCCCGAGCCCGACTCGCCCACGAGCCCGAGCGTCTCCCCTTCCCCGACCGCGAAGGAGACGCCGTCCACCGCCTTCACGGTGCCCCAGCGGGTGACCAGATGGGTGCGGAGGTCTCGGACGTCGACGACGGGACGCGACACGGACGGGCTCGCTCTCAGAGCTGGCGGAGTTTCGGGTCGAAGGTGTCCCGCAGCCAGTCCCCGAGCAGGTTGAAGGCCAGCACCACCAGCAGGATGGCGAGCCCCGGGAACAACGAGACCCACCACGCGCTCGTCACGAACTCGCGCCCCTCCGCGATCATCGAGCCCCACGCCGGCGTGGGCGGGGGAATGCCGGCGCCCAGGAAGGAGAGCGAAGCCTCCACGATGATCACGTAGCCGATCTGCAGCGTCACCAGCACCACCAGGGTGTTGAGCGTGTTGGGGAGGAGGTGCCGCGTGATGATGCGCCAGGCCCCCGCCCCCGCGATGCGGGCCTGGGCCACGAAGTCGAGCTGCATCAGGGTGAGCACCTGGCCCCGGATCACCCGCGCATAGCGGGCCCACAGGATCACCGCGATGGCCACCACCACGTTGGTGAAGCTCGGGCCCACCGTCACCGCCAGGATGAGCGCGAGCAGGATGACCGGGAAGGACATGGTGGCGTCGGTGATGCGCATGAGGGCGGCGTCCACGCGGCCGCCGTAGTAGCCGGCCGCGAGCCCGACCGCCGCTCCGAAGGCGCTCGCCAGCAGCACGGTCAGCACGCCGGCCGCGAGCGACACCCGCGAGCCCCAGATGATGCGCGAGAGCATGTCGCGCCCGAGCCGGTCGGTGCCGAGCGGGTACTTCCAGCTTCCTCCCTCCTCCCACACCGGCGGCCTGAAGCGGTTCCGGAGCGACTGCTCGAACGGGTCGGCGGGGCTCAGCAGCGGGGCGAGGAGCCCCACGAGCATGAAGAGCCCGATGATCCCGAGGGAAAACACGGGCAGTCGGAGCCCCCGCGAGGCCGGGACGGCGGGGGCGGCCACCTCGGGAAGGGCGAGGGCGCCGGGCTCAGCGGGCATAGCGGATGCGCGGGTCGATGAAGGCGTAGAGGCAGTCCACGGAGAGGTTCACCACCGCGACGATCGCGGCCGTCGTCAGCACCACCGCCTGGATCACGGGAAAGTCGCGCGAGCTGATGCCCTCGTACGCGAGCCGACCGAGCCCCGGCCACGCGAACACGGTCTCGACCACGATGGCGGTGGTCACCAGGATGGCGAAGTAGATGCCGGCGAAGGTCACGACCGGGATCAGCGCGTTCTTCAGGGCGTGCATCCAGATCACGCGGTGCTCGACCACGCCCTTGACGCGGGCCAGCTTGACGTACTCGGAGTCGAGCACCTCCAGCATACTCGAGCGCAGGAGCCGCATCAGGCCCGCCACCACGAACCAGCCGAGCGTGAAGCCGGGCAGGACGTAGCTGCTGAAGCCCTCGATCCCTGCCGCGGGCAGCCACTGGAGGCGGCCGGCCACGAACTCCACCAGGAGAATGGCCACCCAGAACGTGGGCAGGGACTGTCCGAGGACGGAGATGATCTGGGCCGCCCGGTCGAGGCCGGTGCCCTTCTTGACCGCGGCCATGACCCCCAGGGGGAACGCCATCGCGAGCGAGACGCCCATGGCGAAGGCGGCCAGCTTGAGCGAGTTGGGCAGGCGCTCGCGGATCAGTTCGCTCACCGGCCGCCGCGCGCGCAGCGACGTCCCGAAGTCGCCGATGACCGCGCGCCCCACGAAGGAGAGGTATTGCTCCACGTAGGGCCGGTCGAGTCCGAGATATTGCCGGGCGTTGGCGAAGTCCTCCTGCGTGGCCGACATGGGCAGGATCAGGTACAGCGGGTCGCCGGTGGTCCTGGCCAGCACGAACACCACCACCGAGATGATGGCGAGCGCGACCAGTGACTGCTTGCCGAGCGTCTTGGAGGTGGCGTACGGCGAGTGCAGATAGACCACCGGGACCCCGGAGTGCTCGCTGCGCAGGCGGGTGAAGATGTTCCGCATCAGCGCGTTGATCTTGTCCTTGTCGGTCTGCCGCAATCGGTGGGCTTGGACGGCGAGTAGGCCATCTTCTCGAGCAGCGCGTAGGCCCCGATCCAGTCGCGGTTGGCGATATTGTAGTAGCCGACCGCGCCCGGAATCTGGCGATCCACCCAGAGCTTGCGGAAGGCCGGGTAGTCCACCGGAATCAGCCGGGCCTTGATGCCGATCTTCTCCCAGTAGCCCGCCACCGCCTCGGCCAGGGCCTTGCCTTCCGGGAGCCCCGGGAGCTGGTAGGCGTAGACGTCCAGATTGAAACCGGCGGCTAATCCGGCGTCGGCCAGCAGCTTCTTGGCCCGCGCCGGATCGTACGGATACGCCATCTCCGGCGTGACCTTGAAGCCCACGTCCTTGAAGGACCACGAGAGCCCGAGGGGAACCACCGCGGGATCCGCCTTGCCCGCGAAGATGGCCGCGGCGATCTCGGCGCGATCCAGGGCCAGGTTCATGGCCTCGCGCACGCGCTTGTCCTTGGTCGGAGGGGTCCGGCCATCCGGGCCGAGCACCCACCACATGCTCAGGATCGCTTCTTCACGCCTGAAGTGGACCGGGAAGCCCTCCTTCTCCAGCTCTCGCACGCGCTCGCGGCTCACGTCGGCCACGTCCACCTCACCCCGGCGCAGCAGCGCGATGCGGGTCGTCTCCTCGGGCACCAGCCGGAACAGGATGCTCTTGTACTTGGGCGTCCCGATCCGCCAGTGACTGTCGACCGCGGTCAGCCGGATGTGCGAGCCGGTGACCTGCTCGACGAACTTGTACGGGCCGCTGCCGACCGGCTTGCGGGCGAAGACGTCGTCGCCGTTGGCCTCGATGTACTTCTTGGGCAGGACCATGCCCTCGGTGGAGAGGGAGCGCGAGAGATAGGTCGGGATGATCAGGGTCGCCTCTTTGGTGACGATCACCACCCGGTCGGGAGCGGGCGTCTCGATGTCCTGGATCAGGGTGCGCAGCGGCCCCGCGTAGCCGGTGGTCGAGCGCTTGCCGATGGCCCGCTGGAGACTGAACTTCACGTCCTCCGAGGTCACGTCGTCGCCGTTGTGGAACTTGACGCCCTTTCGGAGGTGGAAGGTCCACCGCTTGTAGTCGGACGAGTTCTCCCAACGGTTCGCGAGCCCGCCGTCCCGCGAGGGCTGGCCGTCCGGCGTCGTCCCGACGAGGTAGTCGAACATGAGCGAGAGGTAGTACTTGACGATGTGGCCACCGAGCGCGGGATCGAGCACTTCGGTGGAGAAGCTCGACAGCGCGACCGTCAGCTCGGGCTTGGCCTGAGCCCAGCCGGGCCCCACCACGACCAGGCCGATCAGCGCCAGGACGAGCAGGAACAGGGAGACCACGCCTCTCGCTCGGTTCATGGATCGCTCCTCCGTTGGGTCTTGGAACTGAGGTCGGGCGGCCAGTCCGGCCACCTCGCCGCCACGACCCTACCCCGACCGGGGCCCGAACGGCAAGGGCTTACGGCGGCGGGAGGGAGCTAGGCGTCGCTGACTTGCGGAGATCGAGGACGGGGGGGAGCTCGGGGGCCTGGCGGGACAGCTCGAGGCGGGTGATGCGCGACATGTTGCGCACGATGTCGCGGATCTGCTCGGCCGACTTGATCACGCGCTGCACGTAGCCCGCCGCCTCTTCGGCCACCTGCCCGCGCGTCTGCATCAGCTGCAGACTCGCGATGATGATGGTGAGCGGGTTGTTGATCTCGTGGGCGGTCGCGAGCGCGAGCTGGCCGACGGAGCGCAGGGCCTCCGCCTCGCCGGCGCGCGCGTCCGACCGCTTGATGTCGGTGATGTCGTGCGCGTGGCCGAGCACGTACTCCGCCCCGCCGGGCTCCCGGCTGCGCACATTGCTGTAGGTCCAGATGCGCTCGTCCCCGTCGCGGGTCACCACGAGCATGAGTCCCTCGTCGGTGGCGCCCCGCTGGATCCGGTCGAGGTACTGGGGGAAGAGATGCCGGACCGCGGGAGCGAGCAGGTCGCCCAGGCTCCGGCCGACCAGATCCTCCGGCCGGTAACCGAGACGATCGGCGGCGGCGCGATTGACCGAGAGGAGGACGCCGGCCAGATCGTGGGTGCAGATCAGGCCGCGACTCTGCTCCACCAGCTCGCGATAGCGCTGCGGGGACAGCTCGACTCGGGGCACCGCGGGCCTCCCCTCAGGCCGGCGAGAAAGCTCGCTGCACCGCGCCGACCAGATCGGCGATGGTGAAGGGCTTGGCGAGCACGGGCACGCCGCTCTGCCGGAGGAACTCGTCGTACTCCTCGGCCTCCGCGTACCCGGTGACGAAGACGAGCCGCCTCTGCGAGGCCGGGTAGCGGCGCTCGACCTCGTGGAAGAGTCCGCGCCCGTCGAGCTTCGGCATCGCGAGATCGCTCACGATCGCCGAGTAGACGTGCTCGGCCAGGAGCCGCAGCGCGTCCGTGCCGTCCACCGCGGTATCCACGTGCTCCCACTCCTCCCGCAGGATCTCCGCCTCCAGCTCCCGGACGTTCGTCTCGTCCTCGACCACCAAAATGCGCGCTTCGGACACGGGCACTCCTCCTCATCGGTAGAGCGAATGGCCGGGCTCACGAGCGCCGGCTCGGCATTTCGGTGCAAGAAGTGCACCACGAGCCGCGCCCCACAAATCAGGGAGTTACGCGATCGACGGGACATCGGACTGCTGGGAAGTGTCAGTGCAGGGCGCGCCGCGGGTCACCCGGTCGATCGCGGGGTGGTCAGCGGGCGCGCTTCTGGGCGGCGCGGGTCTCCGCCTCTTCGACGGAGTGCGACGCGGTGAGCGTGGTGTCCCGCTTGGCGATTAGGGCGAGCGTCTGGTAGTGCCGGTGCAGCGTCGCCACCTCGTGCTCGGTGAGATCCTCGACGTTGATCAGCCGGTTGCTCGCGCCCTGCAGCACCGCCACGATCTCGTTGAGCTTCAAATGGATCGCCAGCGAGTCCTTGTTCTGCGAGCGCTGGATCAGGAACACCATGAGAAAGGTGACGATGGTGGTGCCGGTATTGATGACGAGCTGCCAGGTATCCGAGAAGTGAAAGATCGGCCCGAGCAGCGCCCAGATGATGAGGACGCCGACCGCGCACCCGAAGGCCAGCGAGCTGCCCGTCCAGACCGTGACCACCCGCGCCGAATGCTCCAGCCACCCGCTCCTGCCCTTCTGCCGCCGCTTGGCCATCGCGCGACCCTCCCGGGCTCTCAGCTCATCGGCCAGCGCGAGCGCGGGAACGAGACGCCGGTGCGGGCCTGCAGCCGCTCGCCGATCTCCTGCACGCGCGCGAAGAGGCGCGGCTCGTCCACGAAGCTCTGCCGGTAAGCATCCACCACCACCCGCCCGTCGATGACGACGGTGTGCACGCTGCGGCCGTCGGCGTTGTAGACCAGATTGTTGACCGGGTTCCAGAGCGCCTGCCATTCCGGGCGCAGGGTGTCGAAGCAGACGAGATCGGCCTTCTTCCCGGCCTCGATCGAGCCCAGCTCGTCGCCCCACCCCATCGCCTGCGCCCCGTGAAGCGTCGCCATCTCGAGCGCGGCCTCCGCGGGGACCTGGCGCGTGTCCTGGCGCGCGTCCTTGTACTGGATCGCCGCCATGTTCATGGTGCGGACCATGTCGAGGTGGTTCGAGTTGTTGGGCGAGTCGCAGCCGAGCGCGATCTTCACGCCGCGGGCGAGGAACTCGGGCATGCGGCCGTGCTCGGAGACCCCGCGGCCCCCCTTGGCCGCGGTGACCGGGCACATCGCGATCGCGGTGCCGGTCCGCGCCACCGCGTCGATCTCCGCCTCGTCGAGGCCCAGGCAGTGGGCCAGCAGCACGTTCGGACCCATCACCCCGATCGACTCGAGATACGCGGTCGGGCTGTACCCGTAGCGGGCCACCGTGTCCTGGCGCGCCTTGGTTCCGCTGTTGTGGTGCAGGGTGAGGCCGGTGCGGTGCTCGTCCACCACTCGCTTGAGCGACTGCAGCAGGCCGGCGCTGCACGTCTCGTAGGAGAACGGCATCGCCCAGGCCCGGATCCGCCCGTCGAGCCGGCCGTTCCACTTCTCGATGAACGACGTGGTGCGGGCCACCGCTTCCGGCGCCGGATAGCGCGGCAGCTTCCACGGCGCGTCCTGATCGGTCACCGCCTCCCCGAGCACGACGCGGATGCCCGCGTCCTCGTAGGCCTGCAGGCACGCGTCGGGGAACTTCGTGCTTCCCGGGTCGAGGAAGCACACCGTCCCGTTCCGGACCAGCTCCACCAGGCCGAGCAGGGTGGCGTGGTACTCCTCCTCCTCGGTCATCGCCGATTGTAGGTTGAACACGTGGAGCAGCGGGCTCGCCTGCTCGTCGGGAAAGATGCCGCGCACCGGGTGCGCGTAGCTGATGTGCATGTGGCCGTTGAAGAAGCCCGGGGTGATCACGAGGTAGCGCCCGTCGATGACGCGGTCGGCCCGCGCGTCAGCCAGCTCGGCCGACTTGCCGACCCGGCTGATGCGGCCGCCCTCCACCAGGATGGCGCCGTCCTGGATGATGCGGCGCTGGCGATCGACGGTCAGGATGTACCGCGCGTGATCGATCTTGAGACTCAGCGTAGACATGGGGCGCCGCCTCCGGAACGGGGATGATGAGCCGCCCGGAGTCTACGCTCGGCAGGCGGGCCTTGTCCATCCGACGCCCCGCGGTGCTATGGTCTTGCGACATGGCGCCCGCCCATCTCGCCCTGGTCCTCTTCGTGGTGGTCATCTGGGGCCTCACGTTCGTCGCCACCCGGTGGGCGCTCGATGATTTCTCCCCGCCCCAGCTCACCGCGCTGCGCTTCCTCATCGCGGCCGTGCCCGCCCTCGTGCTGGCCCGGCCGCGCGTTCCCTGGCGGACCTTGGTGCCGGTCGGCCTCACCCTGTTCCTGGGCCAGTTCCTCCTGCAGTTCTTCGGGATGGCGTTGGGGATGCCGCCCGGCCTGGCCGCGGTCGTGGTCCAGACCCAGGCGCTCTTCACCATCCTCTTCGCTGCGCTGGCCCTGGGCGAGCGCCCCGCCCGCCGCGAGTGGATCGGCACCGCGGTGGCGTTCGCGGGGCTCGGGCTGATCGCCCTCACCGTCGGCCGCGACCTGACGGCGGCGGGGCTCATCCTGTGCGGGCTGTCCGCGGTGAGCTGGGGCGTCGGCAACGTGCTCGTCAAGCGGCTGCCGCCGGTCGACATGCTGCGGCTCATGGTCTGGCTGAGTGTGATCCCGCCGCTGCCGTCGCTCGCGCTCTCCCTGGCGCTCGACGGGCCGTACGCGCTCGGGACGGCGCTCGCGGCCAGCTCATGGCTCGGCCGCGCCGCCGCGCTGTATATCGGCCTGATCGCCACCGTCCTCGGCTACGCAATCTGGGGCAGTCTGCTGCGCCGCTATCCCGCGGCGACCGTCGCGCCCTTCGCGCTCCTGATCCCGTTCGTCGCGGCCTACGCCTCCTCGCTCGCGTTCGGCGAGCGGTTCGGCCCGCTCCGCCTCGCGGGCATGGCGCTCGTGCTGCTCGGACTCGCGGTGATCGTCGCGCCGGGCGCGGTAGGCGGGACGGGCCGGGACCGTCCCTCCCGGTGACACTGAGTAAAACCGTCCGGGAAGAAACTTCCGGCCCGCGTGCGGCAGGCCGCACATGTGGGGCGCATCGCGCCGATATGACGCGGATTTGCCCCTACGTTCCCCCGCTTCCGGGTGGCACGTCGGTTGCTGTCTCTCCTCGCGCCATGCTGGAAACGGAGGAGTTTGAGCACGTCGTACAGTTTTACGAGGCGGAGCCGCCTCTGTCCGACTCTCTCGTGGGCTTCATCGGCGGCGGTCTCGCCGCCGGGGAGGCCGGGATCGTCATCGCCACCCGCGAGCACCGGGAAGCGCTCGAGCAGCGCCTGCGCGCGGCGGGCATCGATCTGGACGCGTCGCGGGCCGCGGGAGCCTACGTTTCTCTCGACGCCGCCGACACCCTCGCGCGGATCGTGGTCGACGGGCAGCCCGATCCGGAGCGCTTCGCGGAGGTGGTCGGCGGCGAGATCACGCGCGCCGCGCACGGCGGGCGCCGGCTGCGCGTGTTCGGCGAGATGGTCGGCCTGCTCCTCTCCCGCGGACACGCCTCCGCCACCATCCGCCTCGAGGAGCTCTGGAACGAGCTGGGGCAGACGCACGCGTTCCGGCTCTTCTGCGCGTATCCCCTCGACCAGCTCGGGGGCCGCGGGCTGGCGCACCCGATCGTGGAGGTCTGCTCCCGCCACTCCCGGGTCATCCCCGCCGGGAGCCGCGCGTCGGACGCCGCCGCCAGTGAGCGCGTGGGCGAGCTCGAGGTCCAGGTCGAGGATCTCCGCCGGCTCCACGAGACCAGCGTGCGCCTGACCAGTCTCCTCGACGTGGACGCAGTCCTGCGCGAAGTCCTGCAGGCGGCCATGGCGGTACCGGGAACCGGGCTCGGCCTGCTCTCTCTCGGCGATCCGGAGCAGCCGGGCCTGCGGCTCGGGGTGCAGGCCGGACTCGACGACGAGTTCCTCCGGCACGTCGAGGCGGTGCCCCCGGGCGGCGGTGCCTGCGGCACCGCCTACGCGGAGCGGCGGCGGGTGGTGGTGGAGGACACCGAGGCGGATCCGATCTACGCGCCCTATCGCGAGGCGGCCCGCAAGGCGGGCTTCCGCGGCTGCCACAGCACACCCTTGATCAGCCGGCGCGGCGACACGATCGGCGTGCTGTCCGTGCTGTTCGTGGAGCCGCATCGTCCATCGGATCGGGAGACGCGCCTCATGGATCTCTACGCGCGGATCGCGGCCGACTCGATCGAGAGCGCCCGGCTGCACCAGCGCCTGCAGCAGGAGCTGGAAGACCGACGGCAGTCGCTGGCCCGCGAGCACATCGCCCGCGCGGAAGCCGAGACCGCCAACCGGATGAAGGACGAGTTCCTCGCCACCGTCTCGCACGAGCTGCGGACGCCGCTGAACGCGATCCTGGGCTGGTCGCACATCCTCCGCGGGGGCAAGCCCGACGAGGCCACGGTGGCCCGCGGGGTCGAGGTGATCGAGCGCAACGCCCAGACCCAGGCCCAGCTCATCGAGGACATTCTCGACGCCTCGCGGGTGATCACGGGCAGCCTGCGCCTCAGCCGCGGCCCGGTGGATCTGGCCACCGTGATCAATGCCGCCACCGACTCGGTGCGGCTGAACGCAGAGACCAAGGGCATCCAGCTCGCGGTGATCCTCGACCCCGCGGCGCGGCACGTCACCGGCGACGCGAGCCGCCTGCAGCAGGTGGTCTGGAACCTGCTCGCGAACGCCATCAAGTTCACCGCCTCCGGCGGCGGGGTGGAGGTGCGACTGCAGCGGGCGGACGGCCGGGCGCAGATCACCGTCACCGATACCGGCGAGGGAGTCGCGGCCGAGTTCCTGCCCTTCATCTTCGACCGCTTCCGCCAGGCCGATTCGACCATCACGCGACGCCACGGAGGACTGGGCCTGGGCCTGGCCATCGTCCGCCACCTCGTCGAGCTGCACGAGGGCATCGTCCAGGCCGAGAGCGCGGGCGAGGGCTACGGGAGCTCGTTCAGCGTCCGGCTGCCCCTGGCCGAGCACGTCGAGGGAGCCCGGATCGGTCCCGCCGCCGCCGGCGGGGCCCCGCCCGCCCTGCAGGGGGCGCAGATCCTGGTGGTGGACGACGATCAGGACGCGCTGGACATGCTCACGCTGGTGCTGACCGGAGCGGGCGCGGCGGTGCGCACCGCGGCCTCCGCGACGGAGGCGCTGGCGCTGCTGCGCTGGATCCGGCCGGACGTGCTGGTCTCGGACCTGGCGATGCCCGACGAAGACGGCTACTCCCTGATCCGCAACCTTCGCGCGATCGAGCGCGAGAGCGGGCGCGAGACCCCCGCGGTGGCCCTCACCGCCTACGTCCGGGTCCAGGACCGCGCCCGCGCGGTGGCGGCGGGCTTCAACGTCTTCGTGGAGAAGCCGGTCGATCCCGAGGAGCTGATCGCGGTCCTCGCGGGAATCGCCGAGTCGCGCGCGGGCAAGCCGCGGCACAACTGACCGGCCCACCCTCCGTACCGGGTAACTCCTTCTCGACGGGCCAGGCGCCCCGCGATTTCCGGGGCTCGTTCCATGGCACCTTCATTGCTTCGGTCATATTCTCCATGACTACCAAGAGGCCGAAGACGACTCCCCGGCCGCGCCGCGATGCCGCGCGCGCCGGATCGGACAGTGCCAAGCAGGAGCAGCTCGAGCCGCACCGGGAAGTCCCGGACGAGCAGTTCCTCACCACCGACCAGGGCCTGCGGATCAACGACGACCAGAACTCCCTCAAGGTCGCACCCCGCGGCCCGTCGCTCCTGGAGGACTTCATCCTCCGGGAGAAGATCACCCACTTCGACCACGAGCGCATTCCCGAGCGCGTGGTGCACGCCCGGGGCGCGGCGGCCCACGGCCACTTCCGGGTCTACAAGCCGCTCGCCCGCTACACGCAGGCCGCATTCCTGCAGGATCCGTCGCGGAGAACCCCGGTGTTCGTGCGCTTCTCGACGGTGGCGGGCTCCCGGGGCTCGAGTGATCTCGCGCGCGACGTGCGCGGCTTCGCGGTCAAGTTCTACACCGACGAGGGCAACTTCGACCTCATCGGGAACAATATCCCGATCTTCTTCATCCAGGACGCGGTGAAGTTCCCGGACCTCATCCACGCGGTCAAGCCGGAGCCGCACAACGAGATCCCTCAGGCCGCCTCCGCGCACGACACCTTCTGGGACTTCGTGTCGTTGATGCCCGAGTCCATGCACATGATCATGTGGGCGATGTCCGACCGCGCCATCCCGAGGAGCTTCCGGATGATGGAGGGCTTCGGCATCCACACCTTCAAGCTGGTGGACGCCAAGGGCGCCGCGCGCTTCGTCAAGTTCCACTGGAAGCCCCTCCTGGGCGTCCACTCCCTGCTCTGGGACGAGGCGGTCAAGATCTCCGGCAAGGATCCCGACTTTCATCGCCGCGATCTCTGGGAGGCCATCGAGGCGGGCGCGTTTCCGGAGTGGGAGCTCGGCCTGCAGATCATCCCCGAGGCCGACGAGGACACGTTCGACTTCGACCTGCTCGACCCGACCAAGCTCGTGCCGGAGGAGCTCGTCCCGGTGGAGCGGGTGGGCCGGCTGACGCTGGACCGGAACCCGGACAGCTTCTTCGCGGAGACGGAGCAGGTGGCGTTCCATCCCGGTCACGTGGTTCCCGGCATCGACTTCACCAATGATCCGCTGCTGCAGGGGCGCCTGTTCTCCTACACCGACACCCAGCTCCTGCGCCTCGGCGGGCCCAACTTCCACGAGATCCCGATCAACCGACCGGTGGCGCCGCTCCACAACAATCAGCGCGACGGGCTCATGCGCCAGACCATCAATACGGGCCGCGCCGCCTACCATCCGAACACGATCGGGGGCGGCTGTCCGGTGCAGGCGGGCCGCGCGATGGGCGGCTTCGTCACGCACCCGCAGGTGCTGGAGGGGCGGAAGGTGCGGGAGCGGGGCGAGAAGTTCTTCGATCACTTCAGCCAGGCCACCCTCTTCTGGAACAGTCAGTCCGAGCCGGAGAAACAGCACATCGTGCAGGCGTTCCAGTTCGAGCTCGGCAAGCTGGACCGGCTCGCGATCCGGGAGCGCATGGTGGCGGTGCTCGCCCAGGTGGACCGCGGCCTCGCCACCCAGGTGGCGGACGGGCTGGGTCTCACGGTGCCCGCTAAGCCCGACGGGATGTTGAACCACAGCGTGCCCGCCGACGGCGACCCCAAGGATTTCCAGCCCATTCGCCTCAAGCAGCGGATCACGCGATCGGCGGCGCTCAGCATGGCGGACACGATCAAGGAGTCGGTGAAGACCCGGAAGGTGGCCATCCTGGCCGCGGACGGGGTCGACGAGGCCACGGTAGCGAGTCTGCAGCGAACCTTGACCGCGGCGGGTGCGGTGCCCAAGATCGTCGCGCCGCGCGGCGGCACGCTCAAGGGCGTCGGCGGGGGTGACGTGGCGGTGGACTGGAGCCTGCTCACGGTGGGCTCGGTGCTGTTCGACGCGGTGTTCGTGCCGGGGAGTGCCAGGAGCACCGAGGCGCTCGGGGCCGACGGCGCCGCGGTCCTGTTCGTCCGGGAGGCCTACAAGCACTGCAAGGCGGTCGGCGGGAACGGCACCGGGCTGGCCATGCTGCGGGCCGCCGGCATCGACGACGCGATCAGCACGGTGCCGGCCTTCCTGCAGGCGATCGCCCAGCATCGCGACTGGACCCGCGAGGAGCGGGAGCAGCGGATCCCGGTGTAAGGCGGCCGCGGCGACGCCGCCGGGAGCGAGCGAGAAGCCGGGAAGGTCTTGCTATGCGAACTGCGGCATGACCTCCTTCGCGAACCAGCGGAGCTGCTCGAGCATCACCGGCTTGGGCGTGCCCATGCTGATGCTCATGTTGACGTGCTGCAGGCCGGGGAACCGGGACTCGAGGTCTTTCAGATAGGCCACCAAGTCCTCCGGTGGCCCGGCGAACCACGAGCCGGTCTTCGTGTAGTGCTCCACGGTGGGCACCCCCGCCGCGCCCCAGCCTCCGCGGCGCGACGCCGCCTCCATCTGGGCCGGGGTGATGCCGGGCACGAAGCCGAGCGGCGCGAACATCTTCACGTGCTCCTCGTAGTACGGGGTGATCTCGCGGATCGCCTTCTCCCGCGTCTCGGCCAGGTGGAAGAAGATACCCAGGCAGAGATCCTCGCCGAGGGCGAGATCGCGCCCCGCGCGGGCCGCCGCCTCGCGGTAGCCGTGCACCGGGCCCTCCGCCATCGTCGCCGCCCCGCCCCCGATCACCCCCTTGATCCGGTGGCGCACCATGAAGTCGAGCGCACGGGGCTTCGCGCTCACGATGGGCTGCCAGCACTCCACCGGGCGGTGGATGGGGCGCGGGACCAGGGTGATCTCGCGCAGCTCGTAGCCGCGGTAGGGCACCGCGGGCGGCAGGGTGTAGTGCTTGCCCTGGTGGGAGAACGACTCCTGGTCGAAGGACTTGAGGATGATCTCGACCTGCTCCTCGAACAGCTCGCGGTTCGCCTCCTGGTCGAGGATCGGCGCGCCGAAGGTCTCGACCTCTCGACTGTGGTATCCGCGGCCCACGCCGAAGATCGTGCGGCCGCGCGTGAGGATGTCGGCGGTCGCGAAGTCCTCGGCCAGGCGCAGGGGGTGCCACATCGGCGCGATGTTGAACCCGCACCCGATCCTGATCCGCGGGGTGACGTGGGCCAGGTGCACCGCCAGCATGAGGATATTGGGCAGGCACTCGTACCCCTCGTGCTGGAAGTGGTGCTCGGCCAGCCAGATCGCGTGGTAGCCGCACTCGTCCATCACGCGGGCCACGTCTTCGGTCTTCTGGAAAACCGTCGAAAGAACCTCGTTCGAGTAGCGCCGCTCGTTGGCCGGGGTGGCCATCTGCCCCATGTCGGGCAGGTCCACGTGGCCGGCATAGACCGTGGCGAACTTGGTGATCATGGCTGGTCCTTTCGAGAAGCGGGCGGCGGGTCGATCCGATGGCCCAGGAGCGCCGAGATGGCGCGCGCGGTGGCCTTCACCTCCGCGGCCAGCGGCTTGAGCCGCGGACGGACGCGGTCGGTGGGCCCGCCGATCGCGCAGGCGCCGGCCACGTGGCCGTCGCGGTCGAAGATCGGGGCCGCGATGCCGGCGGCGCCCACCGCCAGCTCGTCCAGGTTCACGCAGACCCCGGTCTGGCGCACCTCCGCGAGCGCGGCGCGCAGGGCGGGCAGGCTCGTCACGGTGCGATCGGTGTAGCGCTTGAGCGGGAGCGCGCGGAGGATCCGCTCGCGCTCCGGCGCGGGCAGGAAGGCCAGGATCACCTTGCCGCTCGAGGTGGCGTGCAGCGCGCGCCGGTCGCCCACCCCGGCGGTGTAGCGGATGACCTGCTCGCTCTCGACCTTGTCCACGAAGACCACCACGGTGCCGTCGCCGCCGAGGGATCCCAGGAAGACGGTCTCCCCGGTGCGCTGCATCAGCTCGCGGAGCGCGGGCCGGGCGATCTCCGGCCAGGCGCGGTGGGCGGGCGAGGCCATCCCCAGCTCGAAGGCCTTCGGGCCGAGCCGGTACGCACCGAGCGCGCCCTGCTCGAGGTAGCCCCGGGCGGTCAAGGTGCGCAGCAGCGGGAGCAGGCTGCTCTTCGGTGCCTCGAGCTGCGCGCTCAGCTCGCGCAACGGCAGCCCCTCATGAGTACGGACCACCAGTTCCAGGATGTCCACCACGCGCCCGGCCGCGCGGTGGGCGCCCGCCGCCACGCCGTGACGCTCGCGGACCGCGCCTCCGCTCACGCGAGCCCGGACCGCGCCGGCACCTCGAAGCCGAAGAAGCGCGCCGCGTTGAGGCCGAGCACGTTGGCCCGCGCGGGCTCCGAGAGATGCCCCATGGTCCGCTCGATGGCCTCCGCCGAATGCGGCCAGGTGCCCTCGTGATGCGGGTAGTCATTGCCCCACATGAAGCGGTCGGCCAGGTTCATGGGCTCGGCGAGCGCGAGCCCGGCCGGATCCTCCTGGAAGGACGCCCAGCAGTGCTCGCGATAGTACTCGCTCGGCAGCCGCTCGAGCTTGGGCCGCACCCAGAAGTGGTGCTTGCGGTAGGCCTCGTCCATGGCGCCCAGGAACCACGGGATCCAGCCGATGCCCGCCTCGATGGTGGCCACGCGCAGGCGCGGAAAGCGCTCGAAGACGCCGGAGGCGCAGAGGTTGGCCACCGGCTCGATGGTGGGTGAGAGCGAGTGCGAGACGTAGTTGATCACCGCGCCGCCGTTGCCGCGCGCGGCCCGCGGATCGCGCCCGGTCGAGACGTGGAAGGTCACCGGCAGGTTCACGTCCTGGATCACGCTCCAGAGGGGGTCGAACATCGGCAGGTTGTAGTTCGGGTGATCGACGTCGTGCCCGCCCCAGATCGGCTTGCACGGCAGGGTGAGCACGCGGAAGCCGAGCTTGGCGGCGCGCTTCACCTCGGCGATGGAGCCCTCCAGATCGCCGGTCGCGAGCGCGGCCGCCGGCGCCATGCGGTCGCGGAAGGGCCCGAAGGTCTCGTGCGCCCAGTCGTTGTACACCCGGCACTGGGCCATGGCGAAGACGGAATCCGGCGTGGCCCACATGGCGAGGCCCTTGTTGGGGAAGATCACCTCGATGTCGATGCCGTCCCGGTCCATGTCGGCGAGGCGCTCCACCGGATCGGCGCCCACCCGCTGGCGCAGCCCGTCTTCCCCCTCGAGCGCGTCGGTGCGCAGCCGATCCGGGCGATGGCCCTCGGAGACGCGCCACTTCACCCCGTTCTCGTCCGTGATGACCTTGGGCACGCGCGCCCGGTACTTCTCGTCGATCCGCGTCGCCCAGAGGTCGTGCGGCTCATTGGCGTGGCAGTCCGCCGAGACCATGAAGTACTTCCGGGGATCGTCGGGGCGGGCGCTGCGCGGCCAGCCCGCGTGCCCGGGCGTCGTGAGCCGCCACCGGTTGGGCTCGTTGACCACGATGTCGGTCGGCGTCATGGCATCATCCTCCACTGAACGAGCGTGAACGGCGGCGTGGCCTCGTCGTGCGGCTCGAACACCGCCTCGACCGGCGCACCGATCTGGACCTCTTGCCGGGGATCTCCGAGGAGATTGCCGAGCATACGGACGTCGCCCGCCTCGGGCAGCTCCACCAGCGCCACGATGTACGGCCCGTGATCCTTCAACGCCGGGTGCACCGGATGCCAGGCGCGCTCCCAGGAATAGATGCGGCCCCGCGGAGGCCACCGGCACCCACTCGAGATCGAAGGCGAGGCAGCGATGGCAGATCCACTCCGGTCCCCACTGCCAGCCGCGGTAGGCGCGGCAGCGCTGGATCCGCAGCTCCCCCGCCCGCGTGCCCTCCCAGTAGGGCCGGTCGAGCCCGTCGGGCTCGGGGACGGGGCGCGGCATTCCCGCGGGCAGATACGTGCTCGTGCTCACCGCATCGCCTCCGTGCCCAGCAGCATGCTGGAGACCGGCGTCACCATCGGGCCGGAGATGACCAGGGCCGCGCGGGCCCCGGGCACCTGGTTGGGCGACTCGCCGCGGAGCTGGCGCACCGCCTCGATCTGCAGCTCGAGGCCGTGCATGTAGCACTCGGCGAGATTGCCCCCGCTGGTGTTGAGCGGCAGCCGGCCCGAGGGCGCGATCAGGTTCTCCGCCGTGAGGAAGTCGTTGGCCTCCTCGGGCGCGAAGAAGCCGTGCTCGACCAGGCTCATGAGCACGCCGCCCGTGAAGTTCTCGTAGCTCTGGACCACGTCCACGTCCTTCGGCCCCAGGCCCGCCATCTCCCAGAGGTGCGGCGCCACCGTGGTGAAGCTCGAGCTGGCGTAGGTCGGCGCGTTGTGGCCGCGGGCCGCGTTGCGGTGCTCGGAGCCCTGCGCGACGCCCAGCAGGTAGGCGGGAGGTCGGCGCAGGTCGCGCGCGCGCTCCGCCGAGACCAGCACGAGCGCGGCGGCCCCGTCGTTCTCCATGCAGCAGTCGAAGAGGCGGAAGGGCTCGACGATCCAGCGGGAGGCGTCGTAGGCCTCTGCGGTCAGCGGGCGCCCGTGCATGACGGCGCGCGGGTTGGCCTGGGCATGGTGATAGGAGGCCAGCGCGATCGCCCGCTGCGCCTCCTGGCGCACCCCGTGGTCGTGCATGAAGCGCATCACCCGCATCGCGAAGCGCTGGGCCGGCGAGATGAGCCCGTACGGGAAGGTGAGCGCCGCCTCACCGGAAACCGTGCCGCCGGGCGGCGCGGCGCCGAAGCGCTGGAACTGGCCCTGGGCGAGCGCGCGGAAGACCACCACGCAGTCGGCGTAGCCCGCGGCCACCGCGGCCGCCGCATTGCCGACCGCCGCCGAGCCCCCGCCCCCGCCGCCGCCCCACTGCATGTTCGAGAAGCGCAGCTCGGGCAGGCCGAGGGCGGCGGCCAGGCGTGATGGATCGTTGCGGTCGTTGCTGTAGGAGGCGAAGCCGTCGATCTCACGGGGATTGATGCCCGCGTCGGCGCAGGCGCGCAGGATGGCCTGGAGCGCCAGCGCGAACTCGGATTCGGGCGCCCGGCCGTGCTTGTAGTAGGTCGTCTCCCCGACCCCGACGACCGCGACCCGCCCCCGGATGGTCCGCTCCCGGGTCATTGGCCCTGTCCCTTCGCGTTCACGTTGTCCCGTGCCTCCTCCCGCTCTGGAGTCGCCCATTCTCATTGCCGAATAGCATTCCGCATTCGGCACGAGCACCTTAGTCGAACCGGCCCGGCTTGTCACGCCCGATTTTCGGGCCGCGTCAGTGCGGGGAGCCCGACGACACGGGCAGGAACGGCTCGCGGGTGCGGACCCACGGGACGCCCATGCGGAGCAAGAGCCGCTCGATGCCGGGCTCGTCGGGTACGAGCAGGCGGCCGCCGGCCACCGCGAGGGCCGAATGGAGCCGGCCCACTTCGAGCGCGACGCGCAGGCCCTCGCGCGGGGTCCGCGGCGTGATCGCGAGGAGGGCCTCGGGGGCGGCCTCTACCGTCACGTACCACCCGGGGCCCACGTGGAGGACGCGCCCAGGGACGAGCACGTCGCCGGCGGGGAGCGCGAGGGTGAAGACCCGCCCGGCCCGGGTGACCACGCGGCGCCGGGCGCGCCGGCGCTCCTGGGCCGTCAGCTCGACCGCGTCCGCCTCGAGCGCGGCCAGATCGAGGGGATCGGGCGCGGGAGGCAGGCCCGCGATCAGGATCGTGTCTCCCGGGCCGATTCGAGGTGCTCTCGCCAGTAGTGATGCGTCTTCGCCACCACCGTGATCACGCTCTTGACCTGGTCCTCGAGCGCGAACCCGGGGCCGGCGGGAACGAGGAGCCGCGGGCCCTCCACGCGCGCGTCCACGTTCTCCAGGATGATGGTGGCGCAGAGCCAGGCCGCCATGCGGGCGCTCACGCACGTGATCGCGATCCACCCCGGCTCGGCCGGCTCCGCGTCGAGCCCGGTGGTCTCCTGGATACCACGCTGGAGCTCGGCCGTGATCTCGGGCGACGACGCGGCGGCGCGATCTCCGCCGGAGGGGCCGCGCAGCGCCTGCAGCGCGCCGCGCTGCGGCGGGCCGCCGTGGAGCGCCAGCTCGCAGAACGTGGTCCACATCGCGCCCCAGTCCGGCCGGCCGTCGCGCCGCCGGACGAACGGGGCCGACCCCCCCATGGCGTCCCCGGCGGTCGAGGCGGAGGGCGGGTCGAGGTCGCGGATCTGGCCCGGGCCGCGCCGGATGACGGGCTGGACCGCGTCCAGGGTCTCGATGGGCACCGCGGCCAGCGTCACCGGCATCCCAGCGCGCTGGGCGAGCGTCGCGGCCGCCTCATCGCAGGCGGCGCGCGCGGCGGCGGGCACGCTCGAGTCGACGATCAGCAGGATGCGCCCCGCGATGTCGTCCATCAGATCTCCATCAGATCCGGCATGTGCGCGGATCATAACACTCGGGGGCTGCCCGCTACGGCAGCAGCGCGAGCTGGCGGGACTGGGCCACGAGGGCGCCGGTCGAGTCCCAGATCTCGAAGTCTTCCTCGTGGTAGCCGCCGATGACGAAGCGCGTGGCGGCACGGCAGGCGAGCCATCCGGGAGCCGGATGGGCGCGCAGATGCACGGCCAGCTCGACCGTCGCGGAGCCGGTCTCGCCGAGCTCGAGCACGGGCGGAGCCGCCGCGTCCACCCGCGAGGCCAGGCTGAGCAGGTCGGGCTCGCGCCCGTCGCGGAACCGCATCCAGAACTCCTGGCTCGGCCGCCCGTTCGGCTCGCCCCGCGCCCAGCCGGGCCACGCCGCGACGCGATACTCCACGCGCTGGCCGATCGTGAGCTCGGGGATGACGCGGCCGCCCATCAGATCGATGGCCTGATCCGGAGGCGGCAGCGCCGGCTTGGCGCCGAGCAGCACCGTGCGGCCGGCGGCCTGGCGGAGATCCGAGAAAGCCGCGGTCACGCGCAGGACCTCCTTGCCGTCCTGGTAGAGCGTTGCCTCGCCAGTGGAGATGCGGCGACCGCTCCGGACGATGGCCGTCTGCACCTCGGCGGGGCCGGGCAGCGTCGGTCGCAGGAAGAACGCCGAGACCACCAGCGGGTCGGGCGACGGCATGACGCGGGTAAGCGCCTGGAGACAGACGCCCATGACGTAGCCGCCGTTGGGCCGCCCGCCCAGCACGTTCCAGCGGTCGGTGATGGCCGCCGCGAACCGGTGGTCCGCGACGGCCTCCACGCGCGTGTCGACGTCGAACGCGTAGGTCGCCGCGCTCACCCCGCCATCTCGCGCAGGCGCGTGAGCCCGACGACTTCCAGCACCGCGAAGAGCAGCACCGCGGCGGCCACCGCGGCCACCGCGAGGTTGCCGATCAGGGTCAGCGGCCCGGCCAGGATCACCACCGCGCTGCCGATCACCCAGCCGGCATTGAGCACCACCGCGGCCAGCGCCTCGGCCCGGCTGACCGTGGCGCGCGCGCCGTTCCACAGCAGCGCGGCCGCGTAGACCACGAGAAGCGCCCCCACCACCTGCGCGATGCCCGGCTCGGCCAGACCGATGACGGCAGAGATGGGGGAGGCAGCGGCCACCAGCAGGACGCCGCAGAGGCCGGAGGCGATGCCGTCCAACTGGAGGCTGCGGCGCTGAAAACTCGCACGGTCCGTATTCGCGTTCATCGTGTCTCTCCTGGTGTCGGGGTAGTGTACTTCGCTTCGGGCAATCCGGCCGCGCGCCGAATCTTCGCGAGCGGGATCTCGTCGGTGCGTGTGATCTCCTTTCACGCTCATGGTCGGCGGGGAGCGTCATGGCCGCAATTACCCGGGAGGTAATGACCGGCCTTCGGCCCGGGTGTAGGCTCTAGCAGGCTGCGGAAAAATCGGGTGAAAACGACAAAGTCGTGCGCGCCGAGGTGGTGCGGGGAGCCGGGGATGCCCGCGGGCTCCGCCCGGCTCGCCGCAACGCTGGCCGGCCCGCAGGGTTCGGCACCGGGGCCCTCTTGAGCCAGCCGCAGATCTCTTCGACGCGCTTGCGTTTCCACTGGCTGACTCCGTACCCGGCGTGGCGGGTGGTGCGCTCATCGATCGCACTCGACCGATTCGAGGTGTTCTGGGCCACGTGCGGCGTCACCTGGACGAGCCGGAGGGCCTCGACGAAGTCCCGCGTGTCATCGCCTTTGTCGGCCCCGACGGTGACCCGGTGCGTGGTCGCCACGTGGCCGAGCATCTCCAACGCCGCGGCGCGCTCCCCGTACCCGCTCGCCCGGGTGACGCAGCCCTCGACCGCCAAGCCGTGGCGATTGTCCATGAGCACGTGCCCCTGATAGGCGAGCTTGGCCTCGTGGCCCTTCGCTTTGCGGACCAGCCGCGCGTCGGGGTCGGTGGTCGACCCATGGGTGACGTTGCTCCGCCGCTCGCCGTGGAAGTCGACCGTGGGATTACCCGGATCGTCCGGCGGCTCGACCGGGGCGTCCGTCCGCTTGAAGCTCTTGAGACTCGCCCAGGCCTCAATCAGGGTCCCGTCGACGGTGAAGTGCTCGTCGGACAGCAGCCCGCGCTGCCGGGCCTGCGCCAGGACGCGCGCAAAGAAGGCCTCGGCAATGTCCCCGGCCAAGAGCCGCTCCCGATTCTTCGTGAACACGGTCGGATCCCAGACGGCGTCGTCCATGTTCAGCCCGACGAACCAGCGAAAGAGCAGGTTGTAGTCCAGTTGCTCCATCAGCAGCCGCTCGCTGCGCGTGCTGTAGAGGACCTGCAGCAGGAGCGCCCGCAACAGCTTCTCGGGCGGGATCGACGGCCGGCCCACCGGGGAGTAGAGCGGGGCGAACGCGGGGGACAGCTCGGCCAGGATCGTGTCCACCATCGCCC
>WNFE01000246.1_pt1 | contig 38442 bp, 30 predicted proteins | sample 5400451 | NCBI WGS metagenome assembly WNFE01 (sample SAMN13153344, study PRJNA577476) | soil metagenome | isolation source: 200 cm saprolite under Douglas fir tree site 2 hole 2 | place: USA:California | collected 2015-04-18
CGGAGGCGGGAAACGATACCCACTTCCCATCGAGGTCTTCGCGGTTGCAGCGAAGCTCCGCGCGCTCGACCACACAGACGGACGACAAGGCAACCGTAGAAACGGTTGACCGCAGCACCGTCAAGGCCCTACATCTGCTGCGTAGTCGCTGCCGGCGGTAATGTCGGGAAGGAAGGCAGGTCGTCGTCTTCTCGCGTTTCGGAGCTGCTACTATAGCGCGTGTTGAGGGAGGGCCAGCAAGCCTGGCCCTCCGTCGCCCGTCCTTCTCATCTACTTCATGAACGGGTTGCACGCCTGGCTCAGCGTTCCCGACACGACCTGGTCGATTGAAAACTGCTCAATCGCGGCGTGCTCAATCGCGGCGAAATCGCTGGTCAGCGATGTGTGGCTGAGCGCGACCGGGGGTCCCGACATTGGGGGCAGACCGTTTGTCGGCGGCGGTAAGAAGGTCGCGATTGTTGCCGACAGCGTCACCGTGGCATTGGCGAAGGCACGCTGGTCGCTTCCCTCCGCGTTTGAGATGAAGCTGGCGCAGCTCGCGTTGTTGGTGAACCGTGATTTGGCCACGGCCCCCAGGAACGTCCACGTCAGGCCGATCTGAACTGGCCCGATGAAGCCGAAACTCCCAGGGGGTCCCTCCTGCAGCGGCTGGAGCGACAGAGCCTCGAGACCCGGGCGTGCGCCCGTTGCCGCCGCGAGAGGCGGGCCGGGACACTCGCTGACGCCCGGCGTCACTGTGGCCGTCAGGGTTGCACTCGACAGGTCGCGGCTGATATTGAAGGCTGAGTCAGGAATGATCCAGCAGCCGAAAGCGAATCCATTCGGGACGTCGACCTCCAGGTTGAGCATCGTGGCGGGCCCCATAACGACTGGCGGGCCCGAGGCCTGCTTAGCCTTGAACGTCTGCATTCCGCGATCGACAGAGGGATTTGCATGGATCGAGCCGGTGCTGTCGAAGAGGTCGGCAAAGGCGTTGGTGTCAGTCGACTGAGAGTGGCCGGGCGGCGGGCCGAAGCTCTGAGCGAGGGCGCTCCCAGCCAACGCGATCGAACAGAGCGCTGCGGCTGCAAGGGATAAGAGTCGTCTGACCATGGTCCCTTGGTTCCTCCTTTATCCATATGCTGGTGGGTCACCAGCAGTAACGCTTGGAGACACATGTTGGTAATAGTGGTCTGGTCTTGGCCAACTTATGGTCCGCACCCTTAGGTCACGTCTTCTGCGGATCACCTCCTCTTGAGCGGGGCGTCCCTTCACCTTCGCGAGCGCTGCTGGGCCCCGGCTGTGAAGACTCCCGGATTAGGTACGAGTGCGTGGCCGCCCAATAGGCGAAAACGTTTCCGAGAACTGCCACCTCGGGAGCCAGGATGAAGCACAACCAGTACAGGAGGACCAGCCATGCCGGATCATTGGCCAGGTTGAGAGCCGGGTCGGCGACTGAGCGCGGCCTTGCAAGCACACTCACTCCTTCCTTGGCTATCCGCTGGCTCGACCTGTGCCTGTAAGACACGCGAATCCGAGAGGCTGGTTGGGTTTGGCATCGGTGACGACCTCCCGCTCGATGGCAAAGCGGCCGTCCCCGTCGGCCAAGTCGCCCGGGTTCATCTGACTCCGCGGATCCGGGCGACCATCACAGTCCCGAGAATGTAGAACATGGCCGCGAGTCCAAATGCAACTCGAAATCCTAAGTGGCCGCCGGTAGCCAGACCCAGAACCCAGTGCCCGGGTTGATTCAAGTGGTACAGCAGCAACGCGAGGAGCGCCGGTCCAACCACCGTAGGAAGAGTCAAAGAAGCGTGCCATAGTCCCATGTCCTTGCCGGCCGCGCGTTTCCGGTCCGGCAGGACATCGCACGCGAGCGCCCAGTCGACCGCGGTGTAGGCGCCAAAGCCGATACCAAAGATGACGCCAAGGCCGAAGATCACCGCAATCGATCCCACGAGCCCAAACACTAGGACCGATACAACCGCGGCCTGAATTCCACTCGAGAGGTAGACGAACGCCTTGCGGCATCCCGCTCGGTCGGAGAGCGACCCGCAGAGCAGCGCTGACGCTGCGGCTGAAATGACGACGGTCAACCCGAAGGCCGAGCTCGCCAATGCGGAATTCGCCACCCCAACAATGTCTCGGAAGTAGTAGGGCATGAACCCCACCGTGATGACCAGGCCAAGGGTGACCAGGATGCGGGTGGCAAAGACCCAGAAGAAGTCATTGCTCTTGAACGGCGAGACAAAGGCACGAAAGGCCGGGACCTGCCATCCTGTCCCGATCGATGTGGCTCCGGCAACGAGGGCCGCGGCGATGACCGGCACCGTGGCGCTGCCAAGAGGGAGGGCGAGCAATGCCAGGAGACAAGCCAGGAAAGTGAGGAATGCCGCGCTGCACGCCAGGCTGAATGGGTGGATCGCCAGCCGCGGTCGTGGCTGTTCCCGGACGACTGGTGGTTCCTGGATGGACAGAACGGCGATGATCAGGCCGATCACAAGAATTACCCCTAGGATGGCGTAACTCGCGATCAGGGCCAGCCGCGTCTGGCCCAGTATGGCGAAGACAACCATCACCGCTGCCAACCCGAAGATGCTGCCCACCAACTCCATGCCCCCAAGTAGGCTGGAGGCCCGTCCCCTGTGGTCGGCAGGGACGACGTCTGGGATAACGCCCGCGTAAGCAGCCTCGGCGGCGTTGTTACTTGCCTGTACGACGACGAACCCAACGAGCAGGAGCAAAGGAGTACCGGCCACGGCTAACAGACCAAGTCCAATCAGGTTGACAGCGGTACCGGCGACCATCCATGGCCGGCGGCGCCCCCAGCGGGAGGCCGTGCGGTCGCTCAACCAGCCCGCGAGGATGGGCACCAACAGCGCGAAGATGCTGCCCGCCGTCATCACTCGTCCCTGGAGTAGGAGGGTGTCTTTCGACGCCACGAGGGTGGCGCCGACGAACAGGAGCGAAACGAGGATCGCCCGCCAGTGCGCTCCGCGGCCGAACCAGTAGGCGTTGATGCAGGCCAGGCGCCCGATTCGCCACTTGGAGTCGGGCGCGTGCGCGAACGTGTAGATTGCCTTCGGTCTGGCGACTCGTTCGGCGGTCAGCATCTATGTCCCTTCCCTCTGCTCTGGTGTGGCTGCACCCCCGCAGCATCGGCTCGGCCGAGCCCGCCAGGTTGTGGTGACCCAAACCGAGTCATGGAGGGCTCTCACAGTGTCATCGGTTGTTATCAACCTTTTGGGAACTACCGCTAGATGGCGGCTTGTGCCCAGAACCTACCGCCAGCGCAAGCCGAGACGGTTTCAACGCCATCTCGGCCTGCGCGCTTTCGCGCGTCGCGGGCTGCTGCACGGCCGCCTTCGTCCGGGTGGGCATGAAGGTTGCGATCAGGAGCGCCCCGGCGACCATAATCCCGGCACTCACCCGCAGCACATCGGTCATGCCGACGCTGTACGCGTCGTGAGCAGCGCGAAGGAGAGCGGTGCCGGGCAGACCCGGCAGACGGCTCGCGATCAAGCTCGCGCCGGCCACGCTGCCCTCGGCCACCTCCCGCAGCTGGGTCGGCAGTCCCGTCACGTGTCCCGCCAGGTCAGCTCGGTAGGCGTTATTGAGGATGCTGCCGAGGATGGCGACGCCGAAAGAGGCCGCGAGTTGCTGGAGGGTCCTGGTCAGGGCGCTTCCCGCTCCCGTCTGCGCCTCAGGAAGGATGCCGAGGATGACGTTGAGAGACGTGAACATCGCGAAGGCATTGCCGACTCCGATGACCGGCAAGGCGACCGCTACGAGGCCGTATCCGCTGTCGGCCCTGACCATTGAAAGCAGCGTCATGCCCGCCCCACAGATGAGAAGGCCGAGCGCAAGCATGACGCGAACACCAAGGCGGGCGACGAGCCGATCACTGCCCAGGGCGCCCAGCACGATGCCGCCGATCAGCGGTAGCAAGCGGATGCCGGTGGCCTGGGCATCATTGCCCTGGACGATCTGCAGAAAGGGCGTGAAGACGAAGAGCACCCCCAGCAGCGCGAAGCCCATGATCATGCCGACGACCACCGACCAGGTGAAGCGCGGGTTCAAGAAGAGCCGGAGGTCGACAAGCGGCGATCGCGCGCGCAGCTCCCAGATGGTGAAGCCGGCGACCAGAATTCCCCCGCTGGCGAGGCTGGCGAGCACGGGAGTGTCGGTCCAGCCGAGGGCCGGCTGCTCGATGATCCCGTACACGAGACTGGTGACCCCGGCCACCACGAGAGCGGCTCCGACGACGTCGAGGCGGGGCGCGTTCGGGTCCCGGCTCTCGGGGATGAAGATCCAGACGCCGAGCAGAGCGAGCAGCACGACCGGGCCGTTGATCAGGAAGATCGAGCCCCAGTCGTAATGGGTCAGCAGCCAGCCCGCGACCAGCGGACCCAATGGAAGCCCGAGAAACATGCCGGCCCCACCAATGGCGATGGCCCGGGGACGCTCCCGCTCCGAGAAGATCGTCGGCAGGATGGCCAGGGAGATCGGAAAGATGAACGCGCCCGCGATCCCCATCACCGCCCGCATCACGATCAGCCCATTGGCGGTCGTCATCTGGCTGGCCGCGACCGAGGAGGCGCCGAAGAGGAGGAGCGCGACCAGCAGCATTCGCCGGCGGCCGAGCCGATCGGCCAGCACGCCGGCCGGAATCATGAAGCCGGCCAGGGCGAGGGTGTAGCCGGCCGAAATCCACTGCAGCTGGTCGGTGGTGGCACCCAACTTGGCCGACAGGGTCGGTAGGGCGGTCACCACGATCGTCGTATCCAGCCCCAGAACCAGTGAACCTAGCACGATCGCGCCGAGTGCCTGCCATCTGCCCCTATGCGTGATCATCTCTTCGGTGTCCTCCCGGCTACCGGCTAGGCGTGGCCGATGAGGGCGCCGAGGCCGGCCACCACGACGCCGCCCATGGTGACCTGGACCAGCGAGCGGTGGAGGGGGACCTGGAGGAAGCGCCGGCGCACCCAGGCGATGGTGATCAGCTCCATCCCCACCACGACGTAGGCGACCTTGAGCGCCGTCTGGGTGTTGCTGATCAGGAAGGGGAGAGCGTGGAACGTTCCGCCGACGAACGTCGCCATCCCGGTCAGGGCGCCGCGGACGCACGAGCTCCCCCGCCCGCTCAGTTCACCGTCGTCGGAAAGCGCCTCGGAGAGGCCCATGCTGATCGCGGCCCCCAGCGACGCCGCCAGGCCCACCAGGAGGGCGGCGTGCGAGCCGGCGAGGAAGGCGGCGGCGAAGATCGGCGCCAGCGTGGAGATGGTGCCGTCGATCAAGCCGATCAGGGATGGCTGGACGAAGCGCAGGATCTGGCTGCGCTGGCCCTGTCCCCTCCATCGCTCGATCAGGTCGGTCGCGGTCCTGGAAACGGCCATCGCCAGGTCGCTCCGCATCGCTTGGGCGGACGTGGCGGCCACCAGCAGAGGAACTCCGATCGTTGTCAGCAGTGCTCGGCGCATGGCTGGAGCAATCACAGCGCGACCACCTGCCACCGCAGGATGGCCACGATGGCTGTCAGGACCAACACGACGACCGGAACGGCGGCGCCCTCCCTGCGACGGACGTGGTAGATGGAGGCGCTGAACATCACGATCACGAGACCTGCAGCAGCCAGCGGGGTGAGGATTGTGAACAGGCGGAGCAGCCCAGGTAGGACTAGGCCGACGACGGCCAGCAGCTCCGCGACGCCGATGAAGATGCGGAACCACGCGGGTATGGCCGGAGGCCACTTGCCCTGCTCGCGCATCAAGCGGACCAAGGGCTCAGGCCTGAAGGCGTAGAGGATGCCGTGAAACAGAAAGGCAAGGGCGAGGAGTCCCTGCAGGATCCAGGCGATCGTGTTCCACACTTGGCTAGGCGACCTTCAGCGCCGCTAGGGTGTTGCTGATCGCGGCCCACAGTGGACTCGCGTCTACCAGGAGAGGAACTCCGATCGTTGTCAGCAGTGCTCGGCGCATGGCTGGAGCATCCCGTGTGGCGGAACCGACAACATCCACCTCCTGGGTTGATCTTCCGGCCGGGTACCTGGTTGATTTATCGCTCCGCCGGCCGGTACAGTGTGGGAGACTCAGAGCGCGACCGAAAGTGGCAACCGTGTTCACCAACACCACCACCAACCTGCCGGCGCCGCTCACGCGGTTTGTCGGCCGCCTGAACGAGCTTGCCGAGGCCGCCGCCCGACTGGCCGAGGCCAGGGTGCTGACGCTGACCGGGCCGGGCGGCGCCGGCAAGACTACGGTCACTCCCGGGGCGGCTGACAGCAGGAATCTGTTCCTGATCTTCGTTTCTCCTCCCTGGTTGGTGAAACTCATCTCGGTGCTGATCAGAGCCATTCTTCCATCCCGTTTTGGTGCTTCGCATCGGGTGAACCCCTACATTTCCACCTGGGCATGAGCACCGTGCTGGTGGGCCGCGAGTCGGAGTTGGCGATGCTTGCCGACCTACTCGCCGGTGCGCGCATGGGACGCAGCACGGCCTTGGTGCTGCGGGGGGAGCCTGGGATTGGCAAGAGCGTGCTCCTGGATTCCGCGGTCGGACTGGCAGTCGGGTTTCGGCTGTTGCGTGCGCGGGGCGTTGAGTCGGAGTCCGAGCTCGCGTTCTCGGGGTTGCAGGAACTGGCGCGGCCGGTGCTGGGGCTGGTGGAGGGCTTGCCGGACCGTCAGCGGGCGGTGCTCGGGGGGGCCTTGGCGCTAGGCCCGCCAGTTCCGGGCGATCCGCTGGCGGTGTGCGCGGCGACCTTGAGCCTGATTGCAGCGGCGGCTGAGGACATGCCTTTATTGGTAGTGGTCGATGATGCCCATTGGCTTGATCCGTCCTCAGCTGAGGCGCTTGCGTTCGCCGCGCGCCGGCTCCACATGGAGGGGATAGTGGCGTTGTTCGCCATGCGCGTCGCGGAGCCGAGCGCGTTTGACCCGATCGGGTTGCCGGAGCAGACGATCGCCGGGCTCAGCGAGCAGTCTGCAAAGACGCTCCTGACCGAACGCCGGGGTCGGGTGATCGCTCCGGAGGTGGCAGAGCAACTCGTCCGGGTGGCGGGTGGGAACCCGCTTGCGCTGTTGGAGTTCTCGACTGCGCTCAGTCCAGGGCAACTGGCGGGTAGCGAGCCGCTGGAGCGGCCGCTGCCGGTCGGGGGCGGTGTGGAGCGCGCGTTCGCCCGAAGGTTGGCTCAACTTCCGCCTGAGGCGCGGGAGGCGTTGCTGATCGCAGCCGCAAGCGAACTGGACGAGCCGGGCACGGTTGTTGCGGCGCTGCGAGCGCTCCGATTGAACGGGTCGGCGTTCGATGCCGCGGAGCGGGCCGGGTTGATCACGTTAACGGACGGTCGGGTGCGGTTTCGTCATCCGCTTGTGCGCTCGGTCGTCTACCAGACCGCCCCGAGTGACCGCCGCCGTGCCGTACACGCCGCGCTCGCGGCCGGCTCTGAGGAGGCGGTTAACCGGCGCGCGTGGCACCTGGCGGCAGCTGCGAGCGGAATCGACGAACACGTTGCCGCCGCGCTCGAGGAGGCCGCCGAACGGGCGGCCGACCGCGGGGGACTAGCCACCGCCACACGCGCCTACGAGCGCGCCGCTGCGCTGACCCCTAAGCCTGGCGCTCGCGCCCGACGGCTGCTCGCAGCCTCGACGTTCGCCGTCATGAGCGGCAGGGTCCAATGGGCCTCAGATCTGATCAACGCTGGTCTTCCGCTCGCCGATACTGCCTTGATCCGCGCCGACTTCCAACACCTCTCGGGGGTCGTGGAGCGACTGTTGGGATCGGCCGTGCGGTCGCACGAGATCTTTTGGGATGGTGCCGCCGCGGTTGCCAACGAGGACCCCGCTCGGGCGACGGTCATGATGATCGATGCGACCACGACTGACATCATGATCGGCGACCTGCGCGCGGCAGTTGCGAGCGGTCGGCGAGCGCGCGAGCTTGCCGATGCGTGCCTCCCGGCGATCCAGCGACTGGCGGCGTTTGCAGCGGACACCGCCGCGACGTATCGGGGCGAGCTGCCGCCCGAGGAGCTAGGCAGTGAAGCGGCGTTCGCGGCCGCAGCATCGCTCGAGCTAGGTCCGATTGCCGCTGCCGCTATCGAGCTGAGCCTGACCCGAGGGCTGGTGACCGAGGGCGATCTCGAGAGCGACGGCACGCTCGAGCGCGGCAGCGCGCTTGAGCGCGCGATCAGAGACGCCCGCGAGCTCGGCGCCCTCGGCAAGCTGCCTTTCGTGCTGGGACACGGCGCGCACTCAGACTTCCACGCGGGGCGGTGGACGCGCGCGCGCGCGCGGGCGAGCGAGGCAGCCGAGCTCGCCGGCGCGACGAGCTATCGTGCTTGGGGACTCGTGCACCTGGCTCGCGTGTCCGCGGCGCAGGGGCGTGAGCAGGAATGCCGCACGGTCGTGGCAGAAGCGTTTTCGCTGGCGCGGGCGCGAGGTCATCGTTCGCTGGAGGTGCACCTCTTGTCGGTGCTCGGGCTGCTTGAGCTCGGCCTTGGCAACATCCCGGCCGCGGTTGAGCAGCTGGAGCAGTGCGCGAGAGAAGCGGAAGCCGAAGGACTCGGCAATCCACCCACTGTCCCATACGAGCCAGATCTCGTGGAGGCGCTCCACGCCGCAGGCCGCGACCACGAGGCCCGCATGGCCGCCGACCTACTCCAGCATCGCGCCGAGCAAGTCCGCTCACTCTGGGGACTTGCAACCGCCGCCCGCTGCCGAGGCCTACTCGCGGGCGAAGACGAGTTTGAAGCAGAATTCCAGTCTGCCCTCGCGCTTCACGACCGTGTCCCGAGCATGTTCGAGCGCGCTCGCACCCAACTATGCTACGGGGAGCGGCTCCGACGTCTTCGCCGCAGAACGGATGCCCGAGAACAGCTCGCTGCCGCGCTCGCCATTTTCGAGCAATTTGCTGCCGACTCGTGGGCAGACCGCGCGCACCAGGAACTACGCGCCGCCGGCGTCTTCACGCGTGCGCGCCACGGTCGCTCCAGCGCCGAGGAGCTCACTCCGCAAGAGCTCCGGGTCGCGCTGACCGTCGCGGAAGGCGCCACCGTCCGCCAAGCCGCCACGCAACTGTTCCTGAGCCCCAAGACGATCGAAGCGCACCTTGGCCGCGCCTACCAAAAGCTCGGAATCCACAACCGCGCTCAACTCGCCACCACGCTCGCCCACCAACAAACGGGCGGCGTAGTTGGGACAGATCTGAGAAGTCGTTTGGCTCACCGGGAGTCAGGCAGCCAACAGGCCCGCTGAGTGGGTGACAGCGCCGACGGCCCTCAACCGGTAACGAACGCTCGGCGGTCGGCGCCCTCCTAGCCCGACCCGGGGCGACTCTCCCTTTCCGGCCTACAAGGCATGGCAGTTTCGGACATGCTCACGAGCAATCCGGGCGCGATCACGTAAGTCGCATCTATCGCGCGCCAAGGAGTGAGAGGGGCCATGCTTTCCCCCGAGATCTGATAACTCTGCGGCCAGCTAGGGTCGAGCTGACCGGCGTGGCGAGCGCGCGCCGGCCGACTTCCTCGATCCTTTGTGCCATTTCTTTGCCTTCGTCCATCCGGTGCCCGACCGCGACGCCGACGTCGGCGCCAAAGTCCGCCAGTCCCAGCGCCAGCGTGCGCCCCAATCCTCGACCTCCTCCGGTGACGATCGCCACTCGCCTCGTCAAATCGAAGAGGTTCGATCGTGCCTGCCCTTTCAAGGTCGCCTTGACACGCCCACTTGTATGGATTATGTTCCCAACCATTAAGCCACTTGCAATCCCGACCGGGATCGCATTGGAGGGGATCAGAAGCGTCGTCCTCACGGACACGACAACCACCATGGAGGAGATTGTCTGAATGGAACGAAAAGCACTCGTGGGCGGAACCGTCATCGATGGCACCGGCAAGCCTCCATTCAGCGGGCCGTGGTCACCCTTTGCGGTGACCGGATCGACGACGTCTTTCGTGATGCCACCAGCCGCTCTCCGATGGAACGGAGAGGATCGACGCGACCGGGAAATGGATACTGCCCGGCCTGGCCGAATGCCACACCTACATCGCCGGCCTTGCGGACGATGCCTTTGTCTAGTCCAAGGACCCCGCCGCGGTCTTGATAGCTGGATGCGCGAGCACCTGCAGCATGGTGTAAGGACCGTCCGCGACACCGGCAATTACGATCCCGACGAAACCCACAATCTGGCCAAGCAGGAAAAGCCCGAGTGGCCCCGGTTCTTCGGCGCGGGACCGGTCCACGATGGACTCGGTGATCCGCCCGCTCCCGGGCGCTGGCTGTGGGTGCTGGAGGATGAGAAGTGGGTCAAGCCTGCACGACGAGCTCAGTCTGCTCGTGGACTGAGGGCTGACTCCAATCGAGGCGATTGTGGCGGCAACCGGCCGGGCCGCCGAGGTAATCAATCAGCCGGCGGTGCTCGGAACCGTGGAGAGACCAAGCTCGCCGACCTCCTCGTGCTCGAGGCGGATCCGCTTCAGGATATCGGAAATACGCGCCGCATCTGGGGTGTCTTCAAGTCCTGTCAGCTCGTTCATGGACACGCGACCACCATGGTGGCGTGACCTCGATGTATTGCTGACGGCTATGGAGCCGAAGGAGGAAGCCCGCCAAGCCATCACGCAGGCTCGTCCGTCACTGCTTGCCCTGAGTCGAAGCATCCATGCGCAGCCTGAGCTGGGATTCCAGGAACGCAAAGCATGCGCTCAGATCACCAATTTGCTCGAGAGCAGGGGGCTTCCCGTCGAGCGTAAGGTTGGCGGCTTGGAGACGGCCTTTGCCGCGCGAATCGGGAACGGCCCTCTCCGGGTCGTGATTTGCGCCGAGTACGACGCGCTGCCGGGTGTCGGGCATGCGTGCGGCCACAACCTGATCGCCGCGATGGCGGTCGGGGCCGGCCTCGGCCTCGCCAAGGTAGTCGACGACCTCGGGTTGACGGTGACGATCCTGGGGACGCCTGCCGAAGAGAACGGAGGCGGAAAAGTCCTGCTCCTGCGTGCCGGCGCCCTTGCAAACGCCCATGCCGCGATGATGGTGCATCCCGGACCGGTGGACGTCCTCACACCGCCAATCATTGCGTTGTCCTGGTTCGATGTCGCGTACACCGGAAAGGAGGCGCACGCCTCGGCCTTCCCGGAACTGGGGGTGAATGCCGCCGATGCCCTGACGGTGGCGCAAACCTCGATCGGCCTGCTTCGGCAACACTTGCGGCCAACCGACCGCGTGCATGGCATCACCATCAAGGGCGGCGATGCCCCCAACATCATCCCCGCCCACACGGAGGCGACCTATATGGTCCGAGCGCAAACCATTGGCGATCTCCAGGGTCTTCAAAAAAAGGTCGAGCGCTGCTTCGAGGCAGGAGCGGTTGCGACGGGGGCAACGGTCGAGATCCGACCGCGGCAGGATGCCTACGCGAACATGCTCCATGACACGGATATGGCCGAGGCGTACCGACGCAATGCGGAGTCGCTGGGCCGAATCTTCCCCGATGATGGACGGGCCAAGGCTGCAGCGTCCACCGACATGGGCAACGTTTCCCAAGTGATCCCGAGCATTCACCCGATCATCGGCATCGACTCGTATCCGGTGGTGAACCATCAGCCCGAGTTTGCCGCTGCTTGTGTCACCCCGAGGGCGGACCAGGCATTGATCGACGGGTCGGTCGCGATGGCCTGGACGGTCATTGATCTCGCCATCGACGAACGGCTGCGTCAGCGCCTGATAAAATCCGCCGCCCGTAAAGTCGCGGCGGTCTCCTACCGGGGTCTTGACCACGCTGGATCACCTCGTCTACGGCGTTGCGTCGCTTGAGGCCGGTGCAGACTCGCTCGCCGGATCGTTCGGCATTCGAGCGACTGCAGGCGGCAAGCACCTAGGGCGAGGAACCCACAACGCGTTGATCTCTTTGGGTAATGTGTGGTACCTCAAGCTGATCGCTCCGGATCCCGAACAGGAACTGCCGGCGCTCGGCCTACCGTTCGGTCTCGAACGGCTCCGCAAGCCCCGGCTGGTCGGGTGGGCTATCGGGATCGAGCACATCGATGAGCTTGTGGAACGGGCGCGTGCCCGCGGCTACGATCCCGGCGCGATCGAATCGATGGAACGCGTCCGGCCGGATGGGATCAGGCTCCTGACGCGCCCGCCGTCGAGCTTCGTCGTGCCGTACCGCGGCAAAAAAGCCGTCGAGATCAAGCTGCTCGCTCGTAGACATGGTGGAGGCCGCCGAGGACGGGGCGGGAGCGGATCTCCTCGCTGAGCCGACGAGAACTCGGCACTGGGGTTTCCAGACCGAGAGCCCGGTGCAGGCGATCCTGGTTTGTAGTAGGCGACAAACTCGACCAGCACTGATCGGAGGTGCTGCTCGCCCCGGATGAGCAGATGGTCGAGACTGAAGGGGGGCAATAAGCCATCCGAATCTCAGGCTGCCCTCGCGTAGACGTGGTGGAGACCTCCTGCTCAGGGAGTTCGCCGCTTACTACAACCGCGATCGCCCCCACCGGAGTCTGGATCTGCATCCGCCGCGACCGCGTTCGCTCGGCTCCACCGGACTGATCGTCTCCAGGCCAATCCTTGGAGGTCTCCATCACGTCTACTCGAGAGCCGCGTGAACTCACACCGAGTTTTGCCCTCCCACAGCAGTACAGAGCGGACTGGCGCGGGGGCTGGAGGCGCGCGGTGACCGCGTGCCGCGCCCGTAGCTCCTGGAGACCACCTAGAGTGAACGTGACACCACCCCATTACAACTCCACCCTCTGGTCCCGCAGCAAATCACCCGAATTGGACGGACTTTTGCCCCTACTGGCGGTCGCCCCTCGATGCCGTTGATGCCGCCGCGATCCCTGCCAACCCATTCGTCCCGCTAGGGCGGGTATTACTCAATGCTTGACTCGCTTCATCTCGGCCAGCCTCCTGGGGGAGAAGTCAGGCGACCGTACCCAGTCGATCAGCTTCTGCTCGCGGTTGATGACGCGGTCGGCCGCGGCCGGTAGCTCGGCGGCGATCTGCTTGGGGATAAGAAGGACTCCATGTTGGTCGGCGTGGAGTAGGTCGCCGGGACGGATCTTCAGTCCGCCGATCTCGTGAAGGGCGGCAAAAGACCATCCCAATTCAGGCGGCCCGAGCGTAGACGTGGTGCAGACCGCCCAGGATTGGCCGCGACACGACCCGGCCGCGGACCGGGCCGCCGCTGGGCAGGGAACATTGCAGGCCAAGGCTGCGGTGGGGCCGGTCGTAATTGTAGTAATCCGTGAACTCGGCTAGCACCGCGCGCAGGTGGCGTTCATCGATCACGATCAGATGATCGAGGCTGTAGGGCGGCAAAAGTCCGTCCGGTTCGGTGACCCTCTATGGACGAGACGGCGGGCGTCGCAAAGCGTGGTGTCGCGTCGACTCCGCGTGGTCTCCACCGGGCAACCAGCGCGCCACGTGAGTTGGAGCGACTTTTGCCCCCCCTACAGATCCTGGACACCAGCGCCTTCTCGCCTGGCCCAGGCTTCATTGCCGTCCGCCAGTCCTGAACGCTACCTGACCTCCGCGGACCCGGCTTCGAGTCAGTGGACTCGCACGGCGACGCCGTCCAGCAAATTGCGGTGACGTGGGTCTAGCTTCCCCGTTCTTTAGGCCTGCCGTGGCAACGGAGGTCGTGCCAGCCACGCTTCGTAGATGGCGAGCCCTATAAACGCCAGCCGCCGACAACGCCTGGGGCAAGACCTGGGCTAGCGTTCCCCTGCTGCCGACACCACGTGGATGATCCGCAGCTGCGGGAACGATCGGCGCGCCCGGCTGACCAGGTCCATTTTCAGCCAACGTGACACCCCGGCCGGAAAGGTCGAGATGACGACCGCCCGGTAGCCGCTGTGGGCCCCGAGCTCGTCGCCGATGGCCTGGAGGGGCTCGTGGTCGCCCACTCGGGCGGCGCGCACCTTAAGGCCGGCGTGCTCCATCGACCTCTGCGACTCCTCCGCCCGCTGGCGGGCGATCTCCTTCGCCTCGCCTTCCTCCCAGACCAGCAGGTTGGCCGGTGGCGTGGCTGGGACCAGGATGGTGAACTCCGCCGCGGGGTCCTCCCGGCTGAGCTCGAGCATCCGCTCCCGGAGCTCCGCGCTCCCCGCGGTCTGATGCGCGACGACTAGATAGTGGGCCATCTGGCAACCTCCGCGAGTACTGGAACGATGCTACTCGTGGTCATCTCGAGACGTGGTGGCGAACCTGAGTGGCCCAGGACGGGCTGCCGTGCGGCCTCGGCGACTAGGGTTGTCAACTCTCACCGGACGATGCTGCCCGATCCGGATCCAGGGCGAGATCAAGGATCAGGCGGACGACAGCGTAGAGTGAGGAGCAGCACTGGCGCGCTTCTCCAGAAACTCGGCGCCAGGAGTTGAAATGAGTCCGCCTGTTGCACGCCAGGTTGAGCCCCGCCCCCAGCGCGGCTGGCGTCGCAGCGCTGCCGGTGCGAAGACCAGGCCTGGACCGACACTGGGCGACAAGGCGGAAGCATTGATCGTCCGCGGAAAGGAGCAGGGCTATCTGACCCCGGACGAGATCTGGTCGACCTTCCCGGAGCTCGAGGCCGAGCCCGACCAGATCCCGCGCGTCTTTGCGGCCTTCCAAGACCTGGGGATTGAGGTCACTCATGATGAAAGAAACTTCGAGGCAACCGGGATCGATGACGAGCGGATCAGCTCCATCCAGCTGACGGACTCGATCTCGCTCGTTGACCCGGTTCGCATCTATCTCAAAGAAATCGGGCGCGTCGCCCTGTTGAAAGCGGAGGAGGAGGTGGCTCTGGCGAAGGCAATCGAGGCCGGCGACGAGGCCGCCCGGCATCACCTGACGGAAGCCAACCTCCGGCTCGTGGTTTCCATTGCCAAGAAATACATGGGCCGGGGGCTTTCGCTCCTCGACCTGATCCAGGAAGGCAACCTGGGGTTGCTCCGGGCGGTCGAGAAGTTCGACTATCACCGCGGCTACAAATTCTCCACCTACGCCCACTGGTGGATCCGGCAGGCAATCACGCGCGCCCTGGCCGACAAGGCACGCACCATCCGGATCCCGGTTCACATGATCGAGATGCTCAACAAGTTGGGGCGGGTGTCTCGGCGCTTGCTGCAAGAGCTGGGGCGCGAGCCGACCGACGAGGAGATCGCCGACGAGATGGCGCTCACGCCGGAGAAGGCACGCGAAATGGTCAAGCTCTCGCAGGCCCCGGTGTCGCTGGAGGCGCCGATCGGGGAAGAGAAGAATACTCACCTGGGCGACTTCGTCGAGGACAAGGAGGCGACCTCTCCGGTCGACGCCGCGGTGCTCAGTATGCAGCGGATCGAGGTGGAGGAGGTCCTCAATACGCTCACCCCGCGTGAGCGGCGCGTGCTGCAGCTACGCTATGGGCTGATCGACGCGGAGCAACGCACGTTGGAAGAGGTGGGCCAGCGCTTTGGCCTCACCCGCGAGCGCATCCGCCAGATTGAGACCAAAGCGCTGCGCAAGCTGCGCCATCCCAGCCGCAGCCAGAAGCTGAAGGACTTGTGGCGCTAGGAGCGTCATATTGCAGCCAATTCAGGCGTGTCTCGCCGATTGGGTCTCCGAGCTCTCGCGGGTAGGCTCAGTCTTCCTCGAACCGCACGCGCCCCCGGACCGGCGATCCTACGACGGAGGCAAACCATACTCGGGGTGGCCGTATACTCGCCGGAGCGGGTCACCCTGGAGGGGGAAGCCATAGCTACGATCGATTGGGATGGACGTTCCGGGACGAAATACCATTACTGGGTTTACGACATCGGCACGTCGCTTAAGCAGGCGGCTGGCAACTACGTCTTTGCCAGTCAGACGGAGCCGGGTAGGTATAGACCCATCTATGTGGGCCAGACGGCGGACCTTAGCGAGCGTTTCGAGAACCATCACCAGATGCCGTGCATCCGCCAGCATGGGGCCACTCACATCTGCGCTCACACGCACGACGCGGGTGAGGCGGCGCGGCGAACAGAAGAGACGGACATCATCCAGCGTTGGAACCCAGTGTGTAACGAAGTAGGGGCCACTGCGCAAGCCCGATAAGACGTTTGGACTCGGAAACGCTGGGGCTGCGATAAAGAGAAAGGCCGGGATTGCTCCCGGTACCCGGGTCGCTTGACCAAATTTAATTTAGCTGGCAGCTCGACAGGCTGTTGGAGGGCAAGCCTGGGTCAGGGAGGGAGATAGCTACCTCGGATCCGCTAGCAGCTGCAGGTCGTGTCGGGTTCACTTATTCCGTCCAGGATCATTGGTCCTGATGGGGGGCAGAAGTCGATCCAGTTCGGCGAGGCTCTTTCCGTGGTGGCCGCGACGATGCGGACGGAGGCAGCAGCCAGGCTGCGTCGCTGCCGCGGTGGAAGAAGCTTCATCGAGGAGCTGATGCCTCGATGGTCTCGTTGGTCAGAGCGGCGGGGTCCTGAAAACACCAGGGCGTAGCAACGGAATTCACGCGGACCGCGAGCGTCCTCGCCGCACACTCGTTTTCGATCAGCGCTCGGACCACCTTCTCACGGCTCTCGTCGGTTTTCGCATGTGAGGCGACCGAGTCCTCCAGATCGAGAAAGACGTCGTCCGCCGGAAGCGATGCGGCCCGCTGCAGCATCTTCTGGCTTGAGCCCGGAACGGCCAAATAGGACCGCCGGAGCCGTGGCTGAACGGCCCCCTGTTCTGTCATGGATCTGCTGGGCCTAACTGCGCCGACCGGCGGCGAATCACACCTTCGTTGGTCAGGCCCTCGATCTCCCGTTCGGTGAGTCTAAGCCAGGATTCCAGCTGCAGGGCGCAAAAGTCCGCCTGCCTAGCGACGCATCGAATCTCGCCCCCCTTGAGCCGGCTTACCGAACAGGCGTTCGCTAGCGGGTCACCTCGTCAGTGCATCCTATATGTAAAGGCCTAAAGGGTATGTAGGTGCCCAAGGGCGCCCTCTTGGACGGCTGAACCCGCAGAAACGACAAGGCCCAGTCGCCCAAGGAGGACGTATTTTTTGCCGCCGTACAACCAGCAGCTCCCGAGCTGGGCCGCCGCTTCGCCGTGCGATCGGATGATAACAAGGTCAAACAGGAATCGAATCACCGCGTAGACGAGTGAGAACAGCATCGGCGTACTCTACCCGCGTCGGGCAAGCGGGGTCAGCTCATCCGATCCGGATAAATGCACCCCACAGGGTAGGTGCGACGACAGCACGGTACGAGGAATGGCTGACGATATGCTTCGATCGAATCTGGGTATCGTATAAGTAGCTGACTGCAATTAGTGCGGAGGTCCCTGCGTGTACCCCTTTTGAACGATTCACGGAGCGAGCGAGGAGAGTCCTGACCCTCGCCCAGGAAGAGGCCGAGCGCTCGCATCACTCCTACATCGGCACCGAGCACCTGCTGCTCGGACTGCTCCTGGAAGGCGACGGGCTGGCCGCCAAGGTGCTGAACAACCTGGGCGTCGAGATCGATAAGGTCCGGGCCACCATCGAGTCGGTCCTGGGCCGCAACGAACGCATCATCATCCAGCAGATCATCCCCACCTCGCGGGTGAAGAAGGTTTTCGAGATCTCCTTCGAGGAAGCCCGCCGGATGGGCAACAACTACGTCGGCACCGAGCACCTCCTGCTCGGCCTGCTGCTCGAGGGCGAGGGCATCGCCGCCCACGCGCTCCAAGACCTCGGCGCCAACCTGGAGAGAGTGCGCGGCGAGATCGACCGCCTGCTGCACGAAACCGGGCTCGAGGAAGCGGCGGCCACGGCGAAGAAGCCATCGAAGACGCCGCTGCTCGATCACTTCTGCCGCGACCTGACCGACCTCGCGAACAAGAATGCCCTGGACCCGGTGATTGGGCGCGAGACCGAGATCGAGCGCGTCGTCCAAATCCTTTCACGGCGCACCAAGAACAACCCAGCCCTCATTGGCGAGGCCGGCGTGGGCAAGACCGCCATCGCCGAGGGGCTGGCCCAGCAGATCGTGCTCGGCAACATCCCCGAGTCTCTCCGCGGCAAGCGCGTCCTCACCCTCGACATGGGGACACTGGTGGCGGGCACCAAGTACCGCGGCGAGTTCGAGGAACGCCTCAAGAAGATGCTCGACGAGATCCGCTCGAGCCGGGAGGTCGTCCTCTTCATCGACGAGCTGCACACCTTGGTCGGCGCCGGCGCCGCCGAAGGTGCGATCGACGCCGGCAACATCCTGAAGCCCGCGCTGGCCCGCGGCGAGATCCAGTGCATCGGCGCCACCACCCTGAACGAGTACCGCAAGTACATCGAGAAGGACGCCGCGCTGGAGCGTCGCTTCCAGCCGGTGTTCGTCGACGAGCCGTCGCCGGCCGAGACCATCTCCATCCTGCACGGCGTGAAAAGCCTCTATGAGAAGCACCACCGCGTCAACATCACCGACAAGGCCATCAAGGCCGCGGTGGAGCTGTCGGTGCGCTACGTCTCCGACCGCTCGCTGCCGGACAAGGCCATCGACCTGATGGACGAAGCCTCAGCCCGGGTGCGCATGAAGCTGACCACCACGCCGCCCGAGCTCAAGGCGATGCAGCAGGAGATCCGCGAGCTCCAGGTCAAGAAGGAAGAGGCCATCGCCAACCAGGACTACGAGACGGCGGCCTCCTCCCGCGACAAGGAGAAGAAGCTCAAGGACCGCTACGTCAAGGAAGAGATGGAGTGGCGCGACAAGCTGGGCGCCACGGTGCCCGAGGTCACCGAGGAGCACATCGCCGAGATCGTCAGTGCCTGGACCGGCGTGCCCGTATCGCGCCTGGTCGAAGAGGAGTCCAGCCGGCTGATGCGGATGGAGGAGGAGATCCACGCCCGCCTGATCGGCCAGGACGATGCCGTCAAGGTCGTCTCCCAGGCGGTGCGCCGCGCCCGCGCCGGACTGAAGGATTCCAAGCGTCCGATCGGGTCGTTCATCTTCCTCGGGCCCACTGGGGTGGGGAAGACCGAGCTGGCCCGCCAGCTGGCCCGCTTTCTCTTTGACAACGAAGAGGCCATCGTCCGCCTGGACATGTCGGAGTTCATGGAGCGTCACACCACAGCCCGCCTGGTCGGGTCACCGCCCGGCTATGTCGGCTACGACGAGGGCGGCCAGCTGACCGAGGCCATCCGGCGCCGTCCGTACTCGGTGGTCCTCTTCGATGAGATCGAGAAGGCGCACCCCGAAGTCTTCAATATGCTGCTCCAGATCCTGGAGGACGGCCGCCTGGCCGATGCCAAGGGCAAGCAGGTCAACTTCGCTAACACCATCGTGATCATGACCTCCAACATCGGGGTCTCCAACCTGCAGCAAGCTATGACGTCGCTGGGATTCCAGCCGTCCATGCCGCTTGGCACCACGCAGGAAGAGAAAGAGCACGGCAAGATGCGCGAGAAGATCATGGAGGACCTCAAGAAGACGTTCCGGCCGGAGTTCCTGAACCGGGTGGACGCGGTGGTGGTCTTCAAGTCGTTGACGCCGGACCAGATGCGGCAGATCGTGGACATCTTGGTCGCCAAGCTGGCCCAGCGCCTGGAGGAGCACGAGATGAAGCTCGAAGTGACCACCGAGGCCAAGGACTACCTGGCCAAAGAGGGCTACGACAGGCTCTACGGGGCGCGCCCGCTGCGCCGGGTCATCCAGCGCCAGATCGAAGACCCGCTGTCCGAGACGCTGCTCACCACCAAGTTCAGCGCCGGTGATTCGGTGCTGGTCGAGCTGGTCGATGGGCAGATCAAGCTGACGCCGATCCAAAAACCGCGTGAGCCGAAGGCGGAGAAGCCGGAAAAGCCCGATAAGCCGCCCCAGGAACCCGTCGCCGGCAAAGGCAAGGGCGAGAGGTAGGGCGATCTGAGAGTAAGAAAACCGCCGGGCTCTCGGCGGTTTTCCGCGTCTTCATAAGGTCAGTGCGCCGAGGACTGGATCGTAAGAAATGACCCCTATACTGGGGGAGCAAGAGGAGAGCCACGCATGAACCGCGTCCGGCTGAGCCGGCAACCGGCAGCGCTCATCCCGATGGTGATCGAGACCACCAACCGCGGAGAGCGCGCCTTTGATATCTACTCGCGGCTGCTCAAGGACCGCATCATTTTCATCGGCACACCAATCGACGACGAGGTTGCCAACGTGGTCATGGCGCAGCTGCTCTTCCTGGCCTCCGAAGACCCGGACAAAGACATCAACCTCTACATCAACAGCCCCGGGGGCGTGGTCACCGCCGGGCTCGCCATCTACGACACCATGCGCTACGTCAGTCCGCGCGTCTCGACGGTGTGTATGGGGCTGGCCGCCAGCATGGCGACGGTGTTGCTAGCCGGCGGTACCAAAGGCATGCGGTTCGCCCTGCCGAACACCCGCATCTTGATCCACCAACCCTCCGGCGGGTTCCAGGGCCAGGCGACGGACATTCAGATCCATGCGCAGGAGATCCTTCGGATGCGCCAGACCCTCAATGAGCTGCTCGCCAAGCACACCGGGCAGCCGATCGGGAAGATCGAGCAGGACACCGAGCGCGACTTCTTCATGAGCGCCCAGGAAGGTAAGGAGTACGGCATCATCGACGACATCATCGTGACCAGCAGCCGCGACGGCCAGTCGGCGGTGAAAGACGGCCGCTTGGAGCTGGCGTCGGCCGCCGGGGGCAAGCCGGAGGCAGGGCCGGAACCCGAACGCGAGGGGCCGAAGACCTCGCCATGAACGAGCGCGAGAGCCGGCGGCATACGCGCTGTTCCTTCTGCGGCAAGGACCAGTCACAGGTCCGAAAGTTGGTCGCGGGACCGGGGGTGTATATCTGCGACGAGTGCATCCCCCTCTGCCGGGAGGTCCTGGAGGCAGACACCAAGACCACCTCGCAGAAGCGGACCAAGGGTGGCCTCATCCCGAGCCCCAAGACCATCTGTGCGGGCCTTGACCAGTATGTGGTCGGCCAGGACCACGCCAAACGCGTCCTCTCTGTGGCGGTCTACAACCACTACAAGCGCATCGCCCAGAGCAAGACGGCCGGCGACGTCGAGTTGGAGAAGTCGAACGTGCTGCTGGTGGGGCCGACCGGGTGTGGCAAGACGCTCCTGGCACAGACCCTCGCCAAGATGATCGACGTGCCGTTCTCGATCGCCGATGCCACCTCGCTGACCGAGGCCGGCTATGTCGGCGAGGACGTCGAGAACATCCTGCTCCGCCTGATCCAGGCGTCGGACTTCGATATCGCCCGGGCGGAGCGGGGCATCATCTACATCGACGAGATCGACAAGATCGGCCGCAAGTCAGACAACCGCTCGATCACCCGGGACGTGTCCGGGGAGGGGGTGCAGCAAGCTCTGCTCAAGATCCTCGAGGGCACTGTGGCCAACGTCCCGCCGCAGGGCGGCCGTAAGCATCCGCACCAGGACTTCCTCCAGATCAACACCACGAACATCCTCTTCATCTGCGGTGGCGCCTTCGACGGCCTGGAGCGGCTGATCGAGCGCCGCATCGGCCACAAGCAGATCGGGTTCGGCTCGGAGGTGCATGGCAATCGCGACAAGGAGAGCACCAAGATCCTCACGCAGCTGCAGCCCATGGACCTGATCAAGTACGGCTTGATCCCCGAGTTTGTCGGCCGTCTTCCGATCACGGTCACCGTGGACTACCTGGATGAGGCCGACATTATCCGCATCCTGACCGAACCGAAGAATGCGTTCGTCAAGCAGTACCAGAAATTCTTTGCCCTGGACGATGTCCAGCTCGTGTTCGACCCGCCGGCGCTGATCGCCATCGCCCGTAAGGCAATGCAGCGAGGGACCGGGGCCCGGGGTCTCAAGAGCATCATCGAGGATATCCTGCTGAACTCCATGTTTGAAGTTCCGTCACACCCGGAGGTCAAGCGATGCGTCGTCACCGAGAAGTCCGTCCTCTACGCCACCGAGCCCGAGATGTACGCGGAAGAAGAGCTCGAGGAGAGCGCACCCAAGCAGACCGCCTAGCACGCAGGCAGGGTCGGACCACGTGCCGCCCGTGACGGGGAATCCCGCCTGTAAAGTGGGGCGGTGGCGTGGTGGCCTATAGGCTCGGCTGCCAACTCCTGGGGGTTCCCACCAGGGCCTTAACCCGTTGCCAGGACGGCTCGGTTTCCAGCTCCCCCTTCCCAAGCCGGACACGAGGTTCTCCCTCATCAGGCTTTCCCCTCGGGCAGTCGGCCAGCCGCATTCCGCCTCGCCACTACGTTGGCGTCTGGCCCCAGCGCACCGCGCAGTCCCTCAGCCTGATCCCTTCCGGGAGCGGGTAGATTCCCCCGAATTGGGCGGACTTTTGCCCACCTACACGGTCCCCTAGCTGCAACCCGGCGGCAGCTCCCTTAGCTACAGTGGTCTCTGAAGCGCCATGTTCGGCAGGATCTTGTTGGCGGTGGACGACTCCCCTGTCTCGCGTCGGGCCGTGGCGCTCGCGGCTGACATCGCCCGGAAGTCCTCCGCGGAAGTCCTAGTCTTCCATGTCCGGGAGCGGCAATGGGGGCGGCGGGGGAGCAAGCTGGAGCTTGAATCGCGGGAGGATGCCGCGGAATTTGTGAACGCTGCCGTGTACGAATTGCGCCGAGCCGGGGTGAGCGCTCGCGGTGAACTGCGCCACGCCAAGTTCGGGAGCGTGGCCCGTGGGATCGCTACGGCCGCCGAGGAGCACGGAAGTGAGCTCATCGTGATCGGTTCCCGGGGCCTCGCCTGCCTGCCTGGAATGGTGCTAGGCAGCGTAAGTCACAAGGTCCTCCACCTGGCCCGCGTTCCAGTGCTGATCACCCGTTCCTGAGGTAAGGTCCCGGCCGGTCGCGACTCAGCCGGACCGATTGGGTGCTGCCCACTTGCGCTTCGCGCCGGTTCATATCGATTGGCAGTTCCTTCTTGCCAGCTGGGTCGCCGCGTACTGGCTGGCCCAGTCCTTATTAATGCAGACAAAGCCGGCAAGATCGGAAAGAAGTAGGCCGCGTCGAACCAGGAGACTCTTCGCTCCATTTCAGCCGAAGCCAGCGGCGCTCAACGAACCCGGGACTCAATGGAAGCATTGCGAATACATGGAAGCCAAAATCGCGAGCTGATGCATCGCCCTGAGTTTTGTGGAGACTCAGGGCACTACTCGGCGACTTGGATTCACGCGCGTGCTCCTTCCGACTGGAGCTCGGCGACGATCGGCGAGATCGTGCACGTCGACGGCGGCTCTCACACCACGGGCGCGGAGCTGGTGCGAGAGCCAAAACACAACGCGCATACTGGAGATCGCCACGGGACGATCGCCGACGAGTCGGTTTAGCAAGGAGGTCGCGATGGCAGATGCACCCACTACCGAGAAGAAGGCCGCGGTTCACAAGAAGAGCCTTCACTCTCCCGACGAAACGCGCCCATTCGGCAAGGGCAAGCTGGAGGTCGTGACCGTCGGCGGCGTGACCGTCGGCCGCTCGCACCATGAGCCTGGTTGGAAGTGGTCTGAGCACGTCAAGCCGATCGCGAAGACCGATCGCTGCGAGGTCCACCATGTCGGATACGTCGTTCAAGGGCGGATGAAAATCGTCGGTCGGGACGGCTCGGAGGATGAGATCAAAGCTGGCGATGGCTTTGTCATCCCGCCAGGACACGATGCCTGGACGGTCGGCAACGAAACGGTGATCTTGCTCGACTTCAAAGGTTCGCCGGAGTACGCCAAGCAGAAGTAAGCGCGCCTGTACCTGACACTGATATCAGGGTCCCGTGGCGCGGTGTCAGGGCATGAATTTCAGCCGGACGTCGCCATTGCCGCGGTCATCTTCGGCCGATGGCGCTGTAGGGCGGCAAAGTCCGTCCAATTCGGGTGATGTTCTACGGGACGGGAGGGGTGGGGTTATGACGGGTGGTGTCACGTTCACTCTGGGTGGTCTTCGGCAGGCTACGGGCAGGCCAGTCGAGTTGGATCGACTTTTGCCCTCCCACAGGCCCATCGGGGACTTGGTGGCAGAGCTGAATCCGGTGCTGCGGGGTTGGGGCAACTACTTTCGCTGCGGCAACTCAGCACGGAAGTTCTCCCAGGTCGACGAGTACGTCCGGAAACGCTTGGCGCTTTTCGATAGCAAGAAGCGTCAGCAACGCGGGCGGCGATGGGGCGCGACGCACACTAATGCCTGGGCGACCGGGCTCGGCGTCCATCGCCTCTCTGGGACGGTCCGCTATCTCCCATCCGCGACCGTGCGCACGTGAACACCGTCGGAGAGCCGTATGTGGGACAACCGCACGCACGGTTCGATGAGGGGCGGCCGCTGAGGCATCTCGCCGGAGCAGCCGCCTACTCTACCAGCATCGAATTGGACGGACTTTTGCCGTTGTGGGAGGCAAAAGTGAATCCGAACGGCAGGTTGGCTCGCGGGCAGGCGATGCTGGCCTGGCGATTAGGAGGGGTCGCCGGCTCGCTCTGCTAGCCTGCCGCGATGACCGAACTCCTCAACCTCCCTCTTCGGCTCCCTCCGCGCATTCCTTCGAAGCGACACCGACCTGCTCTTGGAGAATCTGGCCCTCTGCCATCAGCTGCAGGTCGTCCTCCGATCCAACCCGAGACCACGCATATGAAATCGGGACAGAATGCTATGGCTCTGGATCCCGTCGATTCTGTCCTGGCTCGTGGAAGCGGCACCTGCTGGTGGTGAGACCCGAGACCGTGATTAGGTGGCACCGGAGAGGTTGGCGACTCTACTGGACATGGCGATCGCGAGCTCGGTTCGGGCGACCGCGACTAAGCCCTGAAGTGAGAGCCCTGATCGCGCGGATGGCTTTCGAGAATCCGACCTGGGGGACACAGCGGATACGCGGGGAGCTTCTCAAGCTGGGCATCGCGGTCAGTGCGCGCTCGATCCGTCGATATCGGACCAGGGCGTCGAATCGGCCTCCAAGCCAGACCTGGCGGACGTTCCTGAGCAATTAGGCGAAGGGGATCTGGGCCGCCGACCTCCTGGTGGTGCAGACGATCGGCTTCCGGACGCTGTATGTCCTCTTCCTTGTGAGCCACGTGAGACGCGAGCTCATCTACCTAAACGTGACGGCCAGTCCCACCGCGGCATGGGTCTGGCAGCAGCTAATCAATGCAACTCCTTGGAGTCGCAAGCCCGTCCACTTGATCCACGACCGAGACAACGTTTACGGGAAGGACTTCGATGCCAGGCTCGCCGCTCTGGGCGTGATGGGATCCGGACTCCGTATCGGGCGCCTAAGGCCAACGCGATCGCGGAGAGACTGGTAGGGACCCTCCGCCGAGAGTGCTTGGACCACATCATGGTTCTCAACGAGGGACACCTGGTCAGAGTACTCACGGAGTTTGCGGCGTATTACAACCTCGACCGGCCACACCGCAGTCTTGACCTCTCGCCTCCGATCCGTCCGAACGTCACGGCCCCAACCCTGCGGGGAGCCATCGTCTCAAGGCCAGTGCTTGGAGGTCTCCACCACGTCTACTCGAGAGCGGCATGATCTCGATGCGACTTTTGCCCCTCCACAGCAAGCCGAAGCAGTTCGAGCATCCGTCAGGATAGCAACCGGCCACCACGGAAAGAGCCTCGTCGAACGTCGAACAGGATCGACTTATGCCGCCCTTCCACCTGTGGGAGCGCAAAAGTCGACCCAGCTCGCCGTAGCCTGCCGAAGAACACCCAGAGTGAACCTGACACCACGCGCCACAACCTCACCGCCCGGTCCCGCACAACGTCACCTGAGTTGGACGGGCTTTTGCCCCCTACAGGTGTCACGTTCACTTTGGGTGGGAGGGTACGGGTAAGCCATCCGAGTTGGGATCGACTTGTGCCCTCCCATAGCTTGACAAACCCGCCTACGGAAATGTTTAATCAGCGAATAAAGTAAGCGGCTGCGGGTCAAGTGGGGGAGGGGACAACGTGAGAGCTTCCAGAGTCGCCAAGATCGTTGTCGTCGTGGGCGCCTTCCTGCTGAGCAGTCAGCCAGCGTTCGCCCTCTCGGGCGTCTATCACCGCCCGTATGGGAAAGACGATATCTATGTGAGCTCGGATTCGAACACCGATCGATGGCCTCTTGATCCCTATGCCGGGCAGATTGAATACATCAAGATCACCACCTGGCCGATCGAGTCAGGAGACTCGGTGGTCGTCAACTGGTCCAAAAACAACGATGGCATTGCCCGCCAGGCGACCGGGTCATGGCAATCCAACTCCGGAACCAACTCATATTGGCAGGCCGCGATCTGCGATCCGAATCACTCTACGAGTGGCTCCTCAGACGCCTGCAATGAGGGGGATTTCGTCACCTACACGGTCCAGGCTTCCCAAAGTGGCGGCGCCACCATGTCGATCGGTCCTTACAGCTACATCACTCGAGCCGCGGCTGTTAGCGGCGACTTCTCCTCGTACCTCACGACCGCAACGGGAGCCAGCGTGGTCGCCAACCACGTGGAAGTGACCGCCACCTCGAGCAACACGCACTTCTCGCCCAAGGTCGGGATCTCGTTCCCATACTTGGACGCTGTCCGGATCCAGGCCGCGCCGAACCCAGCTTCCGTCACGTTGGCCGACGGGGTGACGGGCTTCACGCTCGACACGTCGAACCCGAGCCAGTATGTCGTCGCAACCTCGCAGGCGAAGGTCTTGATCCAGACGAACCCCTGGCGGCTGACGTTCCAGAAGTGGAGCGGGAGTGCCTGGGTGCAGGTACTCCAGGAGATCGACCCGACCCAGCACCACACCATCCAATGGGACGGCGGGAAGGGGTCGAGCACCGCAGTGTGGCATACCGGGGACTGGTTCGTCAGCCAGCCGACGGAGTACTACCTCGGCTTTGGCGCGCGTTTCAACACTGTCTACAAGCGGACCGAGAATGTCGACACCTACGCGTACAACCAATACAAGAACCAGGGTCCAAAGACCTATCTGCCCATCCCTTTTTATCACTCGACGGCCGGCTATTCGCTGTTTGTAAACAGCTGGTACTACACCCAGTTCCGCCTCAACACGGACACGCCAGCCAGCATGGCGGGCTGGAACAGCGATAGCACCAAGGACGGGAGCGGGCTGCTCGATTACGACGTCTTCACGGCTTCTCCCAAGACGGTCCTTGGGGAATTCACGACTTTAACCGGCGGGCATCCAACCGTTCCTCCGAAGTGGGCCCTCGGACCCATCATGTCAGCGAACGAATGGAACTCCGATTCGTTCGCGACCGGTCAGCTCAACACCACGATCGCGGATCAGATTGCGGCCACCACGATGGTCCTCGAGCAATGGTCCGACGAGACCACCTTCTACGTCTGGAAAAACGCCAACTTTACGCCCAACGACGGATCGACCAACCACGCCTACGGCGACTTCACGTTTGGCACGACCTGGCCGAATCCGAAGGCGTTTGTCGACAACCTGCACAACAACCACGTCCGCCTGCTGCTCTGGCAGGTGCCGCTGAACAAGATCCCAGACGGGAGTTCAACCAATCAGAACTCGATCACGGAGGACAACAACAACGCGGCTTACATGGAGGCGAGTTCGCGCCAGTACGCGGCCTGGGAGCCGCCCAATAGCAGCTACTACCAGAATGCCGCCGGCTGGTTCCCGAATGCGCCGTTCGTAGATTTCACGAAGACCAGCGCCACCAATTGGTGGCTGGGGAAGCGGGGCTATCTGTTCAGCATGGGCGGCGGCACACACATCGACGGCTTTAAGACCGATGGCGGCGAGGATATCTGGTACGAGAACACCCAGTTCACCAACGACACCGCGAGTGTCCAAACGAAGCGTTCCATGCACAACCGCTATCCGGCCTACTACACGCAGGGGTACAACACCTACGTCCAGCAACAGACCACCAACGACGGGATCATCTTCGCCCGGACCGGCGGGATCGGCGCCCAACTGACCCCGCTGTACTGGGCTGGAGACCAGAACTCGGACTTCGGTGAGTTCAACGGCCAGGTCACCGCCGCCATCACGGCGGGAGCCTCTGGGGTCCCGTTCTACGGATGGGACCTCGCTGGTTTCTCTGGAGGTATCAACGGGTCCGACATCCCGACGGTCGAGCTCTACGATCGGGCGTGGCCGGTGGCCGCGTTTGCGCCCGTGACTCAGTATCACTCGGAGAACAACGGGTCCGATGGGATTCAGCACGCGCGCTCCCCGTGGAACATGCAGGCGCGAACCGGGGACGCGAGCGTCTATAACACCGGAAAGCAGTACGCCAACATGCGGATGAACCTCCTTCCGTATGTCTGGAGCAGCGCCGTGCAGACCGGCCAGACCGGCGTTCCATTGATGCGCGCGCTCTTCCTCGAGTACCCAACCGACACCAACGTGATCAACTACCCGACTGAGTACATGTTCGGCGACAGCTTCCTCGTCGTGCCCGTGCTCACCCAAGGAGCCACGTCGCAGTCGGTGTATCTCCCTGGCGCCGAGTGGATTGATTTCAGCAACGGCGGACGGCACTACGGCGGGTCGGCCAACGTGTTCAGCTATGGAGTCGGGACTTATAGCACGGTCCCCATCTTCGTCAAAGCTGGGTCCATCGTCCCCATGAATCTCGATAACACCTTCGTGCCAGGGACCTGGGTCGGTAATGACGTCACGGCGAACACCAACCTCACATTTACGGCCTATCCGGGCGGCAACACGAACTACACCTGGTACCAGAATCGGGACGGCTCGAGTCCCCTTGCCCTAACCCTGAATGAGGACTACCAGCATCACGCGGTGACGATGACGTACCCGTCGGGTATGCCCGTACACTACTGGAAGGTCTTCACAACCCAACCGTCGAGTGTGGTCGTGGGCGGCAGTACCTACAGCCAGCAGACCTCGCTCGCCAACCTCGTTGCCGCGTCAACGGGCTGGTACTACGACAGCCAAAACAAGTGGCTCTACGTGAAAAACCCGGCTTCGACCAGTGCGACCACTATGACCCTCAGCGGAACTGACAAGGCCGCCTTCGAAGCGGAGCTCGGCACCTTCAGTGGGACCTGCAGCGCAACCAATCATGCCGGTTACACGGGGACTGGCTTTGTCGCCTGCTTCGATGCGGCCGGGAAGTATCAGGATGTCCCGATTACGGTGACCACGCCGGGAACCTACCAGCTCAACTTCCGCTATTCAAACGGCGGCACTGGCACGGCCACCCGGACGATCTACGTCGACGGCAACTATTTCTCCCGCGTAGATATGCCGACCACGCCGAACTGGGACACATGGGCAACGGCGCCCCTGCTGGTCTCCCTGACGCCCGGACAGCACACGATTCGTGTCTCCTGGGACAACGACGGCGTCGATACCAACGCTATCAATCTCGACAACATTGGGCTGGTCGCTACGCCCGGCCCGGCTAAGGCCTTTGATCACGAGGAGGTCCTGATCGGGAACAACTACTATGCCGCGATGCTGGACCGGCGAGGCACTCTCTATGACACGCAGAAGCCGATGGGGATGTATAGCGGCGTCTACATCAACGATCAAAACCCCACATTCAACGTCTCGACCGCCATTCACGCCCAACAGGGCGTGGTCGGGATCTCGCCGACGGGACAGGATCCGCAGTGGTTCACGGGGTCGAACTGGAGCTTTAGCGGTCAAGACTACCTCACCGACACGGCCGTCTACCAGAGCACCGCGACAAACACTGGCCTGAACCTGAGCGTGACGCAGCAAGACTTCAGTCCTCGCGGCATCACCTTCCCCACCTCCACCGACACCGGCAGCCCGCCGGTCAACGGACTGTACGTCAAGCGCCTGAACATCACGAACAATGCCACCTCCAGCCAAACCGTCGACGTCTCCTACTGGGCCCATCTGTCGCTCAACATGGAGCCTTATGACGACAGCGTCAGCTGCAACACGGTTGACGACGACGCCTATTTCAACGACGGCGGCGGGTACGGGACTGGACGAAGCCGCACGATCGCCTACGGCGTCCGGCTGAAGGCGCCTGCGGGAGCGACCAGCACGTGCACCGCGTACCCGGCGGCGGCTCTTCAGAAGAAGACGTTCAGCATCGGTCCAGGCGCGACCCAAGAGGTAGACCTGCTGGTCGCGGGAGCTACCAAGACACCAGCGAACCAGTCGCTCTACAGCTCCTGGATCCAGCCGGCTCTGACCTGGTTCAACAGCAACTCGATGAGTACGGTTCAAAGCCAGACGCAGACCTCGTGGACCAACCAGCTGGCTGAAGCGGGCACGCTGGAGGGTTTCCCCACCGGCGGGACCGACTACAACAAAGTGCTCCATCGCGCGCTCGTCTTAAGTATCCTCCACCTCGACCTGACGAACGGCGCCTTTGCCGCCGGCTTCAAGAACATCGGATACCCCGCCATGTGGCCCCGGGACACGGTCTACGGAACGATGACGCTCGACCGATCAGGGATCCGCGACTACGCGGGCAATGCCTATAGCTTCCTGAATTCGCTCACCCGAGCCTCCGCAGGGTACTGGCAGCAGAAATACATGCTGGACGGCACCGTGCAATGGACGCAACCGCAGGCGGATGAAACGGCGATCATCCCGATTGGCGTCTACCAGCATTACCTCCAAACGAACGATCGGACCTTCCTGGACGCCTACTGGCAGATGGTCCAGAACGCGGCCGCCGCCGTGATGCCCGGTGCCTCCGCGACGGGCTATGGCTGGGATAGCAGCTCGCACCTGTTCTTCTCCAACAACATCTGGGAGGACACTTACGGGGAGTTCCTGTATACGAACGCGAACATCGTCGCTGGGCTGAGGGCCGCCGCCAACATCGCCACGATCGAGGGCAACTCCACACTGGCGACGAACTGGAACAACCAGGCCAATGACATCTGGAATAACGGGATTAGCGGAACGATCACGGGGAGTTCTCCGATCACGACACCGGGGATGTATGACTCCGATGTCGGTCGCTACGTCTTCGCCAGGAATATCCGGAAGACACAGACTGATGGACCGGCATTGATCATGAACCCGATCTCGGCTGACGTCTCCCAGCTCGGGCCCGTGTGGCCCTTCAACATCACCTCTGCGAACGATTCGCGGATGATCGCCACCGCCAACGAGGTCCAGGCGGGGCTGGGTGACACGGCCGAGGTGGGATCGACCGGGGGCATCGCCCGCTACCGGCACAATCAGAACTCGCGATACTCACCCAGCGGCAACCCAGACTACAGCCCCTTCAATGACACCTACTTTGACGGCGGCCCATGGACGGTCGCCACGGTGTGGCTTGCCGAGTACGACCTGCAGCTGGCTCAGCTCAACACTGGGAAGACCAAGGTCGACGCCGGCAAGCAGTATCTCGACAACGTCATCGGCTGGATGGGTCCACTATACATCGGCTCCGAGCAGGTGGATCACCTCGCCGGTCTGCAATCAGACGGGACTTGGCTCAAGCAGGCGGCCTGGCCGAATCTCTGGGAGTCGAACGCCTCGATCGCTGACACGCTGATGATGTTCCTCGACTACAACTGGAATGCCACCACGAATACGCTGGTGATGAAGCCCAAGATCCCGACAGCGTGGGCGGCCGTCGGCGGCAACGTCACCCTCCTGCCGAACGGCAGCAGCTCGCAGAAGGTATACCTCAAGCACCAGCATCCTGGCGGGACCACCCCTGACACGGTCACGTTCAACAACAACACCACAGGCACAACCGTCACGGTCGACTTGTACGTACAGACGGATTTCAACCCCAGTTCGGTGACTGGATTGGGGAGCTTGACATGGACCTACGATTCGACGAGCGGCCGGGTGCGCATCCAGGGAAGCACGGCGGCCGGCACGGCATACGCGATCACCCTCAACCGGTAGCCATGCCGAAGGCGAATCGCGATCTGATGCGGGACCTGAACACCAGCCTGGTGGTCAACCTGGTCAAGGGGGGCGGTCCGATCTCCCGCGCTGAGCTGGCGCGCGAGAGCAAGCTCAGCCCGGCGACCATCTCCGGCATCGTGGCGCGTCTCGTGCGGACGGGCGTGGTGTCGGAGGTGGCCATTGGCCCGTCGAGGCTAGGCCGGCCGCCCGTCCTGCTGCGTCTCAACGAGCGTGCCGGTTACGCGGTCGGGATCAAGCTCAAGGAGCATGGCCTCACGACCGTGATCACGAACCTGGCGGCCGAGGTGGTTCACTCCGCCGAGTCAGACGCTCCTTTGGTCGGCGACCCGTCTGCAGCCCTGGTGGCGATCGAACAGAGCGTCCGGAAGGCGCTGGCGGAGTCGGGAGTCAAGCGGAAGATGGTGCTCGGTATCGGCATTGGCCTTGCTGGTGTCATCGATGCGGGCAGGGGCGTGTGCCGCTATTCGCACATCCTCCGTTGGCAGAACGTGGCCCTGAGCGAGCCGCTGCGCCGGAAGCTGCAGATCCCGGTTTGGGTCGACAACGACGTCAATACCTTGGCCGTGGCGGAGAAGTGGTTCGGGGCGGGCGTCGGCCTGAAGCACTTCCTGACCGTGACGCTGGGCCGCGGGATCGGGCTCGGCATCGTCCTCAACGGCGAGATCTACCGTGGCGCGATCGGCGGCGCCGGCGAGTTCGGCCATACTGTCGTGGCGCCGGACGGCCCGCCCTGCCAGTGTGGGCGCTCTGGCTGCCTCGAAGCGCTGGTGAGTGAGCCGGCCTTGCTGAACCGCATCTCGCTAACGCTCGGTCGGCGTGTTTCAACCGACGAGCTTCTCGGCCTCACCGAGAGGGCGGACCCAATCGTCGCGGGTGTGCTTGCCGAGGCAGGTCAACAGCTGGGGCTGGCCCTGGCCAATCTGGTCACTCTCCTGAACCCGGAGCGGTTGATCATCAGTGGCGAGGGAACGCGGCTGGGCGCCGCGATGCTCGAGCCCATGACCCAGACCATTCGGCAGATGACGTTCGATGGTCTGAGCGCCGAGATGGATATCGTGATCCAACCCTGGGGCGACCAGGCCTGGGCCATCGGGGCCGCCACCCTGGTCCTGCGCGAGCTGTTCGGCCTTCCAGTGGCAGGCGAGTCGCGGGGGCTGGCGCTGATCGCAGAGGCCTGAATGGTTGGCCAATCGGCCGGGAGACGGGCCCTCGTGGCTGCCGCGTTCCTGGCGCCCAGCCTGCTCCCCTTGCTGCTCTTCACGCTCGGCCCGATGGCCGCGTCACTGGTCATCAGCTTGCTCCGCTGGGACCTCCTGCGGCCGCCGCAGTGGAAAGGCCTCGGGAACTACGCGCTGTTGCTGGCCGATCCGGATTTTCATGCCGCCGTGGGGCATACGGTGTACTTCATCCTCGGCTACCTGCCGCTGGCTTTCATTGGAGGCCTGGCGATCGCCCTCGCCTTAAATCAACGACTCCGCGGCGTTTCCATCTTTCGCACCATCTACTTCCTTCCCGTGGTCACCAGCTGGGTGGTGGTGGCCTTCATGTGGAAGTGGCTGCTCAATCCACAGTCCGGCCTCGTCAACTACGCCTTGAGCCTGGTCGGGATTCATGGGCCTGGGTGGTGGACCGACCCCGCCTGGTCGATGCCCTCCGTGATCCTGGCCTCTGCCTGGAAAGACCTGGGCTTCGTGATGGTCATCCTGCTGGCCGGGCTGCAGGCGATCCCGGACGACTACTACGAAGCCGCCGCCGTGGACGGCGCTGGGCGATGGGCTCGCTTTCGGCACATCACCCTGCCCCTGCTGACGCCGGCCAGTTTCTTCGTGGTCGTGATCACTCTGATCAACAGCTTTCAGGTGTTCGACCAGATCTGGGTCATGACTGGAGGCGGGCCCGTCGACTCCACCAGCGTGATCGTTCTCCAGATCGTCCAGAACGCCTTCAGCTACGGCCGGGTGGGGTACGCCTCGGCCATGAGCTGGGTGCTGTTTGCGGCCATCCTCGTGATCACCCTGGTGCAGCTGCAACTGCAGCGGCGTTGGGTGACCTATGCCTAGTATCATGCAGGCCCTGCCGGTGAGCAGCGCCGAGCGAGTTTTCGGTGAACTCGGCCAGCCGATTGAGCGCGTGCCCGTGCAGGTCACAGTCCGCCTGCGCGGGCGCGGCGTCCGGAGGCCAGCGTTCAGTCGTGCGGTCATTTACGGCGCGGTGCTGGCCGGCAGCGTCGTCATGCTCTTCCCCTTCCTCTGGATGCTGGGGACGTCGCTGAAGGTGGATCGAGAGCTATTCGTAACGCCACCGCAGCTGCTCCCGTCACCATTTGCGCCTGAGAACTACCGAATTGTTTTGGACACGTTTCCCATCGGGCGGTTCCTGCTCAATAGCGTGGTCGTGGCTGTGGCGTCAACCGCGCTGCAACTCACCACGAGCGCCATGGCCGCGTATGCGTTTGCCCGCCTGCGGTTTCGGGGCCGGGACGCCCTGTTCATCGTCTACCTGGCGACCCTGATGATCCCGTTCCAGGTCACTATCGTGCCGCTGTTCGTCGAGATGCGGGTTCTCGGCTTGGTCAACACCTATCCGGGTCTGATCCTGCCTACGGTCGCGTCGGCGTTCGGAACGTTCCTCCTTCGCCAGGCCTTCCTCAGCCTCCCCCATGAGCTGGAGGAGGCTGCCTTCATCGACGGCGCGAACCACTGGACAGTCTTCCGGCGGATCGTGATCCCACTCTCAAAACCGGCGCTGGCGACCTTCGGCATCTTCGCCTTCATGGCCAGCTGGAACAGTTTCCTCTGGCCGCTCGTCGTGGTCAGCTCCCAGGATCTGATGACCCTCCCGGTCGGCCTGGCCAACCTGCACGGGCGCTACACCACGGCCTGGAACCTGGTCATGGCCGGCGCCACCATCAGCGTGATTCCCATCCTGGCCGTCTATATAGCGGCCCAAAAACAGGTCATTCGCAGCGTCGCCCTGTCAGGAATCAAGGGATGACGGGCTTCGCAATTCGGAGGAGGTGACGAAGGGGGAGGAGACAGGCTCGGCCAGGGACGACCACACGATCAACCGGCGGAATAGAGGAGGTTCACGGTCATGAGACGTTTCTTCCGGATCGCGACGGCGGCGCTGGCGGCGTCATTTGCCATGAGCGCCTGCGGTCAGGCCACGACCACGGCCACGCCGGGCCCGGTCAAGCTCACCTACTTCACGTTTTCGGCGGCGCCCGACCACCTGAACGATCTCAACACCATCATCGCGGCGTTCCATCAGAAGTATCCGAACATCAGCATCGATGTGCAGACCGCCTCGTTCAACGACTATTTCACGAAGCTGCAGACCGCCATCGCCGGCGGGACCGCGCCCGACACGTTCGAGCTGAACTACGAGAACTTCGTCAGCTACTCGAGCGCGGGGTCACTGCTCAACCTGTCGGGGCAGGCCAGCAAAGATACCGGGTTCCAGGCCTCCGTCTACTACCCACGCGCCTATTCCGTCTTCCAGGCAAGCGGCAAGCAGTACGGGCTCCCGGAGACGTTCTCCGACGTCCTGCTCTTCTACAACAAGGATCTCTTCGATGCCGCTGGGGTGAGCTATCCCTCGCCGGACTGGACCTGGCAGGACGAGCTGACCGCCGCGCAGAAGCTGACCAACACGTCCAAAGGGGTCTGGGGCGACTTCCAGCCCATCCAGTTCTTCGAGTTCTACAAGGTCCTGGCCCAGGACGGCGGCCAGTTCCTGAGTGCCGACAAGAAACACGCCACCTTCAACGACGCGGCGGGCGTGGACGCGGCCACCTGGCTGGTGTCCAAGGTGGGCAAGGTGATGCCGACCGACGCCCAGCTGGGCAGCCAGAATGACGAGGCGCTCTTCAAGGCCGGCAAGCTGGCCATGTGGCATGCCGGCATCTGGGAGTTCGCGCCCATGAAGTCCGTGCCCTTCAAGTGGGACATTCAGCTGGAGCCGGGCAAGGTCACCAAGGCCCACCACTTCTTCTCCAACGCCGTGGTGGCGTCCTCCAAGACCGCACACCCGGCTGAGGCCTGGCAATGGCTCCGGTTCTTGACGTCATCGTCGAACGCGGTCAAGGTTCGCCTGGACGCCAGCTGGGAGCTGCCGGCCGTGGCTGACCAATCGCTGTTCAGCTCGTACCTGTCGCAGACTCCGCCCACCAATCGCGCCGCCGTCTTCAAGGCGCTGGACAACATCGTGGTTCCGCCCGTGATCGAGCAAGAATCACAGATGCAGGACATCGTCTCCAAGTCGCTGGGGAAGGCGAAGCTCGGCCAGGAGACCGTCAAGCAGGCACTGGACGAAGCCGCCGGCAAAGTAGACGCGCTGTTGTAATCGGAAGACGTGATGGTGGGCTGGTGGCGCTCGCCAGCCCCCTGTCGCATCTCCGTTGTACCGGCAGGCCTCTAAGATCCGTGGACAAGAGCTCTGGGATGATAGCGAGTAACCAGCGAGACCGAGTGGGGGCCCTGGCCCGGCATAGTGTCGCGGTAATCCAGGACAACCAGGCTCCGAGCGGTGCGTACATCGCCTCGCCAAACTTTGCCGTCTACCGATACAGCTGGCTTCGGGACGGTGCCTTCATCGCCGACGCCATGAGCCGAGCGGGACAGGCGGCCAGCGCAGAGGCGTTCTTTGCCTGGTGTTCGCGGATTCTGGTGGCGCGGGCGTCCAGGGTCGATTCGCTTATTGCGCGACACCGCTCCGGCCAGCCGATTGCCGAGGACGAATTCCTCCACGCCCGATACACCGTTGACGGCGAGGAGGTCCCGGACGAATGGTGGAACTTCCAGCTGGACGGGTACGGCACCTGGGTCTGGGCCCTTGGTGCCCACCTCCGCCGGACCCCAGGGTGCACCGTTGACCCATACCGGGACGGGGTCGTGCTCTCGACCAGGTATGTGATCGAGTTCTGGGCGGAGCCCAGTTACGACTGGTGGGAGGAGTATGTTGGCCACCGGCACACTTCAACCCTGGCTCCTCTGTACGCCGGGCTTCAGGAAGCTGCGCAATGGGCTAGCGTGCCCACGGGTCTCCGGCGGCAGGCGGGCGAAGCCGCGGGCGAGATCCGTCGAACGGTCCTCTCGCAGGGCCGGCAGAACGGCCATCTGGTGAAGTGGCTGGGTGGCGATGCCGTGGATGCCAGCCTGATTGCGTGCGGCGTCCCGTTCGGGCTCGTCTCATCGAGTGACCCGTTGATGACGGCCACCGTCCAGGCGATTGAATCCAGTCTGGCCCACGGTGGCGTGCATCGCTACCTGGAAGACACCTACTACGGGGGAGGGGAGTGGCTCCTCCTTTCCGCGCTGCTCGGATGGCACTATGCCAGCGTGGGACGCCTCGATGCGGCCCGGGCCCAGCTGGCGTGGATTCTTGAGCACGCGACCCAGGACGGGGATCTCCCCGAGCAGGTCGCCGATCACCTGCTGGCGCCGGGTGCGCGTCAAAAATGGATCGACCGCTGGGGGCCCGTGGCCACGCCCCTGCTGTGGTCCCACGCCATGTTCCTGACACTGGCTCTGGAGCTCGGCGAGCTCAACCCCCCGATCACCCCGGCGAGGTGATCCGGCACCGACCGTTTGGACTCGGACATCCGTATCGGCTGGAACCCGACCAGCGGGTTCCCGCCATCCCCATTGCCGGGCAGCCCTTCGAGCTGCGGGCAACTACCGATCAAGCTGTCCGAGCCGTTCAGGTCGAACTGCAGCTCGCCGGGAAGCGAAGGCTCATTGATGCGAGCCAAGCCGGTCCGGACTCGTCCTTCGCGACAGCGACGTCGCTAGACGGCCACCTGGCTGCGGCGGCTTCTGGCAAAGGCGCGCGCGACCGGCGCTCGTGGGTGGTGCGACCCGATCCCCTGCCGTTCGGGACTGGCCTCCGCTACCGGTTTCTTGCGATGGGCCGGGGCCGGCGGCAGCAGACGGCGTGGTATTCGGTATTTCCGGCGCACTGGGACGACGAGGGCGGGCGGCTCGTCGTCAAGTCACCCGCTGGGGACACCGGGCTTGCGGACCGTTTGATTCCCCGGAGCCTCGCGTGGTTGATCGCGGAGGCAGGACCGCTTCGAGTTCGCTTCGCCGTTCGTCTGGAAGCCAAAGAACACGTGGTGGGGTTTGGGGAGCGATTCGACGCGCTCGATCAACGGGGGAGGCAGCTCGACGCCGTGGTCTTCGAGCAGTACAAACGGCAGGGGGCGCGCACCTACCTCCCGATGCCATTTGCCATCGTGGTCGGCGATGAGGGATGGGGATTCCATGTGGTGACCTCGCGGCGGACGTGGTTTGACGTCGGCAAGGCCAAGCCCGACCAGCTGTGGATCGAGGCAGCTCTTGATCCCGACGAACGGCAGCCCACATTTACTCTGGAACTTTTCCGGGGCTCGCCGAGCGACGTGGTCCGTACGTTCCTCGAGCGTATCGGTCGTCCAAAGCTCCCCCCGAGCTGGATCTTTCACCCCTGGATGAGTGCCAACGAGTGGAATACCCAGGCCCGGGTGATGGCCGAAGTGGAGCAGAGTCGTAAGGAGCAGATCCCGGTCGGCGTCATCGTGATTGAGGCCTGGAGCGATGAGTCGACGTTTGTCGCCTTCCGGGACGCGGAGTACCGCGTCCATGAGGACGGTGCGCCACACCGGCTGGACGACTTTCGGTTTCCGGCCGATGGGGCCTGGCCGGATCCGCAGGGGATGGTCGAGGAGTTG